>SAMEA104315422__coassemble_128_pt1 | contig 52708 bp, 56 predicted proteins | sample SAMEA104315422__metabat2_low_PE_034 | metagenome-assembled genome bin SAMEA104315422 (sample SAMEA104315422) | gut metagenome | biome: Monkey gut; feature: monkey-associated habitat; material: faeces | place: China | collected 2013
TTTGAAAACAGTTTTGTGATAAGTGCCGACCGTAAGGGCGGCATTTTTGCAGGAAAACGCAAAACGGCGTTAAAATTAATATAGATTTAATAAACGTCGTTATAATTGACTAAAAAAACGTAAAAAATAAGGTGAATTATGATCGAAATCAAAAATATCGTTAAAACTTATCATCCGAAAAAGGGCGACAAGGTGGTTGCCTTAAGCGACGTGAGCGTCAAGTTCCCCGAAACGGGGCTCGTGTTTATTCTGGGTAAGTCCGGAAGCGGCAAATCGACGCTTCTGAACGTTCTGGGCGGACTGGATACGGCGGACTCGGGAGAAATCATAATAAAGGGAAAATCTTCAAAAGATTTTTCGCAGAGCGATTTCGACAGCTACAGGAACACATATCTCGGATTCGTTTTTCAGGAATACAACATTCTGGAGGACTTCAACGTCGGAGCAAACGTCGCTTTGGCGCTTAAGCTTCAGGGACGGAAGGCCACGGACGAGGAGATAAACGAAATTCTGGAGGAAGTTGACCTTGCAGGCTTCGGTAAAAGAAAGCCGAATGAGCTTTCGGGCGGGCAAAAGCAGAGAGTGGCGATTGCCAGAGCTTTGGTGAAAAACCCCGAAATCATTATGGCCGACGAGCCGACGGGCGCACTGGACAGCAACACGGGTATTCAGGTTTTCGACACGCTGAAAAAGCTTTCGGAAAACAAGCTGGTGCTGGTGGTTTCGCACGACAGAGATTTTGCGGAAAAGTACGGCGACAGGGTTATTGAACTTAAGGACGGAAAGATTATTTCCGACATCGAAAAACACCGCACCTATGCCGAAAAAACCGAAAACGGTTTGGCGGACTACGGCGGAAAACTGCTTAAATTTCCGAAAGGATACAAGCTTACGCAAAAGGACGTGGAAAAAATAAACGCGTATCTTTCGGAAAAGGAAGCGGTGCTTGCCGTGGACGACAAACTGACGGAGGAGGTTAGCCGCGCGGCCAGAATAGATAAAGACGGCCGTATGGAAACGTTCGCTCCGACGGACGAAGGAAAGATATCCTTCTCTAAAAACGCGGGATTTAAGCTGATAAAGTCCAGAATGCCGATTAAGGAAAGCTTCAAAATGGGCGCGAGCGGCCTTAAATCGAAACCGTTCAGACTGGTAGTTACCGTTTTGCTGTGCTTCGTGTGCTTTGCCATGTTCGGTATGGTGGACAGCTTTGCCGCTTACGACAGCAAGGACGCTATAACGAACTCGATGTATGACTCCGGCATCGATTACGCCGGATTCGTCAAATATAAAAAAATCGATCAGGATGAGTTCGGCTCTTACGAAATCGCCACCGTTATGACGGCGGAAGATATCAAAAAGATTGCCGAAAAAGGCTTTGACGTTATGCCGGTGTACGGAGATTTGTCGTACGTTTCGAGCATGGAAGACAGCTTTTTGACGAGCGTGTCGAGCGTGGTGTACAAGGGCGACGTGGTCGGACTTGTCGAAGTGGACGAAGCGGCGCGCGAAAAGCAGAACATAAAGCTTTTGGGCGGCAGACTTTCGGAAGCGGATGACGAGGTGGTCGTTTCGGATTACGTTTTCGATTGCTTCAAAAAATACGGATATAAGCACGTGAACCCTGACGGAAGCCTCGATGAAACCAAAAACCTTTCGGCGGGAGAAATAGGAACCTGCGACGAGTTTTTGAGCCGTGAGCCGAACGTGGTCGTAAACGGCGACGTGGTGGCGGGCATATTCAAAATCGTCGGCGTTTTCGACGACGGAAACGATTATGCAAAATATGAAAAACTGGATAAACCGGACCTCGGTTCAAGCGAAGGAATAGACTATTATCTGATGACGACGCAACTCGGCCAAGAACGAAACTACGGCTTTAGCTGTCTGTTTTTGGCGAATAAAGGCTTTGTTGAGAGATATACGGCTACCGAAGAATATAATGGCCCGGGTATGAAATTCGAGGCGACGCGCCTTTCGGGGTTCGTCAGCAACTACTATAGAGATACCTACGTCAGCGCATCGGTTTATTTCGGGTACGCATTCAAGCAGTCGGAAGTTGCGGCAAAAGCGTATTATTTAAACAGCACGAAAACGACTTTGGCCTCGGATGAAATCGCATTGCCGATTTCGGTGATGCAGGAGCTTCTGGAGTCGTATTATTCCTCCCAAAGCGACGTGCTTGAAAAAATCGCGGGTTGGGACGTCAAAGATACGTCGGACGAAAACATGCAAAAAATCGCAAAAGAGGCCGCCGGATTGTTGCCCGAAAGAATTTATTTGACGGCGACGCTTCCGTACGAAAGCGCGGAAAGGCAGATGTCGGCAAAAATTGCGGGCTTCTTCCTGCCGGACGAAAGACTTACAGATCCTGAAAACGCGTTTTCGACATATAGCGACTTCGTTATGACGGGCGACGGCGTTTACAAAAAATTTCAGGCGGACGGCGAAACAAAATACCGCTTCGCAATATGCAGGCTGGCGAAAGATAAAGCGGATATAAGAAAAGCCGTGGACGCGAGCTTCGAGGAATCGGACGGCGTAAGATACGGATTGCAGAACTATATTACCAGAATGGAAAGCTCCGTAGGCGACATAATAAAGTCGCTTGCAAAAGTGTTTTTGTACGTAGGCATCGGAGTGTTCGTGTTCGCGCTTATACTGTTCACGAATTATATCAGCGTTTCCATATCTTACAAAAGACGCGAGATCGGAATTCTGAGAGCAGTGGGGGCAAGATCGTCGGACGTGTTCGGAGTGTTCTTCAACGAAGCAATGGTGATTGCTCTTATAGTGTTTCTGCTTGCCGCAATAGTCGGAGGATTGTCCGTCGGAGCGGCAAACAATTCCTTGAGAAACGAATATAATATGCCGATAACGCTTTTGAATTACGGAATAAGGCAGGTTGTCATCATTTTCTTCGGATGCATGCTGACGGCTGTCGCTGCAAGCTTCGTGCCGGTTATGAAAACCGCAAGGAAAAAACCGATTGACGCAATAAGAAATCACTGACGATAAAAAACCCGCCTGCAAAAGCAAGCGGGTTTTGTTTGCGATTATTCGGATTTGTTATCGTCGAGTTTCCTGACGCCGCCGATTTCTTCGGACAAAAGACCGTGTTCGACGATGGGTTTTTGAAGTTTGAGGAACAGAAGGTAGGAAAGCGCGATTTTCATGGCGTCGCCCGGCAAAAACGGCCATACGCAGACGGCAAGCGCGCTTTTAAGAGCGTAATCTGTGACGGAAAGAAAGCGGAGGGTGCCGAGAAGATAGCACAAAAAGTTGCCGAGAATTATGCCCGCCACGGCCAAAACCGCGTTTTTTCGCCTGAAAAGACCTGAAAACAGCGAAATGGCGAGGTAACCTATAAGGTAGCCGCCGGTGGGGCCCGCTATAACGGAGAGGCCGCCCTTGAAACCCGCGAATATCGGCACGCCGACAAGGCCCAGAAGAAGATAGCACAAAGTCGAAAGAAGACCGAGCCACGGCCCGAGAATCAGCCCCGAAAGAATGACGGCAAGGGTGGCAAGGCTTATCGGAACCATACCTATAGGTACCTGTATTATGGCGCAAACGGCAATTAAAGCGACGAAAAGCGCGGTGTAAACTATTTTTTGTGTTGACAGACGACCGATTTTCATATATCCTCACACGGTTTTTATGCTTACATTATAGCACTTTGGAAAAGTTTGTCAAGGGCTTTAGGGTCGCGCGGAAAAATCGGACGGGGAAGCGAAGGAAGACGGGCAGAGAAAGTTATTTTGAAATTGCTTAAAAATTTTTGAAAAACCGCTTGAAATTATACACGTGTATATGATACAATGGAAACTAAGTTAATGGTTTTGAACCAAATAAGATTATAGGAGAGAATTATGGGCAAATTACAAAAACTTATTGACGACAAAGCCAACGCCGCAAAGTATATGTCTGCCGAAATCGAGCATATCTGCAAGAACATCGACAAGCGTAGTCCGGGCAGCGAAGGCGAAAAGAAAGCGTGCGAATACATGGCGGACGTTTTGAAAAACGACTGCGGCTGTGAAAAAGTCGCGGTGGAAAGCTACAAGGAAAATCCGGGCAGCTTCTACGGCTGGATTTACTTCACGGTTACTTTCGTTTTCCTCGGCATCATCAGCTACTTCTTCCTGCCGATCGTCGGCATCGTTCTGATCGCTTTGGGCTTTTTGATCATGGGCATGCAATTTATCGCCTACAAAAAATTCATCGATTGCTTCTTCCCTGAAAAAACCGGCCACAACGTTACCGCTATCAAGAGCTGTTCGGGCGAAGTAAAACGCCGCATATTCTTCAACGGTCACCCTGACGCCGCTTGGGAATGGCCTGTGAACTATCACTTCGGCGGTATCGTGTACGCTCTGCATATCGTTATCAGCGTTGTAGGCGCGCTCTATTACCTCGGCATTTCCGTTGCAAGGCTCGTTTACATGGGTATCGGCTACAGCCCGGTTACCGAAGGCACCTGGATGATTCTGGGCCTGGTAGGTCTGGTGTTTGCTCCGTTCCTTGCGGGCATGTACAAAATGTGGGATAAAAAAGTTATCGTCGACGGCGCTAACGACAACCTCACCGGCTGCTACATGGGCATCGCCCTTCTTAAAGCTATGAAGGATCAGGGTATCGAACTGGAAAACACCGAAGTGGGCGTTATTCTCTCCGGCAGCGAAGAAGCCGGACTCAGAGGCGCTAAAGCCTGGTGCGAACAGCATAAAGGCGAATTTAAGGACGTTGAAACCATCATCATGTCCTACGACACCATTCACGAAGAAAAATATCTGCAAGTCAACGACCGAGACCTCAACGACACCGTCAAAGCCGACAAGGCCGCAAGCGATCTGTTCGTAGAAGCCGCAAAAGACCTCGGACTTAAATGCGGAAGAGGCAAGGTTCCTATGTTCGGCGGAGCTACCGACTCGGCTGCGTTCAACCAAGCAGGCTTCAGAGCCGCAGGCATCACCGCTTTGAACCACAATCTGCAGGACTACTATCACACCCGCAGAGATACTTACGACAACCTCGACCTCGACTGCCTGGCAAACTGCTACGCAATCAGCGTCAGAGCTTTGGAAAAATTCGACGGAGAATAAAAAACTCTATTGCCTCGCCGCACCGCGGCGGGGCATTTTTTTCGCCGCCTCAAAAAAAGTTGAAAAATGTAGATAAAATTATAAAATTTATGTATTAAAAGGTTGCTTTATTTTTCTAATTTGATATAATGGCTTTGCCGTCGGAAAAGACCTACGGCAACGGGAGATTTTGTGCAATGAATACGCTTTATCTGGCATCATTCGGAGATTTTGTCGAACGTATCGGCGAGCTTTGCAAGCTTATTTATTCGAAAGCGCTTGCGCTTCCGATGATCGTCTGCTTGCTCGGCACCGGCGTTTTGCTGACTTTCAGAAACAAGTTTAAGCAGGTTACGAAATTTCCGACCGCTTTCAAATCCACCTTCGGCCCGACTTTCAAGAGCATAGGGGCGTCGCTTAAGGATTATAAATTCCCTCTGGAAAAACGTATGGACGTCAGGGACGAGAAGAAGGCCGCGGAAAGCGCCGTGGGCGTCAAATCGGTTTCGCCGTTCGAGGCTTTTTCCACCGCAATTGCGGGAACCATCGGCACGGGCAACGTCGTGGGCGTTACGACCGCTATGGTTTTGGGAGGCCCGGGCGCCGTTTTCTGGATGTGGATCAGCGCGTTCTTCGGAATGATGACCAGCTTTGCCGAAAAAACGCTAGGCGTTTACTTCCGCAAAAAAACCGACGACGGAAAAGGCTTGCACGGCGGCCCGATGTTCTATATTCAGAACGGGCTTAAATGTAAATGGCTGGCAATCGTGTTCTGCGTGGGCTGCGTTCTGGCATCAATAAGCATGAACATGGTGCAGGCTTCGACGATTTCGGCGACCATGAACCAAGGCTTCAATATCCCTAAATGGGTTACGGGCATCGTGGTGGCGGTGATTATAGGCCTCGTTATCCTCGGCGGAATAAGCCGCATAGGCAAGGTGGCAAGCTATATCGTTCCGTTTATGGCTATCTACTTCGTCGCGATGACTTTGATCATCATCTGCATGCATATCAAGCAGGTGCCGGAAGCGTTCGGTATGATTTTCAAATATGCATTCAACTTCAAGGCGGGCGCGGGCGGTCTTGCCGGCTACGGAATAGCGCTGAGCATGCGCCAGGGCTTTGCCAAGGGCGTTTTCAGCAACGAAGCGGGACTGGGGAGCAGCGTTATCGCGCACAGCGCGTCCGACACCACCGAACCTGTCAGGCAGGGTATGTGGGGCATCGTGGAAGTGTTTGTGGTTACGATGGTTATCTGCACGCTGACGGCTCTCGTGAACCTGACGACGGGCGTTCTGGACGGAATTTACGAAGGCGCGTCTGCTGCAATTGCCGACGGCGCAATCATAGCGCAATCCGCGTTTTCCAAGGCGCTGGGCGTTGTGGGCAAGGTGTCGTACAGCATAATTCTGCCGCTGTTTGCGTTTACGACTATCCTCAGCTGGAGCTATTACGGCGAAGAGTCGATGCAGTTTATGCTGGGCAAAAAATCCGTCATCTTCTTCAAAATGTTCTACGTCGGCATCATTATGCTGGGAAGCGTCATCACCTCGAATCTGGCGTTTCAGGTGGCGGATATATTCAACTTCCTGATGTGCATCCCTAACCTCGTGTGCCTGGTGGGATTGTCGGGACTTACCGTTTCGATCATTCAGAACTACTTCCAGAGAAAGGCGGGCCTCAACGTCGAGCCGATGCTGTCGGCTTATCCTGAGGACAACGCCGAACTTAAAAAGAAGCTGGAGGACGAAGAAAGAATTAAAAAACAACTGGCAAAGGACTACGAATTTATCTACGAAAAACCGGTTGTCAAACGCTCCATCGACGACAAGCTGCTGACGGAAAACGCCGCGCGCGTGGTGATATTCACGATGCTGACCTTCGGCGTGTACGGGTGGATTTATATCTACAATATGATCAAGTGGCTGGCCTACGAACGAAACGACGACTGCGACATAGTGCTGAGGTTTTTGTCGACCTTTATCCCGTTCTACCACGTTTACTGGGCGTTCAGGGCGGCGGTTAAGATCGAAAAAATAGCCAAATCGTACGGAATTACCGAATTAAGATACATTTCGTCGCCGCTTCTTTTCGTGTATATAACGAATCCGTTGGTGGGATTTGCATATCTCGTCAACTATATGAACAGACTGTATAGAGATACCAAAAAGATCAAACAGCAACGCGAAGAAGAGGAAGCCGGACAAGCTGCTCAAAACGCGTAAGGAGAAAAACATGAGCGATTGCACGCACGATTGCGGTTCTTGCAGCCAAAACTGCAAATCCAGAGATCCGAAAAGTTTGCTGGATAAGCCGCACGAGCTTTCTAAAATCAAAAAGGTCATAGGCATCGTCAGCGGCAAGGGCGGTGTGGGAAAATCCCTCGTAACCTCGCTTTTGGCCGTGAACAGCCAGAAAAAAGGCTATAACGCCGCCATTCTGGACGGAGATATTACCGGCCCGTCTATCCCGAAAATGTTCGGCATAAGAAGAAAAGCCGTTTCGGACGAAGTGGGACTGTATCCGGTGCTGTCCGGCCTCGGCGTTCAGGTGATGAGCATAAATCTTTTGTTGGAAAACGACAGCGACCCTGTGGTCTGGCGCGGTCCGGTGATTGCCGGCGCGGTTCGCCAGTTCTGGACGGACGTCGTGTGGGGCGACGTGGACTATATGTACGTCGATATGCCTCCGGGCACCGGCGACGTGCCGCTGACGGCGTTTCAGAGTTTGCCGCTTGACGGCATCATCATCGTTACGAGTCCCCAAGAGCTTGTGGGTATGATAGTTAAAAAGGCCGTCAATATGGCGAAAATGATGAACGTTCCGGTTATCGGTATCGTCGAAAATATGAGCTATTTCGTCTGCCCGGACTGCGGCAAAAAACATCTTTTGTTCGGAGAAAGCAAGGTGGACGCCATCGCAAAAGAGTTCGGCATCGAAAACGTGGCAAAAATTCCGTTCGATCCGCAGCTTGCGCTGGAATGCGACAGAGGCCTCGTGGAAGTTTACGACGGACACTTTTTGGACGATATGACAAGGGCCGTCGAGGAGCAGCCTAAAAAGGTTTGGTAAAATGACGCTTACACTTATTATTACGATATTTACGAGCGGCTTGCTGATTGCAAGCTGTTTGTTTTTGCCGAAAATAAAAATCGGAAAAGTTTCGCTTTCGACCTATTGGATTGCGGCGCTTTCGGGTGCGATTTTGCTGTTTGCGACGGGCAGAATTACCTTTTCGGAGTTTTTCGAGGGGGTGAGCGCGTCGGGCGGAATGAACCCGCTAAAAATCCTGACGCTGTTCGTTTCGATGACGATGCTGTCGGTGTTTTTGGATGAGGTGGGGCTGTTTGCCTATCTTGCAAACGAGGCCCTCAAAAAAAGCGGGGACAGCCAGATTAAGCTTTTTGCGACGCTGTTTCTGGCCGTGGGGCTTTTGACGGTGTTCACTTCAAACGACGTGGTGGTGCTGACCTTTACGCCGTTTATATGCCAGTTCTGCAAGAGGGCGAAGGTGAATCCGCTGCCGTATCTGTTTGCGGAATTCGTGGCGGCAAACAGCTTCAGCATGGCGCTTATCATCGGAAATCCGACGAACATTTATCTGGGAGCTTTTTCGGAGCTGACGTTTTGGGAATACCTGAAGGCGATGATTCTGCCGACGCTTGCCTCGGGCGCGGCGGAGTTTTTGACGCTTTATCTTATCTTCCGAAAAGAGCTTAAAAAATCGATGCAGGCGGAAGAGGAAGAGGTGCAAATAAAGAGCAAGGGGCTTTTGATAATGGGCATAGCGCACTTGTCGGTTTGCATAGTGCTTCTGGCAATATCGGCATATATACATATCGAAATGTGGATATTAACCCTTTGTTTTGCGGTAAGCCTGTTTTTCTGCGCAACGCTTTACGCGCTGAAAAAACACAAGTATTTTTCGGTGGAAACGGACACCTTGAAAAGAGTGCCGGCGGAGATAATTCCGTTCGTGCTGTCGATGTTCGCGGTGGTGCTGTCGCTGGAAAAGTGCGGCGTTACCGCAATAATCGCGGAGGCGCTTTCGGGAGGCGAAGAGGTGTTTACTTACGGGATTACGAGTTATTTGGCGTCGAACGTCGTAAACAACATCCCGATGAGCGTGCTGTTTTCGTCGGTGCTTAAGTCGGGCGGCGGCACGGGCGCGGTGTACGCTTCGATCGTCGGCAGCAATCTGGGCGCGACGCTTACGCCTATAGGCGCGCTTGCGGGCATTATGTGGCAGAATATTCTGAAAAAGAACGACGTCAAAATGACCTTCGTTACCTTTTTGAAATACAATATCGCGCCGTCGGTCGTTTCGCTGCTTGTTACGCTTGGGGTTTTGTGCCTTATCGTGTAAACGGCGAATAGAATTTCGGGTTTTGCAGATAGTAGTCGTATGAAGAAGATGAGCAAAACCGAAAAATTTTATCTGTGGACAATCGTCGCCGTCAACCTTGCGGCGACACTGCAACATTTTTTGTACGAATGGATTCCGTGCAACTTTATTGCTACGTTCGCCCCTGTGAACGAAAGCGTGTGGGAGCATCTGAAGCTGACGTTTTATCCGACGCTGACGGCGTTTTTTGTGGGGTGGTTCGTTTTGAGAAACGAGGGCGACTTCAAAAAGAACGACTTCGTGGCGTCGTGCCTTTTGGCGGTTACGGCGGAGGTGCTGACGATTGCGGCGGGATATTATCTGTTGCACTCGGGCTTCGGCATCGGAATCGACGTGATGTGGGTGGACATTGCCTTGATGGTGGTCGCAACCGTGATAGGGCAGATAATAGCCTTGCACGTTTATAAGCGGGCGCACTGCGTGAGGGCGTGCATGATAGGTTCGGCGGTTATAATCGTTCTGATGATCGCGGCGTTCGTTACGCTGTCGTTCGTGCCGCCGAGGCTTCCGATATTTATCGAACCGTAGAGAAAAATAAAAGCAGGCTTAGCCTGCTTTTTTTCGTTTCGGAAAACGGACGGCAGTGCAATTTTCGGGTAATATAAAAAAACGCTTGAAAAGAACGGCAATATGTTATATAATTGTAGCGTATTAAAATATATTGCGAGGATTATATGACTTCCGAAAAAACAAGCGACAAAATTCCGTTTAAGGAACAGCTTGCCTACGGCGTCGGCGCGCTTATGGACGGCGGCGGCGTGGCGCTTATGAGCTGTATTCTCACAAAGTATATGTCGGACGGTCTCGGCATTTCCATCGGAGTGGCCACCACTATCTATACCGTTTCGAGGCTTTGGGACGCAGTTTCCGACCCGATGATGGGGGCTATTTCCGACCGCACCCGCTCGAAGTACGGCAGAAGAAGGCCGTATCTTTTCGCGGGCGGAATTTCGGTGCTTATCGCGCTGCTTCTGCTGTTTGCGCCGCTTGAATCCATGGGTATAACCGGAAACGGACAAAAAATTGCATGGATGCTCGTTATGGACCTTATATACAATACCGCTTCGACGGTGTCGCAGGTGCCGTATTGTTCGCTTTCGTCGGATATTTCGCCGGACTATAAGGAGAGAAATAAGGCTAACACCGTTAAACTGGTGTTCTCGGCCGCGGGCAGCGGACTTGCATACGTCGTTCCTTTGCTGGTTCTGGGCATGTTTACCAAAGAAAACGGCATTTCGGACGTCAGCTTCTGGCTGATAATCGCGCTGGGTTTCGGTATTCTTTTCGGCGGCGGACTTATCGTTTGCTCGCTTTTCGTGAAGGAAAGAGTTACCGCCACCGAAGGCGCGGAACAACAAAAATTCGACCTCAAAAAATTCGTTTCCGAACCGTTCAAAATCAAATCCTTCAGATGGCATCTGGTGATGTACGTCTGCGTGCTGATGTGCAGCGATATGCTGAGCGCGCTTGCCGCATATTACGCCGACAACGTATGGCACGGACATAAACCGTTCGGACTTATGGAATTTTCGTCGATGTTCATCGTTGCGCCGCTGATGGTTTCGGCGGTGGTTAGCTTTCCGCTTATCTACCGGCTTATGAACAAAAAGGGCAAGGCATTTGCGTTCAGGCTCGGTTTGCCTCTCTATATCCTCGGCGGCATTTTGCTGGCCGTGCTGGACCCGAAATGGTGCCCGGTGGAGGTCATTCCGTTCGTCGCGCTGATTATGGGCGTCGGCTTTGCGGGCGCGCAGATGATGCCGTGGATCATTTTCCCTGACGCGGTGGACGTTGCGGAGCTTAAGCTCGGCGAAAGAAACACGGGCAATTTCTCGGGTATGATGACCTTGATGAGAAAGGTGGCCGGCGCGCTTGCCATAGGCAGTATCGGTTGGATATTGAAACCGATAGGCTACAAGTCCTCGACGGCGGGCGAAGTGGTGCAGCAGAGCGAAAACGTGGTTCTGGCAATAAGACTGCTGATGGGCGTGAGCGTTGCCGTGCTGATTGCCATTGCGCTTTTTGCTTCGTTCAAATATAAGGTTACGTCCCAAAAGCTCGACAGAGTGAGATATTTCAACGAAAAACGCAAGAGCGGCGAGGATCTGACAGCCGAAGAAGCGGTCGAAAAAGAAGCGCTTTTGACGGAACTTGCATAATATGACTACGAAATTTCAACAAAACGCAAATATTGCAAAACCGAGATACCTGCCGAAAGACGAGGACGGATATACCGTTTTCGACATAGGCGAGGGCGATTTCAGGATTTTGCAGCTTACCGACGCACACATCGGCGCGGGACTTTTCAGCGCAAAAAAGGACGAACTGGCCTTCGAGGCCATAAAAAAGGCGATTTCGGACGCACAGCCCGACCTTATAATTTTTACGGGGGACAACGTGTATCCGATTTTCGTGTTTTCGGGTTCGACGGACAACTTGAAGCAAACGAAAAAGTTTTCGGAATTCGTGGAGAGTTTTCACGTTTCTTGGGCGTGCGTGTTCGGAAATCACGACGAAGAAAAACACTCGAGATATAAAAAGGAAAGGCTGGCCGACTACTTTGAAACGCTACCGTATTGCCTGTTCAAAAAGGGCGACGAGGACGTTTCGGGTTGCGGAAACTACGTTATAAAAGTGAAAGGCAAAAACGGCATAGCAAAAGCGTTGATGCTTCTCGACAGCCACAGCTACGTGGGAAAAGGCTTCACGTCGGGCTTCGACGTCATTCACGACGATCAGATAAGCTGGTACGAGAAAGAAATAAACCAAATGACGCCGGAAGGCGGGGAAAAGGTCAAATCGCTGGCGTTTTTCCATATTCCGCCCGAGGAATTTAAGGAGGCCTGGACCAAGCTTACTCTGGGCGACAAATCGGTGGAATATCACCACGGCTTCGTTCAGGAAAAAGACAACTACTTCGGCTACAGCAAGCATCTGCACGGAAACTTCTTTGAAGAAATGGTGAAGTTCGGCAGCTGCGAAGGTATGTTTATGGGGCACGACCACTTAAGCACGCTTTCGCTGACGTATAAGGGCATAAGGCTGACGTACGGAATGAGCATAGATTACCTCGCCTACGTCGGCATCAAAAAAAGAGTTACGCAAAGGGGCGGCACGCTTATAACCGTGAACGCAGACGGCTCGTGGGACACAAAACCTCTGCCGTTCGACGTGAGGCAGAAGGGAAAGAGAGAAAGATAATGGCGGACAGATTTTCACGCACGGCTCTGCTGCTCGGGGACGACGCGATAAATAAACTTAAAACCAAACACGTTGCGGTGTTCGGCCTCGGCGGAGTGGGCGGCTACGTTACGGAAGCGCTGGCGAGAGCGGGAGTGGGAAAAATTACCGTTACGGACAACGACGTCGTTTCGGAATCCAACATCAACAGGCAGATTATTGCCTTAACTTCCACCGTCGGGAAAAAGAAAATCGAGCTTTGGAAAGAGAGAATAAAGGACATTAACCCCGAAGCCGAAGTCGAAACTTTGGATATGTTCGTCGGCAGGGAGAACGCGGACGAAATAGATTTTTCCGCTTTCGACCTGGTGGTGGACGCCGTGGACACGGTTACGGCAAAGCTCGTCATCATCGAAAAGGCGAAAAAGGCGGGCTGCAAGGTCATTTCGGCAATGGGGACGGGGAACAAAACGAGGCCGGAGCTGTTTGAAATTTCGGACGTTTCAAAAACCTCCGTTTGCCCGCTTGCAAGGGTTATGCGCAAGGAGCTTAAGGCGAGAGGAATAACGGGAGTTAAGGTGCTTTATTCGACCGAAGACGCGGTTAAACCCGATGAAAACGCCGACGTAAGGGCGGAAAACGTTAAAAGACGCGCGCTTGTGGGCAGCTTGCCTTACGTTCCGTCGGTGGCGGGATTGCTTATTGCCGCAGAAGCGGTCAGAGAACTGCTGGGCGAAGACAAAGGATAGGAATATGTTTGATTTTTTCAAAAAAATTATCAAAGTGCATCGCACCGACGACTACCTCACCGAAGCCGTCAGCCTCAACGCCGTTTATGCGCGCGCGGTCGTGGTTATGGTGGAGGTTTTTGAAATCGTCATGCTGCTTTACACCGTTTCGTTGGATAATTTGAAATATCAATCCGTATATATATCTTTGTATCTGACGAATATGCTGGTGTCGCTTTACGGCATTTATTATCTGTTCTTCAAAAACAAAACGCTGAGAGAAGTGCACAACAACAGCCGCAAAGTTTACGTTTACAGCAGCTTCTACGCCATTTTGCTGCTCGCCTCGGCGGCGGTGATTACGTCGCTGGATATGGCGAACTATCACGTGCTGAACGTGCTTATAACCTACTTCACAATCGTGGTGGTCAGCATGGCGCTTTATCTGAATACCGTGGTTTATCTGTCGGCAATGGCGGCGTACGCTGTTGTGCTGGCGGCGTCGGCGATGGTGCTGGAAGAAAAAATATTCAACTTCCAGGACTATCTGGGACTTATAGGCTGTTTCGTCATTTCGATAGGGCTGCATTTTTCGAGATCGATCGTGGACGTGCAACAGTTTTTGAACCGCAGGGAACTGGAACGAGAGAAGAACGAATACAGCGAAAAAGCCATAGTCGATCCGCTGACGGGACTGAAGAACCGCTGGTTTCTGGACACCATAAAGTCGTCGCTGGAAAAAGAGGAAAAGCTTCCGGAGGCGAAAAGAAACATAAAAATCGGCGCGGTCGTTATGATGGATATAGACGACTACAAAAAAGCCAACGACATCTACGGCCACCTCTACGGCGACGTGGTGCTGGAGGAATTTTCGAAGGTACTGATCGCGTACGAGCTGAAACTCGGAAAGGTGTGTATCCGCTACGGCGGCGACGAATTTCTGATTTTATACCGCTCGGATAACCGCGAAAAAATTATGGAAGAGTTGGAGGAGCTGAGAAAGGACATCAACGGCATGCAAATCCCCGGCGGAGCGGACTTCCATGTGTCGGTCAGCGTGGGCTTCAACTGCCAGAAGGTTTCGACTGCGGCGCAGCTCGACGAAGCCATAAACACCGCAGACAAGGCTATGTATCAATCGAAAATCATGGGAAAAAACCACATCGTGGATTTCACCGGAAAATAAAATATCGGAGCAATCCGAAAAAAAGGAGACGCATTTATGAAATACGCAAAAGCATTTGACAGTTTGCCGGGCATCGTGAAAATTTTGCTTACGATATTCTTCGATTTTATCACCGGCGGGCTTTATCGTCTGATGAAAGGTCTGGACAAAAAAGACGCCGTTAAAATCGTGGCAGGAATTATCTGGTTCTTCACCGGCGGCTGCATCATCGGTTGGATTATCGATATCTTCTGCATCATCGTTAAGGGTAAATACACCTTCCTTGCATAAAAAAGGAGAATTGAAATGTTGAAAAAAGCGGTGATCCTTGCCGGCGGAAGAGGTACGAGGTTTTTGCCTTATACCAAAGCGTGCGCCAAGGAAATGATGCCCGTCGTGGATAAACCCGTGCTGCAATATATCGTCGAGGAGTGTGCGGCCGCGGGACTGACGGACATACTTATCGTCGGACGGCCCGACAAACCCGAGATAAAAAGGCATTTTTCCAAAGACGAAAATCTGTTGGCGTTTTTGGAAAAAAACGGCAAATACGACCTTGAAAAGACGGTTTCGGACATTTGCGGCGAGGCCGAAATCACCGTTATCGACCAACTTGACGCGGGCGGCAGCGGCGCTGCGGTGATGCTTGCAAAAGACTTTGCGGGCGGCGAACCGTTTGCGATATTAAACGGCGACGACCTCTATTATTCGCTGTCCAAAAGACCTGCGATAGGGCAGGTTGCGGACTGCTACCTGAAATTCGGAAGAACCTCGCTGGGAGTTCTGGAGGTGGCGAGAGAGGACGTGTCCAAATATTGCAGCCTGAAGCTTGACGGCGAGAAGGACGGATATTTCGTCTGCTCGGACGTGGTGGAAAAACCCGCGCCCGAAGCTGCGCCTTCGAACGTTGCGACGCTTGGCAGATACGTCGTGGACGAAAACTTCTTTTCCTACCTCGAAAGAACGCCGAAATCCAAAAACGGAGAGGTGTTCCTCACCGACGCTTTCGGACTTCAGGCAAGAGAAGAAAAGGTTTACGCATGTCCGCTGAACGTCGTCAGATACGACACCGGCGACAAGCTCGGTTACGAAAAAGCAAACGTTGAGTTTGCGCTCAGAAACGAAACAATCGGCAAAGAATTTGCCGCATACTTAAAGGAGATTTCAAAATCAATATGAAAAGAGTTTTGGTGACCGGCGGTTGCGGTTACATCGGCAGCCACACCGTCGTTGAACTTCAAAAAAACGGTTTCGACGTGGTGATCGTGGACAATCTTTCCAACAGCAAAAAAGCCGTTCTGGACAGAATCCAACAAATCACGGGAACGAAACCGACGTTTTACAAGGTCGATATGACAGATAAAGCCGCGCTTAGGGGCGTTTTTGAAAAAGAAAAGTTTTCGGACGTGATACACTTTGCGGGACTTAAAGCGGTCGGCGAAAGCGTAAGAAAACCGCTGGAATACTACAGAAACAACCTCGATTCCACCATGAATCTTCTGGAGCTTATGAGGGAATTCGGCGTTAAAAACATCGTGTTTTCCAGCTCGGCCACCGTTTACGGCAACCCTGCGACGGTGCCTATCACCGAGGATTTTCCGCTGTCCTGCACTAACCCGTACGGGCAGACCAAATTGATGATAGAATACATTCTGAAGGATTTGTATAAGGCGGACGCAAGCTTCAACATCGCGCTTTTGAGATACTTCAACCCTATCGGCGCGCATCCTTCGGGACTTATCGGGGAAGATCCGAACGGAATCCCTAACAACCTCGTTCCGTACATCACTCAGGTGGCCGTGGGCAAGCTGGAAAGGTTGAACGTTTTCGGCAACGATTATCCGACACGGGACGGCACGGGCGTGCGCGACTATATTCACGTGGTGGACCTTGCGAAAGGACACCTCGCCGCTCTCAAAAAGCTGAGCGAAAACTGCGGGCTGGTTATCTACAATCTGGGCACGGGCAACGGCTACAGCGTGCTGGAAGTGCTTAACGCTTTTTCGGAAACGGTGGGCAGGCCTCTTCCTTACGTCATCGCACCTAGACGCGCGGGCGACATAGCGGAGTGCTACGCAGATCCGACCAAGGCATACAAGGAGCTTGGCTGGAAGGCCGAACTCGATCTTAAGAGAATGGCCGAGGACAGCTGGAGATGGCAAAAGAACAACCCTGACGGATTGGAATAAAAAAACGAAATAAAAAGCACCTCTTTGCGAGGTGCTTTTTGTTATGGTTCTATTTTTTGAGGATAACTTTGCCTGCGGTTTTGGCGGAATATACTTCGTCTTTTACGACGGCTTCGCCGTTTACGAAAACGTGCTTGATACCCTTTGGGGTGAAGTCCGGAGTTTTCGGATCGACCTTGACGTTGTCGTAGTCGAAGACGGTTACGTCGGCATAGTAGCCTTCTTTGAGGAAACCTCTTTGAGGGATTTTGAACCTCTCGGCGGTGGCGCCCGTCATTTTTCTGACGACGCTCTCAAGCGGAATGTCGTTTTGCTTGGCTCTTACGAGGAAGTAAGGGAAGCACTGGAAAGCCGCGCCGTTTTGCGTGCCCGCTTCCTCAACCCACGCGTCGGTCATAAACACCGAGAGATCGTCGGTCATGAGGCGGTTGATGATCTGATCGTTGTAGTATTTGTCCAGATACAGGCGCCCTTGTCCGTTTGAAAGATCGACGAGCTTGATGTACATATCGAAATCAGACAAGCCTTCTTCCCTAGCGCACTCGGAAACCGTTTTGCCCTCGTACTGCTTGTGCTCGTCGGAGACGTAGGCCACGGTGAAGTCGCAGAAATCTATGCCTAAAAGCACTTTGGTGAGATAGGTCATCACTTTCAGCTTGAACATGTTGAACGGCTTTTTGCGATCCTCTTTGGAAAGCGCGAGATACCACGGCGGAAGAACTATGGTGATGACGGACGCGCCGTAGGTGAAGGCGTAGCAATCGTAGGCGATGCGGAAACCTTTTTCGTTGTAGTCGTGCAGTTTTTTGAGCATAGGCCCGACGCTTGGCCAGCTGGATTTTCCGACGAAAATGAGGTGGCTGTATTCCGTGCGCACCTTGGTTTTTTCCATGATGTCGATGATTTCGTCAAGCGCGATTTCGATGTGCGGCTTGGAGATGAGAGGATAGCCCAAGGCTACCTTGGACTCCGCGCGCGGGTGTATGGTCAGAATTCCGTCGTACTTTTGTATGCGAGAGGCGAAAGCCAGAAGTTCGTCTGTTTTGCTGTACATGCCCGGTTCGTACATAAAACCGAAGCTGCCGCCGAACGCGCCGTTTTCCATGGCTTCGTCAACAAGCTTCATTTCCTCTTCGATTTGCGAAGGGGAGAGGGGCGCAGGATCGTAGCCGGAAACGCTTATGCGCGTCGTGCCGTGCCCGACGAGAGGAACTACGTTGACGAATAAGTTGCCCTCGGCCGAGGATACGAACTCCTTGAAGCTTCCCGGGTTTTTGGCGTGGAACAGACCTCCGCCGACTTTGTCCTTGAACTTCGAGTCCGCCGCAATGCCGAACGGCGAAAAGCCGCAGTTGCCCGTTATCTGCGTGGTGATGCCCTGACGAAGGAACGGACGATAGAATTTTTCGGCGTCCGGATAGTCGTAGAAAAAGTCGTTGTGACTGTGCGCGTCGATAAAGCCCGGAGCCACGATAAGCCCGGTGCAATCAACGATCTCGGCGTCTTCGGCCACGACGTTTTCGGCAATTTTTTCGATAACGTTGCCGCTTAAAAGCACGTCGGCTTTGTATAAAGGCTTGCCGCTGCCGTCGGCGATAAGACCGTTTTTAAGAAGCGTTTTCATAATAGTCCTCCAAAAGTTGTTAATTTAAGTATAACGAAGCAAAAAGCATTATGCAATACGTTTTTTGAAAATTGTCCGTCAAAAGACAAAAAAGCAGGCCGATGCGGTCTGCTTTTCGGGTTGTTTAGGCGGTGTTATTTTGAAAGCGCGGCGGCAAGCCCGACAATTTATTGGCGGCTTACGTCGCCAAGCGCGGCGGCAAGCTCCGCAATTTTTTGGCGGCTTTCGCCACTGAGCGCGGCGTTTACGGTTACGACCGGCTCGCAGAAAACCACGTTTTTGCAGTTTTCCAGCCGCCCTTTAAGCGTTTTGGCGGAGGTCGGCGCCCAGCTGCCGTTTTCAATGAGGCCTATCGTGCGGTTTTGATAGTTCAGCCCCGTGAGGTGATGGACGAAAGCGCTCATAAACGGAAATACGTCGCCGTTGTAGGTGGTGGTGGCAAGAACCAGTCTGTCGTAACGGAAAGCGTCTTCCACCGCTTCGGACATATCGCACCTTGCAAGGTCGGAGATTACGACTTTTTGACCGTTCTTTTCAAGCTCCGCTTTCAGAAGCTCGGCCGCTTCCTTGGTGTGTCCGTAAACGGAGGTGTAGGCAATGAAAACGCCTTCGGATTCGGCCTCGTAGGACGACCACGTTTTGTAGAGATCGAGATAAGACGAAAGATCGGAGGACAGCACCGGACCGTGAAGCGGACAAATGCGCTTTACGTCGAGGGCGGCGACCTTTTTGAGGACGTTCTGCACCGCTGCGCCGAATTTGCCGACTATGCCGAAATAATATCTCCTTGCTTCGCAGGCCCAGTCGGAGTCGTCCGCGTCAAGCGCGCCGAATTTGCCGAACGCGTCGGCGGAGAAAAGAGTGTTTTCGGACTTTTCGTAGCTCATTATGACTTCCGGCCAGTGAACCATGGCCGCGCCGATAAACGTCAGAGTGTGCTTGCCCAGAGGAAGCTCGTCGCCTTCCTTCACGACGATGCGGCGATTTTCAAAAGACTCGCCGAAATAGCTTTGCATCATCAAAAACGCTTTGGCGGAAGATACCACGACGGCAGAAGGGTAGGTTTCCAGAAAACTTTTGATGCAGGCGGAATGATCGGGCTCCATGTGGTGAACCACGAGATAGGCGGAGCCCTGCCGCAAAGAACGGCGGAAACGTTTTCGAGCCACTCTTTCCCGAAATGCGCGTCGACGGTGTCTAAAACCGCGATTTTTTCGTCCGAAATGACGTACGAATTGTAGCTCATGCCGTTTGGCACTTTGAACTGGCCTTCGAACAAATCGATTTTTTTGTCGTTTACGCCGACGTAAATTATATCTTTTGAAATGAACATTTTTTGTCTCCTTTTTTGCTGTGCGCAGCAAAAGTATAACAATTTTTGAGAGCAAAGTAAAGCGAAATTAGGCTTTTTCGTATAGGTTCGGAGCAGAAAACGACATCAAACAAAAATAAATATGCATTTGGTGGCGCTGTTTTCGGAAATAATTGCAAACGAGCGAAAGTTTATACAAAATCCGATAAAATCGAAGAATAATTATGCAAACTTTCGGTTCGTCAAATTCCGCGCGGAGATAAATTTTCGATTTACGCTTGCGTACGGGCGCAAATAAGTGGTATAATGTAGGTAACGAAATTATATAAGGGAGACTATATTTTATGGAAATTCAAAAAATTCTCGGTTCTTGCGACCACACGCTTCTGGCGCAAACTTCCACTTGGAAACAAATCAAAGGAATATGCGACGACGGAATGAAATATCATACCGCGTCGGTGTGTATTCCGCCTTGTTACGTGAAAAAGGCTAAAAAATATGTAGGGGATAACCTCAAAATCTGCACGGTCATCGGGTTCCCTAACGGCTATAACACAACCGCCGTTAAGGTTTACGAAACTAAGCGCGCGATAAAGGACGGCGCGGACGAAGTGGATATGGTCATCAACATCGGCCTCGTCAAATCCAGAAGCTGGAAACAGGTTCTTTCCGAAATCAAGGCCGTCAGAAAAGCTTCCGAAGGAAAAATATTGAAGGTTATTATCGAAACCTGCCTCCTTACGGACGCGGAAAAGAAAAAAATGTGCGAAATCGTGACCGAATCGGGCGCGGATTTCATCAAAACCAGCACCGGTTTTTCTAAAGCCGGAGCAACAAGAGAAGATATCAAACTGTTTTCCGAAAACATCGGCCCGAACGTTAAGATGAAGGCCGCAGGCGGCATTTCGTCCGTCGAGGACGCAGAGGACTTTATAAAGCTCGGCTGCGAAAGACTGGGAACCAGCCGCATCGTTAAAATCGTAAAGGAGAATGAAAAATAATGGCTAACACACCTACCCCTCACATCAGCGCAAAACCGGGCGACTTCGCCGACACCGTTTTGATGCCGGGCGATCCGCTTCGCGCAAAATTTATCGCAGAAAACTTTTTGACGGACATCGTTTTGGTTAACAACGTCCGCGGCGTTCAGGGCTACACCGGCTACTACAACGGCAAACGCGTTTCCGTTATGGCGTCGGGCATGGGCATGCCGTCGATAGGAATCTACAGCTATGAGCTGTTCAATTTTTACGGCGTGAAAAGAATAATCAGAGTGGGCTCTGCGGGTGCGGTTAACGCAAGCGTTAGGGTCAGGGACGTCGTTATCGGCGAAACCGCTTTCACCACCTCGAGTTTTGCGGAGAACTTCGGCCTCGGCAAAGACTTCGTGGCAAAAGCGTCGCCTGAACTTGTGGAAAAGGCAGTCAAAGCCACCAAAGAACTGGGAGCTAACCCTATGGTGGGGCCGATTTTCTCGAGCGACGTGTTCTACGACGGCGGCATACACAAAAAATTCTTTGACGAAAACGGCGTTCTCGCCGTGGAAATGGAAGCGGCAAGCTTGTATATGAACGCTTATAAGGCGGGAAAACAGGCGCTTGCCATCTGCACCGTTTCGGACAGCTTGGTTACGGGCGAAAGTTTGTCGTCGGACGACAGGCAAAACTCCTTCACGACCATGATGAAAATTGCATTGGAGATTGCGTAATATGATCAAAAGAGTGTTTCTTATCGTGCTCGACAGCTGCGGGATCGGCGAACTTCCGGACGCCGCTCAATACGGCGACGTGGGAAGCAACACCCTGAAAAGCTGTTCGACAAGCAGCAAATTCAGCACGCCGAATATGGCGAAGCTCGGTCTTTTCAACATAGACGGAGTGGATTTTTGCAAACCTGAACCGCGGCCTACGGGATGCTTCGGCAAGCTTGCGGAAAAGAGCCGCGGCAAAGATACGACGATCGGCCACTGGGAGATTGCGGGCATTGTTTCCGAAAAACCGCTTCCGACCTATCCGAACGGCTTCCCGAAGGAAGTGCTGGACGAATTTGAAAAAAGAACCGGCAGAAAAGCGCTTTGCAACAAACCGTACAGCGGCACCGAGGTTATAAAAGATTACGGCAAAGAAGCCATCGAAACGGGCGCGCTTATCGTTTACACTTCGGCCGACAGCGTGTTTCAGATTGCGGCGCACGAGGACTACGTCCCCGTGGAAAAACTGTACGAATATTGCCGCATAGCAAGGGAAATTCTGACCGGAGATCACAGCGTGGGCAGAGTTATCGCAAGGCCGTTTACCGGCGAGTGGCCGTACGTCAGAACCTCAAACCGCCACGATTTCAGCCTGGAGCCGTACGGAGTTACTACGCTCGACAGCCTGAAAAAGGCAGGTTACGACACCGTTTCAGTGGGCAAAATCGTGGACATTTTCGCGGGACGCGGAATAACCGATTTCGTCCGTATCAAAAACAATACGGACGGCATGGACAAAACCATCGACATCGCGAAAAACAAGGACTTCAACGGTTTGTGCTTCGTCAACCTCGTTGACTTCGACATGGTTTACGGCCACAGAAACGACGTTGACGGTTACGCGAACGCTTTGACCGAATTCGACGTAAGACTCGGCCAGCTGCAAAAAGCGATGAGGGACGGCGACGTGGTTATGATTACCGCAGACCACGGCTGCGACCCTGCGACGCCTTCCACAGACCACAGCAGAGAATATATTCCGTTCCTTGCTTTCGGCACCGACGTAAAAAGTGGCGTGAACATAGGCGTCAGAAGCTGCTTTTCGGACATCAACGCCACGGTTTTGGATATCTTCGGCGTTAAAAACGAAGGCGCGGGTGAAAGCTTTTTGGAGGAAATAAGAAAATGAACTACGGCGAGCTTTTGAAAATGGCAATTGAAAACAGAAAAACGTCGTATTCTCCGTATTCGAAATTCCGCGTGGGAGCGGCGCTTCTGGCTAAAAACGGGCGTGTTTTCGGCGGAGGAAACATCGAAAACAGCAGCTTCGGCGCAACGAACTGCGCGGAGCGCACGGCCATATTCAAGGCGGTTTCCGAAGGAGAAAGAGAGTTCGAGGCCATCGCCATTGCGGGAGGCTACGACGAAAATCTGCAATTCTGCCCGCCGTGCGGCATTTGCAGGCAGGTTATGACGGAATTTGCGGATCCAAAGACCTTCAAAATCGTTTTGGGTACGTCGGAAAACGACTACAAGGTTTATACTTTGGCGGAAATTTTGCCGCTCTGTTTTTCCAAGTCCGATCTGGGCTGACGAAAATTTCCAAATCAGGCCGAGGTAACCCCTCGGCCATATAGAATTGAGGTGAATTTTATGAGAATGTACGACATTATAAAAAATAAGCGCGACGGAGGGAAGCTGTCGAAAGAGGAAATAGACTTTTTCGTCAAGGGCTATACCGCCGGCGAAATCCCCGATTATCAGGCTTCGGCGCTTTGCATGGCAATTTATTTCAGGGGTATGGACGACGAGGAAACGACCAACCTCACTTTGGCCATTGCCGCAAGCGGCGACAAGGTGGACCTTTCGGGCATAAACGGCGTGAAGGTCGATAAGCACTCGACGGGCGGCGTAGGCGACAAAACCAGCCTTATCATCGCGCCTATCGTGGCAAGCTACGGCGTCAAGGTGGCGAAGATGAGCGGAAGAGGCCTCGGACATACCGGCGGAACCATCGACAAGCTGGAAGCAATCGACGGCTATCAGACTTCCATAGACAAAAAAGAGTTCTTCAGAATCGTCAACGAAGTGGGCGTGAGCATCATCGGACAGAGCGGAAACCTTGCTCCGGCAGATAAAAAGCTTTACGCGCTCCGCGACGTAACCGCAACGGTGGACAGCTTGCCGCTTATCGTGTCAAGCATTATGGGCAAAAAGCTCGCGGCCGGCGCGGACTGCATACTGTTGGACGTAAAAACCGGCTCGGGCGGTTTTATGAAAACCTTGGAAGACAGCACCAAACTTGCAAAATCGATGGTTGAAATAGGACATTTGGCAGGTAAAAAGGTGATTGCGCTGATAACCGATATGGACGTCCCTCTCGGAAAAGCCATAGGAAACAGTTTGGAGGTCATCGAAGCGGTGGAAACTCTTAAGGGAGAAGGGCCTGAAGATCTGACGGAAATCTGCATAGATATTGCGGCAAACATGCTGTATATGGCAGGAAAAGGCACCGTTAAGGAGTGCGAAGCTCTGGCCAAAAAAGCCATAGCGGACGGCTCGGCGCTTCAAACCCTCGTCAAGATGGTGCACGCGCAGGGCGGCAACGAAAAACTGCTTTTAGATACGTCGCTGTTCAAAAAGGCGGCGTACGACTACGAGGTCAAGGCCCCAAAAACCGGCTACATCGAACACGTCGACACCGAAAGCTACGGTATGGCAAGCCTCGCTTTGGGCGCCGGAAGAGCGAAAAAAGAGGATCCGATCGACTACTCGGCGGGCATAACTTTGGAAAAGAAAACCGGCGACTTCGTGAAAGAGGGCGACGTCATTGCGGTTTTGCATACGAATAAGCCTGAGTCCGTCAAAGAGGCGGAAGAACGCATTCTGAAGGCCACCGAAATATCCTCGGAGCCTGTGGAGAAAAAAACGATCATTTTGGGAAGAATCGAAAGATAATCAAAAGCATACGTAAGAAAAATGGCTAAACTTTACTTTAAATTCGGGGCCATGGGCAGCAGCAAAACCGCCCAGGCCCTGATAACGAAATTCAACTACGAAGAAAGAGGCATGAAAGTGCTGTTTCTGAAGCCGTCCGTCGACACGAGAGTGGGCGGCAATATCGTTTGGAGCAGAATCGGCCTTAAAGCGGAGGCTACGCTTATAACGCCTGCGGCAAACCTCGAAAAGCTGTACCTTGAAAAAAAGGAAACCGCCAACGTCATCATCGTGGACGAGTGTCAGTTTCTGACGGAAAAGCAGGTTGACGAGCTGGGCGACGTGGCGCTCTTTTACGACGTACCGGTGCTTTGCTTCGGCCTCGCCACCGATTTTACGACCAAACTTTTTGAGGGAAGCAAAAGGCTGTTTGAAATTGCCGAGTCGATAACGGAAATAAAATCCATTTGCCGCTGCGGCAGCAAGGCAACCGTCAACGCCAGACTTGACGAAAACGGCCGCGTGCTGAATAAGGGCGAACAGTTCTGCCTGGGCGGCAACGACCGCTATCAGGCTATGTGCCGAAGGTGCTGGCTGGAAAAACTTAAGGAGCAGGGAGATATACAACGAAAAGAGTTCGAGCATGAAATCGAACCGTGAAATAGTCGTCAGAGGTGAAAAATGAAAAAAGCTTTGAAAATCTCGGAAGAAGTCAGATATGCGCTTGAACATGGAAAACCGGTGGTTGCGCTGGAATCGACCATCATTTCGCACGGCATGCCGTATCCCGACAACGTGAAAACCGCTTTGACGGTGGAAAAAACCGTCAGAGAAAACGGAGCGGTGCCGGCTACCATCGCAATAATTAAGGGCGTGCCGACGGTGGGACTGTCGGAAGAGGAAATCGAACACCTCGGAAAAGAAGGAACCAAAGTGGTGAAGGTGAGCAGACGCGATATTCCCGTCGTCATTGCAAAAAAACTTGACGGCGCAACGACCGTCGCTTCGACGATGATATTTGCCGAAATGGCAGGAATAAAAGTGTTCGCCACGGGCGGCATAGGCGGCGTACACAGAGGCGCAACCGAAACCATGGATATATCAGCCGACCTCGAGGAACTGCATCAGACGAACGTGACGGTGGTCTGCGCGGGCGCAAAAAGCATTCTGGATCTGGGACTTACGCTGGAATATCTGGAAACGAAGGGCGTACCGGTTTTGGGATATAAAACCGACGAACTGCCGGCGTTTTTCACCAGAAAAAGCGGCTTCAAAGTCGATTATAGAATGGACTCGCCGGAGGAAATCGCCGCCGCGGTGAAAGCCAAAGACGCATTGGGCCTTTCGGGCGGTATGCTGGTTGCAAACCCCGTTCCCGAGGAATACAGCATGGATCCCGACAAAATCGAAGCCGTCATAAGCGAGGCGGTCGAGGAGGCGAAAGCCTTGGGAATTGCTGGCAAAAAGGTTACGCCGTTTTTGCTTGAAAAAATCCGCAACGTGACGGGCGGCGACAGCTTGTTTACGAACGTCAAGTTGGTGCTTAATAACGCCGCTCTGGCCGCAAAAATCGCCGTGGAACTGACGAAATAGACTATGGAAAAGATTATCGTTTGCATAGGCGGCGGGGAAATAAGAACCAAACAAACGCTTGAAATAGACCGCTTTCTGGCGGAGCTTGCCAAGCGCCACGCGGGAGAGGAAAAACGGCCGCTTGCGCTGTTCGTGGGCACGGCGTCGCACGACAGCCTGCCGTATTACAACAGCTTTCACAAAACCTACACGGGCGAGTTCGGCTTGAAAACCGACGTCGCGTTGAGCTTTATGGGAACTATGGACGCCGAAAAAACGGCCGCCAAATTTTTGGCGGCAGACCTCGTTTACGTCGGCGGAGGCGACACCAAATTTATGCTTGAAACCTGGGAAAAAAACGGGTTTCGGGAACATATAAAAGCGGCGTATGAACGCGGAGTGCCGATTGCGGGGCTGTCGGCGGGGGCGATTTGCTGGTTTGACGAAATGTACACGGACAGCGAAATTCTTGAGGGAAATTCGACGAGCTATAAGCTGATGCCAGCTATGGGAATACTTGAGGGGACGGCGTGCCCGCATTACGACGAGCGGCAAAAAGATTTTGACGAGGCGATTTTGTCCGGCAAGAGCAAAAAGGCGTACGCATTTGAAAATCTGTCGGCGGAAGTGTTCGAGGGCGGCGTGCCCGTGAAGACGATTTCTGCCGGGGGAAGCGTGTACGTTTTGGAAAATGAGAACGGCGAAATATCGAAAAAACGACTTTAAGTTGCAATTTGGCGCGGTAAACTATGATTTATTTTGTCAGACACGGTCAGACGGACTGGAACAAAGAACTGAAAATTCAGGGGCAGCAAGACGTTGAGCTGAACGAAGAAGGAATGGCGGAAGCAAAAAAGCTTTCGGAAAAACTTTCCGGAGTAAGGTTTGACGTCGCTTTTTCGAGCCCCTTAAAAAGAGCCTTGAAAACGGCGGAAGCGGTTTATGACGGGAAAATAATATCGGACGAAAGACTTGAGGAAAGACTGTTCGGGAGCCTTGAGGGAAAAAGCCTCGACGGCGACGATTTCAAAAGGCTGTGGAGTCTGACGGAAGAATATAAATTGCAGGGTACGGAAAGTTTGGCGGACGTCTTTTCGAGAGTGGAAAGCTTCGTCGATTTCGTGCGAAAAAACTATCCCGCAAAAAACGTGCTGGCCGCAACGCACGGAGGCGTTATGATGGCCGCAAAGCACATATACGGAAAAGGCGAGAAGGTCAGGAATCTGACCGAACTTTTGCCGAAAAACACCGAAGTGTTCGAGGTGGAAAACTAAACGAAAAAGCGAGCGGAAAGCTCGCTTTTTGTTTTTATTTTTGATTTTATTTATTTTCGTCTGCTTTTCGACGAACCGAAGATGGCGATGAAGCGAAGAAGCGTTACGAAGCTCATCGCAAAGCTCATAAGATAGGTTGACGCGGCCGCGGAAAGCACTTTGCGGACGGACGAAATTTCGCCGCCTGCGGCAATGCCCTCGTCCTCTATTATCCTTAATGCGCGATGCGAGGCGTTGAATTCGACAGGCAACGTCACCAAGGTGAAAAGCGTGTAGCACGCGTAAAACAATATGCCGATTGCGAAAATCACGCTTCCGAAGGTTTCGACCGTAGGAAAACAGGTGACGAGAAGTCCTATCATTATAAGAATGGTGCTGTAGCGAGAGGTGAAATTGGTGATCGGCACGAGCGCGGTGCGAAGTTTGATGAAGGCGTAGTCCTCGGCGTGCTGTATGGCGTGGCCGACTTCGTGCGCCGCAACGCCTATGGCCGCAACGGAATTTGAATTATAAACCGATTCGGAAAGAAAGACGGTGTCGTTCCGAGGATCGTAGTGATCGGTGAGAGAACCCGGACAAGGAGCTATGAGCGTGGACGAAAGCCCCGCTCCGTCCAGAATCTTTCTGGCGGCCTCGGCGCCGGTAAGCCCAGACGACGATACCTTTTTCGCGTTCTTTTTGAAGGTCAGCTGAACGCTTATGCCGCTTATGAACATCAAAAGCATCAGCGGCAATATGGACAGCGTTACGATTACGTACATGTTGTCGTAGTCGACGGCAGATAAAAGCATATTTAACGTTTGCATTTTTTACCTCTTGCGTTGCCCGCACGGATAAGCGGGGAATTTGTTGCTATTATTATAGAATAAATCTTGTTAAAATACAATTAAAAAAACCTAATTGCATCTTGAAAAGGGGCAAATTGTGTGATATAATGGTGGCGCTGACCACTTTTTGGAGGGAAAATATGGATATCGATAAGATCGTAAGCCAAATGACGCTTGAAGAAAAAGCCGATTTATGCTCGGGCGCGGACTTCTGGCGCACGCAGAAAATAGACCGCTTGGGCGTTTTGCCTATGATGGTGTCCGACGGGCCTCACGGACTGAGGACGCAATGCACGGGAAAGGGAATCAATCAGAGCGTGGTGTCGGTGTGCTTTCCGTCGTCGGCGGGACTTGCGGCAAGCTTTGATAAAATTGCAGCCGAAACCCTCGGAAAAACCTTGGGCAAAGAGGCAAAGGAAGTGGGCGTGGGCACGCTTCTGGGGCCTGCAATAAACATCAAAAGAAGTCCGCTTTGCGGCAGAAACTTCGAATATATGAGCGAGGATCCGTGCCTTGCGGGCGAAATGGCCGCAATGTACGTTTCGGGCGTGCAATCGAACGGAGTGGGCGTAAGCGTCAAACACTTCGCCGCAAACAATCAGGAAACCAGACGCACCACAATCAACGAAATAATCGACGAAAGAGCGCTTAGGGAAATTTACCTGAGGGCGTTTGAAATCCCCGTCAGAAAATCGAAACCGTGGACGATGATGTGCAGCTACAACCGCATAAACGGCACCTACAGCAGCGAAAACGAATGGCTGCTTAAAACCGTTTTGAGAAAAGAGTGGGGCTTCGACGGCTTCGTTATGAGCGACTGGGGCGCGACTGCCGACAGAGTAAAAGGCATAAAAGCGGGGCTCGATCTCGAAATGCCGTCGTCGGGCGGCGTGAACGGCGCAAGGATTATTAAGGCCGTTCAGAGCGGAGAGCTGGACGAAAAATATCTGGACGAATGCGTGAGAAACATTTTGTCCGTTACGACGAAGGCCGTCAGAGAAACCGAAGAAAAGAACTACGACAGAGAAGCGCACCACACGGTGGCGAAAAAGATCGCGGACGAATGTATGGTTCTTCTGAAAAACGACGGCACGTTGCCGATTGCGGAAGGTAAGAAAGTGGCGTTTTTGGGTTACTTTGCCAAAAAGCCGCGCTATCAGGGCGGCGGAAGCAGTCATATCAACACCTATAAGGAGGTTTCCGCGCTGAAAGCCGCGGGAGGAAAAGTCGTTTACGCCCAAGGCTACACGGACAAGCACGAGAGAAACGACAAGCTGCTTAAGGAAGCGGTGGAAACGGCGAAATCCGCGGACGTCGCAGTCGTTTTTGCGGGGCTTCCGGACAGCTTCGAATCGGAAGGTTACGACAGAAAACACATGCGTATGCCTGACGCGCATAACGAGCTTATTTCCCGCGTGGCCGAAGTGAACCCGAACACCGTCGTGGTGCTGCATAACGGCTCGCCTGTGGAAATGCCGTGGATCGACGAGGTTTCGGCCGTTCTGGAAGCGTACCTCGGAGGCGAAGCGGTGGGCGAAACCGTGGCGGACGTTTTGTGGGGCAAGGTCAACCCGTCGGGCAAATTGCCGGAGTCGTTCCCGATTTCGCTTGAGGACTCGCCGTGCAAAAAATATTTCCCGGGAAGTCAGCTGACAAGCTTGTATAAGGAAAGCATTTTCGTGGGGTACCGCTATTATTCGACGGCGGGCAAAAAAGTGCTGTTCCCGTTCGGGCACGGCCTGAGCTATACCGAATTCGAGTACTCCGACCTGAAGATAAATCACGAGGGAGAAAAGGTTTGCGTTTCGTTGAAGGTGAAAAACGCGGGGCAGGTTTTCGGAAAAGAAGCGGTGCAGATTTACGTCGGAAAAATAGGTTCCGCCGTGCCTAGAGCAAAGCGCGAGCTGAAAGCGTTTGAAAAAGTCGCATTGAACGCCGGCGAAGAAAAAACCGTTTGCTTCGAGCTTTCGGAGAGAGATTTTGCGATCTACTCGGTTAATGGCGGCAGATACGTCGTGGAAAAAGGCGAATATAAGTTGGAAGCCGCGGCAAGCAGCGAAGACATAAGGCTGACAGGCATAGTTTCTTTGGACGGCGAAACGCTTGAAAAAGACCAAACGATTTGCGAAAAATATTTTGCGGCGGAGGTTTCGGACTTGTCGGACGAGGAGTTTGCGGAAAGTTTCGGGCTTGAAATTCCGAGAGCGAAACTCGATAAGGGCGAAAAAATCGACGAAAACTTCTGCTTTATAGACGCCGCCGACACAAAGTGGGGCAAGAGAGTTTTGAGGCTCGTGCGATTTGCGGCAAGCTTCAACAAGGACCTCGGCGGCGCGGAAACCATGTACAACATGACCATAACCACTCCGTTCAGGTGCATGCGACTTATGTCGGGAGGCGTTATGGACGAGAGAATGATGCGAGGACTGATAATGATACTTAACGACGGAACAAGCACGTTAAAGGGCTTGGGTATGATCGTAAAGAGCTTATTCGGCGCGCCAAAGCGCGTAAAGCTTTGCAAACAAAACAAACTCAGAGGCTGAGATGAAGATACTTTTCGTATGCAGTTCCAACATTTGCAGAAGTCCGTTTTGCGAATATATCCTGAAAAGAGAAATCAGGAACAATCCTGCGCTCAAAAGCAAAATCGAATGGGTGAAATCGGCGGCGGTGTTTAACCAAAGTTTTGTCATTCATCCGAAGGCAAGACTTGCGCTGAAAAGAGAAGGCTTTTCGGACGAGGAAATTTCAAAGCACAGACCTGCTTTCAAGTGGTTTTCGCCGAAACGATTCAGAGAGGCCGACGTCATCATCGGAATGAGCAAGCTGAACAAGCCGTTCGTCCCGTTTTGGTGGCAGAAAAAGTTTATAACCATCTCGGAGCTGGTGGACGGAGAATATTCGGAGGTCCCGGATCCGTGGCTGTATAAGGATATAGAAAGATACTACGCGGTTATGGACAGACTGAAAGATTACGTCGAAAGATACGCAAAACAGATAGAAAACGATAAAAATCGGTAAAAACGAGGTCGGTTTTTTCAAAACCCCTCTTCACAAAAAACAAATTTGATGTTATAATATCCTAAACGGACAAGCACAAAACATTTACTGCCGCCCGGCGGCAACGAACAAGGAGAAACAAATGGAAAAAATCGCCATAATCGATTTGGGCAGCAACTCGGCACGTATGGTGCTGGTGAACATTCTGGACGGAGGCTACTTTGTCGTTTTCGACGAACTGAAGGAAACCGTTCGTCTGGCGCAGGATATGGAATGGGACGGCTTTTTGAAACCGCAACGCATTGCGCAGACCATAAAAACCCTTAAGATGTTTCGTCGTCTTTGCGACGCAAACGGCATCGAAAAAATTTACGCCTACGCAACGAGCGCAGTTCGCCGCGCAAAAAACCAAAAAAGCTTTTTGGACGAGGTTTACGTTTCCTGCGGGTTCAAGCTGCAGGTTCTGACGAAGGAAGAACAGGCGTCGTTGGTGTATCAGGGAGTTATCAACAGCCTGGATATCCCTAAGGGCTTCATTATGCACGTCGGCGGCGGAAGCACGCAATTTATTTATTACAGCAGAAAGAACATTCTTGCTTCCGAAACTTTGCAGTTCGGCAGCGTTACGCTTACAGACCTCTTCAAAAACGACGACCTCACGCCTGCGGAAAAGAGCGCGCGCGTGGTAGAATTTATCAAGGAACATCTGGAGCGTATCGAATGGCTTAAACAGGTTGACCCGGACGTGCAATTTGTGGGCGTGGGCGGCAATTTCAGAAACCTCGGGCGAATAAGTCGCATTATCAAGAAATATCCGTTCGACATGATGCACAACTATCAGCTTCCGGTGGAAGAATTCAATCAGATGTATAACACCATAAAAGAGCTTCCGACCGAAACCGTGGCGAGAATCAAGGGTTTGTCCAGCGGCAGGGGCGACACGTTCCCGACGGCGCTGGCGGTCATCAAGGCGGTTATCGACTATATGCATTTCGACAAAATCACCGTTTCGGGCTGCGGCCTCAGGGAGGGCGCGATGTTCCATCACGCCGTTCCGTCCACGGACGAAAAACCGCTTTCGGACATTTTGGGGCACAGCCTGCAAACTCTGATGCATTACTTTGACATCAATATTCCGCACGCGGAGCACGTTTACAATCTCAGCATGCAGCTGTTCAAACAGCTTAAGGTGCTGCACAAGCTTCCGAGATGCTATATAAAAGTTTTGAGAGTGGCGACGCTTCTGCACGACAGCGGTATGCGCATCAAATACTACGATCACCACAAACATTCGAGCTATATTATCCTAAACAGCAACCTTTACGGCATAAGCCACAAGGATCTGGTTATGGCAAGCATGGTTGCGGGCGGTCACAGAAAGAACGAATTCAACGACGTGGAATTTTTGAAATACCGCGTTATGCTGACCGACGAGGACGTTGACGCAATAAGAAAACTCAGTGTGATTTTGCGCATCGCCGAAAGCTTCGACAGAAGCATGAGCGGCCTTATCACGGGCATCAACTGCGACGTTCTGGGCGACAGCGTCATTATGAAAACCGAAACCGAAGGCGACGCCAGCCTGGAAATCAAGGACGCATTGTCGAGCTCCAACGAGTTCAGACGCGCCTACGGCAAAAATCTTGAAATACTGTGATGCTTATTCTGCAATCGGCTTCCCCGAGAAGAAGGGAGCTTCTGCATAAAATCACCAACGACTTTAAGGTGGAAAGCGTGCCTGCAAACGAGTGCGTTATTCCGTCGAGGCCCGCGGCAACGGTTATGAAAAACGCCAGAGAAAAAGCGTTGGCGATAAAACCGGAAAACGGGCAGACGGTGGTCGGAGCAGACACGGTGGTGTACCTTGCGGGCAGGTTCTTTTTGAAACCTAAAAACGCAGAAGAGGCATTTGAAATGCTAAAAACGCTGTCGGGAAAGTGGCATTCGGTTTACACGGGCGTATGTCTGGCGACAAACGGCAAAGTCGTTTGCTTTTACGACAAGTCCGCTGTTAAGCTGAAAAAGATGACCGACGACGAGATTAAACGCTACGTCGAAACGAAAAATCCGCTGGACAAAGCCGGCGCCTACGGGATTCAGGACGGCGTTACGGTGGAAAAATATACGGGAAGCTTCGACAACGTTATGGGGCTTCCGACAGAAAAACTTTCGGCAGAAATAAAAAAATTTTTGACCGACAAGGAGGATTAAATGGCAATCGTTGAGCTTGCGATAGACTTCGGCTCGTCATATATAACCATATATCAAAAAGGCAAAGGCATCGTTCTGAAGGAGCCTTCCGTGGCCATTGCCGTCAAAAAGAAAAACAAGCTGGAGCTTGCCGAAACCGGTCGCGACGCTTTGAACGTGCTGTACGGCTCGCTCGGAAACGCACAGGTGGTTTATCCGATAAAAGAAGGCGTGGTGGTTCATCAGGAAGCCGCGGGAATGATGCTAAAATCGTTCATAAAAAAAGTGGTGCCCGACAGATTGTTTATAACGCCGACGGTGAAAGCCTTGGTTCTTATCAGCTGCGGTCTGACGGTGGTTGAAAGAAGAACCGTCGAATCGGTGGTGAACGCCGCGGGCATTAAGGAAGTTATGCTCGCCGAAAGCGCGCTTGCGCTTTTGCAATACACCAACAGCGTGGGCGGCGTTTTCGTTGACATTGGCGGAGGAACCGCAGAGGTTTGCAGCGTAACGAGGCGCGGCATTGCGGTGGGCAGCTCCGTGAACATCGGCGGAAATATGTTCAACAGCAAAATCATCGATCACGTGGCAGACAAGTACGGCCTGAAAATCGGCGACTATACCGCGGAAAAGCTTAAGTGCGACGTGGGCAGTATGTACGACAACGACCTTTCGGGCGCGGCAATCGGCGGCAGGGATCGCCTGAACGGCGAACCGAAAACCGTCGAGGCAAACGCAAAGGACGTGAAAATTGCTTTGATGCCTGCGATGGACGGATTGGTGGACGTTATAAACAACGTCATAAACATGAGTCCTCCGGAGCTTGCGGCAGAAATAAAGAAAAAAGGCGTGTTCCTCTCCGGCGGCAGCGCGAAGCTTCCGGGGCTTGCCGAATACATCAGCGTGCGCATAGGTCTGCCCGTTACCGCTTTGACCGATCTTACGGAAGCGGTGGCCCTCGGCGGAGGCAGCCTCATAGAGGAGGACGGCGAAACCACACTTCGAACTATGCTTGGTTTGTCAAAAAACGTTTAGTGGAATTTTGACAGAAAAGTTTGATATTTTGACATTTTGCGGCGGAGTATTATCCGCCGCTGTTTTTATGTCCGACCGCCGATTTTCGACCAAAAGAGGCAAGAAGCGCCGTATGCTTTCAAAATGCGTGCGCGAAGCTTTGGTATAATCGGAAGCGGAGGTAGAATATGGGACGAAAAATTGTCGTTACGTCCGGAAAAGGCGGCGTGGGAAAAACCACCGTTACTTCGGGACTGGGAATTGCGCTGTCGGATCTGGGGCATAAGGTTTGCATGGTGGACGCGGACATAGGCCTGAATAACCTGGACGTCGTTATGTGCGTGGAAAATCTGGTGGTGTACGACATTCTGGACGTGGCCACGGGAAAGTGCAGGCTTCGTCAGGCGTTGGTGCAGGACAGATATAATCCGCTGCTTTACGTTTTGCCGAGCTCCAAGCTTTCCGACGCGCCCGAGCTTACGCCGCAGACCTTTTCGGACATCGTAAATTCGCTGGCGGAAAATTTCGAGTACGTCCTCATAGACTGCCCGGCGGGAATAGAGGGCGGATTTCATCGCGCGGTAAGCTCGGCAAGCGAGGCACTTGTCGTAACCACGCCGACGGTGTCGGCAATAAGGGACGCGGACAAGGTTCTGAACCTTCTTGAGGGGTATCCGTTGGACAGCATAAGACTTATCGTCAACAGACTCCGCAACGACATGGTTATGCGCGGCGAGATGATGAACGCGGAAGATATAACGAGGCTTTTGAGATGCAAGGCCGCGGGAATTATCCCCGAGGACGACACGGTTACGCTGTATTCCGGCGTGGACAGGCTGCCGAAAAACGCCGCGTCGGGGAAAGCATTCAGACTGATGGCCGCGGGGCTTATGGGTGGCAATTACGTTTTGTACGACGACAAGCTCCGAAACAGGGGACTGTTCGGTTTCATAAAAAGAAAAAAGGTTTTTTGAGGAGGAAATATGAGCAACAGAGAGAATGCGAGAGAACGGTTGAGGGCGGTGCTGCTGTCGGATAAAGCGGCGATCCCGGAGGACTTTTCGGAGATGATAAGAAGCAGGATAGAGGAAGTTCTGTCGGACTATATGGACGTGGTGCCCGGAACGCTTACGGTGAACGTCGAGGCCGACGGGGGAGAATATATTCTGGAAGCCGAGCTGCGCGCGGACAGAATCAAAAACGTCGGGCACTTTGCTCAGAGGAGATAACCTTTTCCAGCGTGTCGGAGAGAGAGTAGGTTTTAAGATAGGAAAAAAGCCGCTCTTCGGAGATAAAATATTCCTTGCCGGAAATGTTGACGACGTAGGAAAGCTCCTTTTCGGCGCCCGAAAGCTTTACCGCGCGGGAAAGCGTGGTTTTGGGGGACAGAACGTAGGTTTCGCGCCTGACGCCCGAAAGATAATTTTTAAGAAGCGGATTGCTTTTCAGCATAAGAGAGGCCGCTTCTTTTTTTTGCCCGAAAAAGGCGCCGATAAACAAAAATACGCCCATAATTCCGAGGGTGAAATTGACGCGCCCAAGAGCCGCCGACGATATAAAAAGAGCAATCAGCACGGCCGAAACGACGATTCCCGAGATTTTCAGGCGCTTTAAGGCGCGGTGCGGCCTGCGGGATAAACCCAGAAAAATTCTCGCGCCGTCGAGAGGATAGGCGGGCAGAAGATTAAAAAGGCCTATGGTGAGGTTTGCCTCGTAAAACGGCTTGGTGAAGGAATATGTGGCGGGGAAGATCCACCAAAGGCTTATGGTCAGAAGACAGGTGAGAAAGTTGGATATAGGGCCCGCCGCTGCGATAAGAACCATGGACGTGTCGTCGGTTTCGTCAGGTATGCCGAGCATGGCGCCGTAGGGAAGCAGAGTTATTTTGCCCGTTACGTATCCGCGCGCCCGCGCCGCCAGCGCGTGCGCCGCCTCATGCAATAAAACCGCCGAAAAACTCAGAACGGTTTCGACGGTTTTGCCTGCAAGAAGCATAAGAAGAATGAGTACGAAAAAGGTGGGATGAACCCTTATCTTCGGCATAAATTGACGTTTACTGCCTGAAATTTTACAATAAACCTGCTATTGCGGAAATTACGTTGGCGCCCGATACGGCTTGCCAGACGAGGTAGGCCAAACTTAGTGCTGCGGCTCCCATAAGCGGCATTATCACGAGATCGAGCTTTTCGGAAATCGTTTTAGGCTCGGACTTTTTGCGGCTTTTTTTGGATTTTTTTGCATCGTAGGTTACGAAATCGTTTGGTACGTTTTGTTGCGGTTGATATCCGTTTTCGGTGAACATAGAAGGCTCCTTTTTTGTTTTTGGTTTGTAATAGATATGCGGCGGAAAATATAAATATGATAAATTTTTGCGCTCACCGCGCGGGACCTTGACTTTTTCGATAAATTAAATTAAAATATAGTATATATTTTCGGCCATAAAGGAGGCAATCATGTACTATATCGGCATCGACATCGGAGGTATGAGCATCAAGGGCGGACTGGTTACCGAAAACGGCGAACTCGTCTTAAAGCAGTCCATAGTCACCCGACCTACCGCAAACGAAGACGTGATTATCGACGATATTCACAAGCTTATTTGTTCGCTTCTGGAGAACAAAGGTCTGCACGAATACCAGCTTTCGGGAGTCGGCATCGGCGTTCCGGGCACGGTGGACGGCGAAAAAGGCCGTGTAAGATTTACTCCGAACCTCAACTTCAAAAACACTCCGCTGGTGGAAAAGCTTTCCGCAAGGTTTCAATATAAATTTCCTATCCGCATCTCGAACGACGCGAACTGCGCGGCCCTCGGCGAAGCGGTCTGGGGCGGAGGCGGCGGCGTTTCCGACAGCATAACCGTAACTCTGGGTACGGGCGTGGGCACGGGCTTTTATATCTCCGGCAAACTTTTTGAAGGCGTCGGCGGCGCAGGCACCGAAGGCGGACATATCGTCATCAAAACGGGCGGCGAAAAATGCGGCTGCGGCAGACGAGGCTGCTGGGAAGCTTACGCGGCGGCTCCCGCACTTATCAGGCAGGTCGAGGCGGCTATAGCGAAAAATCCGGACAGCGTGCTTGCCGAAATCGCCAAGGAAGAAACGGGCGTTACGGGAAAAACCGTTTTCGAAGCGGTGGAAAAAGGCTGCCCGGTTGCGGCAAAAGTGCTTAAAAAATACGTTTCATACGTCGGGGACGGACTGGTCAATCTGGTGAATATTTTCCGCCCGAAGGTTATCATTATGGGCGGCGGCGTCAGTATGGCGGGCGACGCGCTTATCAAACCGCTTCAACGCTACGTCAGTTTGCATTCCTTCGCTTCCAAATACAGCCCGAAAACCAAAATCGTGCAGGCAAAACTCGGCAACGACGCAGGTATTATGGGCGCGGCAACGCTTACGATGAACAAATGATCGAAAACAATGACCGACGCTAATTTCCAAAGAAAACTGAATGAAATTCTGCTTACCGTCGAAAAGCCCGCAAGGTACGTCGGCGGCGAGTACAATACCCCCGATATGAAAAAGCCGTTCGAGGCTAATTTGCTGCTGTGCTTTCCGGACGTTTACGAAATCGGAATGAGCAATCTGGGGCTTTCGATACTTTATCAGCTGATAAACTCCAAACCCGATTTTATGGCGGAGCGGTGCTATGCGCCGTGGCCCGATTTCGGCAAGAAGCTGAAGGAAAACGACATACCGCTTTTCAGCTTGGAAAACCGCAAAAAGTTCACCGATTTCGACGTGGTGGGTTTTTCGGTGCAGTACGAACTTTTGTATAGCAACATTCTGTATATGTTCGATTTGGCGGGGATTCCGTTTTATGCCAAGGACAGAGGCGACGAATATCCTATCATGATTGCGGGCGGACCTTGCACCGTCAATCCGGAACCGTTCAAAAAATTCTTCGACGTTATCGAAGTGGGCGAAGGCGAGGATATGCTGGTGGAGCTTATGGAGGTCGTCAGGGACGGAAAAAGACAGGGACTTTCGAAAAAAGAGATTCTGAAAAACCTCAAAAAAGTGGAAGGCTTGTACGTTCCCGAATTTTTCGAAAAGGGCGAAACGGTTAAAAAAGCCGTGGTCAGAGATTTCGAAAACGCGTTTTATCCTGTCAAACCGCTGGTTTCAAACATCGAAATCGTGCACGACAGAGCGGTGCTGGAGCTTTACAGAGGTTGCGCGTCGGGTTGCAGATTTTGTCAGGCGGGGTTCTATTATCGCTCGATAAGAGAGAGAAGCGCCGAGAAAAATCTGGAAAACGCCAAGGCCATGCTGAAAAATACGGGATTTGACGAAATGAGCCTTTCCAGCCTTTCGACGGGCGACTACACCAAGCTGCTTCCGCTGATCGAGGGGTTGCAGGACTTTATAAAAGACAGACATATAAGGCTGGCGCTGCCGTCGCTGAGATTGAACAGTTTCGAGGGCGCGTTCGCTTTGCAGACGAGAATGAACAGCCTCACCTTTGCCCCCGAAGCGGGGACGCAGAGGCTGAGGAACGTCATAAACAAAAACATCACCGAGGAAGAAATTTTCACCGCGCTGACGGAGGCGTTTTCAAAGGGATACAATCACGTCAAATTCTACTTTATGCTCGGCCTGCCGACGGAAACCGACGACGACCTTCTGGGTATGGTGGATCTGGTGAAAAGGATAAGAGAGCTGTATGTCCGATTGACGCACAAAAAAGACGTTACGATAGGAGTCAGCTGTTCGGTGTTTATTCCGAAACCGGTTACGCCGTTTCAGTGGGAAAGGCAGATAAATTTTGACGAAATGAGACACAAACAGGATTTGCTGAGGGCGGAATTCCGAAACATTAAGGGCGTTTCGTTCAGCTATCACGGCGCGGAGACGAGCGTTCTGGAAGAGGTTTTTGCCGTGGGCGACGACAAACTGAACGAAGTGCTGGTGAGAGCTTTCGAGCTTGGCGCGAAATTCGACGGTTGGACGGAATATTTCGACTACGAATTGTGGCTTAAGGCGCTTGCCGATTGCAATATAAAAATCGAGGACTACACGAGAGAATTTGCCGAGGACGAGGAGCTGCCGTGGGATTTTATCGACACTACCGTCAGAAAAGATTACCTTCTGAAGGAACGCCGCAAAGCGTATAAGGCTGAAACCACCAGAAACTGCAGAGAAGGCTGCAACGGCTGCGGCGCAACCAAAAACGTCAGATGCGTCAAGGCAGACGGAGGCGCTTTATGATTACGTTAAAATACCGAAAAAGCGGCAACGCGGTTTTTATATCGCACATCGACACCTTGCGCGGCATGGTGCGCGCGATAAGGCGCGCCGAAATAAACATGGCCTATTCAAAAGGTTTCAATCCGCACATGCTGCTGTTTTTCAGCCCGCCGCTTGCTTTGGGGATAAGCAGCGAGGCGGAATACGTTACCGCGGATTGCACGGGCATGACGCCGCAAGAATTTTTGGAGGCGTACAACAAAGCGTGCGCGCCCGGATTTGAAGGGATAGAATGTTTCGAAACGGAAAAATCGCCTAACCTCGCGGGGAAAATCGTGTCGGCGGAATATTTTCTGCCGTGCGCAGACGCCGAAAAAGCCGCGACGGCCGCAAAAGAGGTTGAGCGCCGAACGGTTTACGAAGCGACGTACCAAGTGAAGGGAAAACCCGAAACCAAGGACGTCAGACCGCTTATACACGCCGTTTCGGCCGTGGAAAACGGACTCGTCGTAAGACTTGCGACGGGTAACACCAACCTCAGGGCAGACAGACTGGTGAACGCGCTTAACGCGGATTTCGGCCTTGACGTGCTGCTGACAGACGTTGTGAAAACGGCGCAGTTCGTTTGCCCGAACGGAAAAATCACGAACGTGGACGACTATCTGAAAAACTTCGGAGAAACGACAAAATGAAGAGAATTTACATCGATTACCATCCAAAAAGAGTGAAGGTTGCCCTCGTCGAAAACGGCGAGGTGGTTGAATTTTACATCGAGCGCAGCAGTATGCCGAAGCTGGTAGGAAACATATATAAAGGAAAAGTCGTCAACGTGCTGTCGAGCATGAAGGCGGCGTTTGTGAACATCGGCTTGGAGAGAAACGCTTTTCTGCACGTCGGCGAAACGCTGGTGGACCCGAAAGACATCAAACAATCGGTGGGCACGGGAAGCTTGAACGTTAGCCCGGGCGACGTGATTATGTGCCAGGTCGTTAAGGACCATTTCGGGACGAAAGGCGTGCGAATTTCGCAGAACGTTTCTATCCCGGGAAGACTGTTGGTCATTATGCCGTACGTCAATTTCGTGGGCATCTCGCACAAGATCGAGGATGAGGACGAACGCAAACGTCTGGAGCAGCTGGTGTCGTCGCATCAACCGCAGAATATAGGGTTTATCGTAAGAACCGAAGCGGCTAAAGCCTCGGATGAGGAAATTCTGGCCGAAATGGACAAGCTGGTTTCGAAGTGGAAAAACATACTTTCGAGCTTCCAGCGCGCGCCTGTCTGCACCACCGTTTATGAGGAAGGCGACCTTATCTTCAGAACGATAAGGGACTTTTTGTCGGACGACGTGGACGACATCTTCGTCAACAACGAAAACGTCTATCGCGACCTTGCCGAAAAGCTGCAATCGCTGTACCCGAACAAGAAGCTTCTGAAGTATTATCCCGGCGAGGACAATATGTTCGTTCACTACGGTTTCCAAAAGCAGATCGACGGACTCCTGAAGAGAAAAGTCGTTATGAAAAACGGCACCTATCTCGTCATCGACAGAACCGAAGCGCTGACGGTTATCGACGTCAACACGGGCAAATTCGTCGGAAACACAGACCTCGAGCAAACGGTTTTTGAAACGAATATGGTTGCGACGGCGGAAATCGCAAAGCAGCTTCGCCTGAGAAATATCGGCGGAATAGTCGTTATCGACTTTATAGATATGGCGGACGAGGAACACAGAAAAGCGGTGGTGGAGGAGCTTGGAAAGCACCTCGCAAAGGACCGTATTCACACCAGTCAGCCGGTTATGACGAATTTGGGACTTGTGGAGCTGACGAGAAAAAAGACGAGAAGCATGATCGACGCGGTTATGCTGAGAGAGTGCCCGTATTGCCACGGCGACGGCTACGTTTTTAGCGAAGAGCTGGTGATATTGAATCTGCGAGACGCGCTGTTCGAGCATTTCCAAAAGTCGTCCGCAACGTCGGTTATCGTGCATATCCACCCGGACGTGTTCGCAAAAGTGTTCGCTTTGAGATACCTTTCAAAAGAGTGCCAGTCCGCGTGGAAGGGTAAGAGAATTTACCTCATTCCCGACAGCACCATTCACGCAGAAGCCTTCACCATCAAAGAGGATAACAGCAAAATTCTCACCTTGCCGTCATCGGCAAAAATGCTCTATTAGGGCGCGTGGGCTTGCAAAGAAAACTTTTTATATAATAAATTATATATTCAAAACGGGGCGGTTTTTGTTGACATCGCCTCGTTTTTATGCTAAATTATACATCGAGCCACGTGCAGAGGGTTGAAAGCGCGGTTTTCCGCCACCTGAAAATCAATGATTGAAAGCAGTGAGACTGGAAAGAGGAGGTATTTTCTTATGTATGCAATCGTAGCTACCGGAGGCAAACAGCTTAAAGTTGAAGAAGGCCAAATTGTTAAGGTTGAAAAATTGGACGCCGAAGCGGGCGCAACCGTTAAGTTGGACGTTCTTATGCTGGCAGACGGCGCCGAAATCGTTACCGGCAATCCTGTGAGCGGCGCATGCGTCGAAGCCGAAGTTCTTTACAACGACAAATTCGACAAAGTTATCGTTTACAAGTACAAAGCCAAGAAAAACGAACGCAAACGCCAAGGCCATCGTCAACCGTACACGGCTTTGAAAATCACAAAAATCGTTAAGTAACAAACACAATGACAACCGTTAAATTCGGAAAATCGGACAATAGAATAGTGAGCGTCGAGTGCGACGGGCACACCGGCTACGGAGTCGAGGGCGAGGATATCGTCTGCGCGGCTCTGTCAAGCATAGTTCAGACGGCCGTTTTGGGCCTTATGAGGGTGGCCGGCATCAACGTCGAATATACGGTGAGGCAAGAGGAAGGATACCTGAAAGCGGTGCTTCCGAAAAACCTTTCCGAGCGTCAGACTCACGACGCAGACGTCATTCTTTCGACCTTGCTTTTGGGAGTGTCCGACCTGTACGAGGGATTTTCCGATTTCATCAATTTGGAGGTAAAGTAAATGTTTATTATTATTCAACTTTTCGCTCATAAAAAAGGTAGTGGTAGCTCCCACAACGGTCGTGACAGCGCGTCCAAACGTCTGGGTGCCAAAAGAGCCGACGGTCAATTTGCAAAAGCCGGCAACATTTTGGTTCGTCAACGCGGAACCGCTATCCATCCGGGTCTTAACGTGGGCATCGGCTCCGACGACACTCTGTTTGCGTTGGTAGACGGCACCGTACGCTTTGAAAGAAAGGGCAAAAAAGATAAAAAAGTCAGCGTTTATCCTGTAAGCGCCGAATAGTGCAAACAAAACGAAATCAAAGGTTGCCTCGCGCAACCTTTTTTTGTAAATAATTAGATATGCGCGCGCATACGCGAAAGAAAAGCAATGGATTATACGATAGAAAAAGGCAAAATCACGGTTTTTGGCAGTGAATTTTTCGATCCGCAGGCAACTTTGGAGTGCGGCCAGCTGTTCCGCTACAAAAAAACCGAGGACGGATACGTCGTTTTTGCCCTAAATCACAAGGCAGAGGTCAAAAAAGAGGGAAATAACGTAATAATTTATACAAATTCCGAATATTTTTTTGAAAAATACTTTGATTTGCGCAGAAACTATGGTATAATAGTGTCAGAATTAAGCGATAAAAGCCTAATTCCTGCACAAGCCGAATACGGCAAAGGCATCAGAATCTTGAATCAGGACCCTTTGGAGACGTTGTTTTCCTTCATTATAAGCGCAAACAACAACATTCCGAGGATAAAAGGCATACTGGAAAGGATTGCCGAGGGACTGGGAGAAAAGGCTGACGGCTTCTATGCGTTTCCGACGGCGGAAAAACTGGCGTCGGCAGGCGAAAGCTTTTACAGAAGCGTCGGGGCAGGTTACAGAGCCGCGTATCTCGACAAAACCGCAAAGGCGATAGCGGGCGGCTTCGACCTCGAGAAGGTGTACGATATGAGCACCGACGAGGCGCGGAAATATCTTTATAGGCTGACGGGAGTGGGCCCGAAGGTGTGCGACTGCATTCTGCTGTTTGCATATCACAAAACCGACACCTTTCCTGTGGATACCTGGATCAAAAAAGTGTTCGTGGACCTCTTCGGCTACGAAACCACTCCGAAAGAAATGTCCGAAAAACTTCTTGAAAAGTTCGGAAATCTGTCGGGTTACGCGCAACAATACTTGTTTTATTATAAACGAGGACTATAAAAACAAAAAAGAATTTTATTTGGAGGAACTACTATGGCTAAAAAAATCGTTGTTTTGGCGGATATCGAAAGCGTGAGAATCCCGTTCGACTCTTTTGAAAAATCCCTCAAAGAAGTTGCAAAAATGGGCGAAATCGCAGGCATCAAATTCTACGGCTATTCCGCAAAACGTACCAAAGACTATGCCGAATTCATTCAGGCAAACAACTACGACGCGTTGTCCAGCCTTCCGCGCAAACGTAAAGGCAAACTCGACCTCCGTCAGGTTATCGACGCTGTAAGCCTCGCTCAGACCGGCCACATCGACGCTTTCTACATCCTTTACGGCAACGGCGACATCAAACCGCTTATCAGCTATCTCAAAACCCGCGGCCTCGAAGTGTACGCAGGCGTTGCAAAACCTGACCTCAACAGCGCTCTTTGCAACAAGACCATCGTTCTGGAAAACGCTGTGTTCGCCGCAGAACATACCGCTCCTAAAGCCAAAAAGGCCGCTACGAACGATGACGACGACCTGCTTGCTCAGCTCACCGCTTTGCTTAAATAGTCGGTTTCTGAAATATACGGATTGCATTGCAATCCGTTTTTTCTTACTTGCAAAATTTGCAAACTGTTTGCAAAACTATCCGAGGTTCTGCAAAAGACGATATAACTTATGTTGACTTTGGTTTTTTAGGTGTAGTATAATTAAATCGTAAAAAAGAAAAGGAGGTAAGATATATGGCTGAACTTGAAATTCTGTTTTCGGACATGGGCGCGCTGGCCGCAATATGTCTGATTGTGGGTATGATTTTTTCGATAATCGAAATTTTCAACCCCGGATTCGGATTTTTCGGCATAACGGGAATAGTGCTGACGCTGCTTGGAATGATTCTTGCGGTTACGCATACGTCTTCCGGAAATCCGGTGAAACAGTTCTTTTTGCTGCTTCTTTTGGAAATAATCGTTCTGACGCTGGCGTTCGGGCTTATGGCTTACTCCGTCAAAAAAGGATGGATAAGTCGAACCGCGCTCGTCGAAAAGAATACGGCGGTTCCGGAAGGCGCAACCGAAGGCACGCCGAAATATAAGGAGCTTATCGGAAAAACAGGCGAAACGATCACGGAGCTGCGCCCCGTCGGGAAAGCAAAAATCGACGACAGAATCTACGACGTTACGTCGGAGGACGGATTTGTGGACAAGGGCGTCGGGATAGAAGTGGTCGCCGCAGAAGGCGTGAAAATCACAGTCAGAAAAATTTAAGTTTTTTGGAGGATATAATTTATGATCAATTCAATTTTGGCAGTAAGCACGGGCCTTATCGTCGGCATAGTTGCCGTCGTGGTGGTGATACTGGCATTGTTCTTCTCGTTCGTGCCGGTGTCGCTGTGGTTCCTGACGGTCGTTTCGGGTGCAAAGGTTTCCATGGGCAGACTGGTGGGCATGAAGCTGAGAAAAATCAAGGTGAGAATGGTTGTCGAAGCGTACATCTCCGCTACGAAAGCCGGCCTCAACATCGACATCGCAGAGCTTGAAACTCACTACCAAGCGGGCGGCGACGTGCTTAAAGTCGTCAACGCTCTCATAAGCGCGCACAGCGCAAACATCGAGCTTTCCCTCGGCACCGCAAAGGCCATCGACCTTGCCGGACGCGACGTGCTGAACGCGGTTAAGGTTTCCGTCAACCCGAAGGTTATCGAAACCCCTGTCATCGCGGCAATCGCAAAAGACGGTATCGAGCTCAGAGCCAAAGCCAGAGTTACCGTGAGAGCCAACATCAGCAGGCTCGTCGGCGGCGCGGGAGAGGACACCATTATCGCGCGTATCGGCGAAGGTATCGTAACCACCGTAGGATCCTCGGCTTCCCACAAGGACGTTCTGGAAAACCCGGACAGCATTTCCAAAACCGTTCTGTCAAAAGGCCTCGACAGCGGTACGGCGTTTGAGATTTTGTCCATAGACATCGCGGACGTTGACGTCGGCAGAAACATCGGCGCGCAGCTCCAGATGGATCAGGCGGAAGCGGACAAACGCATCGCTCAGGCAAAAGCCGAAGAAAGAAGAGCTTTGGCAGTCGCTCAGGAACAGGAAATGAAAGCAAAAGTGCAGGAAATGAAAGCCGAAGTTGTCAAGGCGGAAGCGGAAGTTCCTCTGGCGCTTGCGGACGCTCTCAGAAACGGCAATATGGGTGTTATGGATTACTATAACATGCAGAACGTTATCGCGGACACCGGAATGAGAAACGCCATTTCCGGAGTGGATAAAGCAGACAAAAAATCGGAAAAGCCTAATAAATAAGCTTTTTTGACACTGTAAAACCTATGTTCAGATATTTAATTGCAGACATAATCGAAAACGGCGCAGACGCGGAAGAGTTTTTCGGATTTCTGACAAGCTTGTTCAGCGTGATCGGAATTATAGTTTGCGTGAGGATTTACGTGAACGTCAAACGCGCAAAATCGCAGGCGTCCAAGGGGGCGACCGGTAACCGCGCCGGCGCGGCCCCGACGAGCGAATACTACTTCCGTATCGAAATCGGGCATGACTGCCGAGGAATGGTACGACGGCGTTAAACGTCGCCGCGCCGAAGCGCAGGCAAAGAGCAAGTCGAAAACCTCAATCGAAGCGGAACTGGAAAAACGGCACGCCGATCACGAGCACCCGGCCTTCACCAAAAATACACGGGTGGAGTACGTTCCGACGGGAGGCAGCCTTACGGCCGAATCGGAAGAGGGCTGCGAAGACCTGAAAAACGTCCGATTCATCGAAACCGACGAAGACTACGCCGAGGATATAGATATCGATCACGATCTCACACCGTTGCAAGCGATGATGGTTTTCGGCGACGTTATCTCGAAACCTAAATTCAAAAAATAACCGATAGGTCAAAAAACGCTACTATGCGACAAAAGCCACTTCAAAATAAGTGGCTTTTTTGTTTGCTATGGGCGGGGTTTTGTGTTATAATCAAGCTGACTTATAGTTTATATTTATAAGAATTCAGCCAAAATCGGAGAATATATGGAAAAAACAAACAACATTGCTTTGCTCATCGACGCAGAAAACATCGAGAGCAAATATATCGAAAAAATACTGGGCGAGCTTTCTTCCCGCGGCAGAATTATCGTCAAAAGGGCTTACGCCGACTGGACGAAATCGCAGGTTAAACCGCTCAAAAAACTGGGGCCGGACAGCTACAACCTCTGGGAAGTGTTGAATGGCTGGTATCAGATACTCGCGGCAAAGGGCATCGTTCCGATGCAACAATCGCAAAACACTGTCGGCAAAAACAGCAGCGACATCTATCTCGTCATCGACGCAATGGATTTGATGTATCAGGGGGTGGTGGACACCTTCTGCATAGTCAGCTCGGACGGCGACTTCACCAGACTTTGCACAAGGCTTACGGAAGCGGGCAAAAACGTCATCGTTATGGGCGAAACGCATACGCCGAATTCGGTGAAGGCGGCTTCCGAGTTCATCAACCTCGGCTATGCGGTGGAAAAATTCGGCCCTTCAGACAAAGGCAAGAGAGAAACCCGCGGCAAAGCCGCGCCGACGGAAGAAAAGGCCGCAAAACCGCAGGAAAAAGCGGCGAAGCCTTCTTCTCAAACCGCAGCCAAATCCGCCGCTGCGCCTAAAAATCAGCCGCAGGAAAAGGCAACGGCGCCGAAAACAAAAAAGAAAGAGAATTTCATTCCTATGCTTATCAAAAAGGCTTCCGAAAGAGACGATCTGAAACCTAAAGAGGAAACTGCGGCGGCTACCGCAGAAACCCAGAAACCTGCCGAAGCTACGGCCGAAAAATCGATCGCCGCAGGAAAGAGCTACGACGAGGAAATCATTTCCGACATCAAAAAACTTATCGCAAAACATAAAAATCAAAACAACGAAATCAATTATCAAAAACTGTTGGATTTGCTCAGAAAAGCGCATCCGGAATGCGAAAAAATCGCCAAGGGCGAAAAGAATATACTGGAAATATTTAAGAACGTGCCGGGAGTTATCTATCGCACCGAAAGCGGAAACTATCTGTTTAGCCTGGAAGAATTGAAAAAAGAGGTTAAAGGGTCTGAGGAAGTAAAGAGCGCGGAAAAAGCCGAGGAAGTTAAAAAGGAAGAAGCGGCAGAGGAAACCAAGACCGCCGAAAAATCGAATGCAAAACCGAAAAGACGAGCTTCCAAAAAGTCCGTGAAGGCAAAGACCGAAGAAGAAAAGCCGACCGTGATTGCAGGCACCGAAATTGAAGAGCCTGCCGCCGAAAAAGCCGAAAAGGCCGAGGAAAGCAAGAAGCCTGCGGCAAAAAAGGCAAAATCCAAAAAGGCGGAGAAACCCGAAGAGGAAACGCCTTCCGAGGAAAAACCCGTAAAAAAACCGAGGAAACCTCGCACATCAAAGCCTAAAAAAGAAAAGGAAGAAGGCGACAAAAAAGAAGAAACAAACAAAACCGAATAGAAAAAACAGACGCCATAGCGTAATTTGCATAGAGATTTTTGACAAAGAAAAAGACTGACAAAAATTTTGTCAGTCTTTTATTTTTGTTTGAAATAACACACGACTTTGCTTGTAAAGTACGGCGCGCTACATTTTTTAAATGAACAAACGATAATGCAGCTTCTGAAAACTTTATTAAACCACAGAGTCTATTTTTGCCAGATAAATTTTGCCGAAACCGCGGAAACCGACTCTATATCTTTCACCCGGTTTCATGTTTTCCATAGGTTTTCCGAAACAGCCGCTCATTTTTACCATTATTCTCGTTGGTTTTTCCAACGAAAAACATGCTGTTTCGCCTTGCCTGCATTCGGCGATTAAATCCCAAGTGTCATAGTTATATACCATACATTTATTATTAAATAATTGTCCTTCATAAACAGGGAAAGTTATTTTAACCGTTTTGTCAATAGGTTTTTCAATCTTCAAAGTGGCGTTGTTGATGTTGTAAACATTATTGGTTATAAAATTGTTTATTGCTTTTTCAACGATAAACGCACTGCCACAATGCGGACAAATTCCCGCCTCTTTTTCCTTATCCACTTCTATATTTGAACCACAGTTCGTACATTTTGCCGGAACTAACATTTTATACCTCCCGTTTTTGTTTAATTATACACTAACCAGCGGTTAGTTGTCAATCATTTTCTAACCATTAGTTGTATAATAATATTATGGAAGAATCAATTATAAAAAAGAGATTAAGCGAAGAATTGAGAAATAGCGGATTAACGACTGTGGAAATTGCAGAACGCATAGGCGTTTCTCCTGAAATGATTACGCAATATTGCACGACAAAAAAATTGCCCAAATTGGACACTTTTGCAAAAATTTGTAAAGAACTCGATTTGGACGCAAATTATATTTTAGGCAATAATTAGAAAACTCGGCTTTTGAAAAGTCGAGTTTTTTTAACGTGTATTTTAAATTCTTAAGAGAGGGCGATAAAGCGCGTCTGTTTTTGATTATAAAACGTCGAAGTGTTTTGCTATTTCCGCGCGCCATATTTCGGTCAATAGGGCGAGAGAATATTTGGCGTTTGCGGCGGACGGCGACGGAAGAACGGACACAAGAGGAGAAAGCTCGGGATAGAATTCCAGAAGATATTTGCGGCTTGCGGTCCCTACGCAGAAAATGCGTTTGATTCGAGAGGAGGAGAGAAGCGCGGGAATATCGGCGGGGACGACGTTTTTTATGGTGCTGTCCGAGCTGCCGGAAATTTCACAGCTTTCGATGGAGTCGTAAAGCGCGACGCGGTGCTTTTTGAGAAACGAAATTTTTTGCTCTATGCTTGAGTCATAGAAATTTTCGCCGAAGATTTCGCCCAGAATCCGCCAGAACCTGTTGGTTTTGTGCATATAGAAAAAGCCCGCTTTTTCGGAAGCGACGCTGGGAACGCTCCCCAAAAAAAGCATTCGGGAATCCTTCTCGATAACGGGCGGAAAGTTGTGTTTTGCCGCGCGGAATTCAGACATCGGTTTTTTTAGGCGGGAATTTTTTGAAGGCGTCTTCGATGCCTTGAATTTCTTCTTTCGTGAAATCGGCCGAGGAAACGAGGCTTCCGCAATATTCGCACTTGCCGCGGCCGCCGACCATCGTTACAGGCCCCGTGCAGTAAGGGCAACGATAGGTTATCGCCGCGGACACGTTGACGACGGTTTTGCCGTCGGCGGAAAGCCGCACGATTTCGTCGCCGACGAGAGCAACGCCGGTGAGATATTTTTTGTCAATAAGCTTTTTGACTTCCAGATGCACCTGATTTTCGGACTTGTCGTTGAGACGGGCAAGATCGGAAATGCTGGTGACGGAACCGTCGTGAATTTGCGAAAACAATTTTTTGGATTCGTACGTCGAGGCGACGGCAACCCAAACCATAGGCGCGCCGTAAAAGCCTGCGACGACGAAGATTATGCCGAAAACCAAAAGCGCGGTGAGATGACGGGTGGCGCCGAAGATTATCATCGGAATTCCGCCCACGAGCATAAGGGAAAGCATGACCGCAAACGCAATCATAATTTTTCTGACTTTTTCTATTTTGGAAATTTCATTCATAGCTGCCTCGAAACGGGTTTTTTCAAATTATAGCATATATCACGGCAAATTGCAATATAAAAACGGGCGATAAGCCCGTTTTTTGTCAGTTGGATTTTGCGTCCTTGACGTCTTTTGCGTCCTTTGCGGTTTGTTTGAAGGAAACGTTCATGGCAAGATAGCTTTTGCCGTCGGAAACCGCGGAAATGACGCCGTTTAGTTTGGTTGCTATTGTCTTTGCGATTGAAAGGCCGAGGCCGAAGCTTTTGCCGCTGTTTTCATGCGAGAGGTCGCACTTGTAGAAGCGGTCGAAAATTTTAGGCAGGTCTTCTTCCTTTATGCCGGAGCAGGTGTTTTGCACGGTGAAAACGACGTGTTTTTTGTCGGTTTTCAGCAGAAGTTCGATTTTACCGCCCTCATTCGTGTACTTAAAAGCGTTGTCCAGAAGAATGTAGGCAAGCTCTTCAAACAATTTGGCGTTCGATTTTATGACGACGTCAGGCTTTATAGTGCACTCGAAGTCGATGTTTTTTTCGAAGGCGTTGGCTTCGTAGGTGAGCCCCAAACCGTCCAGAATTTCAGAGATGCACACGGGCTCGGTGGAGATTTCGCCGGTGTCGGCTTCGTATTTTGCCAGCTTGACCATGTCGGAAATAAGCGCGCTCATACGCTCGGACTGGTCGGTGATGTTCTTTATCCACTTTTTGCTGTCGGCGGGATCGGTTGCGTTCTCGAGCGCGCCCGCGTTTGCGTTGATGATGGCTATCGGCGTTTTGAGTTCGTGCGAGGCGTTGGCCACAAGCTCGGTTTGCTTTTTCCATGCGCGCTGCGTCGGCTGCACGATGCGGTCGGCCAGCTTTACGGATACGAACACGACGATTGCCATGGAACAGAGCAGAATTATGACGAGGTTGTTGCCGAGGTGGAATTTAAGTTCGTCGGTGAAGGAGGTGTCGAAAAACGCCACCCTCTGCGCGCCGCCGCCCTCGAAAGCCGTGGACTTTTTGTAGCGGAAGTAGTAGTCGTCGACGTCGAAGGTGCCTTCGGATTTTGCTTTTTTAGGTGTGGTGGCAAAGGTCAGAATTTCAGCTTTGACTTCGGCGGGGTACTCCTCGAGGCCGGCGTAGAAAACGTCGCCGTTATAATAGGTTTCGACAATTATGCACCCCGACGGCAAAACGGTGCCGCCCGCGCTTTGAAGATTCAACTCGCCGTCCAAAACCTGATCCAGAATGTCGTCGATTTTTTGCGTGGTGTTGTAGGACGTTACCAGATACACCACCACGAACAGCAACGCTATGAACATAAAACCCGTCAGCACGAAGGTGGCCGTCAATTTGCGTTTCAGGTCTTTGAACATTTGTCCTCCAGTTTGTAGCCGACGCCGCGGACGGTTACCACGGTTACGTTAGATTTTATGTGCGCAAGTTTTTTACGTATGAAGCTGATGTAAACTTCGATGTTGTTGGATTCGAGTTCGTTGTCGAAGCCCCAGATTTTGGTTATCATGTCGTCGCGGGTGGCGATAAACTGCGGGTGCTCCATAAGATACTTCAGAATTTCGTATTCCTTGACGGAAACCTTGATGCTGTCCGAACCCGACGTGAGGGTGTAGGCCTTGAGATCGAGCGACAGATCGCCGAACTTTAAAGTGTATTCGTCGACGAGATCGTTGTCCTTGCGTCTGGCGACGGCTCGGATGCGGGCAAGAAGCTCGTTGGTGTCGAAAGGCTTAGGGATATAGTCGTCCGCGCCGTAGTCGAGACCTTTTATTCTGTCCTCGGTTTCGCCGAGGGCCGTCATCATTATGACAGGCGTTTTCACTTTCTGCGCCCGAAGCTTTTTGAGCACGGTGAAGCCGTCCGTCCCCGGAAGCATGACGTCCAGAAGTATGACGTCGTAAATGCCGGTGCGGGCATATTCGTAGCCTTCGTCGCCGTTATAGACGGCGTCGGTGGAATAATGTTGTTTTTTGAATACCGCTACGAGAGCGTCCGAAAGTTGCACTTCGTCTTCGATAAGCAAGATACGCATAAGGTGCCTCCGCTGTTAGTTTCTACCTAATTATAACAGCTTAAGGCTTAAAAAGAAATTAAAATGAAAAGTTTTTTGCGACGTTTTGTCATTTATCTCGCGAAATAGTGGAAAAATTCGAGAAAACGGTTTATAATCGACGTATGGCAAAAAATTATCAAAAAGAATTTGAAAAAATCGTGTCCGGCTTTTCGGGCGAAAAACCGAAGCTGCTGCTTCACGTCTGCTGCGCGCCGTGCGCTTCGCACTCGCTTACCGTGGCGGTGAAGTATTTTGACGTTACAGTTTTTTACTACAATCCGAATATCACCTCGAGGGCCGAATACGAGGAGCGAAAAGCGGAAGTAAAAAGGTTGCTTTCGGAAATGCCCGAGGCGGCAGGAGTGAAATTTTCGGAGGGGAAATGGGACACCGAAAGATTTTTGCGGCTTGCAAACGGGCTCGAAGAGGAACCCGAGGGCGGCAAAAGATGCAAGGCGTGCTACGCGCTCAGGCTCTCCGCCGCGGTGCAAGAAGCCGAGGACGGCGGATTCGATTTCGTAACGACGACGCTGACGATAAGCCCGCTCAAGA
>SAMEA104315422__coassemble_136_pt1 | contig 49917 bp, 38 predicted proteins | sample SAMEA104315422__metabat2_low_PE_034 | metagenome-assembled genome bin SAMEA104315422 (sample SAMEA104315422) | gut metagenome | biome: Monkey gut; feature: monkey-associated habitat; material: faeces | place: China | collected 2013
CGCTTTGCGGACGGAATTATTTATGTAAATAAATAATAAAAACGCAAGTGAATTTATCGCTTGCGTTTTTGGTTGGTCGAGGTGACGGGATTCGAACACGCGACCTCTTGGTCCCGAACCAAGCGCGCTACCATCTGCGCTACACCTCGTAACGAATATATATTACACACTTTTTCAAAAATAAACAAGCATTAGCGCGAACTTTTTTGAAAAAAATCAAAAATTTTTTGTTTTTTCAATCAAAGCCAAAGGTTTGACACCCGAAACATATTTTGGTATACTTTAGTATGTTTCAAACGCAAGCAGCCAAAGCGAACGAGGCCCCCTCGGCCGAAGTCGGACCATAACGGGGCGGAGCCGAGTGGACAAATAATAAAGCAAACAGCAAAAATTTAACTACAATTTAATAATTGCGGAGGCTTATCGAAGCGGTCATAACGAGGCGGTCTTGAAAACCGTTTGGGTGAAAGCCCACGGGGGTTCGAATCCCTCAGCCTCCGCCAACGGGAATCGCGTTCTAACCCGCGGTTCCTTTTTGTTTGCGTAAAAGGAGTTGCGGGTTTGATCGTGAAAACTCAAAAGGTCGAACCCAAAACCACCTATCTCACGCAACCGCGCGGATATCACGGTTACTATAAAAAGAAAGAATAATGCATGATTTAAGGCGATAGAACGTTGATTCTACCACCTTTTTCTATGCTTTTGATAAATTTAACCGTCCGATTTATCCCCTTTCATCACCAGTGGTTGTAGCACAGTGAAAATCGGAAGTCAACGGCAAAAAATATTACAGAAAAGCTTTAGTAGACAAATTATAATGTAATATTTTATGCTTTTTTGTTGACTTCTGTCTTAATGGAATTAAGTTAAAAATACTTAAATCTTTTCTCGGTGCTACTCCGTTTTTGCCGAAAGGCGAAAATAAATTTCGTTGCGATACAACGAAGAAGACGGAGGTAAATCCAAATGAAAAGAAAAATCTTAGATTTCAGCGTTATGAAAGAGGAAATCTCACAAAACAACGTGCTTGAAATGGCAGAATTTATTGCCTTTATGGAATTACGATTTCAGATAGGTTATTTGGGAAGCCGCGCACAAAAAATGTATGCCGACCTGTATGGCGATATTAAGCACAAGAACGAATTAGGCTATATGCTCAGCGATTCTTACGATTTAGTACAGGAAGGCGCGTTATATCTTTGCGAACATTACGGAAGGCATTTGAACGACGTTATAGGTTGCAGCAAAAAAGGCAAACCGATTACCGTCGAGATTGCCTGTATCCGTAAAATGATGAAGCTGATAAACCGTAAAACGAGTGATTATTACCGTACTGTCAGTCTTGACGCTTTAACGCCTGTAAGCGAGCCGTCATACGAAATAGAGGAAGAAGTTGCACAAGACTATACTATGTACGAAAAAATCGTTGCAAGCCTGAATTTGAGCGAAAATATGCGCATTGCTTTAGAATGCCGCCAAAACGGCTTAAGCTATCCCGAAATCGGCAGAGTTTTATCTCGCGCGCAAGCGACGGTTTACGAATACTTTATTAAAATGCGCCAAAGATACATAGCGATTTACGGATAAATAAAACGTATGGCGAGGTAAAAGCCGAGAGCGGAAAACTCTCGGCTTTCATAGTGATTAAGTTTACTTGTTCATGATATCCATCAACTGTTTATAACTATTCACGACATCATAATGAACATTACCGTCGTTAAGTTTTGCAAATAGCTTTTTTGCGCACAAGTTCTTTGCAATTTCGATTTCATCCCTATGTTGTTCGCTTCCTTTCGTTTCGGCAATAAAATATATGTATTTTACGCTATTTTCATAGAAAGCAATCGCCCAGTCCGGAGAATAATTACCCACGGGAGTAGGTATTCTAAACGCTTTCGGGAGCTTCGCATATACACATACTTTATCTTCATCACGATCTAAATCAAGAGCAAAATTCTTTTCTGTGTCGCTATCGACGACAACGTATGGCGTAATATGTTTGTCAACTTTTACTGCCTTTTCAAAGTTTACAACGCCTCCGAGATTGAAAATATCCGAAGTATACGGTTCTTCGTCGGTAATATCGTACTTTATTTCATCGATAACAAGCGCCGCTTTTTGCTCGTTAATATACCTAACGACTTTGCTTATAAATTCTTCCGGATTATTTCTGAACATAGCGAACTTGAATTTCTCAATGCCTTGCAAAATTTTAACTACCGTTTTTCTTGTAAGCGTAGTTCCTTGGGCGACTTTGCCGATAAGGTCATAAACCGCATTCGAGCCACCAGTATTTTTGAGCGTGGTAGTTTTTGTTTTGCCCTCCGTAAAATCTAAATTATCTTTTCCCTGCGAACCAACAGTTCTGACATACGTAAGTTCCGTGACATATAACCCGTCGTTAATTGCTTTAATCGCGCGGGCAATCAATTCATCACTATTAAAATTTACGGTATAGGCGTATTTGTGGTTTATATAATTCCACAATTTTTTGAACTCTGCTTTGTAAAAGTTATCGTTGAGCGGGTTTTCGGTAATCTTAGGCTTACTTGCCGAACCGACCAATTCGGCAAATACTTTTTCATCAAATACGCCTTGAACAAGTTTATGAATGCCGTCAGACATTTTTTCAAGCTCAACGGGTAGCGGGGCAAACGTGCCGTTTTCTTGCGCTGTTCTATATTCGTCAGTGATATTGCCATCGTAGTCAATATAACCGTTAAATCCAAGGTAGCGTTCGATTTTTACAGCTTGTTCTTTGGTTATCTCAATTCTATCGCCATCGACGACAATAACCTTGCCGGCGAAATATTCTTTTGTGGCTTTTGTAGGTCTTTCATAAAGCGCATCTTTAATATCCTTTTGCAAATCCGCTACGAATGTTCTATAACTATCGCTGGCGATAACGGTAAGGACGTTTATGTCGTGTACTTTAAGCCCTTGAATACTTCCGTCTATTCTGTCGCCCGCACGGTTAACGCAAAGACGCATACCGCGACCGACTTCTTGACGTTTATTAACCTCGCTGTTGCTTTGCTTTAAGGTGCAGATCTGGAATACGTTTGGATTATCCCAACCTTCTCTCAAAGCGGAGTGGGAGAAAATAAAACGCGTTGGTTCTTCAAAAGACAGCAACCTTTCTTTGTTTTTCAATATCAAATCGTACGCTGAAATATCGTCGCAAAAGCCTTTCTTTTCAACGGAATTTATCACTCGATTTGTCTTTTTGTCTATGGAAAAATATCCTTTATGAGTATCGTGTACGTCAATACTTCTCAAATAATTTACGTATGGGCTTTCATAAATGGTAATGTAGTCATTGAGTACGTTTACATACTCTTGCTCGAACATAACTCCGTAATCGCCTAAAAGTTCGTTTCCTTCGTCGTCATATTGACGATAGTGTGCAACCTCGTCAATAAAGAATAACGAAAGACACTTAATCCCCAAGTTAAACAGCTTTTCTTCTTTTTCAAAGTGGGAAAGAATAGTTTCTCTTATTTGAATACGGCGCATATCGCGTTCGGAAATATCTCCGCGAACCTCATCGACGGCTATAACTAAACCGTTAAGGAAAGTTATGGTATTGTCGATAGGACTTATGTCCTTGATTACAAAACCGTTTTTATACTGCTCCAGAGGCGGCATTTTGCCGTTGTTTCCGGCAGAGAGTTCATATAAATTATCTCCGACACCTAAAAGTCTGGTTTCACGGTTGATACTCTTTGCATAATTAACTTCAAACGTAACTCTTGCCATCGGCGGCTTTTTCGGATCAAGCAATATCTTAGAAAGATAAACAAAACCGTCCGTGCCGCGTAAATTGCGAAGTTCGAAACCTTTAACTTCTATCTTCTTTACGAGTTTCTTTTGATAAGCGTCTAATGCGTCAAGAACATACACAGGGTTATGAACGTTCTTATGCGTTGCCGAGTAGTTCAAAGAAAACAACGGATTAAAGCGTTTTATGCTTGTTTGAGTTGCGTCTCCGCCGAGTTTTTGCGGTTCGTCAAGAATAACAATAGGACGATTCGCCGCAATAACGTCGATCGGACGGCGACTGCCAAAACTGTCTTGTTTGCTGTAAATAATACGCGCTGCTTCGTTTTTCGCCCCTTCTTTAAGTGACGATGCAAATGCCTGACTGTTGATTATCATCACGTAAATATCTTTGCTCGATGAAAAATTGTCAAGTTGGTTAAGATTTTTGCTGTTGTATACGAAGTAGCGAGCCTTTTTGCCGTAATACTCAAAGAAGTGGTCTTCCATTACTTCAAAAGACTTCTTTACACCTTCGCGTATAGCAATAGAAGGTACGACCACAATAAACTTACTCCAACCATATTGCTTGTTGAGTTCAAACATGGTTTTTATGTAGCAATAAGTTTTGCCGGTCCCAGTTTCCATTTCAATATCAAGTGCGCAGCGACAATTAGGTCCGAACGGTTTAGACAATTCGCTCGATTGCTTTATATTGTTTGAAAGTTGTAAAGCGCGTATGTTATCTAAAATTTGGGCATCCGAAAGTTCAATTTGAGCATTCTCAAACCCGCTTCCGTCGGAATCTATGTAGTTCACATCTTCTTCAAACATAGCAGTTTGAACGGCTCTGCCTTGTTTTCCTAAATCACGCAAATAGGATACTTTGTCATTGAATGTTTGTCCTTCAAAGACTTTTACAACAGCATCTACCGCTTCGGTTTGATAATCTTGTATCTTAAATTTGAATTTCATCTTCAGTCGTTCCTCCCTTCGATAGTTTGGAGAGTTGAGAGTTGAGAGTGGAGTTTGTCGTTTTTGTTGTTGCGGACAACATTTTTCTCATCTCTTCACAATTAGATACAAGTGATTTATACTCGTTTTCGGACAAGTAATCGGTTTCAAACAACAAATCAAGCCAGTATATCGTTTCGGCACACTCTTTCAAAGCAATATATATTTTTGCCAAAAAATCTTTCTTGCTGATTGCACATTCGCTTTCTGAAACATTTGCCCCAATACTAGTACCCGAACGCAATACTTGTTTTGAAATCACATATTCGTTCTTCTCATCGCAAAGGTATTTGTATAGATTTACAATTCTAACAGCAAATCTTTTACTCTTGTATTTTACTGTCTTTTCTTTTTCCATAACTCTTCACTCTCCACTCTTCACTCTCCACTCTCCACTCTTCACTCTCCACTCTCCACTCTTCACACTCCACTCTTCACTCTTACAAAACTTTCCTTGTCGTGTTCGGAGAATATGTCGCAAAGATTTGTTCAAAGTTTGCGGCAACAGTATCACTTGTGAAGGAATTATCGCGGAACACGGCAAAACGCGGCTTCATTTCTGCAATCGTCTTCACAACGTCTTCAGTGACGTTTTCATCGAAACAAGCGATAAGCATATCATCGTCATCGACGACATACACTTTTTTTCCGGCAATTTCTTCTTCATCGATTTTTGCAGACAAAGGCTTGCCGAGTTCAAGCATAACTTGGAATAACAAATCAAGCGGTGTTCTGTCTTCCTTAATATTGCTTTCAAGGCTTGAGAGCAAGTCTTGTGCATAGTCCGACGATTTGTAATAAACGTCTTTCATGTTTGAAGAATCGAGTTTAAGTACACGGAAACCGATGTCTAACCTGTTCTTTAATGTATCATCTGCCATTATATCTTCAAATGATTTATCCAGTGTATAGTGTTCATTATCAACAATAGTGATATTATTTAAAAGATTATCAACTTTATTTTTAGCTAAAATGTTCTTCCCTGCACGGCGAATGCGTTCTTTGCCTATGTCGCAAATGGTTTTATATCCGGCTTTAAACGCTTCGCTTTTTTCGTCGCACTTTTCGGGTAGTTGCACCATAATGAACTTGCGATTGCCGCCGTCTTCTGCGTTAAGTTGCATTACTGCATGCGCAGTCGTCGCCGAACCAGAGAAAAAATCTAAAATCAACGAATCATTTTTAGAGGCAATCATCAACAATTTTTTCAATAAAGCGATAGGTTTCGGCGTATCAAAGATTTCCCTATTCCCTAACAACTCATAGCACTCATCTTTCGCAACTGCTAACGAACCTTCTTCGGTAAGAAGATTATAATAGACATTTTCAGACAAATCATAATCTTCTGCACGTTTAATCCTTTTTACTTTTCTATTTTTATAATCAAAGAATAATTTACCTTTCGCCAGTAATTCCTTTACCGTAATTTCCCCTAATGTCCATCTCATATCTTTTGACGGATAAAATTCTTCCCCTGTTTTAGGGTCAATAATGGCAAATTGCATAGTCTTTCTCTCATAAGCCCCTAAATTTGTTTTTTCAATTCCCTCCAAATTGTATTCGCCTTTATTATCCCTAAATTTATATTCACGCTTAAATTCTTGATAATTCAAATCTTTCGGCTTTTTTTCTTTAAAGCAACATACAATATACTCTGTTAAAACCCCCAATATACGTTCTGTGTTTCCTGCGCCACCTTTTTTCTTCCAAACAAAAATTTCAATATTTTTTTTACCAAAGACTTCTTCACAAACCTTTAATTGATTAGCCAATTCATTATCAGCCATAGAAATAAATATAACACCGTCATCCGTTAATAAATCTTTCGCTATTTTTAAGCGCGGATAAATCATATTCAGCCAATCGGTATGGAAACGACCGTTACTTTCGGTATTCTGGAAAAGTCTGTTGCCTTGTTCGTCATATTGTCCGCTTGCATCGGCATACTCGTTTGCGGTTTGCGAAAAATCATCGTTGTATACGAAATCGTTACCCGTATTATACGGCGGATCTATGTATATCATTTTAATTTTGCCGAGATATGTTTCCTGCAAAAGTTTAAGCACGTCAAGATTGTCGCCTTCGATGTACAGATTTTGAGTATGATCGAAGTCCACGCTTTCTTCCTTACAAGGGCGCAAAGTGGCAGATATAGGGGAATTTGCAAGGAGAATTGACTTCTTCTTATCAGGCCAAGTCATTTGATAGCGTTCTTCACGTTCGTCGACTAAAATGCTGCTCATTTCTTGTTTAAGTACGTCAAAATCAACGGCAAGAGTTGGCTTGTCGTCACGTAACACTTCTGTAACTGCATTCGGAAACAATTTTTGTATTTTTTCTATATTTTCCTGCACTTTATCTTTCGACATCATTGTTAATTTTTCGATCATAACCACATCTCCTTAAATGACATTTGGAATTAATAAACGTAAATTTTAAAATATTATAAACTTTATTTTGTTAATTATAACATAAGCAACGGTTTTTTTCAAGGCAAAATTGTGAAAATACTTAATCTTAGATTTCAAACAAAAACCAACGACATAACATCTGCCGAAAACAATAATGTCATTTGCTTTAAATTAAAAATTGCAATCGTCCATATATTTTTCCAGTTTTAAATACAAATCGTAGTAATTTGACTTTGCCGTCGCAGATAAATTGCAAAAAGATTCTATTGGCCCTTTTAAGTTCTTTTTTTCATTGTTTTTTGACAGCGAATCCAAAACGCTAAAATCGTTAAGCATATAAAATTTGATTTCATATGCCTCATTTATAAGTTTGCAATCGATTGGACACGCTTTTTTCGACCACTTTGTATCGAAGGTTATTCAATGGTTTTTTTAAATGACCATACTTCTCCGCCAAGTACTTCTGCTTTTGCATTAGCATTACCTCGCTAAACGTTGCAACATAATGTTTCCAAAATTGCGATTCGTTTTTATCTTATCTATATCAAACCAAAGGAAGTCCGTTCCTTCAATCTTTTTGGGTTTTATTTTGCTTTTGCCTTCTTTAAAGTCGGTGTAACATGCATCAAAAGTGGCATATAATAAATTTTCCAATTACGTTACCATATGAAAAGTTTTTTTGTTTATATCGTCACGTATCAATATGCAATTAGTGTCAATATTTTAAAACATCTCATCTATATCCAAAACCGCTGGATATCCAAGTGTTTTCGCAATTTCACTTTGTGATTTCGAAATATAACATACAACACACACACCTAAAGCAAACCCTATAGAAAACAACAACGGACATGCTTCTTTAACAGCATCTGATGCAAACTCTTTGGCTCCTGCTTCGTCCATAATCAGCACAATGCGTTTTAAAGTTCCTTCCGTTTTGACATAGTCGTCATATTTAAAAACGCCGATTGAACCAAACGATTCAAACCTTCGTTTACATTCTTTTTCCAACTCCTTAAACATTGAAAAACCACACTCATTTGTGATGCTCTCCGTTTGGCTTTTAGAAGCAAATATTTTTTCTCGGCAATTCTCATCTATTTGGATCGATTGATCACTCCAAATTATAAGAATCTTGTCATCTTCTTCTAACGAATAAACCATTTGACTTAGCACTTCCAACTTTTTTTGTTTATTATCGGCGCAGAGAATAATTCCGGGCTGATTTTGAATGTCTAAATATACATCTCTGCCGCCCTTGCCTGTACCGATAAAATAACACCCTTTTCTGCTTTTTTTAAACACAAATCGTTTTTTCAACATATTTTTCTCCTCCTACAATAGTTAGGCCGCATGCGCGCGTTCTTCTTTTTTTTGTTTTCGATGCTCTTTGAAACGAATTTTTTCCATCAATCTAACATAATTGGCATCCTTTGGTAAAACTGTTATTAAAACTTCATCTTGAAAAACGTATATTTGATCCCTATAAAGTACCAACTCGCGAGTCGGCCATTGCGGTCTTAGACGATTTTCCATCAACAGTCTCGAAATTCCTTCGGTTTCATAAATCCTTTGACCAACTGCATAGGCAGCCTCTGCTAAAATTTGACGACGTTTGGCGCTTTTGATTCCGACCCTTTCTTTAATTCTTTCGCTCGAATGATCAATAATTGTTATCATATACTCTCCTTTTGGCAAATCGAATTGCCTTGTTTTGTTTGATAACTCAATTGTACCCTATCATTTTCGGTTCAACAAGTATCTACGACAATCATGTGGACAGATCTGTCCACAACTTATATCTATCACATTAGGCATTAGCTAAAAAAATCAAAGCGACCTACTCGCATAGGTCGCTTTGCTATTGACAAGATCCTGTAAATCGAAATAGTGAACAACATCCATAACGGTTTCGCCGTCAAGCCAACGCTTGAGCGTCTTATAATGCACACCAAGCGCACGAGCCACATCGGGAAGTCCCATTCCCGGCACCTGTGCGCAAAGTGTCATTATTTTTTTGCTCGCATTACTTCTCTTTTCATCCATGATTTTATCCTCCGAAATATAGCATTTTAGCCAACTGGAAGATTACAGGATCTAACAATACAAAAAATAATTCATTTAAAACACAAATCAAACTTGTGTAAACTCGTGAACACTTTGCAAGACTTGCCAAACAAAAATTGAGTACAAAAACAAAGGCGAAGTCTTAGAACCCGTCCAAACTGGAGGGCTTTTGTACAATTCCGACTGTTGTAAGATGGTTGCGTCAAAGTCTTAGAACCCGTCCAAACTGGAGGGCTTTTGTACCAGAATACTGCTTACCCAACAAAGGAACTTAAGTCTTAGAACCCGTCCAAACTGGAGGGCTTTTGTACGTGGGACGACGACAAGATTCGTGAAGAACTCGGTCTTAGAACCCGTCCAAACTGGAGGGCTTTTGTACAGGAAGAATCGAAGGTCTTTGCGCCCGAGCTGTCTTAGAACCCGTCCAAACTGGAGGGCTTTTGTACGTGATATGTCTTGGGGAGATGACTATTTCGTCGGGTCTTAGAACCCGTCCAAACTGGAGGGCTTTTGTACATAAAAACGAATGGCTGACGAAAACGGCTATTTGTCTTAGAACCCGTCCAAACTGGAGGGCTTTTGTACCTTTATTATACAATATGTTGTTTCTTTTGTCAACCTATATACAAATTGTTGTTTTATTTTTTATCAAAGCCGGAAGCTGACAATTGACGCAGTTTATTTTTTTATATTGATCAACAGTCATTGAAAAGAACATCGTCGCAATGGTGTCGGGAACAAATCTTTTCAATGTCTGAAAACAAATTGCAATATCGTTTGTTCCGATATAATGTTTCATAAAAATTGATTTCTGCAGGGGCTTATATCCTTCGCGTTTTAAGTTTTTAATAAATGCAGCATATTTCTTTTTGTCGATAGCGGTCTTCATTTTTGCATCGAACATCACAAAAAGCACTTTCTCTTTCAAACGATTACCACCTTGTTTTCAAACTTCGAACCGTTTTTCACAATTCTGACAACATCCAAAAAGAATAGCTCCATTGCCTGTTTTGCCGAAACTGTTTTTCCACCATACGACACGTCTGAATAAGCGGCCTCTATCAGCAAAGTTTTATACAATCTGTCAAGCTCCCTATTTTGGTTCTCTTTTACGACAATGTCTACCAAAGGCCTAAACGGTTCCACCAGATCACAAGCAAAATTATAATTATTATTTTTTCCAATGTGATGAACACCGAGAGCCGTATTATAGCCGTGCGCGGCAATAATCCTTGCCATTTGTGAACAAAGAATGGTATAACCGTAATCCAAGGCACAATTTATTGCGTCTGCGCCTCGTTGACGACGAAATGTTCTCCCGAACAATCTTCTAAAATATATCGATGCATATTTGCCTTCGGCGTTAGATGCATCACCCGGAGCAACGCAATAATCACGCAAACAAACCGAGTTAAATTTTTTCAAAACTGTTTTCTGATTTTCTATTTTGTTTTCAACAATACCACGCCAAACCTCGTCTTTGGCAACCTGAGGCCAAGACATCTGTTCGGTTAGTCGACAAAAACAATCCTGCGTTCCAAACATCGGCAACATGCTAACACTCGGAAACCTGCGTGAATCGCACACGATAATCGTTTTTTCTTCTTCGATCAAACTCTGCATCAGAAGGACAGAAAAATTAACGTCAGAACTTGAAACAATTATCGTGTCGAATTCGTCAAAATGATATTCTTGCTTCTCTTCTTTTTTTTCGGCAATTAGATGCCTGTTGGAAGAAGATAATTTGCAACGATCCTCTATAAAAATAGTCCTTTCCGCCAAAATCCACCTACTTTTTAGTTTTTGATCTTATTGTTCGCTATCGAGACGATAAAACAGTTCTTTGTTGCTAAGATTCTTATATCTTGGCACGTTATACGCAAATATGATATTTAGTAAATTCATAAAGTCTTTGCTTGCAGTGCAATATTTATCTATATTTTCATTTATGGCAGAAAAGCCATCGACTTCCGACAATAGCATCTTTTGCAAACAATAACAATACAAATCATAGAACGTATCGGTTTTCTCAAACGCTTTACCCCTCTTAAAATCTGGTAAATAGTCATTGAGATCCCTAATTATATTAAGATGCATAACGTTGTTTCTGTATTTTATGAACAATTTCAAAGGGTCCGGATGGCTTTGAACTTCGGCGAAATTCTTGCTGATGTATTCAAACGAATGTCTCGAAAAATGCATGCACGAATCATAATATTTGTCGTTTTCGCGGTGCTGTTTCTTGCGCTCGTCACGGTCGGAAATTTTGTTAATTTCTTTACGACGCAAATCATGCTCGAAATAATAGTTTTTATCTTCTGACAAAAATTTTTGCGTCAATGCCAACCAGTCAAAACGATTCCCTTTTTCTTTCTTTTGTTGCAACAGAAATTCCATATCTCTTTCGTACGCGCCGAAAGCAATGGAAAATCGCGTGTTGATTTTTATCATATTTTTTGTAATCAAATAAGCAACGGTCAGATACAAACCTATAAGCGACTTCGATTTATCTTTTAACGCATTTTTTGAACTGCGAAAATCTTTTTCCGACAAGTTGCCGACGGTTTTCAGTTCTGCGCCGATATTGAAGTTTTTGAGCTTTTTAGCCAAATTCTCTCTTATTTCATCTGCTGTCTGATTTTGGAAGTGCTCCTTGTTATCATACACTCGCCTCGCATACTTCCTTAATTGATCTTCGGATATGCTTTCGAGCGCCATGCGAACAATTTTTTGATTTTTCATCATTTGATTACATGCTGTCGGACTGCCGTATTTTGCCACATACAAAAACCGCTTATTCAAAACTACGTTGCTGATGATAAAATTGCGTTTTTGATGCCCTTTTGCAACAAATGACTTCTCCGCATCATTCATTGAATCACTATTCTTCGGGGTAAAACACTCTTTACGATAACTCTTATACTCATCAGTCCAAACCTTGTGGTTTTGATCGTCCAGCACAAAATTGCCTTGATCGTCTTTCTTATATTTTTCAATCTTCAATCCAAGCAGTTCGAGAGCGTCATCTATAACTTGCGGTTTTATGCTTTTATCCTCTTTTTTTGTGAGTTTTTTCATTTTGCTTACACTTTGCACAAAACGCATTTCTTCCGCAAGTTTCGCGCTGTTTTTAAACATTTTGTATTCCGGACAAAACTCAATTGTTTCGCCACAGCGTTTTGCGGTTTCCACCAGTTCGTTAATATTTTTAAATTTGTTTAAAAGTTTGGTGCAAAGTTCGTTTATTTCCTTGCCATCCAAAAAGCGGCTTATCAAATATACCATCTTTGCAAATACCGAAGCGTTTTGATCCTCTATTTTTTGCACAGACTTAAGATCGATTTTTGTTTTGCTTGAAAACTTTTCATTTTTCTCGGTTTTGAAACAGTAGACACTTTGCTTAAATTTCTTAGCGATTTGGTTGTATACGGCCTCTTTTCTTGAAAAATATTCATTATAAATTTTATTCTTCTCTATTTCATCCCCACCGAATCTTCTCAATTTGGCAACAATTTCTTGACAAAAAGTCTCGTTCTTTGTCAATTCATAATATAATATAAAGCCAAAAACAGTGTAAATTTTATTTCTATAAGTGTCATAACAACTGTCATTAATGTCAAGGCCTTCATCGCTTAATTTGCGAATCAATAATTCGCGAATCAGTTTTGTGTCCAATCCTAAATTGCATTGACTTTTTTTAACGACAAAGTCATAGTACCGTTGCCCAAGATTTTTATCGTTACAATATATTTGTTCTAAAATATACAAATTGTTACTTGAATTTTTGTTGAAATCATAATTTACTTTGTCTATCGCGCCCGTGTAAATTTCGTCAAGCGACGATTTTTCTTCCTTGTTTAAAAATTGCTCTATATTAAACAATGCAGTAGAACTAACTTCTTTATCGGAGTTTTCATAATTTTGATGAAAACACATTTGCCTAAATTTAATAAGCGAATTCACAATATTTTTATTATGGTCAAAATTTTTATTCCAAAGTTCTTGCCAAATCCGTGCTTTTTCTTCTTCCGACTTTTCTTGTTGTTGTTCGCTCAATTTTACCTGTTTGAAAACATCGCCAAAATAAACAAAATACGCTGAAGAATTTTTCAACAAATCTTCAACCATTTCTTCACTTTTTGGTCCTATTTGTTTGCCTAATAAATCATTTTTATCATCTTTCAATTTGCCACGCCCTAAATTATAGAAGATATTTACGACGTTATTGATATATGGGCAAATAATTTTTTTAATGTCAAGTATATTATATGCAATTTGTATATGCAAATTATCATTCGGAAACTCTTTGCCGAACATCACTTTTTCAACGGAATTCTTCATACCGATATAATCCTTGCCGCAATTTCTTAAGGCTGGATTTTCAAACATTGCGGTTTGTGTAATTATTTTATTATTTTCATCGGGAAATTCTTTTTCTATGCAAATTTGCTGCTTTTCCACATCGGTTCTGAACATTTTTTCGTCTTGCATTATGGTCTTGCCCCAAAAATCAGTTCGCTTTTCTATATGCGCCGATGCTTTCTCGCTATTGCTTGAATTAGCAAATGATGTTACCGTGATTTTATTATCAAATACCAAAGTCGATTTTAATCCCATTCTTTTTGTCAATGTGGCTTGTTTGATTTGTTTTTTCTCTGGTTTAGTCATAATTTTCTCCTTTTTATTTTAATTGTTTTTACGATTTTATTATTAGATATGCCGCGACAAATAGTAGCAAAACATTTGATACTACACATAGATATAACACAGATATTTTCCGATGTCAAGATGTTAAAACTTATATTATGTTCTCGTTACACACTTGTGTTTGTTTGATGAAGGTTGTTTCTACTCTTCTATGTTTCGTAGTTTAATCCCTTTGGCTTTAATTATATCGCCTATTGTTGTCGACATATTTGTTTTATCAATATACGAACGCCCTTCTTTCCTCAACAGGCGGTTTGATTTATATAATCAATTTTCGATAAATCGTCTTTTTAGGCTTTTGAAAAACATAGTAGACAATAAGTTAACATCGAATAAAGTTATATTATCAGACTTGCTACCATTAATATTCTGCGCCCCGTAATTTGCAATATCACAATTATTACCTAATAAAACTACCCCTTCGTTTATTGTTAACGTTACACCGTATGTATCTGAGCCACTTTCGAATATTGCTCGATAGTTCTTTGTTTGCTTGATGGCTTTATGTAATGGGTTAGCCATTCATTGAGCCAGTTTTTGTATGTCATATATCACTCTCCTTGGATTGTATTTTTTTGATTTTTTGATTGTAAAATTGAATTTTGGCACCGGTGCGTGGGCTTGTCTTGATACGAGAGCGGCTCGGCTTCGCCTCGCCGCAGACAAGCCCACGCACAGACCAAAACAGATTGATTAAATCGAATTAGATTAAATTGCGGCCTTGCTAATCGAACGTCGCAAGATTGCCGCCAAATTAAACGCAATCGCCCGTATAGACAAATGAAAGCGCGGACGGAAGGCGAAGCCGCCGCTAAACCGCTTGGCGTTCTCCGCCTTTCACCGTCGCGCGATTTTTCATTTATGTGCTATATGGAGCAAGATTGCGCCTTTTAATTTGCTTTCGGCATTTGGTCTATCACTTCCTTGCTTACTTGTCCTACAAGGCAACCCTCATCCCAACAGTTGAAGTTGTCAAAGAGCAACAGTTTCTTATCTTCTTGTCCTATAGTGCAGGCAACGTCGTCGTCCATAATATCGGATATGAAATATTGCGGCAAACCTCTTGAATAAACGATTATCCCGCCGTCTTTTTCGAGATACTTCATAATGTATCTCACGGCTTCGCTTAAAACGTGTTCGTTTACTTCCTTGAAGTCCGATCTGCCGAATCTTTCATTGAAATACGTATTCTGATAAGTTGTTTGCACTTTTTCTTTGATGGGAGAGTAGTCCTTCACTTCCACAAGTTCACCGACCATTGCATCGGGCGGAATATAAAATAACCCGTGAAAATGCAATCTCTTTTTATCCGGTGAACGTTCCCATACTCCGACATATTTCCACTTGCGGCGATAACACATTTTCTTAAACGTGTCAGCCAACTTTTTTCTGAACGATTCTTCGGTATGTTTCTTTCCGTCGTATGTAAAAGTGCAAAAATAGTTGAATGCCTGTAAATTTACCTTGCGCACAAGCCTGACACGCTTGGCAATAGCGTTGCGTTTCAGCCTGTCGAATTGACCGTCAACATATTGTTTTGCAGCTTCGGCGTTGGCGAAATACTGTTTCATACGGTCGTAAATATACTTTTCGCGCCCGCGCTTTTTAAGATTTTTACACTCTTCATACAGTTCGTCGAACAGTTGCCTTCGGGTTATCTTTCGTGTTGTCGTAGGCTTTGAAATTTCGTCCGTGGGCGGACTTACAGTTGCTTCCGAACATTCTTCCGAATCGACTTCGTTTATGTCGTTAAGTGCCGTTAAAGCCGTTTCAGTGTTACACTTATCTGTGTTTAACTGCGGTTGTTGCGGCGTCTCGTCAACGACTTCGATTACTTCTTCGGGGTGATAGCGTTTCGGTGCGGCAGGTCTTGTGGTGTGCGGAATCGCTATGAAATGGCTTCCGTCGTTGTATATTTTACACTTTTGATATGGCATATTTTTACCTCCTTTCCACGCGTAAAACGTGGGTATTTTTTTATTAAACCAACGGGAAACGATTGAACGAAAATACTACTTCGTTTCCGTCGGCGGCGGTCGCTTGGAATTCATGATTTCTGTAAGCTGCTTTTCATACCTGTGCATCATAATTTCCGTAACCTTATGGATAATTTCCTCTCTGGACTCGTCCATTTCCTTTTTGTCTACTTCGTCGAGCTTTACATACAGCGGAATATTGACGGCGTAACTGCCGTCTTTTCTTCTAAGCCCTATGTATGCGACTTTCTGGTATTGTTCGTTCATTTAATCGTCTCCCGTTTGTTTTTATGGTTTTAGTTTACTTCGCTCACATTGCAAGTTTTGAAACGTGATGAAAATTCTGTCTGAAAAAGTTTTTCTATCGAAATTGTAAGGCTTAACTGTGACATCTTTTGCAACAATTAAAAATCTTTTTGTAATCGTATCTTAACAGTCAAACCGGAAGTTTTTTCCTGTTTGAAAATTTTCTTGATGAAATTTTAAGACTGCAATACGACACCTTTTGTCGTGATTAAAAAACCTTTCAACAACTTTTGCATTTATTCTAAAAGGCGAACTCGCAAAATTTTTACGACATCGAAAAGGTTTTTACAATAAAATTTTATACCGCGATTTTACCGATTACCAGAACATCGGTGTGACGGAAATGTTCCAATTTGTGATACCGCAGTAACCTCAACGTAACCGCCGTGTAACTTCGATGTGATGTTTTTCGTTGCGCAGAAACAGCATACACGAAACAAAAATTAAAAGTAACAGACTTTACCAAGCACTTCGGGTTGCGACCGTGAACTTTCGGATATGCAATATACCCAACCCACACAAACCGGATAAAAACCACGACAAAACAAAAAGCCGCTCGGTTTCGACAAGAAAAACCAAACGGCTGAATGAAATAACGAAAAATATTTGTGATTCGCTATTTCTTAATATTGACTTTTTACGAAATAACAGTTTGCCGAACTACAATATACGACAAAAGGACCTTTCAAAAGATTAGATAACCCGCTGAATTACCCTTGACAATCACAGATTTATCGTGTAAAATAAAATCAGACTTTATTTTGCTCAATATTATTTGCGAGGGTTGTGTCAATGTATATAAAAAGACATCTTGAAAAAGAAGTAATGAAAGCATCGAAAAACTATCCCGTAGTTATGGTTTGCGGACAAAGACAAGTCGGGAAGTCTACCATGTTAAACCATATTAAGGAGACCGACCGAAAATACGTTACGCTTGACGATATAAATATACGCCGCCTTGCAGAAACCGACGTGGGTTTATTTTTTGAAACATACGGGACGAAACTATTGATAGACGAATTTCAGCGCGTTCCGTCAATTTTACTTGAAATAAAGCGAATCGTAGATGAAAAAGCCCTAAGCGGCGAAAATAATTCCGGCATGTTCTGGCTTACCGGCTCGCAAAAATTCAAGATGATGCAAAACGTTTCTGAATCGCTTGCAGGTCGTGTTGCCGTATTCGATATGGCGAGTCTTTCTAATGCAGAAATAGAAGAACGTGAGGCGCATTGCTTTTCGCCTGAACTTGACGTGTTGAAAGAAATAGCAAAAACAGCAAGAAAAAAGGATATTCACGAAATTTATCAAGATATTTTCCGTGGCGGCATGCCTAAACTTATAACGTCGGATATTGACCGCGATCGGTATTATTCCGATTACGTCAATACGTATCTTGAAAGGGATATAAAAGACTTATCGCAAGTCGGCAAATTAAGCGAATTTTATGATTTTCTTGTTCTGCTTGCCGCAAGAACGGCGCAAGAACTTAAATACGACGAACTTGCAAAAGCGGTAGGCGTATCCGCACCCACGGTTAAAAACTGGGTTAGTATACTCGAAAGGTCGGGAGTTATCGTAATTTTACGCCCCTATGCGTCCACTTTAACAAACAGGCTTGTAAAAACGCCTAAACTATATTTTATGGACACGGGACTGTGCGCATATTTATGCCGTTGGCCTACTGCCGAAACTTTAGAAAACGGTGCAATGGACGGCGCGTTTTTGGAAACTTACGTTGTATCCGAGATTATAAAGAGTTATTACAATGCGGGAAAAACGCCCGATTTGTATTACTATCGCGATATCGATAAAAAGGAAATAGACCTGCTTATAGAAAAGGGCGATAAACTTTATCCGATAGAAGTTAAAAAGGCTAAAAATCCTGCGCACGCGGATAAAAATTTCGACGTGCTGAAAGTTTTCAAAAAACAAATCGAACCCGGTATAATTTTGTGTATGAGCGACGAATTGATCCCATATAGCAGAAACGCTTGGTTCTGTCCTATCTCGATTATATAAAAACGACTTTTCGATTTTATTTTTCGGTGTTATGCTATCGGAAAAAGTCGGCTCCGTCAAGGGTATAAAATATCGCTGAAAACTATGAGTTAATCGACTTATACGACGATATTTTCTACTTGTTCCTTGACTGTTCCGACCTTTCCCGATGGTTCGTTTGCCGAAAAAATAAATCTCTTCTCGGAGGAAAATCTATGGATACGGGAGTTATCTACGCGCGTTTCAGTTCTCACGGACAAAATGAACAAAGCATAGAGGCGCAGGTTCGTATTTGCAAAGAATGTGCGGAAAAGAATAATATAAAAATCGTAAACGTTTACTCGGATAAGGCTCGTACCGGAACGAACGATGCAAGACCTGCCTTTCAATGTATGATCGCCGACGCTAAAAGCGGAGCGTTTCAGTATATCGTTGTATATATGTTTGACCGCTTTGCGAGAAATCGTCGCGACAGCATTTTATACAAAGAAATGCTTAAAGAAAACGGTATTAAAGTTATATCTGCGTTAGAGCCTATTGCCGAAGATGAGGGCGGCGAATTCTATGAAATGTTTTTGGAATGGAATGCTGAAAAATACAGTAAACGACTTTCCAAACGTGTTCGCGACGGAATCGACACAAGTATTGCCAACGGACATTTTTGCGGAGGCACGGTTATTTTTGGATATAAATTAGTCAACGAACCTATCCCCGGTAAATCTAATAAATTTATTAAGAAAGTCGTTATTGACGAAGAAGAGGCGAAAATTATCCGTCTTGTTTTCGACTATTACAAAAACGGTTATACGAAAAAAGAAATAGCCCAAATGCTCAACGAACAGGGCTATCGGGTACGCGGTAAAAAAATTGTCGGCAAGACTTTCGATAAATACATAGTAAACCCGAAGTATACCGGCGAATTTACTTTTGGCGGCAGGGTTTGCAACAATATGTATCCGCAGATTATAGACAAAGAAACATTCAATGCCGTACAGGAAAAACTTGCTAAAAACAGATATACGCTCGGCGGACAAGAAACCGCTCGCATACCTTATCTGCTTACTGGAAAATTGTTTTGCGGGCATTGCGGAACGGGAATGGTTGCCGACAGCGGGAAAGACAGACACGGCAATATGCACTATTATTACACTTGCAAAAAGCGTAGGAAACACGAGTGCGATAAATCCCGTGAGCATAAAGACAATCTTGAATTATACGTTACAACTTGCGTAAGAGATTTCTTAAGTAATCGAGAAAATGCCGAAACGGCTGTAAACGACGTTCTTGCTTATTACGATAAGCGTACCGACGAGCAAAATATAAAAAGCATTACGGCGAAAATTTCATCGATAAGAAAAGAAGTGTCCAAACTGACCGACGCATATATCAATGTAAAAAGCGCGTTGCTTCGTAATTCTATCGAGGATAAAATGGCAGAATACGAAGTTTTGCTAAATGACCTCGAAACGAAAAAGGCTCAACTTGAAATAGAGCGCGGGTATAAAATTACAAAACAAGATTTGTTGACGTTTATAGAAGAAATACTGAAAGGCGACGTAAACGACAAAGACTATCAAAAGCAGATAATAGATCACCTTGTAAGCCAAGTGTTCGTCAGCGACGATAACACGGTTATATATTTTAACCTTCGCGGAGGAAAAGACATAGAAACGCTTGCCGTAGACGATACGAAAACTGCTGTTAATAATGCTAAAAGGGTTCGGACGCAATTACCACTTGCCCGCCAAAACAGCCGAAAGGCTGTTTTTTTATGCAGTGGCGAGGTCTTTCACATTTAAAAATGTGTGGCTTCGCCTTGAACCCCCTACGGGGCTGACGCGCCGCTTCGCTCTCGCTATTCCGTCGCTCGCTCCTTACGAATCCCTCAGCCTCCGCCAACAAACGCAAAGGCATCTTGTTTAAGGTGCCTTTGTTTTTATTTCGCAATGTAAGATGGGATTCGAACGGGCGGGAAAGCAACGCTTATCCTCATAGATTGCGAATTAAAGGATTTTTTTGCCCATTTCGATTCTGACTTCGTGGCGAGCGGGATCGTCGTTGGAATAAGAGTATAAGTCTAACCCGATGATTTCAAAGCCTTGGGATTTGTAAAACGCGATTGCGGTTTCGTTGCACGACTGCGTTTCCAGAACGATCATGCGCGCCTTTGACTCCTCCGCCTTTTTTCCTATGGTGTTCATAAGCAAAGTGCCCACGCCTCTTTTGCGGTTTTCGTTGTCGAAAACGACGACGTTGCTTATGCGGAAGCGGTTGTTCCAGCTCTCCGCCGAGCCTTCCACGTAGCCTATAATTTCGCCGTTTTCAAAAGCGCCGAAGGCAACGGGATTTTCCAGCCATTCGCCGAAGAACTCGGCGTCGAAGGATTTTTCAATCGGTTTTTCAAATCGAGTGTATTTCAGCAGAAACACGTGTTCAGCAGCGAAAACGTCATAATAACCGTGCGTTTTGTACCGAACAGTGAATTTTTTGCCGCAGTAATCGCATCTTTCAAGCTGTCTGATTTCCATGCTTTGTTCCCCTCTTCAATTTTTTCGCAGCTATTTGACGTCCAACCTCTCAAAATGGTAGCGCGGCTTGCCGACGCTCTTTTTTCCGTATTCCACGGCCTCTTTCGGGCAATAGCAAATGCACGCCATGCAATGGGTACATTCCTTCCCCCAAACAGGCTTTCCGTCCTTCAAACGAACGTTGTTCAACGGACATTTTTTTTCGCAAAGCCCGCAGCCGACGCAGCCACCGTTTACCCTGAACGCGTCTGCTTTCACGAAGAAACGATAGAAAATCGGATTCACCGGTCCGCTCATAAAGCGGTCGTAAAGGTTGTTTCGCGGAGCCCTAAAGGCTTCGCCCGATTTTATATGCAAAATAACGTCATCGATATAAGGCTCTGCGGCCTTGACGATTTTTGCGGCTTCGCCGTCCTCGGGAGCGGAAAACATTGCAATGTAGTTTTCCGGCATAACGATTTGCGCCGTCCCCATATAGACGAGGTTCTTTTCCTCGGCAAGCAGACGGTTATATTTTGCCGCGTTGCCGATTTCGCCGCCGCAGTCCATCACGAACCAAACTCGCTCTGCGCCCGAAAGCTTCGTTTCGGAAAGCCACCCCGACACTATCCGCGGAATACGCCACGCATAAGTCGGCGTTACGACGATTGCGTCGCCGTTTACCGAAACGGGTGAACGGTCGTCTTTTTTGATTTTTACGTTCAGATCGACGATTTCGTCGCCGGTCTCCTCGGCAATTATTTTTGCTATATACCTGCTGTTGCCCGTTCCGGAAAAACAGAAAATCATACGGTTTCCTCCGCGTTTAAGTTTGAAAACATTATAACATTTCCCGCGTAAAAAATCAATACGTTAAAAACAATCTTACGTTTCAAGTACCGTTGCCAAAACTCTTCGTCTTTTCCGCGCTTCGCGGTTAAAAAAGAAGGCCCTGAGGCCTTCCTTTATCTTTTTTGTTCGTATTCGGAGATTGCCGATGTAATCGTTTTGTCGGATGTCTTTCCGTGTTTTTCGACTTCGATGCGGTTCTTGTCGCCGTGAGTTAAGCAACCCGCTCCGCCTATGCAGCCTCCAACGCAAGCCATACCTTCGATGAAGTTTGCGTCCAAAAGGCCTTTGCTCTTTTTGAGAAGCGCGACCTTACATTCCTCGATGCCGTCGCAGGAGCAGGATTTGAGGGTGAAATCCTCCAAACCTTGTTCCTTAAGGCCTTCTGCCACTGCGTCCGACAAACCGCCGCAGCGGGCGAAAATTCTGCCGAAATACGACGCGTTGTCCAGTTCGCTTTCCTCGAGCGCGGTGATGTCGATATCTCTGCTGTCAAACAGCGCCTGCAATTCTTCAAAAGTGATTGCCACGTCGACGTAAGGCTTGACTTCGTCCTTTTGAACCTCTGCCTTTTTGGCGGTGCAAGGTCCGATAAACACCACTTTGCAAGGGCTGTCGGAATGTTCTTTGATATACTTGCCGATGGTTGCCATAGGCGACAGATTGTGCGACACGAACGGCGTCAGCACCGGGAAGTTCTTCTGAACGTAGCTTACGAACGCCGGGCAGCACGAGCTGGTCAAAAAGCCTTTTTCGGCAAGCTCTTTGGATTCGGCCGCCGCAACCATATCTGCGCCGAGCGCGGCTTCTGTGACGGTATCGAAACCGAGAAGCTTCAATCCCGTTACGACCTGCCCCAGTTTTGCATAAGTAAACTGGCTGGCGATGGTCGGCGCGACGACTGCGTAAACCTTGTATTTTTGATTGTTTTCGCTTTCTTTGATGTATTTTATGACGTCCAAAATAAACGACTTGTCCGTTATTGCGCCGAACGGGCATTGATAAACGCATGCTCCGCAGGAAATGCACTTGTCGTTGTCGATGGTGGCTTCCATATCCGGCCCCATGGAAATGGCCTTGATTTTGCAGGCCTGTTCGCAAGGACGGCGATAGTTCCTTATTGCGCTGTACGGACAAACCTTCGAGCATGCGCCGCATTCCTTGCACTTGGTTTTGTCGATGTGGGCAACGTGGTGCTGATCGAAGCTTATGGCCCCGAATTTGCACACGTCCTCGCATCTGTGAGCCAGACAGCCGCGGCAGGAGTTGGTAACCTCGTATCCGCCCATCGGACATTCGTCGCAGGCGATGTCGATAACTTCGATTACGTTAGGATTTTCCTTGTTGCCGCCCATGGCGATTTTCACCCTTTCGACTACGATTGCGCGTTCTTTATAAACGCAGCAACGCATCGTCGGGATTTTCCCGGGGACGATGATTTTAGGAATGTCCGGAATGGTTTCTAAAAGCTTGTCTTGCCAAGCGGCCCTTGCGACCTCTCTCAAGACCTTGTACTTCAGATGTTGAACTTTCGTGTCGAATTTTCTCATTTTATCACCTATATCGAACCAAGCAAACGACGGTTTTTGCCTGAGTGTCTTTTATTTGTAGCGGCTAAATTATAACATCAAACGAAACAAAAATCAAACGGAAAGCCCTTTCTTGGCACTAATTGGCAAAAAAATATACAAATTTTTTTCTTCTCGGCCGCAAAGCGCAAATAAAAAGCCCGTCCGCAGGCGGACGAGCCCTATCTTCAGGATTTTTGCATAGGATCGAAAAGCGTCGTCAGAATGTACTCGAATGCGAGGCAAGCGTTCATCGCGCACAGAACGTACACCTGCGCAACTGCGGATATCCGCATCGAGCTTGAAAGGTCGTTTGCCTCGCAGGCAAAAAATATCGACGAAACGAGAAACAACGCCGCTATCGCCGCGGACACCATAAACTGTTTGTAGTTTCTTAGCACCGACAGCAGCAAAACCACCACCGTTTCCACCAGAAGCACCGAAAATCCGACCGGCGCGAGCTTGTTGTGAACGGTTCGCTGCCACACCACCTCGGGATCGTCGTCGCCGTGCAAAAACGGGAAGCACATCGTTGCCACCGTGAATGCCGCCGCTATTCCGAACAGAACGTAGGCGGCTATTTTTACCCATTTTTTTGCGCCCGCGGCGTCCAAGGTCATCTTAAGCGACAAAAAGTAGTTGACGAAAAACAGCACGCCCCACACACATATCGGCGCCATCAGTCCGCATCGCCAGGCAAGGCCCGAAAGCGAAGTGCTCACCGCGCGCTCCGGCGCCCGCGTTATCACTATCGCGCCGACGATCGGCGTGATCGCAAACGTCAACGCAAAAAGCGCGATTTCCGCCCCAGAAATGCGGTTTTTGGCCGAATTCGGCCGTGCGTCCTTTGAAAAAATATCCATTTCCACCCCACCGCTAATCACCGAGTTTCACGATGATTGCGCTCTTTAGTTCGATTATGTTCGTCCCCGTTTCGGCGGCGTAATAATTTGTGATTTTTCCCTTCAAAACCACTTTGTCTCCCACCTTCGGCTTGTCGGAAAGCCCGTCGTAACGGGTTCCGCTTGCGTCGTAAACGCCGTAAACGTAAAGCACGTTGCCGTCCTCGTCCTCGATATAGAGGTTTCCGTACGTTTCGGACACGACGCTTTTCACCGTCCCTTCGACGTAGTAGGAGTATTCCGTCGTAGCGTTGTTTGCAAGGTTGCCGCCTATCGTCAGCGCCTCCGGAATGGTCGTAAGCACGTAGTCGTCCGTAGGCGCGCTTCCGTAGCCGCCCTCTTCGATGAATTCCGCCAGAAGATCTCGGGCAAAGACGTCCGCGTCGTAATAATCCACCACCGTAAGCTCGTTAGGCGCATAGTCCGAACTGTAGGTGTCGGTTACGATGTAGTAGGTTTTGCTTTCGTCCACGGAGTTTTTCACCGAGTCGCCGTAAGAAGAATAAGCAACGAAATAGTTTTGATTTTGCGTGTTGATAAACTGCGACAAAAGTTTCGAGCCCGACACCGTGCAAAGAACCAGTCTGTTGTCGAACGGCATAATGCTCATCAGCATCGAATAGGTTATCTCGCCGGCCGCAAGGTGTCCTGGGCTTCTCACCGACATATAGCCGCCGCCGAGAACGATGTCGTAATTTGCGCCCCACTTTTCAAGGCCTTTTTCGATGTATTTCTGCGCAACGGTTTGCCTGAGCTCGTTTCGGTCGCGCTGCACGTCGTTGTAGCCGACCACTCTGGAGGCCATTGCAATCTGTTCGCTGTATTTGGTTTTCAGCTTGTTCACAATCGGGTCCTGCGCATAGGTTTTATACACGCTATTCGGCACGATTTCAGCTTTTACAATGCTGTTTTTGTTTGTTAAACAATCGATTTTGACTTTTGCGTGCGAAATACCGTCATTTTCCGCGCCGTTCTGCAAGTGATAAATTCCGCGCCCGTCCTTATAGACGTAGTTGCGGTGCGTATGCCCTTCGAAAACCACGTCGACGTAGCTGCTGAGCACGCTGTCGTATTCGTTGTTACTATAGCTGTCGTGCCAACTGTAAATAATGACGTCCGCGCCTTCGCTCCTCAGCTTTTGGGCCTCGGCCTTCACCAGATTCGTCAGACTGCTTCCCGTTATGAAATAAACGTCTTCGACCTGACTTGCGGATATCGAGGAATAGCAATTTCCTATTGCGCCGATAATGCCGATTTTGACTCCGCAGCGCTCCACCGTAACCGACGGCTGACAATAATCAGCTATTTCGCCCGTGCTTCTTTTTCTGACGTTGATGGCCAGAAACGGAAAATCGGCAATTGCCAGATTGTCCGAAATCTTTTCTTCGCCCCAGTCGAACTCGTGATTGCCCAAGGTCATCGAAACGAAGTTCAGTTCGTTCATCCATTCCGTCATCATGTTGCCTTTGGTAAGGTTGGATTCGCTGCTTCCCTGCCACATATCTCCCGACGAGAGCACCACGGAATTGCCGTTTGCGGCATAGCCTTTCAGGTAAGTCGTGAGCTCGTCCACGCCGGGTTGATCCGACGTATCGAAGATTTTTCCGTGCAAATCGTTGACGGCGAAAAGATCGAGGTAAACGGCAATCACCAAGTCGCAGTTGTCGCAGCGACCGTCTTGGTTTACATCTTTGTGAAGGCAAGGTTTATCATCTCCGCACGCGGACAGCGACAAAATCACCGCCAGCACCATAACTATAGTGAAAAACGCAGAAATTCGTTTTCTGTTCATATATCCTCCTGCCAAAACCATATATGGTTTTCGGCGCGTTTCAATTTTACATTATATACCCATCCGTCCGCTTTGTCAATTTCCCATATTCTATTTGCCGAAGTCTTTTGATTACATCAAAAAAGCGCGATTTACACCGCGCTTTTGACATTGTTGATTGTTATATTGACATAAACGTTGACTTTTCTGACATTTTATCTGTTTTTCGTTTGTTTCACCGTTGCCAGAACGTACACGCCGATAAGCGCCACCGTAGAGAGCAAAATTACTGCGTACATTGCGCCGACGGAAGAATCGCGTCCGAAAAAGTTTACGCTGCAATCCAAACTTTTCTTTATGGCGTCCACCACTTCCGGCGGGAAGCCCTGATTTGCCATTTCTTTTGCAACGCCGCGAAGAGCGTGATTTTTGAAGAGCGCGGTTCCGTAGGTCCCCGGAAGCAAGCTGAGCGCTTTTTGCAAGCCGCCGCCGAAGTTGGATATAGGCATATATGCGCCGCAGACAAAGCCGTATGCCGACGAAACCAAAGTTCCCGCGGCAGAAGCCTGCCCGTTCGTCGTCAGAAACACGTTTACCGCCGACGAAAACGCCGTGCCGAACATGGTCAGAATCACCACGTCTAAAAGCAGCAGCATAACGTCGCCAAAGCTCATAAACCAGCCCTGAACGGCAATGTAGATAAAGCTTGCGCTCGTTGCGAGAAGCGCCACTATAAGCGTGGACGCAAAGGTCGCGAGGTAGTAGGATACGGCCACGGTGGCGCGGGAAACCGGCGTAACCAAAAAATCTTTCTTCGGGCCGTTCGCCTTGTCCTGAACCATCAGAAGGTTGCAGCAGAACGCAACGGTAACGCAGCTGACGGCAATGAGCGAGGCAAAAAGCTGAGCCGCAACCGTGCCGTTGACGAGAGCGTCGGACACGACCATTCCTTCCGGAAGCGACGAACGGAAGCTTTCGCGATAGACCTTCGCCAGAAACGTGACGTAAAGCACCAAAAGAATGATCGGAGTGATGAGCGACGAAATCACCAAGCCTTTGTCTTTGAAAAATATTTTTATATTTCTTTTCGTCAAACACAAAAGAGTTTTCATTTTGCGTCGCCTCCTTGAAGTTCTTTTCCCGTGACGGCCAAAAACACGTCGTCCATTTTCCCTTTGGTTATTTCGAAATCCGTAAAAATTTCGGGGCGGGAAACGATAAGCTCTTTTGCTTCCACGGTGTCTTTGACTTCCACGCGGTAAGCGTCGCGGATTTTTTTGTAAGGCTTGCCGAGCGATTTCACTTTTTCCTCCGTCGCGTTATATATGGTTATATAGTCGCCGGTAAAGCGATTTTTGAGGTCCAAAGGCGTGCCTTCGGCGGCAATTCGGCCGTGTTCCAGTATGACGACGTAGTCCGCGTCGGCGGCTTCCTCCATATAGTGCGTGGTGAGGAACACCGTCATGTTTTTGGTTTTTCTGAGGGTTTCGATTTGTTCCCACAAAAGCTTTCTGGTTTGCGGATCGAGGCCGGTGGTCGGCTCGTCCAGAACGAGAACCGACGGATCGTTCAAAAGCGCGCGCGCAACGTCGATACGTCTTTTTTGCCCGCCAGACAACTTGCCGAACGGTCTTTTCAAAAGGTCCGAAAAGGCAAATTCGACGGAAAGTTCGGCGATTTTGTCTTCGGCCGCTTTTCCGCAAATGCCGTAAAGGCTTGCTCGGGACACGAGGTTGTCTTTTACGGAAAGGACTCCGTCCAAAACGGTGTTTTGAAACACCACGCCGAGCTCTTTGGAAATTTCTTTTTCGTCGGTATCGACGTTTTTGCCGCAAACGAGCACCGTGCCTTCGTCCTTTTTAAGTGTGCCGCACATAATGGAAATGGTGGTCGATTTTCCTGCGCCGTTTTCACCCAAAAAAGCAAACAGTTCGCCCTTTTTCACCTTGAAGGACAAGTCGTCAACAGCCCTAACTTCGCCGAACGACTTTGACAGGCGCCGAATGTCAATGATGTTTTCCATTGTTTATTTTTTCCTCCTTTGTCTGCAAAATCAAACGATTAAGCAAACGAAACGATGTTATTAAGCTTGATTTTTGATTTTTTCTTCGTCATATTGCAGCATATAGAGATTGTAGTACCTGCCGCGTTTTTTCAGAAGTTCGTTGTGGTTGCCGGACTCTAATATCTTGCCTCCGGAAAGCACGAATATGTTGTCTGCGTGCTGTATGGTCGACAGCCTGTGCGCAACGATAAGCATTGTTCCGACCGACATCATTTTTTCAAGGCTGTCCTGAATGAGGACTTCCGTTTCGGTGTCTATGTTTGCGGTGGCCTCGTCCAGAATCATAACTTCGGGGCGATGTATCATGGTTCTCGCAAAGCTCAGCAGCTGGCGTTGTCCGGCGGAAAAGTTGTTGCCGCGCTCCCTGACTTCTTCGTCCAGCCCGCCCGGAAGCTTGTCGATAAATTTGTCGGCGTTGACGTAGCGGCAGGGTTCCATGATTTCTTCGTCCGAAAAACCTTCGTCCCTTAAAACTATGTTGCTTCTTATGGTGCCGGAAAACAGGAACACGTCCTGCAGCATCTGCCCGAAATGCTTTCTGAGCGACGACAATTTGATGGTCTTTATGTTGACGCCGTCGAGAAGTATTTCGCCTTTTTGAATGTCGTAGTTTCTTGCAAGAAGCGACAGAATGGTGGTTTTTCCGGAGCCCGTCGCGCCGACGAACGCCACCGTTTGTCCTGCTTCGATTTTGAACGAAACGTCTTTTAGCACCCATTCGTCCGGAACGTAGGAAAACCACACGTTTTTAAACTCTATTTCGCCTCTCACCGTTTCAAGCTCCACGGCGTCGGGCTCGTCCTTGACGGAAGGCTCGATGTCGTAAACGGTGAATATCTTTTCGGCAGATGCAAAGGCCGATTGAAGCCTGTGGAACTGCTCGGCCAGACTCTGAATAGGGTTGAAGAACTTGGACGTGTACATATAAAACGCCACCACCAGCTCGCTGGTTATCACCGTGCCCATAAATCCCGCGCCGTCGAAATTCGACTTGCAGGAAAAATAGAACAAACAAAGCACCGACGAAACGTAAAGCATATAAACCAGCGGTCTGAACACGCCGAACACCAGAATCTGTTCGCGCCCCGCGCGGTAAAGCGCATCGTTCTTTTCCTCGAACTGTTTGGTTTTTTTGCTTTCGCGATTGAAAATCTGAATAATCTTCATTCCCGACAAGTGCTCGGAAAGATAGGTGTTGATGTCGGTGGTCGATTCCTTGACGCGCCTGTAGGCCTTGCGGCTGAATTTTCTGAATATCACCGTGAACAGAACGATGAACGGCGCAAAGCAAAGCACCAAAAGCGTCAGCGGAACGTTCAGCACGAACATTGCGATCAAAACGCCCAAAATGACGAACATGTTTTGCACGAGGTTCGCCAGAAGCCCCGTAAACATCATGGAAATTGCGCCCGTGTCGTTGGTTACCCTCGTAACGAGTTTTCCGACAGGGATTTCCGAAAGCTGTCCGTGCGAAAGGTTTTCGATGCGGCAAAAGAGGTCTTCCCTCAGGGCCGACACGATTTTTTGCCCCGTAACCTGCAACAAAACGGCCTGAACGTAACTTCCCGCAAGACTGACCAAAAGAAGCCCGCCGTAGACGGCAACCAACGTCAGAAGGGTTTTTATTTCAAACGACGCCTTCACGATCTCCTGAATTTTCGCCACCAGAATAGGCGAAACGATTGAGTATGATATGCCGACGATCATAACCAGCCCGACGGCCAAAAAGTTTTTCCAATAAGGTTTTGCGTACACAAGAAGCCGCCTTATAAGCTCGGAATCCTTGATTTTTCTGTCAAAGCCCATCGCTTCCTTTTTGTCCTTAACGAGGACGTACGCCAGAATAAGCGCCGCAGACACAGAACCTATTATCGCGCCGAGAATCAAAAGAGGCATATATTCTTTCATCTTTCTTCCTCCTTTCTTTCTTCCTCGAGGCGCTGAAGCTCAACCATGTTGCGGTACTCGGCGCAGCGATCGTAAAGCTCTTTATGCGTGCCGACGTCCACGATGCGTCCGTCGTCGACGTAAACGAGCTTGTCAAGATGCTCCAAAGTGGAAACGCGGTGCGCAATGATAAGAGTGGTTTTCCCCGCGCGCGTTTCTCTTAAGTTTTGCAAAATTTCCTTTTCCGTGGCCGTGTCGACTGCGGAAACGCTGTCGTCCAGAATAAGAATTTCGGCGTTTTTCAAAAGCGCTCTGGCAATGGATATCCTCTGCTTTTGTCCGCCGGAAACCGTTACGCCTCTTTCTCCCATAACGGTGGCGTAACCGTCCTTGAATTCCTCGATGTCGCCGGAAACGCCCGCAAGCTTCGCCGCCGCGGCCACCGCTTCGTCCGACGCTTCGTCCACGCCGAAAGCGATGTTGTTTTTCACGGTGTCGGAAAAGAGGAAATTATCCTGCGGAACGTACGCGATATGGTCGCGCAAAGATTTTATGGAAACCTCGTTGACGTCCTCTCCGTCCACGAAAAGCGTCCCGTCCGGAACGTTGTAGGTTCTCAAAAGCAAATCGACAATGGTGGTTTTTCCGGCGCCGGTTTTCCCGACTATGCCCACGTTTTCGCCGGCGGCAACCTTGAAGCTTACGTTCTCAAGAACCTCCCTCTCGGAGCCCGGATAACTGAAAGACAGATGACGATATTCTATGTTTCCGTCCACCTTTTTAAGGTCTTTCACACCCGGTCTGTCGGTAACGTCGGACTTGGCGTCCAAAAGGTCCGAAACGCGCTTAAGCGAGGTTTTTCCCCTCGAACTCATCTCTATAAGTTGCGATACTGCCATAACGGGCCAAACGATTGCGTTGAAATAACCGATAAATTCCATCAGTTCGCCCGCGTTGAACACGCCCTTATAAACGAGGTAGCCGCCGTAGCCCAAAATGACGCAAACCACCGATTCCACAAACAACGTAACCAGAATGTTCAGAAGCGTGGAAGCCTTTGTGAATTCGACGTTGGCTTTTTCGTTCTCCACGTTGAGTTTGCGGAAAGCCAGAAGCTCCTTAAACTCCTTCACAAACGCTTTTATCACGGCGATGCCCGAAAAGTTTTCCTGCGCGAAGTCGCTCATTCTGGAAAACGCTTCCTGCCTTTCGTCCCATTTTTTCATCATGTATTTTCCCATGACGAGGCCGATTGCCAGCATAAACGCCATAGGAATAAGCGAGAACAGCGTCAGCCTGACGTCCATAACCGCCATGTTATATACGGCAAGGCCACCCAAAAGCAGCGCGTCGAAAAGCATCAGAACGCCCGAACCGAAGCAATCCTGCACGGTTTCCAGATCGTTGGTGAAAAGCGACATAAGGTGGCCGACTTTGTTGGTCTGATAAAACGCCAGCGACAGATCCTTTGCCTGCGAAAACATTTCGCTTCTGAGGTTTTTTTCGACCTTTATGGCAGTGCCGAAAAAGCATATACGCCACAAGAACCTGCCCAAAACAAGCGAAACGATGACGATCAGCATAGGTTTGCATATTTCGTCGAGCAGAAAATCCATATCGAAAGTGCGCGTAACGCCGTCCACCACCACAAACCCTTCGTTGAGGCCGTTGACGACCATTCGGTACATCTTCGGAATTTCCAGTTGCATATAATCCACCACCAGCAAAGCCAGCACTCCCAAAAGAAGAATGCCTCCGTAGCGAACGTAATATTTGTTTATGTGCTTTCCGAAAACCATTTAATATCTCCCAAAGTGTATGTGAAGAACATTTTAAACCATCCCCGAAAATATGTCAACGAAAGACAAAAAAAATTGCGTATTTCTACGCAATTTTTCGCTGTTTGTTATATTAAAACGGTTTTGACTTCCTCTCCGTCCAGCGTTTTTAAGGTCAATCGGCCGTTTTCGTAAACGAGGTAACCCGAAAAGCCGTCCTTCGGCAAGCTCGGCGAACCGGGATTTGCAAATGTATGGCCCGTTTCGTCGGTTTCGATGAAAGCGGTGTGAAAATGTCCGTAGCAAAGAAGATCGAACGCGCCTTCCGGCAGGTTTTCGCGGCTGAACACGTGGCCGTGAGTAAACAGCAGTCGTTTTTCGCCGTCGTCCACCTCCAAAATGCCGTCCACGAATCTGAACTTCGAAACCATCTGATCCACTTCGGCGTCGCAATTCCCTTTCAGTACGGCCAAATTTTCGGTTTCGTTCAAAACTTCGGCGACTTCAAGGGGCGCGTAGCCTTCGGGAAGCGGATTTCTCGGCCCGTGATAATAGACGTCGCCGAGCAGAATAATTCGGGTGGCGTTCTCCTCTTTCGCGCGATTGATTATTCGTTTTGCGACGGGCAACGAACCGTGCACGTCGGACGCAATCAAAATTTTCATTATTCTTTCGGCATCAGGGTGCGATACATAGCCTCGAGTTCCTCAAGCCCCATAAGTTTCGGAACAGGATAAAGCGGATTTGCTTCGGCGTAAGCGCGTTTTGCCATGGTAGGAATGTCGGCTTCCTTGATTTCGGGAATAACGGTAGGAATGTCCATATCCGCGTTCATTTGTTTGATTTTGGCGATAACGGCTTCGCATTTTTCCTTATCGGTCGGGCCGGCTTCTATGCCGCAGTAGTCTGCGATTTCGGCCATTTTCTTGTAGATGGCGGAGCCGTAGTATTCCAGAACGAACGGCAGAATAACGGCGTTTGCAAGACCGTGCGGAACGTTATACATACCGCCGAGCTGGTGAGCCAAAGCGTGAACGTAGCCGACGTAAGCCCTCGTGAAAGCGCAGCCTGCGTAAAAACTGCCGACGAGCATATTGTTTCTTGCGGTGAGGTCGGCGCCGTCTTTGTAAGCGGTTTCGAGGTTTTCGAAAATAAGCTTGCAGGCTTTTAAGCCGTCTGCGTGAGTGCCTTTGGTGTTGCTGTTGCCGACCAAAGCTTCAACCGCGTGAGTCAAGGCGTCCATACCGGTGGTGGCGGTGGTGAAAGGACGAAGGCTTACCGTCAGGGTAGGCTCCAGAACCGCATAGTCAGGGATGAGGTTGAGGTCGTTGATAGCGTATTTTTCGTGAGTTTTCGGATCGGAAATGACCGCGGCGATCGTAGCTTCGCTTCCGCTTCCGGCAGTTGTCGGAATGGCGAAGAACAACGGCAGACGATGCATAACCTTCAAAACGCCCTTAAGCTTCGGAACGGGTTTTTTAGGCCTTGCAAGGCGCGCGCCCATTGCTTTTGCACTGTCCATGGAAGAGCCGCCGCCCAAAGCCACGATGCACTGGCAACCGTTTGCTTTGTATTCGGCCAAAGCGTTTTCGACGACGTCGATGGTCGGATTCTGCACGGTTTTGTTGAACACGACGTATTCGATGCCGTTGTCGGAAAGACCTTTGTAGAGGTTGTCGAGCATGTTAGTTTTGCTGATGTTCGGACCGGTGACGATCATAGCCTTTTTGAGGCCCTTTTGCTTGATGATTTCGCCGACTTTGAAGATGCTTCCTTCACCCTCTAAAATTTCGGGTTTTCTCCACGGAAGCAAGCCGGAAACGGCCTTAAAGCAAACTTGGAAAGTGCGGTACCAACATTTTTGAAGTGCGTTCATAATACCCTCCTTGGGAGCTAATATAGATTATGTATAATATTTTAGTACATTCGGGCGGCGTTTGTCAACGGTTAGAAAAAAATTTAGCGGTAATCGGGCAATATTTCCAAAACTCTTGAAATCTTCTGCCCGGCGGTATATAATAAATGCAAAAAGAAAAACGAGGTACTTTATGAAATCGGTTATCGAAAAATTTTTGAAATACGTATCCTACGACACCACTTCCGACGAGGACTCCGCTTCTTATCCTTCCACCGAAAAGCAGCTTGTGCTGCTGGCGGAACTTAAGAACGAACTTGCCGCCTTGGGCCTTGACGCCAAAATGGACGAACACGGCTACGTTACCGCCACTCTTGCCGCAAACGGCACTTTAAGCGGCAAAAAGATATGCTTTATCTCCCACGTTGACACAAGTCCCGCAGTTTCGGGCGCAAACGTGAAACCGCAGATTATCCGCTATGAAGGCGGCGACGTCGTGCTGAACGAGGAGAAAAACGTGGTCTTCTCCGCCGCCGAATATCCCGAAATTTCCGCCTACGTCGGGCAGCAAATCATCTTCACCGACGGCACCACTCTTCTCGGCGCGGACGACAAAGCGGGCATTGCCGAAATCATGACTGCGCTCGAATATCTGGTTTCTCATCCAAACGTTAAGCACGGCGAAATCAAGGTGGCCTTCACCCCCGACGAAGAAGTGGGCGCAGGCGTAAAATACTTTGACGTCGCCTCTTTCGGCGCAGACTTCGGCTACACCGTCGACGGCGGCAAGCTCGGCGAAATCGAATACGAAAACTTCAACGCCGCGGCCGCCACTCTCACCGTAAACGGCACCTCCATTCACCCCGGCGAAGGCAAAAACAAACTGAAAAACGCCATCGAAATTTTTGCGGAATTCCAAAACTCTTTGCCCGAAAAAGAAACTCCGTTTTACACCTCCGGTTACGAAGGATTTTATATGGCGTCGTCGGTTTCGGGAAGCGTCGAAAATCTGGTGGCAAAATACATAATCCGCGATCACGACATGGCAAAATTCGAGGCCAAAAAGAGCACCTTCGTTTCCCTTGCCGAAAAACTGAACGAAAAATACGGCGCAGGCACCTGCGTGGCCGACATAACGGACAGCTACTACAATATGTCCGAAATCATCAAAAACAATTTCCACCTCATAGATAACGCCAAACTGGCCATGGAAAAAGCCGGCGTGAACCCTATCGTCGTGCCTATCAGAGGCGGCACAGACGGCGCGACGCTTAGCCACAGAGGGCTTCCTTGCCCTAACCTTTCCACCGGCGGACACAACTTCCACGGGAGATTCGAATATATCCCCGTTCAGTCTATGGAAAAAATGGTCGAGGTCATTCTGAATCTTGTGGAAATTTACAGATAGTTCCCCTTTGGGGAAACTCCCGATATTGAAAAAAGGAAAGCGACAGCAAATGCTGTCGCTTTTTACGGCCTTGTTAAAGGTCGCAGAGGGGTCCTTTCGGGACCGAACCGTTGAGGATTGATTCGGTCATATAAAAATAAAACACTTAACAAAACGAAAATCCTGCCGAACCTCCGCCGACAGAACTCCATCTGTTTACGTCAGAAAACGGCAACCGGCTGTCATACCTTTCGGCTTAGACCCTATGGCTTTGCGTCGCCGCCTTTCGACGGGTTTGCTGATATTTACAATTTGATTATACCCTACAATTTAAGCAAAGTCAACGATTTTTTGAAAATAACCGTCAAAAAACGCAGAGGCAAAAGCCTCTGCGTGGTTTTGTTTCTACGCACCCGTATCTTCGGACGGAGGCGTTATGATTTCAATGTCCGAAAGCGGTTTGTTGTTCACTTTCACGTCCTCCGGGCAACCTTTGAAGGTCAGCGACAACATGCCGAATTCGCAGTTTGACGACACGGTTACGGATTTAAGCTTTTCGCAGCCGTAAAACGCGCCGAGGCCGACTTTCGTCACCTTGCTTGCGGCAACCGAAGTCAGATTTTCGCAACCCGAGAAGCAGTCCACCGGAATGGCTTTTATGCCGGTGAGCGAAAGAGAAATTTTTTCAACGCCCGAATTCATAAAGCAAGCGGTGCCGATTTCCGTTACGGATTTCGGAATCTCCACCGATTTTAATGCTTTGCAGCCCTCGAACACCTTTACTCCCAGATAAACGAGCTTCTCCGGCAGCGTAACGCTGACAAGCGATTCGCAGCCCGAAAAAGTGCTGCCGTAAAGTCTGGTGATTTTCTCCGGCACGGCCACGGACGTCAGTTTTTTGCAATCTCTGAACGCGCTGGCGGCGATTTTGGTGATTTTGGCCGAAAGATTGACGCTTTCGATGTTTTCGCAACCGCAGAACGCGCGCTTTTTGATCAGCCTGAAGCTGTCGCCCAAAGTGATTTTGGTGATGGTTTTGTCGTTTCTGAACGCGCCTTGCGCGATGCCGACTACCGGCAGCTTGTTGTAGGCCGTCGGGAAAATGATTTCGGTAGGACGACCGTCGGTTACGTCGCTCCAGCCCGTGATCATATAGCCCTTCGACATCGAATTGCCGTAAAGCTCGAATTTGAAATATTTGACGTCGGCCGCGTCCGGATCGTTTTCTGCAGAAGCGGGAACGTCGATATCCTCGTCGGTGTCCGCGCCGTCGCCCAGAGCGCCCGTGCTGACGGAACCGCTTTCGGTCGGCTTATCTCCGCATGCGGCAAAAGCCATAACCCCGAACGCCAAGGTCAATAAAAGAAGAATTGTCGTGATTTTTTTCATAATTGCGCACCTCTACCATATTATGATATGCGTTGTTTTTCCAAACAGGCCGTCGGCCTATATATCTATACATTATGTATCATAACACATAATCGTCATAAAAGTCAACAGATTACGAAAAAACCGAGCGGCGTGCTCGGTTTTTTGTCGTTTTTCGACTAAATTGCTTTTTCGATGTATTTTGCCACGTCGCCGACGGTTTTGAAACCGTGAACGTCGTCGTCCTCGATGGTGATGTTCCATTCGTTTTCGACGTCCATAAGCATGCCGACGATTTCCAAAGAATCTGCGCCGAGGTCCTTCACGATGTCGGATTCGGGCGTGATTCTCGCCTTGTCCAGTCCGAGCTGCTCGGAAAGCATATCTCTAAGTTTTTCGAATACCATTTCGTTTACCTCCCCAAAAACTATCTTTAATTCTACACAAAACGCGCCCGTCTGTCAACTTATTTAGTCAACGTCCTCGAAAACGATTTCCTGCGCTTCGGCGGCAATGGCGCCCTTAAAGCCCGGGATAAAATCGACGGAGGTCAGCACCACGGGTTTGCCCTCGAATTCCAGCGGCCCCGTTACATCGAACTTTCTGATGCCCGAAAGTCCGTCGGCAGTAAGCTTCAGGTAGGCTTCCTTTTTAGTCCAAACGGAAAAATAGTTTTCCACGCTGTCGGCGGCCTCGATTTCTCCGCCGAAAAACCAGCGGTTCGCAATCGGCTTATAGTTGATGTCCCTTATTTTTTCGATGTCGCAGCCGATTTCCGTTTCGCCCATGGCCAAAATGGCGTAATTGTCGCTGTGCGACAAACTGAAACGAACGTCCGGACGGGACGGGAAATACGGTTTGTCGTTTTTGCCCTTCGCTTCGCCGGGAAGCTCGGACGCGTTTTCGCCGCAGAACTTTAAGTATCTGCCGAAACACTCCTCCACGAACTCTCTGCGATATTCTTTGTTATAATTTTTCTTTATAAAAACAAGCATAACTGCCCCCTTTTCGGTGATATTTCAATTATAGCACCGCCACGGGCATATTGCAAGACAACGGCGTTATTTCTTTTGAAAAATCGTAAGCGCGCCTATGGCCGCCAGAAACAGACCGAAGCATTTGGTCAGATTGTCGGCGGAAATCGACTTTTGAAGCGCGCTGCCGAGTATTGCCGCAGCAATCCCCGAAAGCGTCAACGCGGCGGCCTTTTTGAAGTCCGTAAGTCCGTTTGCCGCATGGCAGGAAAGCGCCACCGCGCCCATCGGCAAAAACGCCGCAAGGTTCAGAAACTGCGCCGTTTTTTGCTCCATCGAAAGCAGGTACACGGACATCGGAACAAGCAGCGTTCCGCCTCCCATTCCCATGCCGCCGAGCATTCCGCCCAGAATACCGACGATTATATATAAAACAACCATATCGAATTTTTATCCTCGTTTTTAGTATATATAAACAATGTTTTCGGTTTTATCCGAAAAACATTTTAAGTCCCGCAAAAACCATGATCGCGCCGAAAATCAGCTTCAAAATTTTGGCGGGAAGCTTCTTTAATAGCGCCGCGCCGACTATTCCCCCGACGGTCGCCGAAACGATAACCAAAGCGGCATTTTCGGGCAAAGCCGCGCCGGAATTATGGTAGGTAACGAGGCTCACCACGGTCAGCGGCAGCATAACCGCAATGGCCGTTGCGTGCGCTTTTTTTTCGCCTAGCGAAAAGCACCACAAAAGAAGCGGCACCGCAAGAAGCCCTCCCCCGCCGCCGAAAAATCCGTTACAGAAGCCGCACGCCGCGCCGCCAAAAAGCGCAGCCGTAATTTTTGCCGCCGTTTTCTTTGCGGGCGGTCTTTGAAACTTTGCTCGCATAAGGCTATTGTCTGTTAAAAACCCGTTTTTATTTGAAGCGTTTGGATATATTTGGCGAAATTCGTTTGCCAAACGAGTTTTTTTGTTATATAATTGTTTGAGTTATTATGGAATACTATTTTGATTTAAGTTAAAATTAAGTATTTCATTTTACATTTAAGATAACAATAATGCATTATCGCAAAAATAGGAGACAAAATGAAAAACGCTAAAAGATTTTTAACTCTTTTATTAGTTGTAGTTCTCTCGGTTTCGCTTGTTGCGCTTGCCGCTTGCGGCGACGATCCGGATCCTACTCCGGACAAAGGCGACACCAAAACCGTAAGCCTCACCGTCAAAAACGGTAACTTTGCGGCTTTTTCCGACGTTGCAAACGACAGCGCCGGCGTTCCTCAACCGGGAAGCCCGACCAACTGGACCTCCGTTACGGGCACCTCTTCTTCCGTGAAGGGCGTCGTTGACGTTTCCAAGTGGGAAAAATACGGCGAAAAATTTGTTGATAAAGACGGGTTATGGTTTTCCACGGCAAATCCTGGAAAACAAAAGTCCTCTCTTACCGATAATTTTGACGCAGACGACAACGTGCTGATGGTTTACAACAGAGAAACGGGCTACGCGGGTTATTACTGCGCAAGCGGACTCTCCGTTTCGGCAGGGAAAGAATACGTGCTTCACGTTTCCGTCAAAACCAACATCACAGGTCAGACGGGCGGCGCCAAGATTTACATCTATAACTCTGGCGCCGGCTATATGGAAATCGCCGATATTAACACCAACGGCGAATGGAAGGATTACTCTATCCGCATCATCGGCAACCCGACCGCTTCCAAGAGCCTTTCCGTTTACCTCACCTTGGGTTACAACGAAAAAGCGCCTGCATCGGGCTGGGCTTTCTTCGACAACGTTTACCTTGAAGACGTTTCCGAAAAAGACACCACCGTCACTGCCGACAAGTCTTTGGACCTTGCAGTTCCTAACCCTGAGTTCGATTACGTTACCTTCCAATCCAAGGGCGGCGCGAACACCCCTGCAATGTACACCTCCACCAACACCGGCAACGGCAACAACCTTTACAGAAGAGTTGATACCTCATCCGAAGTTTTCGAAGCCGCAAAAGGCGGCTACGGCGAAGGCGTCGTGAACCCGGGCGTTCCTGACGGCACCGTCGGCTCTCACGTTTATATGCTTTATAACAGCGAGCTTTCCGCCATCGGCATGCGCTCCACTTCAACCGTAAACTTCGCTCAGTGCGGACTTTACGAGGTTTCCGTTTGGGTGAAGACCAACATTTCCTCCGATCCTGCGGCAAACTGCACCGCGGCTCTCAAGCTCGTTGACGGCAAAACCGAATACGTGCTCGACGGCATCAATACTAACGGCGAATGGCAGCTCTGCACCTTCTACGTTATTGCCAGCAAAAACGGCAACAACTCTTTGGATTTCGAATTCCATTTCGGCACCGGCAAAGCGGAAGACGGCGTTAAACCTGCAACCTTCAGCAAGGGCTGGGCGTTCTTCGACGGCCTTACCTACAAAAAGGTTGCGAGCGAAGACGAATTCGTCGACGAAGCGGGCGTAAGCAAAATCGTCAACCTCCGTATCGACGAAAACAGCACCCTCGAAAACGGCTACTTCAACGACAGCAACCCTGTTAAGGGCATCTCCGTCATCACCGACAAAGACAGCGACCTCATTGGCGGAACCGACGTTTCCGGTGTCAAGGCCGGCGTTATCGACCTGTCCTCTTCCGACAAAAACATCACCCTTCTGGACGGCACCGTGGAAGCTTACGCTGAAAGCGTAACCGTTCCTTCTCTTCCGTACGTCAACACCAAGGTTGCAAACAGCAACAGATTGTTTGCCGTTCTCCCGTCTTCTCCTTGTATATACAAGTTCAAGTTTGCCGACGCAAAAATGGTTTTGGCCGCCAACGACTATTACCGTATCGGCGCATGGGTTAAAACTCAAAACTTCGGCGACGCTTCCGTGACCGTTAAGCTTATGAACGCCGAGGACGATTCCGTTCTCGCAACCTCCAGCGGCATCGACAGCGACGACATCACTTCCGGCGCAATCGACGGTTGGCAGGAAGTCGCGTTCCTCATTCAGACCGGCAGCGAAGAAAAAACCGTTTACCTGCAATTCGAACTCGGCAGCGGCAGCGTTTACACTCCTGATACCCTTGCGGCAGGCAACGTGTTCGTTTCCAACGTAACCCTCGTTGACAGCGACTACAAGGATTACTCCGCTTCCACTTCCAACTTCCGCAAAAAGGTTTCCTTCGTAACCACCACCTCCGACACCATCTCCAACGGCGGATTCAACAACCTCGACTACGAAAAGGTCGAAGGTCTTGCCACCGGCGGTATGGTTGACGGCAAACTTTCCGAAAACTTCGGCACCCCTGCAAACTGGACGCTCGTCAACAAGAACGGCAACGGCAAACAACTGGCCGGTATCGTTGACGTCAACAACGAAACTTTGGTTCAAAACATCGTTGCCGACTACGCCGACGGCACCCTTCTCTACGAAGGCTTGTTCGGCGAAAATATGTTCATCAACCCTAACGCTTCCGGCGTTACCCTTGATATGCTTTCGTACTTCGGCGGCGACAACGTTCTGATGCTCGCTTCCGGCGACGTCAAAACCTCCGACGCAGACAAGAACGGTCAACCTGCATCCGTGGGTTACACCTCTTCCAGCTCGTTCTCGCTGTCCGCAGAAGGCTACTACCTCATCTCCGTCCTCGTCAAAACCGTGGGCGACAGCACTGCAAGCCTCTATCTGTACGACACCGACAACGCGGTTCTCGCTAAATTCGAAGGCATCAAGAGCGGCACCGCCAATCAAGGTTGGACTCGCTACACCTTTGCTGCCAAGACCGGTATCTCCGCAAAATCCGTCAAACTCGGACTGTTCCTCGGAACCAAGGATTCCTATTCCGGCCTCAGCAAGCCTGACGAAGGCACCGAATATTCGCTCCTCAAGGGCGGCGTCGCGTTCTTCGACCAAGCTTCCCTCGTCACCATCGACAAGAAAGCTTATAACGGACTGACCGAAAACGGCGAACTCAAAGTTTGCAGCTTCACTTCCGACAGCTTCGAAAACTTCGCTTCTTCTTCCGTCGAATCCAGCGGCCTCGGCAAACCTGACGGTTGGACCGGCAGCTCCGACTACAAAGAAACCGAAGAAAAACCTTCCACCAACACCACCGCGGGCGTTTTGATCGGCAACAACGCCGACAGCTTCCTCGACAGGCTGGTTGCTCTGGACGGCTTCACCAAGCTCGACGGTGAACCTGAAGAAAACGTAGAATACTTCTATCAGGACGGCGAAACCTGGCGCATCTGGAAAGAAGGCGACTTCGAAGACGGTCGTTATAAAAACGAAGTCATCGAAAAACTTGCAAAAGACAACAACGTTTCTCTGGCAGATCAGCTTGCCGCGCAATACGCCAAGAGAGCTGCTTACAAAGCGCAATTTGTGGAAAGCGAACCTAACAGCTACCTCCTCATTCACAACGAGGACGCAACCGCTTACAGCTTCACTTCCTCCAAGTTCACCTTCAGCAAGAACAGCTACTACAAAGTGTCCTTCTCCGCAAAACTTCTGGAAGCGTCCGAAAACGCTTACCTCTACGTGCAGATTAACGACACCACCGCAGGCGTAGGCGACTACGTTATCAAGATCTCCGCTTCCGAATGGACGGGCGGCACCTTCTATCTGAAGACTTCTTCTTCCGACGCAAGCGTAACCGTCAAAGTCGGCTTCGGCAGAGTGTTCACTCCTGCCAACAGCAGCAACGTAACCTACGACTACTTCTCCGGCTTTGCAATGTTCGACAACATCGACATTCAAAAGATCGAAGCTTCCGAATACAACGCAGCAACCACCGACGAAGCGGCTCACGTCCTCAAAGACACCCTCACCGATTCCAAGGCCATCGATAAGGGCAGCGACAGCAAAGATAACGACAAAACCAAAAACAACCTCGGATGGCTCTGGATCAGCTCCGCAGTCATCGGCGCGCTCATCATTGCGGCAGTGGTAGTTTACCTGGTGAAGAAAGTTATCCCTAAACGCAAAGCTTTGAAGAACATGCCAAGCTACGACGCTCGCAGAGCTCAATCGCCTGACAGCTTGAAGAAGCGTGAGGATAAGTACAAGAACATGAAAGACTAATCTTTCAAAACCGACAAAAGCCACCGATTTCTCGGTGTCTTTTTGATTGAAAAAGAGCGGCAATTGCCGCTCTTTTCCGTTTTTAATTATTAAACGAATTCAAACATTCCAATATGGCTTTATAATTCTTTTTCTTTGCCTTTTTGTAACAAAGAAAAATATCTATAAAGCCCCAAACACCAAAAAGTCCCACGGTCAAAAGTTTCAACACCCCAAGACCTATATCCCCGACGTAAAACCTGTCGATGCCCAGATCTCCTAAAAATATAGACAATATCAAGGTTGTGGTTGACGATTTGAAGTTCACTTCGGAAATCACCATTCCCGCTTCGTCCGGCATAACGGATAGTCTTTGCTGCAATTCCATTTTCTTTTCTTGCGGAATATACTCTCTAACCTGCGCCATTATCGTTGCTATTTTGTTGTTATCCATTTTCTTCCTCCCGTATAGTTTGATAATTATATTGTATTCTAATTATAATTAGATGTCAAGACTTTTATTCTAATTATTGTTAGGATATTTGTATGAAAGAATATTCAAGGGAAGTTTTCGCCGAACGCTTAAAGGAGCTTCGCGCAGAAAAAGAAATAGGTCAAAACAAGCTCGCAAAGGACCTTGCTCTGTCCAACGCAAGCATAAGCTACTGGGAAAACGGAAAGCAGGAGCCTTCCGCTTCTGCCCTGTTTAAGCTTTCGGTCTATTTTGAGGTGAGCGTCGATTACCTTATCGGCACGTCGGAATACAGATAAAAGAGCGCCTTCGGGGCGGTCTTTTTTTGTTTTGCCGCGGCGCGTAAGGGACATAAAACAAACCGATTTCTCATACATATTCAGTATGAAAAGTTCGGGAAGCAAAATTTACAAAGCCGTAGCTTTGGTCACCGTATTCGGGGTGGCCACGAGAGCCGTCGGTTTTTTGTTCAAAGTTTACGTCGGCAGAAAACTGGGCGCGGAAGCCGTGGGGCTTTATCAGATGGCGCTTTCGGTGCTGTTTTTGTTGTCCGCAGTGGCGTCAAGCGGCGTGCCGCTCGTGCTGTCGAGGCGAATCGCGGCTCTCGATGGCGACGAAAAAGCCGGCCGACTGGTTTCGTCCGGCCTTTTGATTTGCGGAACGATTTCCGCTTGCCTTATTGCCGTATTTTACGCCTGCGGCGACAATTTGGCCGTATTATTCGGCGACAAAAGGGCTTTGCCCGTGTTTTTCATCGTTCTGCCGACGCTGCTCTCAACCTCCGTTTACGCCGTCGTAAGGGCGTATTTTTTGGGCAAAAAACAATATTTTGCCTTCTCTGTTGCAGAACTTTCGGAAGAGGTGGTCCGCGTGCTGTCCTGCATTGCGTTTTGCAGCAAAAAAAGCCCCTTTAACGGGGCGACGGGCATCGCTTTTTCGTTTTTAATTTCGGACCTCGTCAGCGGTGCGGTGCTTTCTGCCATCTATTTTGCCATCGGCGGCAGGCTTAAAAAGCCCTCTGACGTCAAACCGACCGTAAAAAGCGCCGTTCCCATAACTCTCATACGAATTTCGGGGAGCTTGGTCAGCAGTCTGACGGCGGTTATCGTGCCTTTTATCCTCGTAAGAAGCGGCATGACTCCGTCCGAAGCCACCGCCGATTACGGCAGAGTCACCGGTATGAGCTTGCCTCTTTTGATGGCGCCGCTCGCCATAACCGGCGCGCTTGCCACGGTGCTCGTTCCGGAGGTCGCAAGCAGCCAAAAAACCGGTTTATGTCGCAAAATCGACTCTGCAACCCTGTTTGCGGCCATTATAGGCAGTTTTTTCGTTCTGGTTTACGCGACTCTCGGCGAAAGCATAGGGACATTTTTATTTAACGATTCGCGCGCCGGAAAATACGTCGGCATTGCGGCCGTCATAATATATCCGTTGGAGCTTAACCAAATCAGCACCAGTGTGCTCAACAGCCTCGGCCGTGAAAGAACCACCTTTCTGCACTTCGTTATAGGTTCACTGGTAACCGTGGCGTGCCTGTTCGTTCTTCCTGCAAAAATCGGGGTTTACGCCATACTTTGCGGCATGCTGTTGTGCTTCGGCACAACCACGTTTCTGAATTTTTCGGTTCTTCTGAAAAAAGAAGGCTTGGAACTCAACTTCAAAAAACCGATTTCCGCCGTATTTGCGGCCGCGCCGTCCGCGCTTTTGTGCTACCTTCTGAAAAACCTGCTTCTGCTTCGCGCGCCGATTGCCGTGGTGGTGATCGTTCCCGCATTCGTTTCCTGCCTTGCATATGCGGTTACGCTGTGGGCGTTCGGCATCGTTGACGCCGAGGCAGTTCTTCCGAAAAGAAAAACGACAGCCCTTGTCAGGCTGCCGAAAAAGGCGAAAGGATAAAAAACTTTCATAGGCCGAGTTTTTTCAGATATTTGTCGCAAAACGGCACGAGCACGAACGTCAGCGCGGCGTTCAGCAGCAGAACCAAACCCTGCGACATAATTCTGCCGCCCATATACACCCAAAGCGTCTTTTTGCTTCGGAAGAAAGTGTACCAAAGCGTGGTGGTGTTTATGCCCAAAGTGCAGACGACGAGAGTCAGCAGATATGCAGCCGCTATCATCGCCGCCAGATTTTTGCCGAAAATGCGTTTTGCTATCCACGGCATAACCCCCGTCAGCCCGGAGGCAAGCGTCAGAAGCGGCAACCACGCGCCGTGCGGAAACAGCAGGCACCCCACTCCGTCGCCCAAGGCTCCCACCAAAAATCCGACGAACGGCCCCATATATATTCCTGCGATTATCGACGGAATATAGGTTAGCGACAGGCTTAAGGCGGTGGTTTGCGCCGACAGGCAATTCAGCACCGCCGAAACCGCAACGAAAAGCGCGGCGTAAGCAATTTTTTGCGTATTCAATTTTTTGTTCATAAAAAAACCTCCGACAAATTCAGAGATTCGAGCATGGTTATACAACCGTATAAACTAAGCAACGAATGCGGCAAGCCACCGCAGAGAATTCCCTTTCGTTTGCGGACAACATTCCATTCCGCAACACTTAACGCGACTTGCCTACTCTGCTGATATAAATTATACACGGCTTTTTGTTATTTTGCAATTCAATTCGTATAAAAAATCTGCCGCGCGTCGATAATAGCGGTATGCTTACGATTTTTGTCAGAACCATCATACTATATTTTGCGCTGATTGCCGTCATGCGCCTTATGGGGAAGCGGCAACTCGGCGAAATGCAACCCTACGAGCTTGCCATCACGCTGGTGGTTTCCGACCTTGCTTGCATGCCGATGAGCGATCCGTCCATACCTTTCATATACGGAATTCTGCCTATGCTTGCGCTTTTAATAACCCACGTCGCGCTGACGTTTGTCGGCCAGAAAAGCCAACGCTTCAGAAAGCTTGTGAACGGAAAGCCTATAATCGTCATTTCAGAAGGCAACATCGACGTCAAGGCTCTCGGCCGGACCGGCCTCAGCGTCAACGACCTTATGGCAAGTTTGAGAGCGCAAGGATATTTTTCGCTCGATCAGGTGGAGTTTGCCATTTTAGAGACGAACGGCAAAATATCCGTCCTGCCGGCCTACTCGTCGGGCGAAGTTACCTGCGGCGACATGAATCTTCCGGAAAAGCCCGTGGAGCTTCCGTACACCGTCATCGTCGAGGGGCGGTTTATGGCCGAAAACCTTTCGCTGCTTAACTTTGCGCCTTCAAAAGACGAAATCGAAAACAAGCTGAAAGAAATCGGTTTGGAGCAAAAAGACGTGTTTATCCTCACGATTACGCAATCTAAAATTGCCATCGTGCAATCTTACGACGGTCAAATGTCGTCCATAAATTTTTAGATATGAAAAAACTTATCGTTGTCATTTGCATACTGATTCTCATTCTGGCATTCGGAATTTACGATCACGTCCGCGTGAAAAACGTGTTTGACGAGCTGACTTTTCGCATAAACGAGCTTGACAGACTGGTTGACGAAAAGAAAACCGCCGAAGCGCTTGACGCCTGCACGGCGCTTATCGAATGGTGGGAAAAGGAACGAATTTACGTCGAAATGTTCGACTACTCCACCGAAATGCGCCAGATTCCCGTTACTCTCGGCGAAATTGAAGGTTCCCTCGAGGTGGACGATTTGCAGAACGCGTCGTCAAAAACCGCAAGCACCATAATTCTTATCGAAAACGTGCGGAGAACCGTTTCCTTCGATTTGATAGGCCTTATGTAAAAAACCACGCTCAAACGAGCGTGGCTTATTTTTTGAAACTACTTATTCAGGATTGCAAAGTTTTTCTTGTTGCTCTTGTAGAGATTTTTGAAGACCTCGAAGTTTCTGTCGTAGATAGGTTTAAGCTCCGGATTAGGCTTGTAGGTGGCCACGACCGGAATGAAGTTTTTGACTTCGTCCAGATTTTTGATGAGCCCCAGGCCTACGCCCACAAGAGCCGCCGCACCGACTGCGCCTACGTTTTGCGGGCTGGCAACCGTTTCGATGGTTTTGCCCGTTACGTCCGCAAGAATCTGACAGGTTACCGCGCTCAAAGCGCCGCCGCCGACGAACCTGATCGGATCGGAGGTTTTAACTTTTTTGCCTTCCGCCTCGAGCATCCAACGTTTGTGGAAGCAGATGCCTTCGATAACGGCGCGGATAAGCTGGCGTTTGCCGGTTTCCAGGCCGATGTTGAAGAACATTCCTTTTGCGTTCGGATCTTCAAACGGGCATCTGTTGCCGTGCAGACACGGAGTGAAAATGACGCCGTCGCAACCTGCCGGCACGTCTTTTATGACGGAGGTCATATAGTCGTAGAGGCTGGTGTATTCCGCCTCTAAGCTTTCGGTTACGTCATGCTTTTCGAGATAGATGTCTATTTCGTCGAGCGCGAGGTGATTTTTAACCCATTCGAGGCATTTGCCGCTGGTTTCCATTTCGGCGAAATAGTTGTATTTTCCGTCTTCTGCGCCCACGATTGCCGCGATCATGTTGGAAGCGTCAACCACGGATTTGTCGGTTACGGTGCCGATCCAGCCGCTGGTTCCGGAATAAACATGAGTGTCGCCCACGGCCGTTGCGCCTGCGCCCACGCCGATAAGGCTTGCGTCGCCGCCGCCGCCAAACACCGGAGTGCCTTCCTCAAGTCCCAGTTCCCTTGCCGCTTTTTCGGTGATTCCGCCGACGAGGTCGGTGCAATCGATGATTTCGGCCAGGTGATCGACGTTCAGGCGGAACATCTTGCACATGGACTTGGACCATTCTTTTTTATGTATGTCGTAAATGAGCGTACCGAAAGCGCTGTCCCTGGTCATCACGAATCTGCCGGTGGTACGACCGATGAGATATTCCTTAACGTCAAGCCATTTATACGCTTTTTTGAAGTTTTCAGGCTCGTGCGCTTCGATCCATTTATATTTCCAGACAGGGTCTTTTACGCTGGCCGAAACCGCGCCCGTTATCATTATGGATTTGATCAGCTTGAACACGTTTGCACCCGCAATCTGGAAGCCGTGCGCTATGCCCTTTTTGATTTCTTCTTTCGCTCTTTGGTCCATATAGCTCATCGGACGACGGACGGCGTTGCCTTCCTTGTCGACAAGCACCAGACCTTGCATCTGACTGCAGAAGCTTATGCCCTTGATGTCGGACGGCTTCACGTCGGATTTTTCGAAAATAGCTTTTGTCGTAATGCACATTGCGTGCCACCATTCGTCTGCGTCCTGCTCGGCACCGCCGTTTTCGAAAACGTAAAGATTGTAGCCGCACATTGCAGACTCAACCAGCCTGATTTCCTTGTCGATTTCAAACAAACAGGTTTTGATGCCGGTCGTGCCGACGTCGTAAGCTATAACAAAAGTCCCCATAACATCCTCCGAGATAGTCAATATAATTTAATTTTACATTATATTCGGCCGTTTGTAAACAGCTTTTCCAAATTATTTCACCTTTATAGCGACGTAACAATCCGCCACGCTCGCAGTTATCGCCTCTTCTATTGCAATCACCTCGTCGTCGACGACTTTTACGGCAATTTCTCCGCTTGAGACCTTCATAACGTACAAGCCGTCCGCCAGGCCTAAATCGTTTCTGAAAGCGACCGTGCCGGTGGCGGAAGGAAACACTTCGTTGCAAACGACGCTTATCGCGCCTTCAGAAATCGTCGCCATAGAATACAAACAAATACTTTCATCTTGCGCAGAATAATTTGCGACAATCGCCAACCTTTGACCGCTATATTTTGCCAAATCTATTTTCAGGCTGCCATCGTCTGCGATTATATCTGTTCCGAGTTCCGTTGCTTCCTCTCCGTTCACGGCATAAGCAACATAGCCTTTTTTCAACAGATTTGCAATGCTGCCGCAAGTTATTTCCACTTTTGATTTCGTTTGCGAAATCACGTTCTCAAAGTTCACTTCGGTCTTTTCGCCGTCGTCAAAGTTGTTGTAACCTTTGGCATAAACGGACAAAACGTAGGTTTTCGAATCGGTGAAAATCGTTCCGTCAAACGTGTAGGACAAATTTTTCGTTTCGCAGATAACCTTTCCGTCCACCAAAACTACGTAGACGGTTGCGCCCACTACGGCATTCCACTTTAGCGTGAGGGTGCTTTCGTCGAATGCGGCTTCGGTTTTGCCGAGGCTTACGGTGAGAACATAAGTGACAGAACAAGCGTCGCTCTCGTTATAGAATCCGATTTCGTTGGCTTTTACCGAAACTTCATAGCTTCCCGCCGCGGCAACGTAACCTGACAAATCGAAAGTCGTACCGCAGACGTGCGCGTCCAAAATCGCGCCGTCAAGCATTACCGTGTAGTCCTTTGCATTCTCTACCTCAGTCCAGGATAGCACGCTTCCGCTGAGAGTTGCGACAGGAGCGTCGAGCTTGCCGTAAGTATAATAATAAACGACCGAAATTTCGCTTGCAACGTAGAGACCGTTTTCCTCTGCCTGCACCGAAATTTTATGCGCGCCGACTTCTTTCACCAGTTCCGAAAAGTCGAACGAGGTTCCGGTTATCTCGCCGCCCGCGGGCACTTCGTCCACGGCCACCGAATACACGGAAGCGTTTTCCACCGCTTCCCACGAAACGACGGTCCCTTCCACCGTAAGTACGGGAGCGTCCAGACTGCCGAGATTTTTATACGTTGCCGTTATCTTTTCGGATCCCGTATAAAAAGAATCGTCCGACGAGTCCGCAACGACGGAAATTTCGTATTCTGCCACTTCCGTAACGTACTCGGAGATGTCGGCGCTCGTGTCGGTCACAGGAAAACTGCTTAAAACCGCGCCGTCTTTTTTGATTTCCACAAGATAGTTTTCGGCGTTGTCGACCTCGCTCCACGACGCGGTGATTTTGCCGTCCACATTATAAAACGAAAGGTTTTGCGGCGCGGTGAGCGCTCTCCTTTCGGTATAAACAACCGAGTTCGAGAACATCGACGGAAGCCTGTAGCCCGAACCGTTTGCCATAACCTTGATTTCATAAATGCCTACGTTAACGATAAATTCCGACAAATCAACTTGCTTTTCAGTCAAATCGTTGGCCACAAGCACTCTGTTTATGACAACGTCGTAGGTGGCGTTTTCATTGTCGTCCGTCCAGGAAAGAATTTTGCTTTCCTCCGAAAAAGTCAGTTCGTCCGGCACCGAAAACGGAACGTAATGCTCGTAGACGAAAGTTCTCTTTTCGCCTTCCGCGCCGGCAGAGTCTATAGCCGCAACCGACAGTTCGTTTTCGCCTGCCGCAAG
>SAMEA104315422__coassemble_281_pt1 | contig 27993 bp, 18 predicted proteins | sample SAMEA104315422__metabat2_low_PE_034 | metagenome-assembled genome bin SAMEA104315422 (sample SAMEA104315422) | gut metagenome | biome: Monkey gut; feature: monkey-associated habitat; material: faeces | place: China | collected 2013
TTCCGTCAACGAGAATTCCGAGGTTTTCAAGGTGTCTTTTCGTTTTGTCGTCTGCTGCGATTTTGATGATCTTAAGATCGACGTTTGTCGGTGCAAGCACAATCGGCATACTGTTTTATCCTCCCAACGTTTCAAAAATATGAAACTTATTTCAATTTCACATACATTATATTTCCTGACAGTCGTCTTGTCAATCAAAATACGAAACAAATTTCATATTTTTTTAAAAAATTATTGCAAAATCGGTTTTTTTATTATACAATATAAATCTGTGAGGTAAAAAGTATGAAAAGCGAAATAAGAGAGCCGCGACAAAAGCGCGCCATCGAAAAGAAAAACAAAATCATATCTTCCGGCTACAAGCTGTTTTCGGAAGTGGGGTATCACAGCACCACGACTGCCGACATCGCGAAAGACGCCGGCGTTTCCACGGGCATAGTATACGGCTATTTCAGGGACAAACGGGACATTCTTCTGGACATTCTGGACATTTACATAGACGACACTTTCCGTCCTATCTTCGAAATTTTTGACGAAGCGACGGTTGCGGACGCCAAAAAGCTTATGACCGACATAGTCGAAGGCGCGGTCAGAACCCATCAGCAAAACGCAAAAATGCACGAAGTGCTGCACTCTTTGCAGAGCACGGACGAAGCCGTCAACAAAAAGTTTCTGGCACTTGAGGACGACATCACCTTAAAGCTTGCCGAAAAGCTCAGGGCGTCGGGCGTCGAAATAGAGAATCCTCTCGAAAAAATCCACGTCGGCATGAACGTTGTGCAATCGTTTGCCCACGAATACGTTTTCGACCATCACCGCTATCTCAACTACGACGTTATGAAAACGGTTGTCATAGATTTTTTGGTGAACCTCATTCAGCATAACGAAAAGGAGGAATAGATATGAAAAGAAACAATATGTGCCCCTTCTGCTACATAAGAAACCTGCTTGTCGGCGCCAAAAAGGTGGCTGCGGTTCCCGAAATCGAAAAATACGAAACCGGAGTAAGGCGCACGCCGCTTATGGGTTGGTCCAGCTGGAACACTTTCAGAAACCATATCGACGAAGATCTGATTCTCGAAACGGCCGAAGCCATGAAGGAAAAGGGACTTCTGGACGCAGGTTATTCCTACGTCAATCTGGACGACTGCTGGCAGTCTAACGTCAGGGACGAAAACGGCGATTTGCAAGGAGATCTGGCGACTTTTCCGTCGGGCATAAAACCGCTCGTGGAAAAAATCAACGCCATGGGCTTCAAGCTGGGGCTTTACAGCTCAAACGGAACCCTCACCTGCGAGGATCTCCCGGCTTCTTTAGGCAGGGAACGTCAGGACGCCCAAACGCTTGCCGAGTGGGGCGTGGAATATTTCAAATACGACTTTTGCCACAACGTGCCGCTTTCTTCCTATGCGCCTCTTATATGGGCGGTAACCGTAACCGAAAAAGGCGAAAAGCAAGGGCAGAGGTATCTTTGCTCCAACGCCGTTTTGGAAGGTTTGGCAAGGTTTATGCCCGATAAGGGCCTTGAGGGCAAAAGATACGTTTCCGGCCTCGACGCGGGCAAGGGCAAAATGGTTTTCAAAAACGTTTTCGCAAAAAAGAGCGGCGACTACGTTCTGACTCTGAACATCAAAAAGCACGGAAGGTACCCTAAATTCGTCATTGCGGAAGTCAACGGCACGCCGTACGAAATAAACTTCCCGGACCAAAAACATTTTCAGCACACCGCAAGGTTTCAGACCGTCGTCCGACTGGAAGAAGGCAACAACGAAATTAAGCTCTATAATCCTGTGGCGTCGGGTAAGGACAGCGCAATCCTTCAATACCGAAAAATGGCCTACGCGCTTAAAGCTGCGACGAAAAACGTTGCCGAAAAGCGAAACGCCCCCGAAAAACCTATTTTGTTTTCCATTTGCGAATGGGGCTTCAGAAAACCTTGGCTTTGGGGTGACACGGCGGGGAATATGTGGCGTACGACGCCCGACATAAGGCCGATTTGGCCGTGGATAAAACTTATTTATGCCAGAAACGTCAAGCTTTTCGAACGCTCCTCGGCGGGGCATTTCAACGATCCCGACATGCTTGAAGTGGGCAACGGCAAGCTTTCGTACGACCGGAACACGTCGCACTTTGCTTTGTGGTGCTTTATGAACGCTCCGCTCGTTCTCGGAAACGACGTCAGAAAGATGCCCGACAACGTTTTGGAGATAATAACCAACAAGTCGCTTATAAATATCAACCAGGACGAGCTTTGCAAACAGGCAAAACGCGTAAAAAAAGGCCGCGTGGACGTGCTGGCAAAACCTCTTGCGGGAGGAAGAACGGCAGTTTTGTTCTTCAACAAATCGGGAGTTAAAAAGAAAATATCCTTTAACCTCGAAACCCTTAAAAAGGATGCCTACGTTTCGGCAAAATTCGACGCCGAAAACCCGTCCGTAACGCCTGTTTTCGGCGCCGTCGAAGCAAACGGCAAAGTCGTTTCCGCCACGCTCGAAAAATGCGCTTCCGCGGCGGTTATCGTCGAATAAAAACGATTATCGTGTAAAATCAAACAAAAAAACCGTCGTTTCTGTCGAAACGGCGGTTTTTTGTAACCTTTTAATCCGCTTTGCGTTTTTTGTAGGTCCTGTAACAAAGCTTGGTAAGCTCGACGATCGGAATGACCGAAACGGCCAGAGCCATCGCAACCATATATTCCGCAAGATCCAGGTTTACGAGCTGGAACGCATTTGCCAAAAACGGCACTTCGATAACGACAGTGGTGAGAAGAAGCGACAGCGCCGCCGCACCCCAAAGCCATTTGTTTTGATATTTCATAGTAAGCACCGATCCGTGCAGAGAGCGCATGTTGAAGCTGTGGAAAATTTCCGCCATAGACAGCGTGAGAAACGCCATAGTTGAGCTGAGGGTTTCCGCGCTGTAAGCGCCCGCCGCAATCGCTTCCGCATGATGCAGTTCCGAAAAATAGCGTTCGCCGATAAAATACGAAGCGAGAGTTATTGCCGTAACCAGCACGCCCTGATAGGCAATCGCAAAGCCCATACCTCCCGAGAAGATACCGTCGGAGCTGGCGCGCGGTTTGCGGTTCATAATGTCTTTTTCAGGCTTTTCCATGCCCAGCGACAGCGCCGGCAGGCAGTCGGTGATAAGGTTTATCCAAAGGAGATGAACAGGCTTAAAGACGGTGAAACCGACGAGCGTCGCAACGAATATCGACAGCACCTCCGACAAGTTCGACGCAAGCAAAAACTGAATTGCTTTTCTGATGTTGTCGTAGATGCGGCGGCCTTCTGCGGACGCTGAAACGATGGTGGCGAAGTTGTCGTCTGCAAGAATCATATCCGCAACGTTTTTGGTAACGTCCGTGCCCGTTATGCCCATTCCCACGCCGATGTCGGCGTTTTTGATGCTCGGCGCGTCGTTGACGCCGTCGCCAGTCATAGCCGTGACGTAACCTTTTTGTCGCCATGCGTTGACGATGCGGGTTTTATGCTCCGGCTGAACGCGGGCGTAAACGGAGAAGCGTTCGACGTTTTGCAAAAATTCCTCGTCGCTCATTTTGTCGAGGTCGGCGCCTGTTATCGCTTGGTCGGGCGAGGTTATTATGCCGAGCTGCATAGCGATGGCGACAGCCGTATCCTTGTGATCGCCGGTTATCATTATAGGTCTTATGCCGGCGCGGCGACATTCGTCGATTGCAGGCCTGACTTCCGGCCTTACCGGGTCGATCATGCCGACGAGGCCCACGAAGCAAAGGTCGTTTTCCACGGTTTCCGATTCCCAGACGGAAGGGAGAGCGGTAAGCGGTTTTTCGGCCGCGGCCAAAACCCTCAGGGCTTTGTCTGCCATAGTTTTGTTTGCGGCCAGAATTTCGGTTCGTTTTTCGTCGGTCAGAGGCTTCACGCCGTCCTCGGAAAGGTAAGAGGAACAACGCTTCAGAATTTCGTCCGGCGCGCCCTTGGTGAACTGCAAAAGATTGCCGTTTTCGTCTTTATGCACCGTGGTCATCATCTTGCGCATGGAGTCGAAAGGAAGTTCGCCCACCCTTTCCAGTTCCGTTTTTTGAATATTTTTGTCAAAACCGAGTTTATATGCAAAATTGACGAGCGCACATTCCGTCGGTTCGCCGACGGCCTCTTTTTTGTCGGCGTCAAGCTCCGCGTCCGAGCAGAGCGACATTGCAGTCGCCAGTAGCTTTTCGTTTTCGCCGTAGGTTTCGACAACCGTCATTTTGTTCTGCGTCAAAGTGCCCGTTTTGTCGGAGCAAATGATCTGCGTGCAACCAAGCGTTTCAACCGCGGTAAGCTTCCTTATTATGGCGTTGTGTTTGCTCATGTTCGTTACGCCGATGGAAAGCACTATGGTAACCACCGTGGCAAGCCCCTCAGGTATCGCCGCAACTGCCAAAGATACCGCAATCATAAACGTGTCCAGAACCACTCGGCCCGTAAGCGAGCCGCCCGTAACCCATGCCCTAATGAGGTTGACGGCAAATATAACCACGCAGATTCCGACGACCAGATAGGTCAGAACTTTGGATAGCCCCGAAAGCTTTTGCTGAAGCGGGGTTTTGTTGTCGACGGCGTTCTGAAGCGCGTCTGCGATTTTGCCCATTTCGGTGTCCATACCTGTGGCAACCACAACGGCTTTGCCTCGGCCGTAAACGACGGTGCTGCCCATAAACGCCATGTTCTTTCTGTCGCCGAGCGGAATTTCACCCGAATCCGACGAAAGCGCGGTGGCGGTTTTGGTAACCGGCACCGATTCGCCGGTGAGGGCGGCTTCTTCCGCTTTCATGCTGGCGCACTCCAAAATTCTGACGTCTGCGGGGACGGAATCGCCCGCTTCAAGCAAAATCACGTCGCCCACGACGAGATCCTCGCTTTTCACAACGACGATTTTGCCGTCTCTTAAAACCTTTGAGGTGGCGGCGGCAATCTCCTGCAGGGCGGCAATGGCTTTTTCGGCCTTGCTTTCCTGAACGACGCCGAGCACGGAGTTGATCACAACGACCGCCATAATGATGATGACGTCGGAAGGGAAGCTCTTTTCAACCACGCTCATAACGCCCGAAATTATGGCTGCAACCAGCAAAATGATCGTCATCGGTTCGGCCAGCTGTTTCAAAAATCTCACTATAAGCGATTCGCCCTTTTTCTCAACGAGCTTGTTCTTGCCGTTTTTTGCAAGTCTTTCTGCGGCAGAGGAGGACGTAAGTCCGTTTTCCGACGACGAAACCTCGCCCAGAACGACGTCTGCGGATTTAAGGTATTCTTTCACTTTCAAGTCTCCTTTATAAGGTTTAGTTTACGTTACGAAGAAACAAAAAAGACTTATCCCGAAAGATAAGTCTCATCGTTTAAAACAAAGCCAGGGCCTCGGCCCGAGTGTTGACGTTTGTTACAGTAACTGTCGATTACTCCCTTATTGCTTTATATTTTAACATTATGTTTGTACACTTGTCAACAGAATTTTCAATTTCGAATCTTGCAAATTTTGCAAGAAAACTTCGCTCGTTTGCTTTTGAAAATTCTGCCAAAATCGCAAAACAAACCGTTTATTGTCAAAAATCAAACAATAAACGCCGTTTTGTACGTTTATTTAGTCTGTCGGTTTCGTCAGGTCGAAAGCAGGCGAGGCGGTTTCGTGCAATTTTCTGCGACGCATTTCTACCGCGCCGATGGCCGTAAAAACGGCGGCAACGCACACGATTACGGCTGCGATCGGGACGGCGAAGTCAAAGGTTCTTCCCGCATACCACCAGCTCGAAACCGAATTTTTGAAAACGAGAGCAGATATAACGGTCGTTCCCGCGCCGAGAACGCCGTAGCAGACGGCGCAGACGATTCTCTTTTTGCCGTTTGCCGAAAGCAGCAGCAGGCCGCAGACGGCGGAGATTATTATGCTGCCGTAGAGGTAAAAATTCTTGCTGTAGCCGGGCCGTTTATCGTCGGACGGGTATTGATAAAATTCGGCTTTTTCGTATTTAAGGGAACTATCGATTGTGGAGAAAACCGATTTGTAATCTTCGAAATCGGCAAATGCGACGACGTACTTTTCAAAGGCGTTCGGCACCAGTTCTTTGGTAAGATCGCCGGGCAAAATTATCACGCCGCCGTACGTTTCATAAATGTCGGTCGTGTTATTTAGCAGCCTCGAAACGAACGGAGTGTCCATTTTCCCGACGACGGTGGCTTCTATCCCCAAAGCGTTGTCGCCCGAAAAAAGTGTGGTTTCAAAAGTACTTCCGACGTCATGCTTTTCCCAGTTTTTTCCGCCCAAAACGACGTTGACCTTCTTTCCGTCGGCTTTGTCGCTCAGGGTAAGGCCTCTGCCGTTTTTGACGAATTCTGCGGTGACGGACGGAGCGTTGTCGCTTTCAAAACAGATGATCGTGCCAAACCGCTTTTTGCCGATTTCGGCAAAGCCGCTGGCCGAAGGTATGCCGGCGTAAACCCCTTTGAAACTTGCGTAAGAAGAGAAGTCGGCAATCACTTCGTCGATCGTTTGCCCGTTTTTCGGCGTCAGGGCGACGGAATATAAGTCCTTTTGCGCAAAAATCAGGTTACCTGTCGCTTTTTCATGCTCCGCAACCAGCCCGGCCTTCACCGACCAGCTGCCGCATAATATCCCGACAAAAGCCATCAGCACTATGGCCGCGTATGGCGCGTATTTCTTAAAAATCTGCATAGCTTCCTCCAAAGCGATTATATCACGTCGGTTATTTTCCTGTCAACAGCAAAAATCGGCCGAAAAAATTCAATAGCCTTACTTTCGTCAAAATCGTTGACAAAGAATTCTATCTGTGATATTATGATTTAGCGTTGAATATCCGAAAACAGTTCGGGCCGTGGAGAAGTACCCAAGAGGCCGAAGGGGCTCCCCTGCTAAGGGAGTAGTACGTGAGAAGCGTAGCCGGGGTTCAAATCCCCGCTTCTCCGCCAGCGCACGAAAGCACTCAAAACGAGCGCTTTCTTTTTTTGTCCAAGCGGGGATTTTGCATTGCTTGTCGTTGGTATTGTCAAAGCAGAGTAGTTTATTTGGTATTGCTGTTTCATAAATTTTTTACAATTTCATTACGTTACGTTTTTGAATAATTATTGAAGGCCGCCGAAATTCGGCGAGATATTTGCTTTAGAAGTCGTGTTGACAAACGCGTTCGTTGAAACTATAATCAAGGTGTCGGACAATTTTGTCCAGGGCTATTTGATATAATTAAAGAGGAGAACGACATGAGGCCGAAGAAAACTTATGCAACCAAAACGATTATATTGCACATATGGTTGGTGCTAAAAAAATACACCGACGCCGATTCGCCGGTTTCTTATACGGAGCTTGCGAAATATTTGACGGCCAAAGACAAACCTTGCGATCGAAAAACGGTGGCAAGAAACGTCGATTATCTTATAGCGGACGGATTTCCGATCGGCAAAACCGCCGACGGAAAGTGCTTTTATAAAAGGAAGTAGCAACGTTTTAAAAGTCGTTTCGCCCGCAAAAAAATCAAATAACAATAAATACGCTTTGGAGGTAAAAATGGAAAAGTACACAAAAGAGCAGTTGGAAAAAAAGTTAGACGAATTGTTTGAGCAAAACGTGAACTCGATTGCAGACATTGAAAGATACTATTGGATGTTGTCGGCCTCGTGTTATATACCGCGACTGCCGGATAGGTTCGACGTCGACTGGCGCCTGTGTTTTAGATGCGGAAAACGATTTGGTTTTCAGAAATATTCAATGCAAAACAAGATCGCTGAAATATGCAACGTATTACGCAACAAAGGGTTTGATACGTGGGTAAACTATTATTGTGACGCTTGCATAGAGAACAACGGTGGAAAGATAGGCGAACTTAAATACAAAAAAAACGAAGATACGAAATGGAAGTTCTTCGAGTTCGACGATGAGACGATAGAGCAACTTATGTGCTATTGCAGACAGGATAACAGCGGTGACGACAAATGATGCTTCCAAGTGTTTTAACGGTTGAGCTTACTTATCGCTGCAATCATAAATGCCTCTTTTGCTATTGTCCGTGGGAGAATGAGCCGTCGCTGAAAGAAGCCGAGCTTTCGACGGACGAATGGAAAAAAATATTCGACAAGGTGAAGCAATACGGAGTGAAGCAGATTACTTTTTCAGGCGGGGAAGCGATTCTGCGGGATGATTTGATTGATCTGATTTCATACGCCCATAACGCCGGATTTTCCGTCGGCCTTATATCTAACGGAAAGAACCTTAATAGGGAGTTTCTGTCCAAGTTGCGGCCCTACAACGTGCTTTTAAGCATAAGCGTGCCGGGAATCGAATCGTTCCATAAAATAACCGGCGTCGATAACGTTGAAAACGTGCTTGCGTTGTTTGCTTTGTGCAAAGAGCTGGGGATTAAGACGGTAGCAAATATTGCAGTAACGAAAAACAATATCAAAGAGTTGTTTGAAAACATAGCGTTGCCGCTTATTAGTGGCGCGACGTATATTTTGCTAAACAGATTTTTGCCCGGCGGACGAGGGTTGGAAAACAAGCAATATCTCCTTTCTATAGACGAAATAAACGAAATGTTCGACGTTGCGGAAGAAGTGTTGTCGCGCGCGGGTTTGTACGGACACGTCGGGACGGAATTGCCGTATTGTATAATAAAAAACCCCGATAAATATAAATATCTACAAATATCGTCGTTCTGTTCGGCGGCAAAAGAATTTTTCGTGATAGATCCGAGCGGATACGTGAAGGTATGCAATCACAGCCCGGCGAGAGTTTGTTTTTGGACAGAGATAGACGGCTTGGGACAAAACGAATATTGGAATCGGTTCGTTACGAAAGACTATATTCCGCTTATGTGCAAAAACTGCGAATATCTGGGCGTAAAATGCGACGGCGGCTGCCGCGAAGCCGCGCACGTGTATTTCGGAGATATTGCGGATGCGGATCCTTGTTTTGACAATATTATAAAAGAAAAATAATCGATATGCCGGATTATCGGGAAACCGATCGTTCAAATAATGTAGAAAAGAAAGTCTTAAATGCTATATTATGAAATGAGGTAAATCGTTTTAATAACGGCATAAAAAAGAGAAAATTCGCCCATAAAACCGAATTCCGTTGCCATCGGAATTCGGTTTTTCTTTTTAGAAAATGCCGAAAGCGGGAGGGAAACGCTTGACAAACCGAACGATCGGCAGGTACAATGTGAAAACACTCGGATTGAAAGGCTCGGAGAATAAAAACGGAAAAAGGAATACGAAGCAGGAGGCATTGAAAGCTGCTCCCGATTCGGTTTCGGCGCAAAAATAGGAGGCGGAAATTCCGGAGCTTATCGAACGGCATATTCGTCAATTTTTAGAAATATACAAAGGGGAAACGAGATGAAATACGTCAGAATAACCAAAGACAACGTTGACAAGGAGCATATTTGCTGTGCGATGTCGGGTAAACAAAGTCTGGCAAAAAAGGAATGGATGAAGCGGCTGTTTGATGACGGCCTTGTCTTTTATCGCAGCGAGGAGCGCGGCAAGTGCTTTATCGAATATATTCCGGCCGAAAAAGCATGGGTGCCTATTGAAGCCGACGGGTACGTTTATATAAATTGTCTGTGGATTGCCGGTTCGATGAAGGGGCACGGCTATTCCAACGACCTTTTGGGCGAGTGCATATCGGACGCGAAAAAGCAGGGCAAAAAAGGCGTCTGCATATTGTCGTCGGAGAGAAGAAAGAAGGAGTTTTTGTCAGATCCGAAGTACTTGGCTCATAAAGGCTTTGCGGTTTCGGATACGTCGGCCTGCGGCATAAACGTCATGTATCTGCCGCTTGTCCCGAACGCCGAGCCGCCGAAGTTTAAGGAGTGCGCAAAAAATCCGAAGACGGACGAAGATGGCTTCGTCCTTTACTACACCGATCAATGCCCGTTCACCTTCTACTGGGTGCCGAGGATAGAAGAGGTCGCAAAAGAACATAAAATCCCGCTTAAAGTCATACACGTCACGAGCAGGGAAGCCGCGAGAAACGTTCCGTCGCCGGTCAGCACATACGCGCTTTTCAGGGACGGGAAGTTTTTGACGCACGCGATACAATCAGACAAAAAGTTTCTGGCGCTTGCGGGCGCGGAAGAAAAATAACGGCGCAGAAAAACACGAATATTCGGAAAGTGCCGTATGCTCGTGAAAAAGAAGAATATCACGCACATAGCAGGTTTCGCTTTTCGTGTATGCGCAGTACGTAGCGTATGCCTCGGGGTAAGCGGCGCATTTTTAAGGAGGGGAAATGCCGGCATTTGAAAGACGGTTGGCGATAATTTCCGTTTTGCGCTTAAGACGGTGTGACACGAGAGGAAACCTTGCGGCAGAATTCGGCGTAAGCAAGCGAACGATTGAAAACGACGTAACGTTTCTTTCGTTGAAATATCCGATATACACAAAGCAGGGCAAAGGCGGCGGGATTTTTTTGACGGACGATTATATCGTCGGCGTACCTCGCTTGAACAGAAAACAAATCGATCTTCTTGCTATGCTTTTAGAAACGCTCGAGGGAGAGAACAGAAGAACAATGGAGGAAATTATCGAAAGATACGGCAGCTGACCTCGCGCAAACATGGGAGCTTGGCAAAGCATCGACAGAATCGTGGACGGCTGCTTCGTTTCCGACATCGAATAAGGTTTTTCAAACCCCAAAGAAAAACGCAAAAAGAGAGTTTGACCTTCGTCAGGCTCTCTTGTTTTTTGACAAGGCGGATTTTATGTGGTAGAATGAAACAAACAAAAACGGAGATATAGAATGAAACGAGGAATGAGAACCGATTATCCCACCAAACGACTTGCGCCGGACACCTACGTTCTGAACGACTTCGGGTTTGCAAATTGCTATTTGCTTTTGGGCGATGAAGCGGCGCTTCTTATCGACTGCGGTATGGGCATAGGCGACACCCTCGGCGCGGTCCGAAAAATCACCGACAAACCGCTTATCGTGGTGGGAACGCACGGCCACGTCGATCATATCGGCGGCAGCGGCGCGTTTGAAAAAATTTATCTTCACCGTGACGATTGCGGCAAAAATTTCAGATCCCAGACGAGCACGTTTATAAGGAAAGCCTTTTTGATTGCGGGCAAAAGTTTCGTATCCGAAGGCATAACGCTTCGCGACGTGGTGAAATTCGGGCGCAGACCTGAGGTCGTGGAAATTTTAAGCGGGCACGTTTTTGACCTCGGCGGACGAAAAGTCAGGGTGGAACACTCGCCCGGGCATACCTTGGGCAGCATCGTGCTTTTGGACGACAAAACGAAAATTGCCTTCGTGGGGGACAATATGTCCGTTTCCGAGTGGCTGTTTCTTCCTCATGCGACGACCGTCGAAAAATGGCTTGAAAGCGCAAGAAGGATAAGAAAAATAGCCGACGACTACGCCCTTTACTGGGGGCACGAAAGAGGGCTTATATCCACCGACATCGTGGACGCCGACATTCGCTTTGCCGAAGAAATTTTGTCCCGCTACAAACGGAATCGTCTGCTTCCGCATGTCAAGTGTTATCCGAAAAACGACAGAGTGAAGGGAAGCATCGTGTTCAAGGAAAACCGAATTTTCGAGAAGAAAAAACAGAAAAACGCACGCTGACAAGCGAGCGTTTTTTGTAAATCGTTGTTCGTTTAAGCCGCCTTTTCGGGCGCGTCTTCTTTTGAAAAGCAGTTTGCCGGACGGTAGCATAAAAGCGCGCCCGGCGGGGCGCGTTTCGGCTATAACTGCGATTTTCGGCAAAGGCTTGACAAAGGCCGCCCTTTTGAGGTACAATAAAATCGGAACAAGAGTAGCTTCAATCCGCAAAAAACATTTTTTAACTTATCTGTTTGAATATGAAAAAACCTATTGTTGCAATTTTATACGATTTTGACAAAACTCTCTGCACCAGAGATATGCAGGAGTACACCTTCATTCCGTCCGTCGGCATGGAGCCCGACGATTTTTGGGCGGAAACCTCCGTCGTTGCCCAAAGAGAGCAGATGGACGGGATTCTGACCTATATGTACTGCATGATGGAAAAGGCCGAAGAAGCGGGCAATCCCTTAAAGCGCGAAATGCTGGTGGAGTGCGGCAAGGACGTGGAATATCACCCTGGCGTGGAGGGCTGGTTCGACCGCATCAACGAATACGGCAAAAATGCCGGCGTCGAGGTGGAGCATTATATTTTGTCGTCGGGGCTTAAAGAAATCATCGAAGGCACCACCGTGGCCAAGTATTTCAAAAAGATTTATGCGTCCGAGTTTTTGTACGGGCCGGACGGCAAGGCAAAATGGGCGAAAATGGCCGTTAATTACACCAACAAAACGCAGTTCGTTTACAGGATAAACAAGGGCGTTCTGGACATCTGCAACAACTTCGATCTGAACACTTCCACTCCGGAATGGGACAGAAGGGTAAATTTCGGAAATATGATTTATCTGGGCGACGGGCTGACCGACGTTCCGTGTATGAAGCTGGTGAAGCAGTCGGGCGGGCATTCGATCGGTCTTTATCCGCAAGGCGAAAAAGCCGAGGCGCAGCCGCTTCTGAAGCATGACCGCGTGGACTGGATTTTCGAAGCGGACTACCGTGAGGGCAGCGAGCTTGACACCGCCATGAAGGACCTTCTGGAAAAGCTTGCCTACGACAACCGCCTGTCCGAGCTTTCGGACAAACAGAAAAAAGAGCTTTAATCAAAAACCTCCGCCTGAAAGCGGAGGTTTTTTAAGATCAAACTAATCTCTATAGGTGTATTTGGTGCTGTAGCCGTCGTTTTCGGCCGGGCGAAGGTTGTTCGGAAACTGTATGTCCGTTTTGATGTCAACGACGATTTTTTGCAGCTTTTCGGTGAGGGAATACGGGTTTTCCAGATCGTAAAGCACGTTTGCGCCCCCGATGCTTTTGATATAGATGTCGCCGACTTTCTCGATGCGGTCCACAAGCCCCACCCTTAGGTTCACGGAGTCGATTTCCGAATAATAGATGTTTTTGAAATCGATGCCGATGATGCCCGATTTTATGATGATGCGCTTGTTTGTGAAGGCGTATTCCAAATTTTCATGCTGTCTATTTGCCGTCAGAACGTTCGACAGCCAAATCCACACAGGCATCAGATGGAACAGGAAAAACACCGCCATAAATATTTTGACAGATGCCGGGATTTCGTCCATTGTCCCGATCATAAGGCCGATAAACGCGCCGTCGAAAAGCAGCCAGATAAGCGCAATCGGCAGCATTTTTGTGAACGCGTTAATAAGGAACGCACGCTTTTTCGGTTTGCCGCTCCACAAAATTTGTTCGTCCGAGCCTATCACGTCCTCGATAGTTTTGAGGTCGCGGCCGGATGGCTCTATCTTAAAATAGTTTTCGTCAAGTTTCGCCACAGTTTTGCTCCTCGATGTTTTATGGACAGAGTATAACACAAAAAAACCAAAAAATCAACGGGTTTTCAAAAAACGCAGGCCGGAGCCTGCGTTTTTGACGTTTTAGTTCCAAGCGGAACCGTTGTAGGTGTAGGTTGTTCCCTTTGCCAGCGATTGCCCGCCGCTATAACTACGAACGATATCGTTGTAGTTTACAACTTCTGTATTTTCTCCATTTTTTCTAGTGAAGGTTTTAGGAGTGACGGTTTCCGAAAGCGTCCCCGCGCCGAAACGAGCAGTTTCGGTGATGTTAAAGACCTGATAGAAAGTACCGCCATTAAATGGATTAATCGCATCTTTAGCGGTTGTTCCGCCACTATTGCCTTCTTTTGAAGTGACCGAAAGCGTTGAAGAGGATGAAACGACGACTTTTGCGCCCGAAGCGGTCGATTTGATGTTTCCGCCGAACGAGCCGTTTACGTTGTAAGTGCCGTTCACCACAAAGTTGCCCTCAAACCCCGATGGATACGGATACCCGCCGACAGGCGCTTGTTCGTCGAACGTCGAGTAAACGATAACCGACTTTGAAGTGGTGAGGGTTGCGTTTTTGGCGACCGTCACGTTTGCTCCGGGGAGAACCTTGTAGTCATAAGGAGCAGTAAGAGTGGTTGCCGTCGTGCCGTCACCGATGTTTACGTTGTAAGTCCACGGGATAGGGAACTGCACGTCGGACATATTAACTGTCTTTTTAATGATATTTTTGAATGTAATAGTCAAAGACAAAGAGCCCATTGTTACGTTGCCGATAATCGTTATGGTTGCTTTTCGTGTTTGTCTGTTATATTCTTTGCGTAGCTCAGCATTGGATCCAAGATTGAATATTGCTTTTGAAGAAGCAATGATCGATACCACGTCGTGGTTGTGATTGCTGTCTGCATACAAATCGACATAACCTTTGTGAGTTGTGCCCGCTTGATAAATTTGGTGGCACTGAATATTCGGCATTTCGTACTGATTGAACGGCGAGATCTTGCCTTTGTTGAACACGGTGACGGTGTTTGTGCCGCCTCTGAAGTCGATGACAACAAACGGACTGTAGACGTTTGCGCCCGACTTGAAGGTTGCGGTGCCGGAGCCTTTCACAAAGCCTTTTGCGTCGAGGTTGGAGCCGGAATTGAAGGTCATGTTGCCGTTGTTGACAAGTTGACTATGCTTTCCGGAAGTTGCGCCGCTAAGACCTGTGCCCGGACGTCCTAAGATACCTTGAATACGCACGTTGCCGTTGACGGTGAGGTTTGCGCCGGTCATTATCGTCAGAACGTGTTCGATATATTCAGAGATCAAATCCACGTGTTCCTTGTCGCTTCCTCCGGACGTGTTGTAGGTTGCCTTGCCTAAAGCAGAGCTGTCGGAGCTTGCCGACAGGAGCAGGGTTGCACCCGATGCCAAAGTGTAGTCGCCTGCGGAGAGGAAAGCTTTTGCATAAACGCCGTTTGCTTCCGCAAGGGTTATGGTGCCGGTTCGGCCGAGGGCATCCTCGACGGTCATAAGGCTTCCGCCGTCAACGCGCGCCGCTTTCACGGCGAAGGTGACGTCTTTGTGCGCTTCGTTGTAGTTAGTGGAAGCAGGGGAAGTCACTCTTATGCGATAGATGCCGCCGTCCAGAACTTTGGTGTTTTGCGGCAGGTCGATGAAGCTGTAAACGAGAGCTGTTCCATCAGTATTGGTGGTGGAAGCGCCGAGATGTTCGGAAACGATGTATTCCGTGTTGTTCCAGTCGACTTCCTTGCTCGTTGCAACGACTTCTGCGTTCGCCTTGTCAAGAACGACGCTTACGTCAAGCGTGACGCTGTTGTAGTTCTGAACGTCAGGATTGTAAGTTGCTTTATATTTGGTTACGTTGCAAGTAACTTGTTCGTTTTCGTTCACCCAGCTGAAGCCGCCCGTAAGGGTGAAGTCTTTCAGCGTGACGCCGGCATAGTACGTTCCGGTGAAGGAAGGCAGGTTGAGAGTTGACGGATCGATGTCGCCTTTTTTAACGGTCAGAACGCCGTCTGCGCCGATCACAACGTTGTAGTTTGGAAGAGAAATCTTCGTCTCGTCGAAGTTGTAGCCGTAGGTGCCGACGTTTGCGCCCTTATAATAGTCGGTTCTGAATTTCGCCGTGAAAGCGGCTTCGTCGTTATACGCAAAGCCTTCTGCGGTGTAATCGAAGTCAGGAACCGGCAGATTGTAAGGTATGGTCATGGCAGGAGCAACCGTCAGCGTGAGATTTGCTTTTCCGACCGTCAGGTCGTAAGGGGACACGGTGGCGGTGTAGTTTTTGGAATTGAGCGTTCCGTTTACCTTGAAGGTGCCTGCGGCAGGAGCGGTGAGATAATCGGTCGAATAGGTCATATTGCCGATCGTCTCTTTTACGTCGCCCGCTTTGAGGCCGGAAGTAACGATGAAGTCGAAAGTCGGGGTTTCGCCGTAAACGATTGCAGACGGACCGGTCACGGTGGCCGTCAAATTGGCCTTCAGAACCGTGAGAACGCCTTTTACGACTATGAATTCATAGTTGTTGTTTTCTGCCGTTTCCGCGCCTATTTCAAAGGTTTCGCCCGCGTTCGCGCCCACGTTGTATGCGGTGTTATAGGACGTGACGGAAACTTTGTCGTCGCCGTAGAGCGGAGTGTTTTCAAAACCGCATACCGAGGCGTCGAAATCGTCGCCGTAAACGACGGTTTGATTGTGAACGGAAACGGTAACTTCGCGTTTCTCGACTTTAAGCGTGCCAAAAACCACAGTGAAGTCATAGTTTTTGTTGCTTTCGACCGAAATCGCAATTTCGCAGTCCGTGCCTGCCGCCATGCCGACGAGGTAATCGGAGCTTATCGAAACGACGGCGCTGTCCGTGCCGTAAAGCCCGGAAATGGCGTAGGTGAGTTGCGGTGCGGCTTTGCCGTATTCGACGGTATTGTCTTCCGCTTTGACGGTTGCTTTCCTTTGAATGCAAATCACTTTCGACGAAGTGGTAATGCTGTAGTTGTCGTTGAGGACGATTGCCGTTGCATTGTACAGGCCGACGTTTGCGCCTTGATAATAGTCCGTTTCGAGGCGGACGACGGAGGCGTATTCGGCAGGGATTTCAAATGCTGCCGCTTGTTCGCCGTAGGAAACAGTGACGTCCGACGGGCTTACGTCAAGCGATTTTTTGGAAACGGTCAGTGTGCCGATCGTGACGGTTATTTCGTAGTTGTCGTTTTCGGTGTACGAAACGGATATGTCGTACAGGCCGACGTTTGCGCCTTTTGTATAGGCGGACGATACGGCGATATTCAGAGCCTTAAGATCTTCTGCCAGAATGCCCGTTTGATCGTAGGTGTATTCCGGAGCTTGGTCGCCGTAGGTGACGGATTTGTCGTCTGCCTTGACGGTGGCCGCGCGTTTTTGAATTTCAACCGTGAATTTGCCGACGGTTTCGGTGAAGCCTTCCTTTTCCAGTTTGAAGAAAACGGTGTAGGTACCGGCGTTTGTAAATTCGGGGCTTGTGGTAAGGCTATAGTCCGCGCCGTCTGTGGAATAGGTTATCAAGGTGCCTTCTTCCACGGTAACAGTGCCGCCGTGAGCCCGTCCGTCGTATGCGCCGACGTAGCCTTTTGCATCGTGAGTGATGTGTTTGGTGGATATGGTTACGTTGAGGTCGTATTTAATGACGTAAGAAGCCAGACGGTCTTCGGAGCCGCGCAGAATCTTCAAAAGAGTAGGTTCTTCGAAATCGTTCGAAAGATCGCCTTTTGCGACGTATTCGCCGTCTTCTGCGGACGAGGTTTTAAGGGTAAGATAGAGCTTGTCTCCCGAAACCATGCCCGAAATTTCTTCGCCTTCGATGACGAGGCTCCACTTGTTGCCGCTTTGAGCCACGATGGCGGTCCTCGAAACGGTGATTTCTTTCGGGGTAACGGTGAGTGTTCCGCTTTGAACGGTGACGTCGTAGTTGACGTTTTCCGAAAATTCTACGAGCACTTGGTATTCTCCGGCTTTGTCGCCTGCGATATAAGAGGTTTTTGTCGCAAAGCCAAGGTTGTCGGTGCCGAAAATTTCGCCCGAAACGAGGCTATAGCCAAGGGAAGGGGCCGCGCTGCCGTATTCGACAGCGGCGTCTGTCGCTTTGACGATTATTTTGCGCGCCGTAACCGACAGAGTGCCTTTTTCGACGGTGACGACGTAGTTGTCGTTGGTCGCCGTGCCCGATATGTCGTACGCGCCGACGCCTGCGCCCGCAAAATAAGTGTTTGCGGCAAACGTAAGGCCGAGGTCGTCGGTGCCGTAAATCGAGCCGCTCAAAACGTCGAAGCCGTATGTTTCAGGGGCGGCGTCGCCGTAAATCACGGTTTTTGCCGTCGCCTTGACGGAAACCGCGCGTTTTACAACGAGGAGAGTTCCGTTTTGGACGGTTGCGGAGTAGTTTTCGTTTCCGACTATGGCCGAAATTTCGGCGGTTTCGCCTGCGTTTGCGCCGACTTTATAAGAAGAGGAGTAAGCGACGTTAAGTTCGTCGGAGCCGAAAATTTCGCCCGAAACGATATCGCAATTTTGTTTTGCCGCGTCAAACTCGTCGCCGTAGGTGACGGTGCCGTCCGAAACGCGCAAGGTTATTTCTCGCGGGGTAACGGTGAGCGTGCCGCTTTCGAAAGTGAAGACGTAGTTGGCGTGCGCCGCGCTTACCGAAATTTCGTATTCGCCGACAGGCGTGCCGCTTACGTTCTCGTCGCAGGTAAGGGTAGGTTCCGCAGTGTCTCCCTCCAAAAGCCCGACGAACTTTGCCGTGAGATTTGCGGCTTCGCCGTAAACAACGGTTTTGTCGTCGGCCTTGACGGTGGCCGCGCGCGGTCTTATGTCGATTTTGCCGTTTTGGACGGTTACGTCGAAGTTGTCGGAATCGATTTTTGCCATATACACCGTCTTTTCGCCAACGCCGTCGCCTTGGACGTAGTCGGTGGAAAGAGCGGCAAGAAGGTCGTCCTTAAGAAGAGCTTCGAGTTCAGAGGAGAGCGTTTCGCCGACGAATTCGTAGGAAAGCGTCGGAGCCTTGTTGCCGTAAGTTACGACGGTGTCTTTTGCCTTCACCAGAACCGCAAGTTTTTTGATGGTTACGGTGAAGCTGTTGTTTTCGGTTTTATAGCCGCCGCGCTCGATGCGATAATATACGGTATATGCGCCCGCGTCCGTGAAGGTAGGGATAGCCGCTTTGAAATTTTCGCCGTCGGTGCTGTAGGTTACGTTGAAGCCTTCAAGCGTAAGCGACGCAAAATGTTCCTTGCCGTCGAAGGTGGTTTCCACGTTTTCGACAGGGGTATATTCGACGGTTGCAAGCCCGATAGAGGCGGAAACGGTCAGAGTAACTTTGTAGTTTTTGGAAACGTCCTTGCCGTTTCTTTCGACTTTTACGGACAAAACGGTTATGCCGGAGCTTTCTCCGTCGCGGTAGAAGTATTCGCCCGCGTTAGGAGAATCGGTTTTGAATTCGACGGTCAGCTCGTCGCCGTCCGGCAAATCTTCGGACGACACGTTGCCGGAGAAAGTAAGCGGGGTGCCGTCGTAGGTTTTTTGGACGTCCGCTACGCTTGCCGACACGGCTTTTTCCTTAACGGTTATAAACGAGGTTGCCACGCTTAAGTCGTAGTTGTCGGCCCAAAGCCCGTCTTCGCCGACTTTTACGGAGAGAGAGTATTTGCCAACGTCCGCGCCTTGGACGTATTCGGTCAGGAAGTGCTTTTCGCCTCTGACCACGCTTTCGTCGTCAGAGCCTTTGAAACCTGAATAGGTTACTTCGGCCGATGCGAAATCGTCGCCGTAAACGAGGTTTATCGGCGATACGGTTGCGGTTAAAGTAGCTTTTTGCACGGTTACGGTTACCGTGGACTCGGCAGAGCTTTCGCCGCGGCCTTCGTAGGAGGCCGTAACTTTTACGGTGTAGGTGTGAGTGCCTGCGTTAAGGCCGGAAATTTCGATTTCGAGGCCGTCTGCCGCTTTTCGTCCCGCAAGGTACCAAGAATAAGCGTAGTTAATTGTCTCCACGTTGTTGGAAGCAGGGGTTGCAGTCAAGGTTTTGGTTTCGCCGTAAACCATGGTAAGAGGCAAAGCGGTTGCGGCGTTAGGTTTTGCAACCGACCATTTTGCGTAGTAAGTCGCGTCTTTTTCAAAATATTTTCCCGCGACGTATTCGTTGCCGTCCGCGTCGAACCAGCCTTCGAACTTAAAGCCCGCAAGTTCCGGATTTTTGACGGCAGGTATAACGTCGTCCGCCGTGCCGCTTTGCGGCGTGCCGTAAGGAGAGGCGTCGCCCTTTTCTTTGTAGAAGGTTACGGTGTACGATTGCATGTCGGAAAACAGCGCGTTCACTTGCAAAACTCCTGTTATGACGGCGAAATCCTTATCCCAGCCGGCAAAAACCTTGCCCGCAGGAATTTTGTCCTTAAAGGTTTCGGGATCAGGAGCGGTTGCCGCCTTGCCGTATTCAACGTTGTCGGAGGAAACGACTTCGCCGTTCACGACGAAGTTGACGCGGAAAAGCTTAACTTCCCATATGGCGAAAACCTGCGTGCCGTCTGCAAGGTTCCGAAGGTTTTCGACGAAGGTCGTGCCGCCTGCGGATTTGCTCCAGCCCAAAAAACGGTAGCCCTCGCGAGTGACGTTCGGGGCCTTTGCTGAAGCCGTCATTTTGACGCTTTGGGTTTTTCCGGTGCCGTCGTTGAAATTGAAGATAACGGTCGGATAGGTTTTGTTGTTGTCATCCGGGCTCGGGGTGTCGGGAACGTTGGTTTTATGACACGCCGCCATAGACAGTGCGACGAGCATAATCAAAACCAGACATATCAGAAACGATGTTCTTTTTTTCATTTTAACTCTCCTTAGTTTTGTCCCGCGCCGCCGTTGCCGTAGGCCGAGGTGGCGTCGAACATTATAAAGCGGAAGTCCTCTCCGCCGGCAGCATACGGAAGCATTTGTCCTTGCTGCTGAAGGCTTTGGTCGTTGTCCGGACGATTGAGAACGGACAGGTTGATCGTATATTGTTTCATTTGTTCAAAAGTATATTCCGAAAAGTCAACCATCGAATAGTTGTAGCCGCCGCCGTAAAAGGCTATGCCGCCGTGGACGTATTTTTGACCGTCGGAGCGTTCGGCAATGATGTTTTTATACTTTTCGTCGGATTTTTTCAGGCTCTCTAACATTGCGCGGATGTTGAGGTTCAGGAACGACGTTTCGGCAGCTAAGTTGTTGTTGGTTTCGATGAGCGTCGAGCTGTCGACGTTGGACAAAGGTTTCCAGTCGTCCAGAACGACGTTTCCGACCATGTGGAGAACGGCAGGATAGGACGTTGCCGCCAGATTTTTCCAGCCGTCGAATTGTTTGAAGGTTTCGCCCACCAGCATGCCGCCGGCAAAGTGGCTTTCCATGCCTATCGTGAAAAGGCCGCTGTTTTTGAGCACGCTGTCCTTAAGAACGACGTCAGTCAGAACGTAGGTGTTTACGAAATAGTCGTCGCTTAAATATTCGTCGCAAAGAGGGCTGTTTGCCGCCGTGTAAGCCTCGCCCGAAGCGTTTGTAAGCCTTGGGGCAAAGGTTTTGTCGAACGAAGAGTAGTCGGTGGCTCTCACCGCGCGGTTGGTGCCGATCTTGAGGATAAATTCCCTCGCGTTCTGCAATAGGCAACCTTCTATTTTGACGTTGATTTTTTCCTGTTCGACGTTCACGCTGTCGTCAGGGTTGACGCCGTATCTGCCGAAGGCTCTGACAACCGTGCGGCCGTTTCGGACGTAGCTGTCGGTTACGGTTGCGTCGGACATGATTTCCAAGGTGGTGCCGACGTTGTTCAAAAGAGTAAGATTGAGGCCGGAGCCGTCCTCCAGCGTTTCGTCGTTGCAGCCGAGGAGCGTTACGTTGTCGATAACCACGCCGTTCGTTCGAACAAGAAAGACCACGTTATCCTGCGCCTTGACGGACGCGCCCATTTCGTTGTGAGAAACGGCGACGAAGTTGAGAGGGCCTCTGAACAGCGCGTAACGGCGGAGGTTGCCCGTCGAATCGGTCATGTTGGTTATGTTGTCCGCGGAAAGCGTGTAGCCGTTGCCGAACACGTCGTTGGTGAATTCCACCGCATAGCGTACGTTCGGCCGCGCGAGGCCGCGGTTTTTGTAGTAGGTCCAGTCGGCGGTCGTCGGGAGAAGCGAGGTTTCGCTTTCCAGAATCGCTTGCATCGTCGCGTCGTCGTAGAGTGCCTTGCCGGTGTCGTCGAACAGTTTTTTGCCGACGTCCACGTCGTTTTTCAAAACCGTTTTAAGGCGCTTCTTGGACGCGTTCATAAGGTCTTCGTAGGTTTCCGCCCACACGCCGTCAACTGCGGTGTAAACGTATGAAATCGGTTTAAGGCCGAAGAGGTCGCCGTATTTCCATTTGACGGTAATAGTGACGTTTCCGGTCGCCTTTACGTCCATAAGTCCCAAAGGGGAAACGGAGGCTATCGCGCCGTTTGACGAGGTGAAGGTAAGGTCTGCAAAATCCGCTTCGTCGTAGTTTTTGGCTTTGGCAACGAGGCCGGTTTTGTAAGGCTGTTGCACTGCCGTGTCGCCGTCAAAACGCATGGAAGCGACGGCAAGGTTGCCTTTAAGTCCGTAAGTCGAGGCACTTTCCTCGAAGATAAGCGAGGTGTAGTGCGGCGTGACGAAAATATTCCGTTCGACGGCAGGATAGGTTTTTTCACCGCTTTCCGTCAGAACGTAAGGGGTAACGATGAGCGTTGCCACGCCGATTTTTAACGCGCGAACGGTCAGATATCCGTCCGAAACGGAAATTTCGGCCAGCGAATCGTCGGTGAGTTCCGATCTGTATAATATGTTTTTATTGTAAGGTTTGGCAGCGATCGACAGCGTAAGCGGAGTTCCGTAAAGCGCCGCAATCTCGCCTGACGGAGAAACAGGGAGGGAAGACGACAGCTCGAAAACGTATTCCGAAAAACTCAAGGTCGCGTTTTTCACCACGCTTCCCAAAGCAAGCTGACAATCCAAATCATCTTCGCCCGCGCCATCCGAGAGATAAACGGTGATTTTGTATTTTCCGCCGCCGAGGCTTTCGGTTTCGAAGTTTTCCACTCCCGTGCCGAAGAAGCCGACGTCGTCAGCCGAAGGGTAGCTTTCCGCAGACGGCATTTCGACGTACAAAACAGTTTTGTCCGAATCCTTCGGAACGGCAATCGTCAGATTTTTCGAGCCGTTCACAACCACGGAATCGGGTTTTTCGACGTTAAGAATCAACGTTTCGGTTATTCTGCCTCTTGCGCCGTCAACGCTTAAGGTGATCGTCGTTTTGCCGCTGAATCGCGCGAGAATTTCGCCCGAAACGCCGTTTACGAACGCGGCGTCGTCATCGGAAGAGGAGTACTCGACGCTTGCGCCCGCAACTCCCGCGGGATAGACGATGCCGGAAACGAAATAGGTGCCGGCAGGTACGGAGGCGTAATAGGCTCCGTCTGCGTTCTTCAGAAGTTCGACTTCGCCGGAAAACGCGTCGGTGACCTGAACGCCGAGTTCCAAAGCTCCGCTGGAGGTTACGTTGAACAGCACGCTGTCGCTATATCCGCCGTCGGTGGAAGTGCAGGTTATTTTCGCCACGCCCACGCCTTCGAGCAAAAATTTGCCGTCGTCCGACAGCCCGACGATGTCGGTCGGGTTGCCTTCCGCGTCGGTTATGACGGTTTTGAAGGTTTTATCTTTGGCTTTCACGGGGCGAACCTCCACGCCGAGGTCGTCAAGATAGAGCGGCCTTTCGTCGTAGCCCGAGATGTCGAGGTGGAAGATGCCGTTTGCGCCTTTGTTGGTGATGACAAGTTTGTTTGCGTGAATGTCAACGCCTATGGCCGCGGCTCCGGTGATTGCGAAAACCGCCACCAAAAACAAAAGCGGCAGAACTATCATCAATACGGTAACCAGTTTTCTCATTTTACACCTCCGCGTTAAGATTTCTGTAGGCCGATTTCAGACCTACCGAGAAATAGACGGCCGAAGCCAGCAGCAGCACTGCGGGAACGACCAGCGAAATGACGGTGCTCACGCCGTTTGCGCTTTGCATGGCGGCGGAGGAATTCCCCAAAAGCGCTGCGATCGCCTGATACAGCATGGCCGTGCCGAACGCGCCGCTTACCAGCAGCGCCATCATTATAACTATGCTTACGGTGCTGCCCGCTTCCTTGATTTCGCCGTCGTCGGTTTTCGGGAAATGCGGGTGATTGAGGTCCAGACGCGTCGCAAACATAATCTGCGCCACCGTTATCATGGCGGCGGACGCAAACGTCATGACTGCCTCTTTCGGAGTTTCAAGCCCCGTTGCGGCAAGAACCACGGCCGTAAGCAATATGCTCGGCACGGATACCGCCGCGCAGAAAAGCATTTTCGCCGTCAGCACTTTGCTTGCCGAGAACGGCATCGTTTTGAGGCTCATCGCCATATATCCGTCGCGGCTTATGTTGGTCGAACAGAACGTGTTCGTCAGCGAGCCGTAAAGCACCGTAACGAACGTGCAAAGCTCGAAGCCCACTTTCACGTTCAGCACGCCGCCGAAAAGCTCGGCGCCGATTTTGGCGGAAAAATAGGCCATAATCGGAACGGTGAGCGCGGTGGTGAAGTACATGAAGGAATAGTTCGGCGTTCTGAGCACCAACAGAAATTCTTTTCTGATAAGTGCGGACAGGCGGTTTTTCGGAGCAAAATCAACGCCCTTTTTCTTCGGGTGAGGGACGCTGATGTTCAGCTTGGCCTGCGAAACCTTGATAAACACCGCTCGCACCACCACCAGGCACGTTGCCGCGCAAACGGCAATCGTCAGAAGCAAAACGCCGACTGCACGCTTGACGTTGCGCTTCAGCATAAGGTCGGCAAGATAATTTGCCGGGAAGCACGATTTGGAGAAAGCGATGATGCCGTTCATAACCTTTTCGTTGAACAGCGAGGTTATGCGACCGGTGGACAGCAAATCTTCGGCGATGCCGAAAACGTAGCCGTATCCGACCATAAACACACCTGCGACCAGCGTGATCAGAACGAACGTCAAAGCGTAACGCGAGGTAAGTTTTTTCTTTATCCAGTAATAAGGAAGCACCACCACCGCCGAAACGCCCAGAGATATAACCGGAAGGAGCAGACATTCTGCAAAGGTCATAACGACGTTGTATGCGTCGATAAGCCCCGTCGTTTTGAAGAACGTCAGATTCACCGGCAACAGAAACATCGAGGTGAAAGCGACTTGCCTCAGATATACCGCCGTCGTGTTTGCAAAAAAGATTTGCGCCCCCGAAAACGGCATGGTTATGATGATATTCATGTTGCTGTCCTCAAAGAGTGAACGACAAAAACCACCAACGCCGACGAAGATGCACAGAACGAACAGTATGAAATAGACGATGGACATAATTTCGTACTGGCGCGCTTGAACGTCGGACACGCGGTCGATTTTGATGGTGGTGTAGGTTTCGACGAATTTTCCGAAAATCACCACGAAGGCAATTATCATTATCGCTACGAGGACCGTCATAATAACGAACGAACCCAAAGCGTCGGCGCGATGCTTTTTGCTTTTGAAGTTCGGCATCATAAGTTTAAGCTGCTCGGTTAAAAGCAGTCTGTAGCCGTTTTTCATTTCTGCTCCTTTTGCGTCTTGCGGAGAACGGTTTTTTGCAAAAAGTAGTTCTCGAGGTCAACGCCCGGATTTTGCGCCACGAAGTCGCGTATAACGAAGTCGTCGGTTTTTTGTCCGCCCTGAATGATGACGGCGCGCTTACAGATCTTTTCCACGGAATTGATGTTGTGCGACGAAAACAGAATGGCGTTGCCGTTTAGGGCGTATTCTTTCATAAAGGCCGCAACTTTCGCGCTCGTCAAAGGGTCGAGGCCGATCATCGGCTCGTCCAAAATCCAAAGCTTCGGGCGGTGAATGACGCTGCCCATCATGCAGATTTTTTGGCGCATGCCGTGCGAATAGTCGCTTATAGGGTCCAAAAGTCTGTCGCCGAGCGGAAAAACCTTATCCAGATATTCTATGCGGCGAAGCCTCGTTTTTTCGTCCACGCCGTAAGCGTCCGCCATAAAGGCCAGATATTCCAGCCCCGTCATTTTCACGAAAACGTCGTGGCGGTCGGAAACGAAACCGAAGGGCGATTTTGCGCGGACCGGTTCGGTTTTGATGTTGAATCCGTTTATTTTTATGCTGCCTTCGCCGAACGGAAGCATGCCTGTCAGACATTTGAGTGTGGTCGATTTTCCTGCGCCGTTATGGCCCAAAAGCCCCACGATTTCGCCGGGGTTCACGGTCATGTTGAAATCCTTAACGGCGTACACGTCGGACGACGGATACTTTTTGCCGAGGTTTTTGATTTCGATTGCAGGCACTTCTTGTTTCTTTCGTGCAAGGCGCGAAGGCTGTTTTTGATTGTTGTCGTTCATGAAATTCTCCGATTTAAGTTAGTTTGTGCAAAGGAAGACAAATATAATCTTTTAAATAAAAAAGCCGCTTCCCGAATTTTTTGCGCGCGAAAAACAGCGCACCGACGTGCGCTGACGGATTTTTACGCTAATTGCGAAGCTGCTTGAGTTTTAAGTAAAGGTTGGACTCCGAAAAATTCGGGCAGGAATAAAAGGCCTCTATTTCGGAAAGAACTTTTCCGCATGCCGATTTGAAAACGGCCACGAAATAGCAAGCCGCCAAAAGCGCGAAAGTAAGCGCACAGTTGGCAAAGATAATCATAGTTACGAAAATGCAAACGAGGTTAAGCGCGCCGAAAAGCGAGCGTGTGCCGAAAAACAGGTTGGCAGTCTTTCTCATAAATTCCACAAACCTTGCCGAAAGCGCCGCGGTAAGCGAATCGCTGCAAGCGGAAAGAAGCGCCGTAATCGCGCCCGACAACAGAATAAACCCGCCGAGGTGGAAGACGCCGTGCTTCGTTTTGTGGTATATGAGGTCGATTTTGGTATTGCGGCAAAGGCCTTCCGCGGAAACTGCGGAGGCGGTCCTCATCATCGAAACGGCGATGATGAACAAAATTGCCGTCAATACTATTGCGTAAGAAACCATTCTAACCTCGTTTGGCGAAAAAACCGAAAAGTTTTGCCGCCCTTCGGACAAAGCCGTTTTTTTCGGACTATACGTTGTAGAACGTCCGAATCGCCGGGCATCGCATAATTATTATAAGAATAACGTGCGTATGCGTGTGTAGCGATAATATAATTTTTTAGCACAATTACCAGATATTGTCAACTAAATTCGCCCGAAATCGACAAATTTAGGGCGAACGTGCATAAAATCGGGGCGATTTTCGTCAAAATTTCGGGCGAAAGCCATAAAAACGTTCAAAACAAAAAAACCCTTGCAAAAGCAAACGGCATGATGTATAATGTACTTAAATCAAGCGGCCTTTGCCGCCGAGAAACAAAACACATTACGTATGCAAATTGACCAAACGAAAAGTTTATCGGTTGTTTTTTATCTGTAAACGGTGCGTTACGTCAAAAAGTGAGGGTAACGAATGAAAGTGAAAATCAAAAAACTGGATAAAAAAGCAGTGGTTCCGTCCTACGCTTCCACCGGCGCCGCAGGCGCGGATTTGTACGCGGTGGAAGGCAAAATCGTGCCTGCCGGGCAAGTCGTCAGGTTCGGCACGGGGATAAGCGTCGAGCTTCCGACCGACACCGTGGGGCTGGTTTTTGCAAGAAGCGGGCTGGCAACCAAGCGCAATCTTGCGCCTGCGAATAAGGTAGGAGTCGTGGACAGCGACTACAGGGGCGAAATCATCGTCGCGCTTCACAATTTCGGTATGAAGGACGAAGAAATTGTGGCCGGCGAACGCATCGCCCAACTGGTCATAATGCCGTATTACACGGCCGAATTTGAAATTTCGGACGAACTTGGCGTCACGGCTCGCGGAGACGGAGGCTTCGGATCGACCGGGAAATAAAAAGCTTGCCAAGCTGCAAGGAAAGGAGATTTTATGAAAAGCAAATTTTTGAAGGTCATAGCGGCCGTCGGAATTCTGCCTTTGTGTATGGGGATATTCGCCGCGTGCACGGGTACGAAAATGAAAAGTCAAAAGATTTCGGAAGACAAAATAGTTTACGCCGAAGCCGACACGTCGATTTTCGAAATGGAAGAAACAAGGCGCGCAATGACGAGCTTTGCCGCAGACCTCTTCAGAAAAAACACCGAGTCCGGCAAAAACTCCATGCTGTCGCCGCTGTCGGCCTATCTGTGTCTTTCGATGTGCGCAAACGGCGCAGGCGGCATCACCAAATCCGAAATGGAAAAGGTTTTGGGGCTTGACATGGACGCGCTTAATTTGTATTGCGCGAATCTTTATTCCAGAATAAACGAAAACAAACAGCTTGAAGAATATCTTTCCACCTCCAACGCGATATGGTATAACGACGCCTACGGCATCATGCCGAAGAAAAACTTTTTGGACGTCAACGCCCTCTACTACGGCGCCGACCTCTACAAAGCGAACTTTAAGAACGTCAACGTTGCCGCCGACGTAAACCTTTGGATATCCGAAAAAACCGACGGCATGATCGAAAAGATGCTTGACAACGTGAACGAAAAAGCCATTATGCTTCTCGTG
>SAMEA104315422__coassemble_409_pt1 | contig 20968 bp, 19 predicted proteins | sample SAMEA104315422__metabat2_low_PE_034 | metagenome-assembled genome bin SAMEA104315422 (sample SAMEA104315422) | gut metagenome | biome: Monkey gut; feature: monkey-associated habitat; material: faeces | place: China | collected 2013
CTCAAGTTGCAATCCGTAGGCGCTGACGTGCGTAACCCCAAGCTCCGACAAACGCTTAACCGAGCTTTCGGCCTGCTTTTCGTCGGTGTTCGGAAAGCCTAAAATGAGGTCTGCCGACACGTTTTCGAAAACGCTTTTGGCAAGCTTTACGGCGGAAATTGCCTGCCGAGAATCGTGCAGTCTGCCCATAAGTTTCAGATTATCGTCCGAAAAGCTTTGAACGCTTATTCTGTTTATCCCGGCGTCCTTTGCCGCAATCAAAAAATCTTTCGTCAAGCTTTCGGGGTTTGCTTCGACGGTGAACTCTTCGGGTGAAAAATCAAATTTTTTTCGGCAGGCATAAACCACGTCCGAAAGCTCTTTCGGCGACAGCAGACTCGGCGTTCCCCCGCCTATAAAACAAGTTGAAATTCGCCCGTCGTACCCAACGAGCGATATTTCCTTTTCAAGCGCTTTCACGTAGGCGGCTTTTTGCTCGTTCGACGTAGGAAACGAACAAAAGTCGCAATAATTGCATTTGCGCTTGCAAAACGGAACGTGAATATAAAGTTGCTTTGCTTTTTCAGTCATTGTCGATTTTCAGTATGCTCATAAAGGCTTCGGACGGCACCTGCACCGTTCCCACCTGACGCATACGCTTTTTGCCTTCCTTCTGCTTTTCGAGAAGCTTTTTCTTACGGGTTATGTCGCCGCCGTAGCACTTGGCCAAAACGTCTTTTCTGAGCGCTTTGACGGTTTCGCGAGCAATGACTTTGCCGCCGATTGCCGCCTGCACCGGAATTTCAAACATCTGGCGAGGTATGACTTCTTTCAGTCGCTCCGCAATCTGGCGGCCCCTTGCGTAGGCCTTGTCCTTATGAACGATTATGCTGAGCGCGTCGCACACGTCGCCGTTAAGCAGCATGTCGAGTTTCACCAAATCGCTCTTTTCATAGCCCAAAATTTCATAATCGAGGCTTGCGTAGCCGCGGGTTCGGCTCTTAAGGCTGTCGAAAAAGTCGTAAATGATTTCGTTCAGCGGCATGTGATAGATGACCTTGCAGCGGTTTGCTTCGAGATAAACCAAATCCCTGTACTCACCGCGCTTATCCTGACAAAGCTCCATTATCGAGCCGACGTATTGAGGCGGCGTGTAAATTTCCGCCTTAACCATAGGCTCTTCCATAAAATCTATTTCGGCGGCAGGCGGCAAATGCGTCGGATTTGAAACGATCATAACTTCGCCGTTCGTCTTAGTAACTCGATATTTTACGCTCGGAGCCGTCGTAACGAGGTCGAGATCGAACTCTCTCTCCAACCTTTCCTCGATGATTTCCATGTGCAGAAGCCCCAAAAACCCGCACCTGAATCCAAAGCCCAAAGCGGTTGAAACCTCCGGTTCGAATTGCAGGCTTGCGTCGTTAAGCCCTAGTTTGTCAAGCGCGTCCTTAAGCTCGCCGTAGCGCGCGCCGTCGGCAGGATAAATGCCCGCGTAAACCATCGGCGTAACGTGCTTGAAGCCAGGCATAGGTTCTGTTGCGCCGCCCTCGGCTAAAGTTATGGTGTCGCCGACAGCGGTGTCGCGCACGTTCTTGATGCTGGCGGCTATATAACCGACATCGCCGGCCGAAAGCGACCTTACAGGCATCGATTTAGGGTTAAAAACCCCCACTTCCGTCACGTCGAACACTTTGCCCGAGCTCATCATCATGATTTTGTCGCCCGCTTTTACGCTTCCGTCAAACACCCTGACCATGGAAATCGCGCCCTTGTAGTTGTCGTAGAAGCTGTCGAAGATAAGAGCCTTCAAAGGCTTGTTCTCGTCGCCGTTTGGCGGCGGCAGCATCTCCACGATTTTGTCCAGAACCTCGGTAATGTTGGTGCCTTCTTTTGCGGAAATAAGCGGCGCGTTTTCGGCGTCAAGGCCTATAACGTCCTCGATTTCCCTCTTAGCTTCCTCGGGATCTGCCGACGGAAGATCTATTTTGTTTATAACCGGCAAAACCTCCAGGTCGTTGTCGATGGCAAGATAGACGTTCGTCAGCGTCTGCGCCTCAACGCCCTGCGTTGCGTCCACGATAAGTATCGCGCCCTCGCATGCCTTTAGACTTCTGGACACTTCGTAGGTAAAGTCAACGTGTCCCGGCGTGTCGATAAGGTTCAGAGTGTATTCCTCCCCCTTATAGTTGTAAATAAGCCTGCACGTCTGAAGCTTTATGGTTATGCCGCGCTCTTTCTCTATCTCCATGTTGTCCAGAAGCTGCTCGCTCATATCCCTTTTGGACACGGTGTCCGTCATTTCGATGAGCCTGTCGGCAAGGGTTGACTTGCCGTGATCTATGTGGGCAACGATACAGAAATTGCGAATTTTCGATTGATCTTGCATTTTTTCTCCGCGGGCGAAATGCGCCCAAAAATTTGTATAGAACAATTATACATAATTTTCTTGCTTTTTGCAACGATATCCGTACCTTTCAAAAAAAATGGCGGCGATTTCTCGCCGCTTTGTTTTCGGGAAGTTCCCGCGTCATTTCTGCATCTTTTTCAAAACCGATTTGACAGAATCCTGTTTCAAAAGAATGCAGGCGCCGATTGCGCCGATGAGCAGCCCTGTTTTGAATTTAGTCATCTTTTCCACCTCCCGAATTTAGTCTGTGAATTAACTTCAAATCTATTCCAAACTTATAAATCTTAATTACAATGTGATTTTTTCTCTTTTGCGTTGACATTGCTTCATTTCCGTGCTACCATAAAATATGCCATAAACCGAATAACAAACAAGAACTTTTTACCTTTGGTAACAAGTGTATTTTCGTATGCATAGTTCTTGTTTGTATTATGCGGTTTGTGGCAAAATCGACGGAATGCACTTGTTATATAGCTATTTCAACGGGTGTTTTCCACCCGTTCTTTTTTCTACACAAAGAAAAATTAAGGTGAGGTAACCTCTATGTTTATTAATCTTGAACCGCTCAAACAAATTATCCAACTAAAACAATCAAATATTGTAAAGCCTAAACCAGTCAACCGCATATTACCTCCAGCAGATATTTTAGATGCACAAACTTTTATCAATGCAACAATTGATTTTACCACAAAATATCTCGCCCTAAATCCTATCTCTATAAATGAATCATCTAAGAGTATTTATTCTTCCTTGCTATTATACGATGTACATAACACACTTCTTTATGAAAATAAACTAAATGATTACCTTTTAGATATCTTAACCTTTTTATTTGAAAATAACTGTTTAATTGATAGTAATAAGGCGTATTTATATTATCTTACTGGTGTATTTTTTTACAAAAAAGGACGTCTACATCAAAATTATAAATCTATTTTAGGAATATTTGATCTATGTATCGAAAGTCAATGCAAATCAGATTTCGCAACATTGATGAGTATAGAATCAGGTTTAATAAAATATCATCACATTCCTACAAAATCATTCATAAACAAAGCCGAAGAATATTCTTCTAACATAAAACAAGCTATTGGATTACCTTCAAATAATCAGATATCAGTTAAAACTTCAACGACTAAGACATCTAAAAATATTTCGAAAAATAAACCAATTGATAGTAAGAAAAACAAAGTCCGCCATTATAAATTCGATGATGAACAGTGTGACAAAGAATGTGAAGATTACTATAAAAAAATTATTGCTGAAGCAACTAACGATTATGTAATTGGTATAGATCGCACAAATGTAACTGGATGGTACTATCCTGATAAAGACTAAAACAACTGCATATAAATTGATAATTATAAAACATGTATGTTTCAATTATTTCTCTAAATAGCTTTCAACATTAAAAGCGGCGGAACGTTTTTTCGTTCCGCCGCTCTTTACAGGAGTTGAATGAATTATTGTTCTGCCTGACGTTTTCTGTAGTCGTCGATTGCGGCCTTTATTGCTTCTTCGGCAAGCACGCTGCAATGAATTTTTTGAGGAGGCAGACCTTCGAGGCTTTCGATTACGTCCTTGTTTTTAAGCTGCAAGGCTTCGTCCAGAGTTTTGCCGATAACCATGGTGGTTGCAACGGACGAAGAAGCGATGGCCGCCGCACAGCCGAAGGTTTTGAATTTTGCGTCTTTTATAATGTCGTCTTCGATTCGCAAAGTGATTTGCATGATGTCTCCGCAGGTGGCGTTGCCGACCGTGCCGATGGCGTTATAGTTTTCGACTTCGCCTACGTTTTGCGGATTTTTGAAGGTTTCCATAACTTTTTCGCTATACATACTAATTCTCCTTATTTACGTTATAAAGCGGGGACATTTTTCTGAGTCTTTCAACGACTTCGACCAAAACGTCCAGAGTGTAGTCGATTTGTTCCTTAGTGTTGTCCTTGCCGAGGCTGAAGCGAATGCTTCCGTGAGCGATTTCGACAGGCACGCCGATGGCCAGAAGCGTGTGCGACGGTTCCAGCGAACCGCTTGAGCACGCAGAGCCGGAAGACGCTTCGACGCCGGCCAGATCCAAGCTGAACAAAATGCTTTCGCCCTCGATATATTCGAAGCTGAAGTTTGCGTTGCAAGGCAAGCGTTTTTCTCTGTCGCCGTTCAAGCGGACGTAAGGTATGCGCGAAAGAACTCCGTCTATAAAGTAATTTCTGAGCTCGGTGATTCTTTTTGCGTTTTCATCGAGGTTTTTGACCGCAAGTTCGATTGCTTCGCCCATGCCGACGACCGACGCGAGGTTGGTGGTGCCCGCCCTCATGCTGCGTTCCTGTTCGCCGCCGTGCAGAAGTTTGCCGATTTTGACGCCGTTTTTGATGTAAAGCGCGCCGACGCCCTTAGGTCCGTAGAACTTATGGCCGCTCATGCTCAAAAAGTCAACGCCCAGATCTTTCACGTCCACCGGTATGCTGCCAACGGCCTGCACTGCGTCGGTATGAACCAAAACGCCGTGTTTTTTGGCTATCCTGACAACGTCTTTTATAGGTTCGATGGTGCCGATTTCGTTGTTTGCAAGCATCACGGAAACGAGAACGGTTTTGTCGGTTATGGCGTTTTCCAACTGCTCCAGATCGACGAAACCGCCTTTATCCACGTTGAGATAGGTAACTTTCACGCCGTGTTTTTCAAGCCACTTTGCGGTGGTCATCATGGCGCTGTGCTCGATTGACGAAATGATGATTTCGTTGCCCTTTGCCGCATTTGCTTCGCAAACGCCCTGCAAAACCCAGTCGTCCGCTTCCGAGCCGCCGGAAGTGAAATAAATTTCGTTTGGTTTGGCGTTTATGGCCGCGGCAACCTGACCTCTGGCCTTATCCACCGCAACGGCCGCTTCGCGCCCGACTCCGTGCTGACTGTTTGCATTTCCGAATTTCTCCGTGAAATAAGGCAGCATCTTTTCAAGAACTTTCGGATCGACGTACGTCGTCGCCGAATGGTCTAAATAAACTCTCATATCTGCTCCTCTATATTCTCGTCCAGCATATCCTGCAATGAAAACGAGTTCAAAACGTTGTTTATCGAATTGTAAATTTTTGTCCAAACGCCGCGGGTTTTGCATATTGCCGAATCCTCACACGGCGCCGAAATGCACTTGACGATTTCCAGTCCGTCCTCCAAAGCCCGCAATATTTCGCCCAGCGAAATGTCCTTCGGATCTCTGGTGAGGTAGTAACCTCCCGTCGCTCCTCTGACGCTCTCCACAATGCCCGCGCGCTTCAAAAGAATTATTATTTGTTCCAGATAGCTTTCAGTGACGGCGGTCCTTTCGGCGATGGTAGGCGTTGCAATCGGTTTTTGCGGATCGGACGGATCGTACTCTTCCGCAAGCACCTGACATGCCCTGAGGCCGTAGCGTGATTTTGTCGATATACGCATTTTTAATCCCTACTTTTTTAGTCGGCTATATCATACCATACACCGTTATTATTTGTCAAGAAAAAATAAATAATTCCTACAATTTTTGTCGGGTTTATTTTAATGTAAAATTTTATATGCGTTAAGCTTTGCTTATTTGTTATGTTTTTAAGCAAAAAGGAAGTGCGAGGGTTCCCTCGCCCGAATGACAAGTAAGTCTATCTCGCACTCCCCGTTTGCAATGGAAAATGCATAATTATAAATTATTAGCTTAAACAAAAAAGCGGCGCAGCAATATAGCTGCGCCGCATGGTGTCGTTATTCTTCTTCGTCGTCTTCCGGCAAAATCGCATTGTGGAAAACGTTTTGCACGTCGTCCAGTTCTTCGAGTTTGTCGATAAGTTTTCTGACGGTATCGGCATGAGCCGTAGGGGTAACTTCGTTGTCCGGAATCATATCCACGTCGGCAGATACGATTTGAACGCCCTTTGCTTCCAGAGCTTCCCTGACAGTGCCGAGATCCGAAGGAACGGTGTAGATTTCGTAGCAATCGTCTTCGGTGAGCATATCTTCCGCGCCCGCGTCCAAAGCGATGTCCATAAGTTCGTCTTCGCCGATGGTGTCTTTGTCAACTATGATGACGCCTTTCTTGCTGAACATATAGGACACGCAACCGGTTTTGCCCATTGCTCCGCCGTTGCGATCGAAAAGATGCCTTACGTCGCCCGCCGTGCGGTTTACGTTGTCGGTGAGGCACTCGACGATAACGGCAACGCCTTCCGGACCGTAGCCTTCGTAAACGATTTCTTCGTAGTTGACGGCGCCGAGTTCGCCCGAAGCCTTTTTGATGGAACGGGTGATGTTGTCGTTAGGCATATTGTTTGCTTTTGCCTTCGAGATGACGTCCCTGAGTTTGGCGTTAGAGTTAGGATCTGCTCCGCCAGCTTTCACGGCAACCGCGATTTCGCGGCCGATTTTGGTGAAGATGTTGGATCTTGCCGCGTCGGATTTGCCTTTTTTTGCCTGTATATTGTGCCATTTGCTATGACCGCTCATATTTAATCTCCTTTACAAAACTGCTAAATTGTACATTGCCACGCCGCAAGCGACCGCAACGTTCAGCGATTCCATATCGTTAACCATTTTCATGGACATAACGACGTCGGACAAGCCGAGCATTTCGTCCGAAACGCCGTGCGCTTCGTTGCCTGCGATGACGGCAATATTTTTGTCGGTATCGATTTTCCTGAGAGGTTCGCCGCCCATATCGAGCGCAACCGTATAGTAATTTTTCAGAACTTCCTTCATCTCGCCGGCGGTTTTTTTCAAAATCGAAAGCCTGAACACCCCGCCCATGCTGGATCTGACGGCCTTGTTGTCGTAAGGATCGGCGCACCCCACGAGATATAGAGTGCAAAATCCGAACGCCGCCGCGCTCCGCATTATGGTGCCGAGGTTCCCGGGATCGGAAACCCCGTCCAGAACCACCGCGTTGCCGCGCTTTTCGGAAGCGTTTTCCGGCATTTTTACCGTGGCCAGAATACCCGACGGCGTAACCGTGTCCGAAAGCGTTTTGAACACGCTCTCCGTCACTGCGTAAACGGGCGCGTCGAAACGTTCGTAAACGTACCTGAGCTCTTCCGCCTTGCTTTTTTCGACGAAAAAACCCGTAACCTGCGCGCTTTTCGGCATATCCTTTAAGATGTTGACGCCTTCCGCGACAAACAGCCCTTCTTCTTTCCTGAACTTTTTGTCGGAAAGCTTTCTGACCAGTTTGATTTTCGGATTTGACGCTGATTCGATGAATTCCATATCTAAAAATGCCTCCGAAAACGAAGGCATTATTACGTTTCTATTTCGCCAAAGCGGCCTTTGCGGTTTCGCAAAGAGCTGCGAATGCGACGGAGTCGTTGACAGCGATGTCAGCCAGAACTTTTCTGTTGAGGTTGACGTCTGCAAGTTTCAGACCGTGCATCAGAACGCTGTAGCTGAGGCCGTTAACTCTGGCGGCGGCGTTGATACGAGCAATCCAAAGTTGACGGAATTCGCGTTTCTTTTGTTTGCGTCCGACGTAAGCGTATTGTTGGGATTTCATAACGGCTTGGCGAGCAACGCGATAGAGCTTGCTCTTTCCGCCGAAGTATCCTTTGGCTTGTTTCAAAATTTTTCTGCGTTTTTTAACGGCGTTTACGCCACGTTTAATTCTCATATTACTCTACCTCCGTACTATTGAATCAAGGTCCTGATGGACTTTTCTTGAGAATGATCTACATAGCCGCCTTGACGAAGGCCACGTTTACGTTTGGTGCTTTTTTTGGTCAAAATGTGGTTTTTACCCATTTTGGAACGTTTGATTTTGCCGGATGGAGTAAGAGTGAAGCGTTTTTTGGCTGCGCTCTTGGATTTCATTTTAGGCATTTGTATTTCCTCCAAGTAAGTTATTTTAAGTTATATTTTGCGGCGAGGCGAGCCGCGACTTTGCGTTGCTGATTGTTATTTGTTTTTCTGAGGGATAGGCGCGATGTTCATCGCTATGGTGCGCCCCTCGAGTTTAGGTTCCTTTTCCTTCACCGCGTACGGACGAACGATCTCGAAAAAGTCGTGCATAATCCCCATTGCGATTTCAGGATAAGCCTGCTGACGGCCTTTTAGTCTGATGGAAACGCGGACCTTGTCGCCGTTCTGCACGAACTTTATTGCCTGCTTGGCCTTGATGTTGAGATCGCCCACGTCGATGGTGGCCGACAACCAAACCTCTTTCAGTTCAACGATTTTCTGATTTTTCTTTGCGTCTTTTTCGCGCTTGGTCTGCTCGTACTTAAACTTGCCGTAGTCCATGATTTTGCACACCGGCGGAACGGCCGTAGGAGAAATTTTGACCAGATCCAAACCTTGTTCTTCAGCCATTCTGTTGGCTTCCTGCGCGCTCAAAATGCCCAGCTGATCGCCGTTTGCGGAGATAACGCGAAGTTCTCTGTCCCTGATCTGTTCGTTGATTTGAAGCTCTTTAATGGTAGTTTCCCTCCGAAAAAAATTTGCCGACGGCATAAACTCCGTCGGCAATAAACAAACCAAATCAGTCTTATTTAGTGCGGCAACCGACCTGCCCTTGGCGGCGGTGAGAACGGAGTTCTGCTTGTTTGCGCTTATATAATAGCAAAACCGAAAATTTTTGTCAACGGTTTTTGACGGGATTTTGCGGCGAAAATCCCATTTGTTATATTATTTTTCCCTTATAACCTTATTTTTAACGTCATAATAAAGCTTGGTGGCGAAATCCTCGAAGGTCATTTCCTTCGGCACCTCGTCGTTTCTGCTTCTGACGGAAACCGTTCCGCGCTCCGCTTCCTTGTCGCCGATAACCAGAACGTAAGGGATTTTCTCAACTCCCGCCGAACGGATTTTGTAGCCCAGCTTTTCGCTTCTTAGGTCGGCTTCTGCCCGAAATCCCATATTCGTCAGCTTTTCGGCGATTTCCGCCGCCGCAACTCCTGTTCTGTCGGTAAGGCTGAGCACCCTCACCTGCGTCGGCGAAAGCCAGACTGGCATTGCTCCGGCGTATTTTTCGATGAGCATGGCAAGCATTCTTTCGTAGCAGCCCATCGAGGTTCGGTGAATTATGTACGGCCTTGCCTTTTCGCCGCTCTCGGTAACGTAGCTCATATCGAAACGCTCCGCAAGGCACATATCCAGCTGAATGGTTACGAGCGTGTCCTCTTTTCCGTGAACGTTTTTCATCTGAACGTCCAGCTTCGGCCCGTAAAACGCGGCTTCTCCGTAGGTTTCCGAGTAAACCACGCCGAAGTCGTCCAAAATGCGTTTCATTTCCTTTTCCGCCGCCGCCCACTGTTTGTCGGTTCCCGCGTACTTATCCTTTGCGGCAGTCCCGCGCCTTGCAAACCGATAGGTAACGTCGTCTTCAAGTCCCACGGCTTTCAGCATATCCACCGCCATAGACAGCGCTTTTCCGAATTCTATTTCCACGTCGGACGGAGCGCAAATTATGTGCCCCTCGGATATGGTGAATTGACGAAGCCGTATAAGTCCGTGCATTTCACCGCTGTCCTCGTCCCTGAAAAGAGTGGAGGTTTCGGCGTATTTCGCCGGCAAATCTCTGTACGATTTAAGACCGTTATTGAAAATGGCGTACTGGAACGGGCAAGTCATAGGTCTGAGGAAAAACGCTTCGTCCTCGCCTTTTGCGCCCTTAACCGAAAAGAAGCTGTCCTTGCAATAGCCGTCGTAGCCGCCCGCTTTGTAAAATTCGGGTTTTGCCATATACGGGGTTTTGGTCAGACGATAACCTTGTTTTTCTTCGGTGTCTTCGACGTAGCGCTGCAATATCTGCATAACTTTCGCACCCTTCGGAAGCAGAATAGGCAGTCCCTGTCCGATGCCCGCGTCGGTCATAAAGTAGCCCAGTTCTCGCCCAAGCTTGTTGTGATCGCGCTTTTTGGCCTCCTCGAGGCGGGCAAGATAGGCGTCAAGCTCCGATTTTTTATCGAACGCCGTGCCGTAAATTCGGGTGAGCATCTTGTTGTTTTCGTTGCCCTGCCAGTAGGCTCCCGCAAGCCCCGTAAGCTTGAAGGCTTTGATTTTTCCCGTAGAAACGAGGTGCGGACCTTTGCAAAGCTCAGTGAAATCGCCTTGTCTGTAAAGCACCGCCCTCTCGTTTTTGGGCATACTTTCGATAATCTGAACCTTATAGTCCTCGTCAAAGCTTTTCATAACCGCCAGAGCTTCCTTTTTGGGGACGGCTTTTTTGGTTATAGGCAGATTAGCTTTTATGATTTTGCGCATTTCCGCCTCGATTTTCTGAAAATCCTCGCGGGAAATAGGCGTTTTGAATTCGAAATCGTAGTAAAATCCGTTCTCTATGGCCGGCCCCAAGGCAAGCTTGACGGTCGGATAGATGTGCTTCACCGCCATCGCAAGAACGTGAGCGCAGGTATGACGATAGATGTTTTTTCCGTCCTCGTCCGAAAACGTTATCGGCGCAACCGAACAATCCGACGTCAAAACGTCGGAAAGCTCCGCTATCTTACCGTCAACTCTGGCGGCAATGGCGGTTTTATAGGCCGATGGCAAATAGTTTTTGAAAACGTCTGAAATTTTGAGGCCGTTTTCCGCTTCGGAAACAAGACCACCCGGAAAAGTCAAAATCATACTCGCTCCTTTCTATATGCGCAACACGACAGCGCACACGGATTTGTCGTACGTGATAAAATGTAAACCCATTATATAAACGCAGACGACTTTTGTCAACCGAATAGGAGCAAGGAATATTTTTATTTGATTTATTTTTGTTATAGCAAGCAGTTACAATCGACGAAACGATGATAACCACCGACGACCTCCGCTACGCCTTTTTGGTTGCGGCAAGGCTTTTTAATGCAGACTTTGCGGCGGCGGACAGATTGTTGCTTTCCAAAATAATGCGGTTAGGGTGCTGTTTGACCACTGCGGTAACGAGGTTCAGCTCCGCGTCTTTATACAGCATAGGGACCTTGACGTCGCTTTTGAGCGTCAGATTTTTAAGATAATTTTTGCTTCCGATGTCGTAAACCAACAAGCTTGCGCCGCCCTCCTCGCCGCTTGCCGAAATAAAGCCGGCCACCGACAGCAAATCCGACGGATCCGCCGACACCGACAAAATGTTTTTTGACAGCGAAACGATTTCTTCCCAGTTGTTTTTCAAGGTTCCGAGAGCAAAATTGAAAACGCCGTCCACCGACACCGTATCCAGATTTTCGATGACGCTTTTAACCGCCGGAGGTTCGCCCGAAACGTCGAAATAAAGCATCGCGGCAACCACCGCCGCCTCGGACGGCGTCGAAGCGAGACAACCGGATTTTTCCGTCAGAAAATCGAATTTAACGCTTTCCAGCAGAAAGTTACATATTTCGTCGTCAACCTTCCTTTTTACTGCGTTTCCCGACTCGTCCGACGCCGCCAGCGAAAACCTCGTGCCGCTTTTCGTTTCGCTTTCCGCCACGGTCAGGTTCTCCGTTTCCTCAAACGCCGCGGACAGATTTTTTACGTACGGACGGTATTTTTTATCAACGTAAACAGTCTTTTGCCACATACAACTATTATATGTCGCCAAAACACGATTATTCTAAAACGCAGTCTGCAAAAAAGCTCCCGCCAAAAACGGGGAGCTTTTGTATAAGTTATAATTTACGGCGTTTTTTAGAATACTTTTAAGCCGTTTTTCAAAGTTTTTGCCTATTTCAAGCGGTTAGGCCGCGAAGCAACCCTCACGAGAGCTTTCAGGTCGAACGACGAAAAATCTTCCGTTTCAAACGGCCCAACTTCTTTTTTCGCCTCTCCGTAGGTGCAGAATTTCATTTTCGGATAGTCGGTTTTAAGCTTCTGAATTTTTTCGGAGTCGTCGTACGAAGACACCCGAACGTAAAGGTTTGCTCGTTCGCCGGACAGGTCGAACTTCCCTCCCGAAAGATAAACCGCCTTAACGAAGCTTCTCGCTTCGTCCGGACAGTCGCGAACGAATTTGTCGCTGAACGAAATTCTTTGCCCCTTCATCTTGTCGGAAACGGGAACGAGGTTTCTGCAAACTCTTTTGACGTATTCTTCAAAGACACCGTTCTTTTGTCTTCGGGTAAGATGACCTTCGTCAAGCTGCGCCTTCAAGCCTCTCTCCGAAATCATGTTCGAATAGCCTTCCGCATTCACCTGTCCGAATTTTATGCCGTATTCCGAAACGAACTCCGAAAGAGTCATACTTTGATCTTTCAAAACAAACCGCAAAATTTCAAGAGTTACGCGGGCGTCCTCGTCCGAGCGGTGCGAATCGCCCGCTATTTCAAGATTTTCGGCAATGGTTTTGAGGCCGCAACCGTATTTGGTTCCGTACAAAAGCTCAACTATCTGTCTTACGTCCAGAAACTTATAGGAAACGGGAGGCAGGCCGTATTCGACGCAAGCGTTGTTCAAAAACTGCACGTCGTTTTCTATGGAAAAACCTACTGCGACGTCCGCCTCGTCAAAAAGTCCCTTAACTATCGGATATATCCCCGGAAATTTCGGCTGACGGCGAAAAACCTTTTCGCTGTACGCCAAGGTTATACCCTCGGTCTGACGCTTTTTCGAATACGGCCGAAGCCTGAAATGCGCGGGTTTAGGGTTGCACAACAGATCCTCCTGCTCCTTAATATTCAAAAATTCGTCGGCCGTAACGTAGCCGAAACTGCACAAACTGGCGTCGTTGTGGCTGCCGGTGCAGCTTTCTATGTCGAACGATAACAACTTCATATAATGCCTCCGGCAAAATTGTAGCAAATTTTTGACGATTTAGCAACCCGAAATAACGCCGCTCTCAAAAAAAACTTCGAAATATCCGCTTTACAATCGCATTAAATTCGGTTATACTCTTTTATATCAACTGTATAAGGTAGATTTATGGACATAGTAATCGCAAGCGCAAACAATCACAAAATCGAGGAATTTCAAAAGATTTTTGCGGACAGATTTCAAAATATCGTTTCCATGACCGACGCGGGCTTTTCGGGCGACGTCGAAGAAACCGGCGAAACGCTTTTCGAAAACGCTTTGATAAAGGCCAAAACGGTTTCCGAAGCTTTGGGCGTCCCGGTGCTTTCGGACGACACGGGGCTTATCGCCGTGGCCTTAAAAAACGAACCGGGCGTCAGGTCGGCGCGCTACGCAGGCGATCACGACGATGCAAAAAATCGGAAAAAACTTATCGAAAAACTTGAAAATTTGGACAAAACGGCCTATTTCTCCTGCGTTTTGGTGCTTTACTATCCCGACGGGCATTACATAACCGCCGAGGGAAAGACCTACGGCACCATCGTTTCGGAGGAACGAGGGAACGGCGGTTTTGGCTACGACAGCATTTTTCTGTCCAAAGATCTCGGCAAAACCTTTGCCGAAGCCACGCCCGAAGAAAAAAACGGCGTGAGCCATCGAGGCCGCGCGGCAAAAAATCTTTTGGCCGCTTTGGAGCAATCGCTGTGAAAACGCTGTTTTGTTTTTCCGACACTCACGGCGCGCCGTTCCCCGAACGACTGAAAGCGATAATGGCCGAATCGGACAAAGTGGTGTTCTGCGGCGACGGACCGCTTTCGGACAGGGCCTTCTTCGTTTCCCTCGGCGACAGATTCGTGGAGGTTGCGGGCAACTGCGACGGCCGCGTCAGAGGCACTCCCGAAGAAACGACGCTTAAGGTCGAAGGGGTTCGCATTCTGGCAACTCACGGACACAATTACCGCGTGAAATCCGATCTTCTGGAATTATTCTACCGAGCAAAGGAGCTTGACTGCAATCTCGTTCTTTACGGACATACCCACGCCTACGACCTGACGGAAAACGGCGGCGTTACTCTGCTCGGCGTCGGTTCGCTCGGCCACGGCTTTATGGGAGAAAACGGTTACGCTTACGTGGTGATCGACGGCTCCAAAATTTTTGCGAAATTTGTAAAAATCTTTTGAAAAATCTGCCGAAATACGCGGCAAAACAGTTGACAATAATGGGCAAATACCATATAATAAATCTCGCGTTGTTACAAATGCGGGTGTAGTTCAATGGTAGAATTCCAGCCTTCCAAGCTGGCCGCGTGGGTCCGATTCCCATCACCCGCTCCAAAACTACTGCAAAGTTACGACGTGGGTCTGTAGCTCAGTCGGATAGAGCAACGGCCTTCTAAGCCGTTTGTCGGGGGTTCGAATCCCTTCAGGCTCGCCATGTGGTGGATATAGCTCAGTTGGTTAGAGCGCCAGGTTGTGGCCCTGGAGGTCGTGGGTTCGACTCCCACTATTCACCCCACTACTTTGCAAGCCGTCGTTGGGGTATCGCCAAGCGGTAAGGCACCAGACTTTGACTCTGGCATTCGTAAGTTCAAATCTTGCTACCCCAGCCAATATAGATAAGTTTGTAACAACACCAATATGCCCCATTAGCTCAGTCGGTAGAGCACTTGACTTTTAATCAAGGTGTCCGGGGTTCGAATCCCCGATGGAGCACCATTACTTTTTATTTTTTTCGGGCTTGCCCGAAACATCTGAGAGGCCTACCCCGGGCCGGAAAGCGCAGACTATGCGACTGTGGCGGAACTGGCAGACGCGCCAGACTTAGGATCTGGTATCGACGATGTGGGGGTTCAAGTCCCTTCAGTCGCACCAATTCGTGCACCATTAGCTCAGTTGGTAGAGCAACTGACTCTTAATCAGTGGGTCCCGGGTTCGAGTCCCTGATGGTGCACCAATATGCGGGAGTGATTCAGTGGTAGAATGCCACCTTGCCAAGGTGGAAGTCGCGGGTCCGAATCCCGTCTCCCGCTCCACAAACGAAAACGCCTGTTTGTCAAAGACAAACGGGTTTTTTCATGTTATAAAAAAATTTATAAAAAGATTAAACTCGCGTAAATAGTTTCACCCTTGTGAGCTTTTTTTTTATTATACATCGTTTATTTTATAATTGCCCTTCATTATCAATTTTTTTAATTAATGTTTTTAAGCAAAATTAATTGAAATATTCTCAAAGAATGTGTATAATAAATATTGCCAAACTAACTTAATAATTGTGATTTGCGGTATTATTTTATCTTTGGGGATATCTATACCCTTTTTTACTCACACTTACCTTATGAATTTGATAAAATGCAAATTCCCTCTGGTAAGTGTGGTAATACTCATTTCACAAGAGTTAGTTTGGCGACTATCGGAGTTTGCGTTTTTGTGCGGTTCACTTCGGTAGCCGCACTTTTTATTTGAAAAACTATTGTTTTGTCTTATATAAGTGCAATTATTTTTGGAGGTATAGGACAAGATGATCAAAAAATTCAGCGTAGAACTTGAAGGACAAATTGAGTTTTACGAACAATATTTGAAAGTTGTTAACCCAAGTTTGAGTTACGATGACATTTTCCGTAATAATACAGACGGCATATTAAACGGAAATCTACTTGAATTCAAATTGAATATAACCGATCTTAATGCTTGTTTATTTCAAACCATAAAATACCTCTCTGCTATGAGAATTAAAGGAGAGCCCTTGCCTGCTAACATATTGCTTATATCTTTAAATACCGCAACAACCTATGTTTATAAATCAGCAGACTACCTAACGGAAATTGAAAAAGTTTACGTTGGCGGCGCATCGAGAAAAAACGTAGGCTTCTTTGCTAAAGATTATGTTTTGAAATTTGAATATGGAGAAAATCAATCAGACGAGTTCTCTTTAATTCAGTTACTTAAAGAAAACAATTATACCAAAATTCACATAGATGAAAATTGCATCGTTGGGTGGGCAGAAAAATATTATAGAGAAAATCCCCAAGCGAGAAAATCGGATTTTATTGGCGATACCACCGGCAAGGTAAAAATCATTGGCGAAATTCGTGAGCCAAATAAGTTTAAAAATTATATTTATCCTTATGCGGGGAAAGACAACATTCGCTTCCAATATCTTATGGATAAACTCAACGATACTATCCAAAAGAAAAATTTAGGTGCTTTTTACACTCCCGAACCATATGTAGACAAATCGATCGAACTTGTAAGAAAAGCAATTGCACGAGTTCCAAAAGGAAATGACTACATAATTTTAGACCGTTGTGCAGGAACTGGAAATCTTGAAAAAAGATTGACCGATGAGGAATTATCTCATTGCATTGTATCTACCCTTGAATATTACGAATACAAAGTATTATTAGAATTATTAGGAAGCAAAGTACGATATATTATTCCACCTATTGAAAAAGAAGATACTTTTAATATGGGATTAGTTCGTGGCGCCGACGCTTTAAGCGAAGAATATATAAATAATCCTGTAATAAAACAATATATAGATAATCCTAAATGCACAATTATCCTTTTTGAAAATCCACCTTATGCAGAAACGACATCTGCTGAACACCAAAAAGCAGAAGCAAGTAAGAGCGCATCTTCTTGGAAAAAATCTTTTATTGTTGAAGAAATGAGAAAAGAGGTTAAAGGTAGTGTATTAAATGATTTAGGAAATGCTTTTATATGGTCTGCATTTAAATATTATTTACGACAACCTACAGATAGCTATATTGTATATTCCCCAGTTAAATATTGGAAAGCGCAACATTTAATAAATAAAAAATTTGTTGAAGGTTTTGCATTTAACCGAAAACATTTCCACACAAAAATCGAAGCATGTATTATGTGCGCCTTATGGTATAATGAAGGGATAAACTTATCACATATTGAAATCAATGCTTATGACATCGATAATAATGATTCGCTTATTAATTACGGAATATTATCAGTAGATAGGATTTACAGTTTATATAGCCAAATCTATTATGACAAGAGAATATTTGATAATGACATAAGAGAGGGTGTTTTAATCGGGCTAGACGGTCTAGAAAAATATGACGGAAAAGTTAGGAATAAACCTTTATATAATAAAAATGTTGTTGGTTATTTGATTGCAAACACATCCGGCTTTGACAATCCTGACTTGAATTCTGGATTTCTAATTGGCGGAAGATATGATGGAAATGGTTTTTATGTTCGCAAAGACAATTATCTTGAAAAATTACCAATGTTTTGCGCAAGCAGATATATAACTTACAACAGAGAGTGGACGGAACGAGCAAGAATAATGAAATCGGCAGATGGCGCTGATAGATATTTTAAAGATGTCAAGAATGGAACATTAAGTCAATTTTTACTCAAATGTCTTGTGTTTACCTGTTTTGAAATGCAAAATCATATGAGAACTTTTACGGGTTCAGATAATCGATTTTATAGAAACGAATTGTGCCTTGATACTACAAACGGAGAAACAATTGCAAGCAAAGATTTAAAGAATCTAAAAATAGGAGAAAAAGAAAAAGAACTTTTTGACATGTGGGAGGCTTTACTAAAATGGGCAAAGAAAACGAAAAACTATAACCCTAACTATACCTATGGAGTGTATCAAGTATTTGCAGAGCTTAATACATTCTCACGTGACGAAGAAACAGGAGAAAACAAACCAGATTACCCTGAACTTAATGGAGTCTTGAAATCCCTAAAACAAAAAATTAAAGAATATTATAATTCAGAAATTGTACCGACATTATTTAATTATGAGTTCTTAAAATAAAAAGGGTGTAAAGCTCTTTACAAAAAAGCACCAATAATCAAAGTATTTTTAATCTCTATCACAACAAAATTATAATCATCAAAAAAACGCCCGAAGGCGTTTTTTTGTTTAGAGCAATATGCAGATAACTCCGCCGCGGCCTTCGTTGACTATGCGGCCAAGCGTTTTGCGCATTTTCTGCTGGGCTTCGGCAGGCATTCCGTAAAGCTTGCCGTTGAGTCCGTCGGAGGCGAGTTCGTCCAGCGTTTTGCCGAAGAGGTTGGTTTTCCAGAAGGCTTCTTTGTCGGAATCGAAGCTTTGAACCATTTCTTCCGCAAGCGTTTTGCCCGCAAGTTCGGAGCCTACAGTCGGATTTACCTCGGTTTCGACGTCCACTTCGATGATGTGCAGGCTCGGCGCAGTCGCTTTGAGGCGCACGCCGTACTGACCGCCCTTGGACACTATTTGCGGTTCGTCCAAAGTCATTTCTTCGATGCGCGGGCGCACTATGCCGTAGCCGTTTTGCCTGACTTCTTCAAGCGCTAAGCGGATTTTGTCGTATTCGGCTTCGTTTTTGCCGCAGCGTTTGACGTAGGCAAGAAGGTTGAAATCGTCGGAAATGTCTTTGCCGCACTCTTCGGAAAGCACCTTGTGGAAAACTTCGCGTTTGACCGGCAAAGTCAATTCGATCCTTCCCTTCCCCATATCGAGGTTCACCACGGGCGCGGATTCCAGAATTTCCATATCCTGAAAGGCCGCGGCGAAGGTGTCGGCGTCCTTCATGGTGCGGACGTTTGCCGCCCCCAGACGTATGCGCGAAAGAAGCGAATCGATCATGCAGTTGTCTTTGTCCAGCGCCTGCATCCATTTCGGCGTTTTGACGTCGATCGAGCGAACAGGAAACTCAAGCAAAATTTCGTTCATAACGGCGGCGACGCCTTTTTCGTCCATATTGAGAACGTCCGAGATAACCACCGGCGCGTTATATTTCTTTTCAAGCTCGGCAGCAAGCTCGGCGGTTTTAGGCGCAGACGGAGTTTTTGTGTTCAGAACTATTGCGAACGGTTTGCCTATTTTTGTAAGCTCGGAGGCCACCTGCTCCTCCGCCTTTTGATAATCGTTTCGGTCGATGTCTAAAATAGTGCCGTCGGTCGTCACCAGAACCGCAACGGTGCTATGCTCTTTTATGACCTTTTCGGTTCCGATTTCGGCAGCTTTCGAGAACGGCATTTCTTCATCGGACCACGGAGTCATAACCAAGCGGTCGTTTTCGCCCTCTTTGTCTCCCAGAGCGCCGTCAACGAGATAGCCCACGCAATCTATAAGTCTGACGTTTGCGTTCACGCCCTCGCCGAAGCTGACGGAAACCGCTTCGTTAGGCACGAATTTAGGCTGAGAAGTCATTATCGTTCTGCCATCGGCCGACTGTGGCAGTTCGTCCACGGCTCGGGTTCGGACGTTTATGTCGGTGATGTTGTCCAGAACGACGTTTTCCATAAATTTTTTGATAAACGTGGATTTGCCCGTTCTCACCGGCCCCACGACGCCGACGTATATATCCCCACCCGTACGGCCTGAAATATCTCTGTAAATGTCAAAGTTTTCCATATCATCCTCCAAATTGACGTTTGTATAGTATATTTTGTCAAAAAGGCGTTTAGAACGGAAGAAAAAATCAATTATTTGTTTTTGGTATAACCTAAACTTTATATATAATATAAAAATAGCGCCCGCCGTTTCGGCGGGCGTAAACAAAATTATTCAGAGCGTTTTTGCGGCGCTTTCGGACGAAGTGTTTGCAAGAAGTTTTTCTACCGTGGCGATTTTGACGGCGAGGCAAAAAACCCTTATTGCGGTTTCCAGTTCCGGAACCGTCGGATAAGACGGCGCAATCCTCACGTTTTTGTCCATATCGTCGCGCCCCATAGGATAAGTAGAGCCTGCGGCCGTGAATTTTACGCCGAGTTCTGCGGCGATTTCCACCGCACGTCGGGCGCAACCGTCCATGGTGTCCGCGCTTATAAAGTAGCCGCCCTTAGGCTTCGACCAGCTGAGAGCGTCGGAATCCGAAAATTCCTCCTCGAAAATTTCCAGCACCTTCTCAAACTTCGGGCGAAGTATGTCGGCGTGCTTCTGCATGATGGCAAGCAGATTCTTTTCGTCCTTAAGATATTTGAAATGCGCCAGCTGGACGACCTTGTTAGGGCCGATGGTCTGATATTTTCTGTGCGACAAAAATTCCTGCACGTTTTTCTCGGAAGAAACGAACGCGCTGACGCCGCTTCCCGGGAAAGTGATTTTCGAGGTGGAAGCGAACATATAGAATCTGTCGGGATTGCCCGCTTTTTCGGCAGCCTGAAAAACGTTTTTCAGCTTGTCGTCGTTGGCGTAAAGTCCGTGCGCGAAATAGGCGTTGTCCCAAAATACCCTGAAATCAGGCGCGGCGGTTTTCATTTTTGCGATTCTGTCCACCGTCTGATCCGAATATATCACGCCCGTCGGGTTGCTGTATTTCGGAACGCACCACATTCCCTTGATTTTTTCGTCTACGGCGCAAAGCATTTCCACAAGGTCCATATCCGGCCCCGTTTCGGTCATCGGAACGGTTATCATTTCGACGTCGAGCGCCTCTGTTACGGCAAAGTGGCGGTCGTATCCCGGTGCCGGGCACAAAAACTTGACGCCCTTCCCCTGCCACGGCAGGCCGCCGCCGACGCCGAAAGTCAAAGCGTATTGCAGAGTGTCGTACATAACGTTCAGGCTGCTGCCGTCAAGGGCAACCACCTGCTGATATTTGACGTCGAAAATTTTGGCAAAAAGCTTTCTCAGCTCCAAAACGCCTTCAAGGCCGCCGTAATTTCTTACGTCGGCGCCGTTTTCGGACTTGAAGTCGCCAAAATCCACCGAGAACATTCCGTCGGCAAGTTTCAGCTGTTCTTCCGAAGGCTTGCCGCGGGTAACGTCGATGTTAAGCTTTTTTTTGGCGGTTTCCTGATATAGCTCCTTAAGCTCCGCCTCGAGAGCCTTAAGCTCCGCGACGGTAAGTTCGGAATATTTCATCAATTATCCTCTTTTTCGTTTTTATTTCTTA
>SAMEA104315422__coassemble_410_pt1 | contig 20960 bp, 14 predicted proteins | sample SAMEA104315422__metabat2_low_PE_034 | metagenome-assembled genome bin SAMEA104315422 (sample SAMEA104315422) | gut metagenome | biome: Monkey gut; feature: monkey-associated habitat; material: faeces | place: China | collected 2013
GCGAAATTCCCGAAAACTTCGTACTGTCTGCAGCTGCTCGACACTCTAAAACACGCCGCCTGTGTAAGCCTAAATCGTGGACGGCGGCGTGGCCTCATTTTTCTATCGGGGAAAGTGCTTGTTCTCTCATGGGCAAAACGCAGGCGTTTTGTTGGGCGAGGGACACCCTCTCACTCCCACTTGTCATCTTCGCCAAAGTCGCCTGACGGCTATCGCTTCGCAATTCTTGCCCTAACGGTCAAACTTTGGCTTGCTGTCCTCTGCGCACGCCTCCTGAAAGGCCTTCGGCTTTTCGTCGGCTTTGCTTGTTGTCAGATTATGGCAAATTGGGCAAGTATGCTAAAAATTCTTGCAAAATCAAGATGATTAGTGTATCATATAATAAACAGACTAAAAATCGCACTCGCATTGCGTGCGTGCGACAGGAGGATATAATGAAAGGTTGCGGAGGCAAATTTTTGTCTTTCTTGGTAGGTTTCGTCATGGGCATAGTGTTCGTGTTCGGGGCCGTTTTCGGCACGGTTTACGTCATAGCGACACAAACCAAGGTGTCTGACATTGAAAATAAATTCAATAAAGGCGACAATCTGACTGAGGGCAAAGAAATCGGCGGCATGACTTTGTACGACGTTTTCGTCAAGATGAAAGATATGTTCGCAGGCGGCAGCAGTCCTTCGATTGCCGACGTGAAGGAGCAGTTCGGCATTGACGTTCTGGAAATTCTGGAAAGCAAACTCAATCTCAAAATCGACGGCAACGACGTGTACGTCAGAGTTGAAGACGTGAAAGCGATTTCCTTCGACTCGGAAGGAGGAAGAAGCGCCGATTCGCTCGACCGCTACATATATAACGCCGAAACCAACGCTTTTGAAAGAGTCGTCGCGCAGACGAACAAGGATACCGGCGAAGTTACGGCCTATCAGCAAGTTCCGTTCGGCAGCATTTACGACGTCAAAAAAACGGAAGGCGGAGAAAACGTTCTGACCTACAAGGGCACCGACGTCACCGAACGCTGCGGCATCGTCAACGATAAACCGGTTTCGACTGCCGACGGCGACTTTTACCTTGCGTCCAAAAATGCCAAGGACACGCTTCTTGCCACTCCTATTTTCGATATAACCAAAGACATCAACGTTCTTCTGGACGTTATCAATTTGGATTTAGTGGGAGAATTGACCGGCAACACCTCCATAAAAGACATCAAGGTTATGGCGGAAGGAAGCTACCTGCCGATCATGGTTATGCTTGACACTCTGATGGACGTTTTCAACAACATCGAGAAAAAGAGCATCGGCGAAGTGCAGGATTTGACGGGCATAAACTTTATCTCTTCCGACAATTTGTTGTCCGCGCTCATCGACGTGCCTATCGGCAAACTTATGAACGAAATGGAAGTTATGGAAGTGGGCAAACTGATAAAGACCAATCGCGATTCCTTCGTCAAATACACCGATTTGCAAACCGACGCCGCGCCTGACAAAATCGTCGAATACGGCAACGGATTCAAAGACGGCGCGCCGACCGAAATCGGCAAGCTTACGCTTGACGTGGCAACCGGCCTCTATTCTTCGGACAGCAAACATAACGAAGCGCTTTACAAGTGGCAGGAAAAACACCTCGGCAAATACGTCGAAGGCGGTTCCCCTGAACTTGTGGCCGACTATTTCGTCGTCAGCGAAAGCTCGGACGAAAGCGGCAAAATCACCTATTCCCTGGCAGCTTTGGAAGGCGGCGAAGCGGCTATCGTCCCTGAAAACGTAAACAAAGTTTACGTCCGTATCTACGAAGGCGACGGCGTTATGAACGCTTTGAGTCCGCTGACGCTTTCCGAGTTGTCCTCCGGAAACTTTAAGGATAAATTCGACAACATCAAGCTTGCGGACGTTTTGGGCGAAGACAGCATGACGGGCGTTCTCGCAAACTTCAAGGACACCAAAATCGGCGAACTTGCCGACAAATTCGACAACCTCACTTTGGGTGAAGTTATCGACATCTACGAAGAGGACGTTCTGGACGAATCGGGCAACGTCATTCACAAAAAATCGGCAAACGTGCTCATCAAGTTCAAGGACACCAAAGTGAACGACCTCGGCACCGCGTTTAACGACCTCGTTTTGTCCGACGTTATGGACATCTACGAGGAAGACGTTCTGGACGAATCGGGCAACGTTATTCATGAAAAATCGAACAAAGTTCTCATCAAGCTTAAAGATACCAAAGTAAACGCATTAGGCGACGAATTCAACAATCTCGTTTTGGACGACGTGGTTGAAATCCAAGCCGAAAACGTCTGTGAAAGAGTGGGCGCCGCGGCAACCGACGAAGCGGCGAGAAACGCAGTTTCCGCAAAAGAAGAGCTTTATATCGGTTTAGGTTCCTCCACGAGCGGCGACTTCTCGCGCATGTTTGCAGGCACCTTTAAGGTTATGCGCATAGCAAACGCCGCCGAAACCGAAGCGCCGTACGGAGCGTTCGTCAAAGTGACCTACGCCGAAGACGGGAGCATCTCCAACGACGGCTACACCGAAAGCACCGTTCTTTATCGTCAAACCGTAGAAGCCTCCAACGCCGTTCTCGTTGCGCTTAAGGACACCAAGGTTTCCGATCTTGCCACCGCGGCAAGCTCCGTCATCGACGAAATGCGCCTCGACGAGGTTATGGACGTTGACGGCAACGTGTTCACAAAACTTAGCACGGTTCCTGCCGAGGCAGACAAAGTGAACTACTACGTTCTGGATCACGACATGTATATCGCTTACGATCCGACCAACTCCGACCACGCGGGAGCAACCGTTTTCTACAAGCTCAGATACGACGGCTCCGCCAACGCAATCATCAAAAAGATTGCCACGGTGAAAGTCAAAAATATGTCCGATTCGATTGACGTTGCAATCGACAACACCTATCTCAGGGAACTTATCGACATCAAAGTCAGAAGCGAATTTAAGCCTGACGCGCTTGGCGAATACGTTATCTTCGCCACCTTCGACACCGAAGAGCAGGCCCGCGAAACCTACAAAGGCACCTACGAAATCATGGAAGCGGACGGCAAGGTTCACGTTATGGTCAAATATAAAGACGGATTGACGGGCGCAAGATATCACCTTGTGTCTGCGGCGTCCAACTCCGCTTTGGCAAATCTTTCTGACGTCAAGGTGGGCAAAATGTCCGATGGTATGAAAGACGTCATCGATCAAATGCTTCTTTCCGAAACAATGGTCATAAACGGCGACGTGTTCAAGGCGAAAACTCCGGCGGACAAAGAGGAAAAAGCTACGCTTTTCGTGTGCAAAAACAGCATGTTCCTTGCTTGCGATCCTTTCACCGATTCTGCCGAAACCGAGTTTTACGAAAGAGTTTACGAAGGCGCGGGCAACGCGGTTTTGAAGAAACTGGCAACCGTTTCCGTGCAGAACATACCTGCTCGCATCAACGATGCCGTGAACGAAACCAGAATTTCCGAACTTATAACGATAAACGACGACGCCAACGTCGTTCTCAAAAAAGTGAAAAACGTGAAGGTCAAAAACCTGTCCGCGGAAATCGACAACGCCGTCAACACCAGCAAGCTGGGCGAGCTTATCACCATCGACGGAACATCGCACGCCGTTCTCATTGCGCTTAAGGACGTCGAAGTCGGCAAGCTCGGCGAAAAAGCGCCCGGCATCATCAACAATATGACTATCGCAGAACTCGTCAACCCGACCGATCCGGACAGCATTATGTCTGCGCTCAAGGGTTCTACGCTGAACACGATTGAGGACGACGCGACCAACCTTTTCAAAACCTCTTCGATTCTGAAGCTTTACGAATGGTCCGGCGCAACCATAGATCCGGCCTTGGCAGCAAAAATTTCCGAATACCAAACTGCCGCCGGCAGAGAACTGACCGTTGTCGACTTCCTTAACGGAATGAAGTATAATGCCACAAACGGAGCAATTTATTTCGATCCGACAGCGTTCCTGCCAACGCCGTAAACAATTTTGCCGCGAGGACGAAAAACCGCCTCGCGGCATAAACTGAAAACATGTTTGAAAGTATAAAACAAGACCTTCGTGTCATAATGGAAAAGGATCCCGCGGCCACAAGCAAGTGGATGGTTTTTTGGAACTACCCGGGATTTAAGGCGCTTATGTGCCACCGAATCGCGCACGCGCTGTATCGCAAGGGCCTTAAGGGGCCGGCGAGGTTTTTGGCAAGGATTGCGCGCCGCACGACGGCTATCGAAATTCATCCTGCGGCAATAATCGGCCGCGGAGTTTTCATCGATCATGGAGCAGGACTCGTCATCGGCGAAACCGCCATAATAGGCGACAACGTAACCCTGTATCAGGGGGTAACGCTCGGCGGCACGGGCAAACAGACGGGCAAACGCCACCCGACTCTCGAGGACGACGTTATGGTGTCTGCGGGCGCAAAGGTTCTGGGACCTGTCGTCATCGGCAAAGGAAGCAAGGTGGGAGCGGGCAGCGTGGTGCTGAAAGACGTGCCTCCGCACTCCACGGTTGTGGGCGTCCCGGGGCGCATCGTGCGGCAGAACGGCAAAAAAGTGGACGACATGGATCAGGTTAAACTCCCTGACCCGATTTTGGAAGAATTCAAACGTCTTAATGACCGAATCGCCGCTTTAGAAGACAAACTCGGCGTAAAAAGTTGTCGTTATTCGCTTTCGGCAGACGAATACAACGTTCCAAAAAGCGATGGCGGCGACAAAAATCAACGATAAAAGAGGCAAAAATGCTTAGAATTTATAACACGCTTACCGGAAAGAAAGAAATATTCGAACCTATGAATCCGCCGGCAGTCAAAATGTACGCCTGCGGCATCACGGTGTCGGGCGACGCGCACATCGGCCACGCCTATCAGGCCCTCATCTACGACATCATCAGAAAGTATCTCGAGAAATCGGGTTACGACGTTACCTATGCCAGAAACTACACCGACGTCGATGACAAAATAATCGCAAAATCCAAGGAAACGGGTATCCCTGCCGATCGCTATGCCGAAATGATGATAAAGCGTATCGACAAGGTTATGCGCGAGCTTAAAATCGACGATCCCGATATCTGGCTGAAAGCCACCTGCAACATCGGAAACATAATCGATTTCACCTCTGCGCTAATCGAAAAGGGCTACGCCTATCCGACGCCGGGCGGAGACGTCTATTTTTCCGTCGAAAAGTTTTCGGACTACGGCAAGCTGTCGGGCAGAAAGTTGGAGGACGCACTGAACGGCGTCCGCGTGGAAAACGACGAGGAAAAGAAAAATCCTTTGGACTTTGCGCTTTGGAAAGCGGCAAAAGAGGGCGAAATTTCGTGGGATTCGCCGTGGGGCAAGGGCAGACCGGGCTGGCATATCGAATGTTCGGCAATGAACAGGGCGGCTTTCGGCGATCAGATCGACATCCACGGCGGCGGCCGCGACCTCATCTTCCCGCACCACGAAAACGAAATAGCGCAAACCGAAGCTCTGACCGGCAAGAGGTTTGCAAAATACTGGATTCACAACGGCCTCATCAAGGTGAACGGCCAAAAAATGAGCAAGTCGCTCGGCAACAGCATAGTTCTTGGCGACCTTATGGCCGAATACGACGACGAAACCATAAAGTTCGCGCTGCTGCAAACCAACTACCGCGGCGACATCAACGTTACGGACGATCTGTTCCCTAACGCCGAAAAACACCTTTACGGGTTCTACAAAATTATGGACGAAGCCGAAAAGCTCGGCCTGAAATCGGACGAATTCACCAAGCCTATCGACGAAGACTTCAACGCCGCCATGGACGACGATTTCAACACCGCGCTTGCGATAAGCAATCTGTTCGGCCTGTTCAAAAAGATAAAAGCGAAACTGAAAGCGGGCGACGATTCCGCCGCGGCAGACGTCAATCAAATCAAAAAAACCTACTCGCTTTTGGGACTGTTCTTGGCCAAGCCGTCAAAGTTCTGCGCGCGCTACGAAGCAAAGCATCCCGAAGCCGCAAAGCCCGAAACCACAGACGCTCCGGAAGAAGTCGTGAAGCTTGCAGAAAGCCGCAAGGAAGCAAAAAAGGCCAAAAACTACGCCTTGGCAGACGAAATCAGAGGGCAGATTGCCGCTCTCGGCTACACGGTGGTGGACGTCCCGGGCGGATACGATTTAAAAAAGAACTGAAATGAAACTTTTTAGAAACAAAAAAACCGAATATTCCTCAGGCGACGTCAAGGTAACCGAAATAGTGCTGGACGAAGAACCGAAAACCGTTTCGGAACCTGCCGAAGAACCCGCCCCCGCGCCCGTTTCGGACAAGCCGCAGGAGCAGGATATTCCTGCTGCCGCTTTTGACGAGCCGCCTGCTGCCGAGCCTCTGAACGAGGAGCCGCAAACCGACGCCGAATCCGATTTGTCTGAAACGGAAGAACAACTCCCGCACGGCGAACAAACGGCCGAATCTGCCGAAATTCTGCCCGAAAAGACCGAAATCGAAGAAGCGGCAAAAGAGTCTGCCCAAGCGCAGGCCGAAATCGAAGAAGCGGCGGAAGAGCCTGCCCAAGCGCAGGCCGAAGCCGAAGCGGAGGCTTTTGCAGAGCCTGCCGAAGAGGAAGAACCGCCCGAAGAACCGCAAAAATCCGAAGAAATAGGGGAAGAACCGATTTCCGAGGAGCAGGCATTTGTGGAACGCATAAAAGCCGAACGCGTCACCGACAACGAGCGCGCCGCCCACGTTTACGCAGAAACCGCAGAAAGGGTTGAAGAGGTCGGAAAGGCAAGATACGCCGGAAGCTCCGAGGAAAAAAAGGCCGCAAGAGTCATAAGGGATTTATTCGAGGACGAGCTTGGCGGGTTTGCCCGCATGGAGCCGTTTGACGTCAGGCCGTTTGCGACGGTGCAGGGGTTGCCCGTTTTCGCCGCGATAAGCGTGGTGGCGTTCATATTGTCGTGTATATGGTCGCCGCTCGGGGTTTTGCTGTTCCCGACCGTGGCGGCAATGATCTTCGTGCAGGTCATCAAAAACAAAGATGACTTTTCGTGGTTGTTCCCGAAGCGCACGTCCTACAACGTTGTCAGCGTCATCGAAAACGGCGAAAAACGCATCGGAAAAACCGTCGTTCTGGGGTGCCATTACGACACCGACTACGGCCGAATGGAGCTTCCGAAGTGGATTGCAAAGCAAAACAGCGCAAGTTTACATACTTTTATGACGTGGTACGCGTTTGCGTCAAACATCCTTCTTGCCGCGCTGTCGGTGGCCTGCATATTCCTGAAATCCGGCCCGAAGGCCATCGTTATGTTCGCAGGATTCGTGGCGCTTGCGGTGAGCGTCGTTTATATGGCGACTTACGTCACTTATTTCAAGCTCGGCGCGAGAATGAACAAAAACGCTCTCAGCGGACTGGGACTGACGCTTGCGGTTGCGCAGCACCTTAAATTAAATTCCGAAGAAATCCCGTCCGACGTCCGAGTCGTGGTGGCGGCTTTCGGAAGCAGCTATGCCGGAGCAAAGGGCAGCGAGGCTTTTCTGGAGGAGCATTACGGCAAAGACAACCTGCTGATAAATCCCGTTTTTTTGGATGTTTCGGCGCTTAGGAAAAACGAAGCGAACGTCGTGGTTTCGGACAAAAATCTGAAATTAAATTACGGCGGCCGTTTGGCAGAAACGGCATTTGAAACGCTGAAAGAGAGTGGATTAACCGTCGATAAGGTTGTTGAACAAGGCAGATTTGCCGACGCGACGTCGTTTCAGACAAAAGACATACCAAGCGTTTTTCTGGACGGAGGAATTCAAAAAGAAAGCATGTTCGGCGAAACGGAATCGGACGTCGAAACCAGATATAACGCGGTATTGAATCTGGTAAGGAGAATAATGAAAGAATGAAAAATAAACGCACGACGAAAAATCTCGCTTTTGCGGGAATGTTCATGGCTCTGACCATGGTTTTCACCGTCATACACATACCGCTTGCAATAGGAAACATCAATTTCGGCGACGCGGTTATATTGCTCGGCGCGGCGTGCCTGCCGCTTCCGTTCTCGGTTGCGTCTTCCGCAATCGGCGCGGCGCTTGCCGATGTTTTTACGGGATACGCTTCCTACGCGCCTTTCACGCTGGTCGTCAAAGCCTTGGTGGCGCTTATCGCAAAGCTTTTGCTGACGGCACTCAAAAATGCCAAGCCTGCCTTGAAATATCCGATTTCGGCAATTCCTGCCGAGCTCGTTATGGCGGGAGGATATTTTTTGGCAAATTCCTTCCTTCTCGAATGGGAATTCAAAACGGCCGCAACGAGCGTTCCGTTCGACCTTTTGCAGGGCGCCGTGGCAGTGGTCGTGTTCACGCTTTTGGCGGTGGTGGCAAAAATCCCCGAAAAAGTCAGTGGGTATCTGACGAAAGAATAACCTAAAACGAATAACGATCCGTCCGAAAGGGCGGATTTTTTCATTGTAACGGCGGCCAAGGTTTTTTCATAAGATAAAACAGAATGCCTCGTACATAAAATTTTGGAGGTAAATGCCGTGAATTGTTTCAGACAAGTAACGCAAAGATGCTGCTATCCTACCCGCGGCCCGCGCGGCCCTATGGGTCCTCAAGGAGCGACCGGCCCGCAAGGTCCTATGGGACCGATGGGACCTATAGGCGCAACCGGTCCGCAAGGACAGACAGGCCCTCAAGGCCCGCAGGGCCTGACGGGAGCAACGGGCGCCACCGGCGCCACAGGAGCAACCGGTCCGCAGGGACCGCAGGGTGAAACGGGGCCTCAAGGTCCGCAAGGTATCCAGGGTATTCAAGGGATACAAGGGGAGACCGGCGCCACCGGCGCAACTGGAGCCACCGGCCCGCAAGGCGAAACGGGGCCTCAAGGTCCGCAAGGCCCGGCAGGCACGGGAGAAGCTTTATATGCAAACGCAACGAATCAGACCGTGGCCACGGCAACGCAGATTCCGGTGACGCTCGTCAGGGAAACCTCGGGCACCGACATCACGGTTACGGGAGGCAACGTCGTTTTGCCGGAAGGAAATTATTTGGTTTCCTACGGCGTGGAAGGAACGAGGGCCACAAACGGCGCTCTCACCGCGTCGCTGTATCAAAACGGCACGCCGCTTACCGGCGAAAGCGTAACCGAAACCGTTTCCACGGGCGAAACCGTCAACGCGTCCAAAACCACGGTGGTCAATTCCACTGCCGCGGGCACCACTTTGGGGCTGTATAACACCTCGGGCGCAGAGGCGACGTTCTCCAACGCATATATAACCGTATTGAAGCTTTAACGGCTTAATTCGACGATAAAAAGACTGTTTGCTGTCCGATGAGGGCAGCAAATCAGTTTTTGGAAAAATTTTTTTCTTACATCGTTGACAAGCGCGCCAAAGCTATAATATAATTTTTTTACAAGGCACTATAACGGAGGATATATGTGGATAGTTGATTTTAACGAAAACGTCTGGCATTTCATAGTCAGGCTGGCGATATCGGTCACCTGCGGTATACTTATAGGTTTTGAAAGAAAGAACCGCAGCAAAGAGGCCGGGATAAGGACTCACGCCATCGTATGTATGGCGGCGGCGCTGTTTATGATCGTGTCTAGGTATCTCACTTCCGCAGATTTCGGAGGAGCGGGCACCACGGGCGATCCTGCAAGAATCGGCGCGCAGATCGTGACGGGCATAGGCTTTTTGGGCGCAGGCATAATCATGTATCGCCGCGACGCAATGCGCGGCATAACCACCGCCGCGGGAATATGGGCCACGTCCGCAATAGGTATGGCGATAGGCGCGGGATTCGTCATAACCGGCATAACGGCAACGTTGATTATTTTGATATTGCAATTCGTGTTCCATTTGCCGATAAAAGCTTTTCAGACCAAGCACCTCGCCACCGTGAAGCTGAAAGTCTGGATGGAAACGGACGACGTGGTGGACAAAATAATGACCGGTTTTATAAACCCGAAAGTGTCCAGCTACGCGGCAAAAATCGAGGACGGCAGGACGGTTGCAACGGTTCACATAGTGACTTCGGGCGTTTGCACAGTGAAGGAACTGGACAAAATTATAAAAGAAAATTCGACTCATATCCTTGCGATCGAGCAGGTGGAAGAAGTCTGACGAAGATCCCCGTTTCGGCGGGGGTTTTTTGTCGAAATCAAAAAAGAAGTCGGCGAAGTCCGCAAAATGTTGACAAACGGCGGCGGCTTTGCTATAATTTACAAATCTGAAAGTATTTAAGACATATAAAGCGGAGGCATTTTATGGAAAAAATCTTTTTAACTCAAAAAGGTTACGACGAACTTCAGGAAAGACTGGACTATTTGACGGGCCAAGGCCGCCAGGAAATGAGCGAAAAAATCAAACTCGCCCGTGAATACGGCGACCTTTCGGAAAACGCCGAATACGATGCTGCCAAGAACGAGCAGGCGTTTATGGAGCAGGAAATCAAAGAGATTGCCGAAAAACTCCGTAATGCAGAAATCATCGACGAATCCAACCTGGACAGCAAAACCGTTTCCATCGGAAGCATCGTTAAGCTTCAGGATATGGAACTGGACGAAAAAGTCGAAATCAAAATCGTCGGCAGCAGCGAAGCCGACATCATGAACAACAAAATCAGCAACGAATCGCCGATCGGCCAGGCGCTTATCGGCAAGAAAAAAGGCGCGGTTGTGGACGTGAACACTCCGAGCGGCGTTCTGAAGTACAAAATCATTTCCATCAGCATTGACTAAAGAAGAGGTTATTATGGCAGAGAAGGAAGTAGTTTTGCCGGACGTGGCGCAGGAAGAAGCGGAACTTAACGAAATATTCAAAATCAGAAGAGATAAACTTGCGGACCTTCAGGCGGCAGGCAAAAATCCGTTTGAAATCGTGAAATACGATTGCAACGCCCACAGCAAAGAAATAGTCGATAATTACCCTGAGTTCGAGGGTAAAACCGTGAAAATAGCGGGCAGAATTCTGTCCAAGCGCATCATGGGCAAGGCCAGCTTTGCGCATATCATGGACGACACCGGCCGTATTCAGTGCTACGTCAGCCGCGACGATCTGGGCGAAGAAGGCTATGCCGACTTCAAAAAGGTCTACGACATCGGAGACATCGTCGGCGTCGAAGGTTTCGTTTTCACCACCAAAATGGGCGAAATCACCATTCACGCCAAAAATATGATTTTGCTTTCGAAATCTCTGCGTCCGTTGCCTGAAAAATTCCACGGCTTAAAAGACGAGGACACCAGATATCGTCAAAGAGAACTGGACCTCATTGCAAATCCGGAGGTTAAGGACACGTTTGTGGCGAGAAGCAAAATTCTCTCCGGCATCAGAAGATATCTGGATAATCTCGGCTATCTCGAGGTGGACACCCCTGTTTTGCAGACGCTTGAAATCGGCGCTTCCGCAAGACCGTTCAAAACCTTCCACAACGCGCTCGGCATCGATATGTTCCTTAGGATCGAAACCGAGCTTTACCTCAAACGCCTCATCGTCGGCGGTTTCGGCAAGGTTTACGAGGTCGGCCGTATCTTCAGAAACGAAGGTATGGACAGAAGCCACAACCCTGAATTCACCACCGTCGAAATGTATCAGGCGTACAGCGACTACAAGGATATGATGGACCTTATAGAGGATATGTATCGCACCCTCGCAAAAGAGGTTTGCGGCACCACCGACATCACCTATCAGGGCACCGAAATAGATATGGGCAAACCTTGGGAAAGGCTCACCATGGTTGAAGCGGTCAAGAAATTTGCTGGCGTCGATTACAACGACTGGGCAACCGACGAAGAGGCAAGGGCGGCGGCCAAAAAAGCGGGCGTCGAAGTTCCGGAAGGCGACAAAGCGACCAAGGGACACGTGCTTATCGCATTTTTCGAGGAAACCGTCGAAGACAAGCTTATTCAGCCTACCATTATCTACGATTATCCTGTCGAAAATTCTCCGCTTGCAAAGCGTAAACCGTCGAATCCGGCGTTTACCGAACGTTTTGAGTACTTTATCTATGCAAGAGAGATGGGCAACGCTTTCAGCGAGCTTAACGATCCTATCGATCAGCTGGAACGCTTCACTCGTCAGGTTGAAGCAAAGAGAGCCGCAGGCGGCGTTGACGCGCAGATCGACGAAGACTTTATCACCGCTTTGGAATACGGCATGCCTCCGACGGGCGGCTTGGGCTTCGGCGTGGACAGACTGGTTATGCTTCTGACCGACAGCGCAAGCATAAGGGACGTCATCTTGTTCCCTACCATGAAACCGAGAGCAAAATAGCATTTCTTCCACCGCCGAAAACGGGCGGTGGAAATTTTTCCGCTTTTGGCGGATCAATGGATAGGGTATAATGGATTTTTTGTTTATTCTCAACAGCTTGCTTTTGGGAGTGGGGCTCACCATGGACGCATTTTCCGTGTCTGTTTCCAACGCGCTCGCCGAACCGAACATGAAAAGAGGCAAAGCGTTTCTGATTGCGTGGACGTTTGCGGTTTTTCAGGCGGCAATGCCTATGATAGGCTGGGTGTGCGTGCACACCGTCGCCGAAAAGTTTAAGGCGTTTGACAAATTTATTCCGTGGATTGCGCTGGTTCTTTTGTGCTACATCGGCGGAAAAATGATTTTTGAAGGCGCAAGGAAAAGCAAGGTCGATCACGACAACGAAATGCCTGCTTCCATTGCCCTCGGAACGCTTTTCATGCAAGGCGTGGCAACGTCCATCGACGCGCTTTCCGTCGGCTTCACCATCGCCGAATACAATCTTCTGTCGGCAATCGTGGAGGCCCTTATTATCTCGGTCGTTACGTTCGGATTTTGCCTCGGAGGAGTGTTTCTCGGCCGAAAAATCGGAGGCAAGGTTTCCGACAAGTCCGAAATCGTCGGCGGCGTGATTCTGGTGGCCATCGGCCTGGAGATTTTTATCAAGGGGCTTATCGGAGGCTGAACAAAAAAAATTCGTCCTGCAGCAAAAAACAGCTCGAATTTGCTTGCCACAAACGGTTTTTTAGTGTAAGATAATATTCGCATGGAGGCTTAGCCCAGCTGGTTAGAGCGCTACGTTGACATCGTAGAGGTCACAAGTTCGAGCCTTGTAGTCTCCACCATTTAAAAGAAATACGAACTCCGGGTTTTCAGAGTTCGTATTATTTTTTAAACGATTTTTGGAATGAAAAATACCGAAATGAATATGGAAAATCAATTCATTGAGCGCCTCAAAACTTCCGACAATCGGAAGACAAACAGAGAAGCAGGCGAAGTTTTATGGAAGAAGTTTGGCTTTTTTCAATTCTTTTCTCAATCTGTTCACGGCTATTTTTAAGATGATTTCCGTATGTCTGCCCGAGGATATATAACAATAGATTTCATGGTATACGCCATAAAACGCACACTTTAAGTCGACGTTTTTTGAAACAGGGTATTTTGCTTTATAAGTGTCATAGAGGCGGAAGAAGTTTCCTGTAAGGTTTCTTAGCTGAAACAGCTCGAATTCCTTATCCGCCCATTTACAATCTAACGGGTCAATAATGGCGGTAATGTTTAAATCGTCGTCGCTCATAACGTTCATTACGTTTAAGTCGCCGTGAATAAGAGAGGCTTGTCGGATAGGTTCGCAAAAAATATATTCGAAATTTTTCCACGCAATTTGCATGGTTTTTATTGTTTTATCGTTAATTTTTCCGTCCTTATTCATTTGCACGGCGGTGGCGAGAACGTCTTTTGCAAACGGCTTATAATAATCGAGCCAATCATCATATTCGGGCTTATCGAGAGAACCGAATTTTTCATTCGTTATACCGTGCCAATGAGCCAAGGCTTCAACAATGTTATCGGCAAATTGTTGTTTTTTTTCTTTACTTTTAAACAATTTTCTGAAATCGGTAAAACAATCCGTGCCCGAAACGTATTCCTCAACGATAAAATCCATGGGGATATCGTCGTTTGCGTCGACTGTAAAATATACGGCAGGAAGAGGTATCAGCGTGTTCCGGCCGAGAGTATTCAAAGCAGCGGCTTCATTTTTGTGCATGCCGTCGACGCGGAAAGCTTTAACTATGAGTTTATATGGAGAAACGGGAAGCTCGATTTTATAGACGAAACCGAAAGAGCCGCCGCCTGCGTATTTAATGTTTAATACGTCGCAATCATAATGTTCGATTATAATAGCTTTTACAAAATCTTTTGTTTGTTCCTTATTATACGGTCGTACGATTTTTTGTTCCATAAATTTCTCCGATGAGTTTCTTTCAATATAAACCTTAACATGTTTAAGCAGAAAAAGCAAGCGTCAACCTTTCCGGAACGTGTCCCATAGATAAAACGTCGTTAAAAACACGAATGTACGGCGTGCTGTTTTTGTTATTTTCAGAAACACAAGGGCAGAGAAAAGCGGCTTCGCCGGTTAGTCATTGCTCTGCGTTTCTTGTTTCAGCAGAGTTGCGTAGCGCAGCATTTGTTTGCGCGAAGACACGCCGAGTTTTTCCAGAATATTGTGGTTGTGGAATTTGAGCGTACTTTCGCGTATATTGAGTATATAGGCGATTTCCTTTGCGGTTTTGCCTTGCAGATAGAGGTTAAAAACGGTTTTTTCTGTTTTTGTAAGCTCTTTTAACCCGATTTTGAATGCTTCGTAGTTATCGGGATCTATCTCGTTTTTGCGGGAATAAGTCAGCCGTTCTATTTCCGTTTGCCGCTTGTCGATTTCATTTGTCTGGTTTTCGGTTACGATCGCAAGTTCTTCGTTTTGACGTTTCAGGTTTTCCGTTTCGAGATCGCGAAGCCTGTTCTGTTCGGTAAGATAGACGAGTAAGTCGTCGATTTCGATAATGTCCGATTTTGTTCCGGCATGCTCCTGCATACGTATTTTTTCAAGGCTTTTTATCACAGGGGAAACGAATTTTTGTGAAAAAATCACGCAGATTACAACGGCGGAAAAAACGAGCAAAAAGCATACTAACACGATTCTTGTGACGCTTACGGCAACGGTTTTGTCGAATTCGCTTTTCGGTTGCATAGCTACAAGGGTGTATGAAGTATTGCAGATAGTAATCTCGTTTTTAGCGGCAACGAAAGTTTTTTCGCCCAAGAACTCGGTGAGAGAGTCGTTCATTTCCTTTGGTACGAGCGTACCGCCCGGTTTCAGAGAGTAGTCGCCGAGGACGCCTGCCCAGAATATGTTGTCACAGTCGATTTTGCCGTCTTCTGCCGTTTTGGAAAAGGTGCAGGTCAGTTGTTCTAATCTTGTGGGTTGAGCAAAGAAATCTTTAAAGTAATTTTTCGAGATTTCAAATCCGCAAATGCCGTAATACGAGCCGTCTGCGCCAAGCAGCGGCGTAATAAACGCCATTGCTTCTTCGCTTGTTCCGTTAAGTGTAAAAATATCGGTCAGCACGGACTTTTTTTCTTTGACGATTGTTTCGTCGAAGAAGGGTTCCGTTTGCGGCGTGAAATCGGTTCTGAATTCCAGACGCCATTTGCGGTGTGGCATTACGTTGTTTTTCCTTCCGAGTTCCGCGCTGCCCCGAAACAGCAGCAGCGTTTCGTCCGTTCGGTCAAGGGTGCTGCGTTGAAAATATAATCCTGTTTTGGATTTGTCCGAGTCGGCTTTGCCGGTGTTGACGGTTGCGTTAAGCATGATAAACGCGCCCGAAGCGTCCGCTTTAAGCAGTTCTTCTTTAAGTTTAGGGAAAAGCGCTTTCTGCACGCCTTCTGTGTGCAATTGAGAATCGTTGAGCGCGCTTATATAAATTCCTTTTTCTTTCAGATACTTGTCTATTATCGCCGAGGCATCGTTTGAAAGCATCTCGTTCATCATCGAGAGATCGTCAAAGTATTTTTCGATTTGTCTGGTATAGAACTCGTTTTGAAAAGTCAGATTGTTTGAATATTTTTCCGTTGTCGTAGAAAACTGCCCGACGAAAAACAAACCGAATGCGATAAACATAACGACAACGAGAACAAGCGTAAGCATATATAACAAAAGCTTACGATGCATAGACGTTTTCTTTTTTTTGAAATCTATGAACTTCATATTCCGGTTGCTCCGCTATTTTGTGTCAGCCGACGCTATTCAGCGCGGCTTTCATTTCCGCAACTATCTGTTCCAAAGTTTCGCCTTGTTCGTATCTGGTTTCAAGAGTATTCTGGATATTGCGGATTTTTTCGTACAAAGCGTACACTTTGGTGTAATATCCTTCGAAATCCGGTTCTTTTTTGAAAGAGCAGGTCTCAACGGTTTTGGCCAAAGCTTTATAAAGGTTTTTGTATGCTTCCGACTGCAAAGAATTTTCGCCGATTTTGTCAAAAGCCCCCGTTCTTACAGGCATATATCCTGTAGAAAGGACGAAGTCCAGGTTGCGCTGTTCCTCGGTAAACCACCGCGCGAAGACGGTTGCGGCCTCGGCTTTACGGGCGGTCGTTTTATAGGCGCAAAGCCCGACGCCCGATTGCGTTGCGACTTTTTGTTTGCCTGCCTGTTGTGGTAACGGCAAGACTTTCAGATTCACGGCTTCCGACGTGTTGTCGGGATAGGTGATTTCGTCGTTGTAATAAAGAACGGAAGCCGAAGAACCGATACCTGCGCAAGTCTGTCCCGTCATAACCTGCGTGTTGGAATACAAATCGGACACGACAATATGTCCTTTGGCGATAGACGTGGCAAACATATCGTATGCTTTTAGCAGAGCGGGATTGTTTGCGTCGTACCAACCGTCCGTATAAGAAATATTCTCCCCGTCGGATATGGCGCACAGTTCCGCAATCCTTATCAGATAATCTATCGCGCAGAACGGTTTGCCACCCGACCACTCGTAATATTTTTCGGCAACCGAGAAAAACCCTTCCCAGGTTTCAAGGTCGGATAGCGAAACGTCTTTGTCGGCGGCAAATCTCTCAAAAACTCCGCCCGCGACGAACAGCATGTAAGTCGATTTGGAAACGGGAAAAACCGAAAGGTGGTCACTCAGTATGCCGTCGCTCAGAAAATCGGGGACGAATTTGTCAAGTTCGGACGGTGAAAAACAATCTTTCCAATCCAAAAGATTGTTTGCCCCCAACCCGCGCGCGTCGCTCGAATGGCAAAAGAACAAATCGGGCATTGCTTTGGATCCCGCTTTGCCTGTTTGTGCGTCTTTCAGTTTTTTTCCGATCTGCGAGGCGTTTGACATCAGAGTAACGTTAATGATGACTCCTTTTTCTTTGCCGACGGTTGCGTTGAATTGCTCGATAAAGTCGTTCATTGGCGAATTGACCTGCTCGCCGTAAACGTGCCACATGGTGAGAGTCGTCGGTTTTTTCGGGTTCAGCAAGGTGTTGTTTTTATTGCAGGCAAAAAAAGTAAAGGAGGTTGCGAGCGTCATTGCAATGACGATGAACAACGAAACAAATTTTTTGGTCTTACATTTCATATCGATCTTCCGTTATCGGTTACGTGAGCGTTTGCTCACCCGATTTCTAAAAGTTTTTTGATTTTTCCGGTTTCCCCCACCTTTTTAGGGTTTGGGTGGGGGAATTTTCGTTGCGTTTTTGCTATACTCATGATAGTTCAAACGTTGCAAGCAAGCGCAAAAACACCATTAAGTATATACGAGTACATAAAAGTATACCACATGCGCATGCGAAAGTCAATTGCCGTTTAACAACAAACAAAATAGCAAACATAACAAAACGGAATTAAAACGCCCGTCGAATACGACGCATATTAAGGCGAACAAATCAACAAATCAAAGATACAAAATCGGTTTCACGTCGCAAAATGCGATTTGAAATATATATTTAAAAAAACAAGGAGAAACAAAATTATGAAAAGGAAATCAATCGTCACGATTTGCACAATAGCGTTGATGCTTGTTTTGTCGCTTTCGGTTCTTGCCGCTTGCAACAAAAACAAACACAACTTTTCAAGCGAATGGAAAAATGACGAGCAATATCACTGGCACGAATGTGTGACCAAAAAACACACGGACGTTGCGGACAAAGCCGACCATACTTTCGATGCAGGCGTTGTCACAAAAGATCCGACAGAAGCCGAGGAAGGCGTGAAAACTTTCACTTGTACGGTGTGCGGGTATCAAAAAACGGAAGCCGTTCCTAAACTCGGACATACGTTTGATATGAACAAGTGGAAGTACGACGACGAAAACCACTGGCATCCTGCAACCTGCGGCCACACGGACGCGAAAAAAGATCTTGGCGCGCACGTATGGAACGAAGGCGTCGTCACCAAAGAGCCGACAGAAACCGAGGAAGGCGTGAAGACCTACACTTGCACCACTTGCGGCAAAACCAAAACCGCAACAATCGGCAAACTCGATCACAAGCATACTTTCAATATGGAAGCGTGGACGTTTGACGACGAAAACCACTGGCATCCTGCAACCTGCGGCCACACGGACGAGAAAAAAGGTTTTGCCGCGCACGAATGGAACGCGGGCGTCGTCACCAAAGAGCCGAACTACGGCGTTGAGGGCGAAAAGACTTTCACCTGCACGGTATGTAAAGCAACCAGAACAGAGCCGATAGCCGCTCTCGCAGCAAAAGACAACGAAATCGAACTTAAAGAAGGCAAAACGCTTGGCAAGGAATACGACGGAGAAGCTATTTCGATCACGAAAGACGATTTCGTGATTGAAGGCAATCGCGAACTTGCATTTATGTTCAAGGTAAAAGGCGCGGCAGACGACACGTACACCGCGGACGCTCCGAAGAACGCCGGCGAATATACCGTGAAAGTCAGCGTAGCAGCCACGGCGGAGTGGAAAGCCGCGTCAAATACTTTTGACTTTGCTATCGCCAAAAAGTCCCTTACGGCGACGGCAACCAAAACTTACGACGGCAACGTAACAATAGTGGCAACCCCTGACGGCGCAGTCGCAGGCGATGCGGTCACCGCGACAATCACAATGGACAGCAAAAACGTCGGCGCAACCGTCAAAGAAGTTACGCTTGCAGGCGCGGACAAAGACAATTACGTAATCGATAAAACGAAGGTTACCGCAAGCATCACCAAAAAAGACATCACCAAAGATATTCCTCATATGAACTATTACTATAATGCTACGACGTCATTGTTCTTATACAATGGCTCGACAGGTGGTTACGGCACGATATACGGCGATGCTGTTATTATTCGCATTCTTTTTGAAAGCAAAGATGCCGGAACAACCAACATCACAGGCGTGAGCATTTCCGGCACCGACAAAGGAAATTATTACATCGACCATACAAAATTGAGCGGAACGATCATTCAAACATCTTTGGGTTTGGTTGGAATTAATTTCAAAATTTTCAAATTCGGTGATAATTATTACAGTGTTCCTTTAAAAGTCACAGAAGACCACGTAGATATGAGTGGGTTTAATGATGACGTCACCATAAAAATGATCAAATACAACGGAACGCATGCTATCGGCGAAACTTGGACGCTCACAAACGCCGACTCAGACTGCTTTGAGATTACGGGTGCCGATGCGAAAAACTACAAAAAAGTCATGTTTAACGACGAAGAAGGCTTTGCATGCACGGCAACCTTGGCGGTTGATGAAAGCATGCCCGAACTTACGAATCAAGTTTATAATGTCAGCTTAGGAAAAGGCACGTATTGGTATAAGAAAGATGTTGAAGCTGGCAATAAAACGTTAGTGTATGACCAAAACAAGATGAAGATAAACGTGTATATGTCCGACGGAAATAATGCGACGGTTATTGATAAAGAGATTATTGTCTCGCAAAAAACAACCTTATATTTCTATGTAGTAGTTACCGAGGAAGTATTCAGGGGGCCTAGGGTTGATAATTCCACCACCACGTTCGCCGAGATGACTATTGGGACGCCATATAGTTTGCCTCAGGATAAAAAATACTTATTGAAAGTTAGTTTGCCTCAGAACGGATACTACCAGATAACAAGGGCGAGATCTTCTTCGGACTCATATAGTTTCTACGACGAGCAAGGCAACAAACTTACACCGCATAAATACGATGGACGTGCCGTAATAAGAAAACCGAACGGATACATCGACTATTATGGTGACCACACTTATACAATTGCTAATTTCGGTGACAGTGTGAAAGTTGTTTATATTTCAATCAGTGGTTCCGATACGTCGTTTAATAATTACATCACTGTAAGTAAAACAAAAGACATTGCGACAAGCGAAACAGGCAAATACTTGGAAGGCGAGGCAAAATATTTTGCGAGACAACTCGGTGTTGGAAAAATTACAATCAAAGAAAATGATTCTACCAATCTGTCAGCGAGAAAACTTACCTATAAGGTGTATGGCGCTGATATGAACGAAATCCAAATGAACGAGGACGGGTCTTTCGACATTCCGGCAAACGGGAAATACCTTATCGAAGTAATTAACGGAACAAAAGGGGAAATAGCCTCTGTGAAGTTTAGCGTAGTTGAGGCATAGTAAAAATCATCAACAACAAATCGGATAAGCGGGTGTAAAAACCCGCTTATCCGTATCGTGTTTTATAAAAATAAAGGAGACATCGATGAAGAAAAAATCTTTATTATTCCTTGCGCTTGCGTTGTCGCTGTGTCTTGCGCTGGTCGCTTGCGGTGACAAAAACGGAGGCATAAACAAACTGACCGCCGAAAGCGGCATCACCGCAGACGGCGCGTTTGAAAAAGGCTCCGCGCTGAAAGCCGAACATCATGCCGCCGACAGCGAGCAAGGCAAGGCTGCAATTTCGGAAATCAATAAGCCGTACGACAGTGCAAAAATTGCCGTTTTCGACATCACTCTCACAAAGGGCGGCGAAAAGGTGCAGCCGAGCGGCAAGGTCAAAATCACCATGCCGAAGCCGTTCGAGGCGGACGGTTACGTCACCTATCACGTCAAGGGCGACAACACGGTAGAGGAACTCGCAACGACGGCCGACGGCAACAATATATACTTTGAAACGACAAGTTTTTCCTATTTTGTGGTTGCGGGCTTGGTAAATGCCGAAGAGCAGCATATACACGTTTACGTCGAAAAGGTTAACGACAGAAACCTCGTGGACAA
>SAMEA104315422__coassemble_435_pt1 | contig 20073 bp, 14 predicted proteins | sample SAMEA104315422__metabat2_low_PE_034 | metagenome-assembled genome bin SAMEA104315422 (sample SAMEA104315422) | gut metagenome | biome: Monkey gut; feature: monkey-associated habitat; material: faeces | place: China | collected 2013
GTGTACGGGTGAAGCGGATGTGCAAACAGCTCGTCGCTGGTGGTCATTTCAACCAGATTACCGAAATACATAACGCCGATTCTGTCGCTGAAGTATTTTACGACCGACAAGTCGTGCGCAATGAACAAAATGGTAAGTCCGAGTTGTTCACGCAAATCGTTCAGCAAGTTGATGACCTGCGCCTGAATGGAAACGTCCAAAGCGGAAACAGGTTCGTCTGCAATGATAAGTTCCGGCTTCATGATTATGGAACGAGCCACGCCGATACGTTGACGCTGACCGCCGGAGAACTCGTGCGGATAACGCGTCGCGTGCTCCGGAACAAGGCCTACCATTTCCAAAACTTCGTAAACCTTTTCGTCGATATACTTTTTGTCCTTTATGCCCTTTATGATAAGACCCTCGGCAATGATATCTCTGACCGTCATACGAGGATCCAACGATGCGATAGGATCCTGGAAGATCATCTGAATCTGGGTGACGAATTTTTCTTTGGAAGCAAGGCGAAGTTTTTTCCTCTTCTCTTTAACGAGAGCGGCTTTTTCTTCGTCGGTTTTTGCTGCGGCAATCATCGGATCATAGGTGTCCCTGACTTCCTGCATAAGCTTTTTGGCGTGCTTTTTGTCGCAGTTCTTGTGGTCGTCCTTGGCGGATTTGATCTTTTCTCTTTCTGCCACTATAACCTTTCTTGCGGCTTCTCTGCGCTCGGCGATTTTCGCTTTTGCCTCTTCAGGATTTTGCGCATAATCGGCTTTTATCTTTTCAATGTCGGCCTTTAAAGCTGCTTTTTCGGCTTTTATGGTGTTTTTGTAGCTTCTGGTGCCCGCCGCGATACGCTGACCTTTGAAGTAGATATCGCCGCCGGTGATGTCGTAGAGTTTGATGATGGAACGGCCGGTGGTGGTTTTTCCGCAACCGGATTCGCCGACCAGACCGAAAACTTCGCCCTTCTTGATTTCGAAGCTTACGTCGTCAACGGCTTTGAGCTCGGAGCGGCCCATCTTGAAGTATTGACACAAATGATCGACTTTCAACAACACTTCGTTATTGTTTTCCATTTTCAATACCTCCTCTTTCTTTCATCCTTTGAATTCTGTCCGTAACGATTTTCGGCGGATCGACTTTCGGAGCGTCCGGGTGCAACAACCAGGTTGCCGCGCTGTGCGTTTCGGAAATTTCGAACATCGGAGGTTGCTCTTCGAAGTCAATCTTTAGGGCGTATTTGTTTCTCGCCGCAAATGCGTCTCCGACAGGAGGGTAAATCATGTTTGGAGGCGTGCCAGGAATTGCTTCCAGCTTCTCGTTGGTGTCAAGGTCCGGCATGCTGGACAACAGCGCCCAAGTGTAAGGGTGTGCAGGAGAATAGAAAATATCCTCTGCCGTGCCGTATTCAACGATTTTGCCTGCGTACATAACGGCGATTCTGTCTGCCATGTTCGCAACGACGCCGAGGTCGTGAGTGATGAAGATGATGGACAGATTTCTCTCTTTTTTGAGCTTGTTGATAAGCTCCAGAATCTGCGCCTGAATGGTAACGTCCAAAGCGGTCGTCGGCTCGTCGCAAATAAGAATATCCGGGTTTGCCGCAAGCGCGATTGCGATAACTATACGCTGACGCATACCGCCGGAAAACTCGAACGGATATTGCTTGTAGCGTTTGTGCGGTTCAGGAATGCCGACTTCGTCCATAAGCTTGATCGCTTTGGCTTTTGCCATTGCAGGGGTAACCCTGTAAACCACTTCGGAAGCCTTGCCCTTCAAGAAATCAACGATTTCTAGAGCTTTTTCTCTGAAATTAACGTGCTTTTCTTCTGCGATTTCGGCTTTATAATGGTCGATAAGCTCGGTGATGATCTGGCAAATCTGTTCTCTGACGATTTTAGGATCCACAACGTCTGCAGGGATAACCTTCCAGTCGGCTTTTTTGCCCCTTGCAAGCAGCGCGTCGTGCTTTTTGCTCTGCTTTGCAAAACGTTTTTCTTCCTTCTGATTCTTCTTCAGGCGATCGAAGTAACCGTTTATCGCGCTCTTGATGCTGGATTCGAAAACGTACGCGCGGCTGTCTTTAACGAGAGCCAGGCGGTCGATGGATTTTTCGACGGCGTCAATCATTTCCTTCGCGGCTTCCATTGCCTGCTTTCTGGTGAATTCCTGCTGGTAAACAGGCAGTTTTTCTTCCAGAACGCTGACGGCGAGTTCTTTGTTTTCCAAAGAGGTGTTGAAGCTGTATTCAACGCCTTTTGCCGCGCGATCGATGAACGGTTCCATAAAATCGTTCGCCAAAATCTCGTGAGTTTTCTCATCGAGTTCTTTAACGGAAAGCTCCGGAATTTCAGGGCTTACGTAAGTCAGATAATATCCGAGACCGAAGAAATTCGGTTTTTCAAGCTGAACGGCAGGCTCCAACACGGCCAAAATGTCCTCGAGAACGGAAACGCAACCGACGTAGCTCTTTTCTTTTTTGGCCGCAACGCCCGCTTCGACGAGCTTCGTTACGAGCTCTTCGATTTTAGCCTCGTCCCTGACCACGAAACGATCAACGGATTTTTTGGTGTTTTTTGCGATTTCCTTAATCTTCAACGGGCCGTTGGTAACGCCGTTTTTGTCGATTTCGAACAGCAATTCTTTGATTGCGCCGACTGCTTCGTTTGCGGCTTCGAACGCGATGTTGTATTTTGCTTCGAGCTCGATGTGTTTATATTCGAATTTATCGAACTTGGTAACGTCGGCCTTGTTCTGTTCTTTGCTGGCTTCGCCGTAAGCGTGGTCCATGCTGTCGCAAAGAACCGCCATGGTGGTGTTGAAAATCTTGCGGCTATCACGACGTTTGGCTCTGTTTTTCAGAATCATGGCTTCGGTAAGCTGTTTGCCGATACGCATGATAGGGTTCAAGCTGGACATAGGATCCTGGAAGATCATGGCGATTTTGTCGCCGCGGATCTGATGGAACTGTTCCTCGTCGATTTTCAGAAGGTCCATGCCGTCGTAAATGATTTCGCCGCTTTCGACTATGGCGTTGTTTGCGGAGATACCGATGATGGCTTTGTTGGTAACGGATTTTCCGCTGCCGGACTCGCCGACGATGGCCAGCGTTTCTCCCTTATAGAGGTCGAAGCTGATGTCTCTGACGGCTTGCACTTTGCCCGCGCTGGTGCGGAAGGATATTTTCAGGTCTTTTACTTCAAGTTTCTTTTCCATATCTTAGTCCTCCGAACCTCTTAAGGATGGGTTGAACGCGTCTCTTAAGCCGTTGCCGAACAAGTTGAAGGAAATCATCAGTAAACTGAAATAAATTGCCGGAACGAACATAAGGTGAGGGGCTTGTTGCATTGCTGCCTGGCCTTCTGAAAGAAGCGTACCGATAGAACTCATCGCACCGCTGGAAAGATTAACTATTCCCAAATAAGTAAGAGAGGTTTCAGAAAGCATAACCCCCGGAATTACAAGAGCGCAGCTGGTAACCAACGTTCCCAAAGCGTTCGGGAAAATGTGCTTGAACATAAGTCGTGCGTCGCTTGCGCCGAGGGTGCGAGCTGCAAGAATATATTCTTGGTTCTTATAACGATAGAATTGCATACGGGTGGTGCTGGCCATGCCGATCCAACCCGTCAGGACAAACGCAAAAACCAATGCTCCTATTACGCCAACGTCTTTTGCCAAGTGTAATTGGAACAAAACGGTCACAACCGTCATAGGTATGCCGGACGAAACGCGTTCCATTGTGAGATCGACAACTCCGCCATAAAAGCCTTCGATTGCCCCATAGATTGCGCCGATGGTAAGGTTTATCACTGCTATGCAAATTGCCAATATAAAGCTGAACCTTGCGCCGTTTGCCAAACGCGACAACAAGTCGTATCCGACTTTGTTTGTGCCGAGCAAAAAGCTTGGCTCTTCACCGTATTTATATTGGAAATAAGTATAAGCGTCAACTCTAACCGAATAGTTTTTCGCAGCTCCTGCAACCTCTACTTTTGCGTATTTATAATTGCCCGGGTCGCCTTTGATTCTGGTACTGGTATAATCGTCTGCGAGACCGCTTGTTACGTACGCTCTCTGTAGTTGACCTTTTCCGTTGTAAACCGGTGTTCCGCTCTTATCTTTGCAGATATACCACACTCTTTGGTCGCTGACCGTTGTCTTAACAATCGGATAAAAAAGTTGTTTGCCATTCTCTTTTTGCCATTTTTGCATCTCCTGATACTTTTCGGAAGTCAATTGCAAAGACAAAAACGCTTTGTCGCGCCAATAGTAGCTATCAACCCTGACGCTGTACATTTTGCTTACCTTTTTGTCGGTAGGATCAACAATCTCGTATGTATCATAAACCCTATCGATTATCGTCACGCCAAGCTCAAGCTCCATTGCGCGGCACTTAACGTAGTCGATTTCGTTCATCTCGATTTTTTTCGTTCCGTCCCAAATTCCGCTTCCTCTCATGAAACTGATTTTTGGCAACAGCAAATCATAAAACTTTACGTCAGTATCGGCCGCCTCATCTCCCTTGGACGGATCTTTTGCATACGCCTTCACGTAAGTACCGTCCGACATAAACGGAACGAAAATTGCGAAAAGTAACAAGATTCCGACTATTATTGCGGCAATGACAGAAGATTTGTTAGCGGAAAATCGTCTTAACGCATCTTTCATATAACTGACAGGCTTAGTATCAAACTTTTTATCGGAAAGCTTATCGTTTAATTGAGCGAATTCAAATTTTTCTTTGTCGAAGTGTATGTTGCATTCATTCGGTTTCATTTTACTTCGCCCCCATTCTGATACGCGGATCGATAAATCCGTAACTTATATCCACCACTATGCCGGCCAAAAGACCGACAAAGGTGTAGAACGCCGACAACAGCATAAAGATGTTGTAGTCAGGCGGTGTAAATTGGATTGCGCTTAAATAAAGTTTGCCAACGCCCGGAATACTGAAAATACCTTCGATAATGAGCGAACCGGACAAAATGCCGACAAATTCGCCTATAATCATCGGAAAAATAGGCACCATAGAGTTTCTCAAGGCATGACGAACCGTCGCCTGACTTTTTGTGAGGCCCTTGGTTCTTGCAAGCAGCATAAACTCCGAAGTCAAAACTTCGGTAAGTTCGGCGCGTGTATAACGCGTAAGCCCTGCAATTGTGCTTAATGACAACGCCAAAAACGCCGGAATAAGCTGCTTAAACATCGTCGGCGAAAGAATCGGCACGTCATAATTTTTGATAATGATGTTAAACCATTGCAGTTTGAAGCAAAGGAAATATTGAATCAAAAATGCATAGACAAAGCTTGGCACGGAAACCATCACCATAACGCTTGTAGAAATGACATGATCTTGCCATTTGTTCTTTTTGAGCGCAGCATAAATACCAAACAAAAGGCCTAAAGGCACACTGAAAAGCATAGCGTAAAGGTTAACGACTATTGTATAAGGCAATTTTTCCAAGAAAAGTTCCCACACGTCGGTGCCGACGTATAATTGCTCCGAAATGCCCCAGTTGCCCTTTATTGCGTTTTTCAAAAAGATAAAATACTGCTGAATAATGGGCTTGCCGTAACCCAACTGTTCTCGACGCATCATAATGAGCTCCATATCTTTACCGAATTGTTCGGCAGGGATGCTCGGCAACGCCTTGATGAGAATGAAGCACATTGTCATTATGACCATAAAAACAAACAGCATCAATCCCAATCGTTTTAAAATGTATTTGAACATCTTTTTCTCCTTGAGATGTTTATTTTCAAAGCTAAAAACGGGTTTATAAAGCCATATATACGCCGAGGTTATCCCTCGGCGCATATTGACTTTTAACAAAATTAATTTTAATTTTGTGGTGTTTTCCCTCTTTTGGAGGGAAAACTGTTTTTGTTTTAAGGTTAAGCAGACTTGTAGTTCAAGGTGCCGCCTTGGGATTTAACGAAAGCGTCCCAATCACCGTCAGTGTAGTTGAAGGTCATATATTTGACGCCGCCGCGGCCTACGCCGTAGACGTATTCTTCGGTGTAGTATTTGATTTGCATGCCCTTCAAAGCTGCGGAAGAATCCGTAAGCAGAGGGATCATATCGTATTGTTCGAGAACTGCGCCTTCAAGAGCAGCCAAAACCTTAAGTCTGATGGACATGTCGGCTTCGGTGCCTGCTTTGAATTTGACTTTATCCTTGCTTGCCTTGCCGTCAACGACTTCTGCGATTTCGATTTCTTTGCCGCCGAGAGCTTCAGTCCAAGCAAGAACGCTTGCGCGATAGGTTTTTTCGCCGGCACCGAGGTCAAGAGCAACGTCGGTAGTGGTGGCGGAAGTGTCCCAACCCGGATCGTATTGATATTTGGAAGTGGTGTACGCTTCGATGAGGCCGTACGGGTTCAGCGCAGAACCGGTCCAACCTACGCCGAACAACAAGTCAACAGTGTTGTTCTTGAGGTAATCACTGAAGGAGTTTCCGAGGTCACCGGATTTGGTGAACTTAAGTTTGCCTTCAAGCTTGGTGCCTTTTACGGCTTCGGTGTAGTTGTTGATGATGAAGTCTGCGCCGTTGCTGTAGTAAGCGGCGGCAGCTTTAGGAATACCGATTTGAATTTCGACATAATCTTTTTCGGTCATGTAGCCAAGTTCGATAGCTTTGTCGTACGCAACGTTGAAAAGCTCTTTTGCTTTTCCAAGGTTGTAGCCGCTGATCGCTTCGATTGCGTCGTCAAGAGTTGCATAAGTTTTGCCTTCGCCAACTTCGTCTGCCATGCCCCAGAAAGCAACGATAACCTTCTTTGCTTCTTCAGTGGTGCGATATGCAGTGCCGTTTTCAGGGTCGGAAATGATCATCGTGCTGTACAACGCTTTTGCAGGGTTACCCATAGGGTCCAACGTGAGAGCGTATTTGGCGCGATCGAGTGCGTAGCACCATGCTTGACGGAATTCTTTGATGCTGAGAATTTCTTTGTCTGCATGTGGTTCGCCGGCTTTCTTACCTTCGTTTGCGGTGTCTTCGGCAGCTTTAAGGCCGACTACGTCCGGGTTGAACGCCATAAACCAGGTGCTGTCGCCGTCGGTGTAGTAGGTGTGCTTGCTGGATTGATAATCCTTCATGTCTTCAGCCGTCAAGCCGTAAGCGTCAAGCTGGCCGGAAAGGAACATGGAAAGCCTGGTGGAAGCCTGTTCAACATATTTGATGTTGACGTCGGTTGCCATATATGTCTTGCCTGCGTCATAGCCGTAGAAACTATCGTTTCTGTGGAATTTGATTTCGGCGTCCTTGAGGAAGTAGGTAAGTTTGTACGGGCCGTAACCGACGTATTTGTCGGCAGAAGTGCCGTAGGTGTTGCTGTAGATGCCGTCTTTTATGCTTTCGCAAGCCTTGTAGGTTGCCGGGTGCACAAGCCAGGAAGAAGTGAGGCTGTAGTGCAGATAGAAGCCTTCGAGCGGGTTGATGAGGGCGAGAATAAGGCTGTTGCCGTCATCTGCGGATTCGATACCTACTTCAGAAAAGTCCATGGCAGGATAGGTGAAATCGTAAGCCCAGAAGTGAAGTTCTTCGTTAGGTTCGGTTTGCCACACGCCGAGAACTTTGGTCCAGATGGCGTTCAAAGCGGCGTCTGCCGAGATTTCGGCATAGGTTTTGCCTTCCAGACTCTTAACTTCGGCCTCGGTGAAAGAACCGTCACCACATGCCGCGGTATAAGTCCAAGCTGCGCCGTTTGCTTTAACGTAACTGCTATAGCTGGAGCTAAGCCAATTTCCGATATAAGATGCGCTCAAGTCAAAAATGAGTTTGTCGCTGAATTCTTCAACGGCTTTATTCCATTCCGTGTACTTGTCAAGAGCGGAAACTTTCAGTGTTTTTCCTTGTTTGAGATAATTTTCAGCGTTGAAAATCTTCATGTCGCCACTGTAAACGCTGTCTGCGCGATAGTTTGCGGCTGCAGGGTTGAGCAACAATTTCAAGGATTCAATGTAAGTGTCGGCATTGATAGCATCTCCGTTGTCGAATTTGGCATTTGTGTTCAAAGCGATTTTCCAAACCTTGGCGGTGTCGCCTTCCTTGATGCCGTATTTTCCAACGTAGTCGGCAGTTACGTCCACAGGGAATGCGCTTGCCATTTCGGCAACCATTTTGTAACCGTTATGATTTTCGTTATAATCAAAGCCATAGAAGCCCATCGTGGTGTAATCCAAAATGGTGGCGTCGGTGTTGGTTTGATAAACGTGCGGGTTCCAGTTGGTTGGGAAAGTGCTCAAGGACGCGTTGTAAGTGTAAGAAGCGCTCGGATCATATCCGCACACCTTGCACTTGCCGTTTTCCATGGTGTGAGGAATGGTCTTGGTGAACACGTATTCGACTCCTTCACAGCCTTCACGTTTGCAATACCTTGCCGTTTGTCCGATGGTGCTGCAGGTAGGCTCTGCGACAACAACCCAATCGCCCCAATCGTGTCCGAGCTTGGTGATAACTTCCGTTTCGCGTTCGCCACATGCGCAAACACGATATTTAGAACCGTCTTTTTCGCACGTTGCGTCCGCAACAACTATCCATTCTCCATAAGAGTGAGAGTGGTTTTCATCGAGAACGAAGCCACAACGTTTGCAAATCCAGTTTGGAGCATAGTCGTGTCCCAATGCCGGAATAACTTCGGTTTCGGTTTCGGAACAACCTTCAACGGTGCAGGAACGATGTTTGCTGCCATCGTGTATACAGTCTGCCTCCGTATCAATTGTCCAATCTCCGAAAACGTGATCATGATCTGCACCAATGTCCGGATCTGGTTTCGGGTCTTTGTCGCAAGCGGCAACGGCCAGAACAGACAGAACCAACATAACTGCAAGAAGCATAGCAATCAGTTTTCTTTTCATTTTGATACCTCCATAAAGTTTTTAAATTTATTTCAAATTAAACTTTGAAACGTGGTTGGTTGGTAAATTTAATATTTATACACAAGTGCATAAACGATAAATTATTAACATTTTAACACAGCATATACTATATGGCAACTATTTTTGAAAAATTTTTTTCGTTTTTTAATATTTTTTCAATGTTCGAAAAAAAATTGCTTATATTTATATACTAAAGTAAGTGCTTATTTAACAAATTTATATTGTAAGCGGCGAAAAATCCTTCTCTTCTCTGCCGTATCGTATTTTTTATAAAACCGCCGATTTTATGCATTATACAAGTTTTTATGCAAAATTTGCGTCGTTATGCAATTTTCGTTTTGAAAAAGAAAAAAGGCGCCGATGCGCCTTTCAACTTTTGTTTTGTGTTTTTTCGTTTGCTTATTCTTCGGAGGGAGCTCCGACAGGGCAAACGTCTGCGCAAGAACCGCAGCTGATGCATTCGTCGGCATTGATAACGTACTTGCCGTCGCCTTCGCTGATTGCGCTGACAGGGCAACCTTCCGCGCATGCGCCGCACATAATGCAGTCGTCACTGATCACATATGCCATATCCATTACCTCACTTTTTAATATTGTGCCTTCATTATATCACATCGTTTTGCAGATGTATAGCGTTTTTGACAAATTTTTAGTCCAAAATCGATTTTACGTCGTCCGGGACGTCGGCGCCCACGTCGCTGTCTTTCTGATGCTCTTTTGCGTTGACTTCCTCGAGTTTGTAGGTTTTAATTTCAAAAGTGTCGTCGGCGGTGCGGATTTTCACCTTCACCGTGCGGCGGATGATGTCGTTGTCCTCCACGACGCCCTCCCCGTCCGGAGTTTTTGCTTTGCTTCCGATTTTCGGCATCAGCTTGTAGGTTTCGGCGTAGTAGCTGTTTTCGTATTTTAAGCAGCACATAAGCCTGCCGCAAACGCCGCTGATTTTTGTCGGGTTAAGGCTGAGCCCCTGAAGCTTGGCCATTTTTATGGAAACCTTCTCGAAGTCCGGCAGATGCGTGGTGCAACAGCACGGTCTGCCGCACTGGGCAAGCGCGCCGCGCATTTTTGTGTCGTCGCGTTCGTAAATCTGCCTGAGCTCTATCCTCACCTTGAACGCCGCGGCCAGGTCCTTCACCAGCTCCCTGAAGTCGATGCGGCCGTCGGCCGTGAAATAAAAGATAACCTTGCTGCAATCGAAGGTGTACTCCGCGTCCACAAGCTTCATCTGAAGCCCGCGTCTGGCGATTTTTTCCGCCGCGGTTCTCAGCGCTTCTTCCCTCTTTTGCAGGTTCTTTTTCAGCTGTTCGTCGTCTTTTGGGGTGGCCTTTCTCAAAACCGGCTTTAACGGCTGAACGATTTCGGAGTCGTCAACCTCTTTGTTCGGAACCACGACTCGGCCGTATTCGGTGCCTCTCGCGGTTTCCACGATAACGCCGTCCCCCTCCGAAAACGCGATGCTTTCGGGACTGAAATAATATATCTTGTTGCTGTTTTTGAATTTGATTCCGACTATTATCGACATATACCCTCTATTGTTTTTTGCAATTATATTTTATTTGTAAAATGCCCATAAGCAAGTTTTCCGCCACGGCGGTTTGCGACACGTTGAAAAACAGTTTTTTCCGTTCGTCGTTTATAAGGTAAATTATTTTTCCCACGGCCTCGGCAGAAAATTCCGCCGCAAGCTTTTTGACGTTCTCTTTCTCAAACGTTCCGACCGAAAGTTCGCCGTCGCCGTCCGCCACCAGAACGTCCCTAAATATTATGGACATAACGTCCAGCAAAATGCCGAAATTTTCCCGAACAAACACTTTACGCCCCAAAAGCGGCGCCACATCGGAGCTTTTCGTCAGTTTGAACAAAATGTCAAACGCTTCCGAATAGATAAGTTTGTAGTTGTCGTCCGCAGCGATTTTGTCGGCTTTTCCGAGCATTCCGCCAGAACATGCAGCCGCCACTTCCGCGGTTTCCGAGCTGCCCGTTTTCTTGAAAATTTCGTTGTAAACGACGTCGGGCGAAAAGCTTTCCAAAGCAATCATTCTCACCCTCGAACGCACGGTGTCCAGCATGGCCTGTTCGTTTGAAGTCAAAAGGAAAAATATGACGTCTTGAGGCGGTTCCTCCAAGGTTTTTAAAAGCTTGTTCTGCGCCGCCTGATTCATCTGATCCGCGCCGCATATAACGTAAAGCTTTTTGCCGCCCTCGTTGGATTTCACGATGCTGTCGTCCACTATGTCCGCAACGTCTTCCACCTTGATTTTTTTCAGATCCTCGTTCACGAAAACCACGTCGCTGTGGTTACGATGCAGAATTTTTGCGCAGGCAGAACACTTCCCGCAGCCGCCGTTATCGCAAAAAAGCCTCAACGCCGAAAGCTCGGCCAAACTCAAAAGGGCCGTTTCGTCCGGAGATACGAACATATACGCGTGCGCCACGTTACCCGTGTCCGCGTCCTTCGCCAGACTTTTGTAGGCGTTGCTGTTTTTTAAGGCTTCCTCAAACTGCATCTATCTTATTATACCTTTTTCTCTCAAAAGCTCTATTATTTTTTCGGTTGTGTCTTTCTTGTTCCGGCACGGAACGATTTTGACTATCCTGCCCTCCGACATCTCTGCGTCCTCAAGATAGCCCTCGTAAACCTTGAGGTGAAAATCCATTGCTTCGTCCTCGAGTCTGTCGTGAAGCTCGGCCGATTTCTGACGGCTTCGGAACGAATGTTCCGGCGACAAATCCAAAAACACCGTCAAATCGGGCATACAGCCCTGAATGGCGTGACGGTTGATTTCCAAAACGTTTTCGATGCCGAGGCCTCTCGCTCCGCCCTGATAGGCGATGGAACTGTCCAAAAATCTGTCGCAGATAACAAGCTCTCCCCTATCCAACGCAGGTTTTATCACCTCATCCACGAGTTGCGCGCGCGACGCGGCGTACAAAAGCGCCTCGCACATAGCGTTCATTTCGGTGTTTTCGGGATTGAGAATAACCGAACGGATCTGTTCGCTGATTTTGTTGCCGCCCGGCTCCCTGGTGAAAATCGCATGCTGACCGGTTTTGTCCAAATATTCCTTAAGCTGCTTAAGCTGAGTGGACTTGCCGACTCCCTCGCAGCCTTCAAACGTAACGAATTTGCCTTTCATAATGTCTCCTTCCGACCTATTATAGCACAAAAGCGCAAAAGTTCTCAACCTTTTTGTCGGCTTTTATTGTAATAATAAAAAAAATAAGTTATAATGTTTTCAAACCACTTTATCGGAGGACGAAAGTTGCCAAAAACCATTTCCGTGCTTGTGAAACCCGCGTCGGGGCGTTGCAACGCAAGCTGCAAATATTGTTTTTATAAGGACGAAGCAAGCCTGCGCGAGCAATCGGATTTCGGCCTTATGAGCCTTGAAACCGCCGAAAACCTTATCGCGAAAGCGTTGGATTTCTCAAGCGGCGGCCGCATATTTTTCACCTTTCAGGGCGGCGAACCGACGCTTGCGGGCCTTGATTTTTTCAAGCGCTTCGTGGCTGCCGTGAACGAAAAAAATCTTGCGCGCACAGCCGTTTTTTACGGCCTGCAAACGAACGGCTCTCTCCTCTCCAAAGAATGGGCGGAATTTTTCAAAGACAACGATTTTCTTATCGGTCTGAGCCTTGACGGCGACAAAAAAGCCGACCGTCTGCGTACGTTTTCGGGTGGAACTCCGCTCTTTGACAGCACAGTCAAAGCAATCAATTTGTTGACGGAATACGGCGTTCAATTCAACGTTTTGTCGGTTTTAACCAAATATTCCGCAAACAACGTCGAAAACGTATACGCTTTTTTCAAGCGCCACAATCTTAAATATCTTCAGTTCGTTCCCTGTCTCAGACCACTGTCCGAAAAGCCGACCGAGGACTTCTATCCTTCCCCTGAAGAATACGGAAACTTCCTTACCAAGCTCTTTTCTCTCTACGTCAAAGACTATCTTTCGGGCGACTTCGTCAGCGAAAGAAAGCTGGACAATTTCGTCCGAAATTATCTCGGTCTTCCCGCCGAACTTTGCGGCATGAACGGCCATTGCAACGCGGGGTTCGTCGTGGAAGCAAACGGCAACGTTTATCCTTGCGATTTCTACGCGACGGACGAATATCTTTTGGGCAACGTCAACCGACAAAGCTTTTTCGAAATCGCAAAAAACCCGAAAATGATTGGATTTTTGCAAAGCAGCCTGAAACCGCGCGAAAAGTGCCTTTCTTGCAAGTATTTCCGCGTTTGCAGAGGCGGAGGCTGTCGGCGCGAACGGCAAAGCGAAGACTTTTGCGATGCGTACAAAATCTTTTTTGAAAATTCCCTGCCCGCATTTTCGGTTTTCGAAAACGAAAATTAGAATATATCCATAAAAAACCGCCGATTTTTTTCGGCGGTTTTTACGTTAAAATTCTTTTTTGATTTTTCGGAGTATCGCCTCGTCTGCGGGGCAAAAGTCGTAGTCGTCGATTTCTCGGGGCAAAATCCACTTTATGTCGCTATGTTCGAGCATTTTCGGCTCTCCCGAAACGATTTTCGCCTCATAAACCGACAGATAAACGGTGAGGTCCGGATACTCGTGTAAAACTCTTTCAAAAAGCCGCACCGTTTCGATCGAAACGTCCAGTTCTTCCCTCAGCTCTCGTTTAAGCGCCTCGGCTTCCGTTTCGCCGTTTTCCACCTTGCCGCCCACGAACTCCCAAAGCAGTCCGCGCGCCTTGTTTTTCGGCCTTTGACATATCAAAAATTTGTCGCCGTTTTTCACCAGCGCGGCCACAACTTCCGCCGTTTGTACGGCCGAATTTGCGATTTTTACCGAATATTCGCCCTTTTTGAACAGCGTTTCGTAGATTTTCAGCATAGCGTTTGCATAGTGGGCGGGATCCTTTTTTTCGCCCTTTTCTATGCACAGAATTTCGTACCCTATGCCGCCGTCCGCAACCGTCGTAACCCCCGTTTCCGTCACTCCGTTTTTAATGTAAAAAGCTTTTCGGCGAGTCCTTGTTTCCAGCTCCTCGCCATTTGCCGCAAGGTCCGTTCTTTCGATTTCAAGCATAACCGCGCCGGCAGGCAAATCGGTTTTTATTGCCGAAAGCATCTTGCTTCCGTATCCCTTTCCTCTTTCCGACGAAATCACCGCAAGATAGTCCAAAAGCCACGCGTCCCCCTCGTCCGGGATCTGAAAAACGGCGTAAGCCTTCGGCTCACCGCCACAAATCAATTCGTAAGCCTTGCACTGTCCCTTCTTATATTGCTTTTCCAAAAGCTCCAGCGGCTTTATTTCGGCAAGCGGAAAATCGTTTTGCATGCGACCTGCGTAAAGCTTTTTAAGTTCTTCAAAATTCAATTCTCTGAGTCGTTCCGTCATTTTTTACTCCCGGTTTTTATATTTTAGCTTGCGGCGCGCCAAAAGTCAAACTTCTGCGCGGCCGATAAGATAGTCCACCGACACCTCAAAGTAATCCGCCAGCAGCCAAAGTGACCTTATGCACGGCTCCTTTTTGCCCGAAAGCCAGGCGCTTATGGTGTTTTGTTTCACGCCCACGCGCTCGGCAAGCGCAACCTGCGTCAGATTTTCGACGCGCATAAGCTCCCGTATTCTTTCCGCAACCAAAATTTTCATACGAAGTCCCCTTTTTTGACATATCGCCATAGCAATAGTTCAATTATACTCCCGTTTTCAAAAAAACGCAACGGTATTCGTTGCGTTTTGGTTTTTATCTGCTTTTCCCTTTTCAGTCGGCTTCTTTCTGCGAACCGGTCGGGTTCATTATGCTGTAACCGACGTTCACGAGGTGGTCGGCCACACGCTCCAGCCCCGAAACGGCGGACGAATAATACGGGCTGCATTCCACGTTGCAGGATCCTTCCGCAAGCCGCGAGAAGTGACTGCTTTCGAGCTGCTTTTTCATTCTGTCCACTTCGTTCTCGAGAACGGTCAGCTCGGGCAGCTTTTCCTTGTTCAGGTTTTCAAACGCGTCTTTTGCGATTACAAACATTTCGATGGTTTTATCGAACATTATCCGCACTTTATCCTGCGCTTTTTGCGAGAAAGCCAAGCCCTTTTTGCGCATTTCCTCGCCGATTTCATAGAAGTTTTCGGCGTGGTCGCCTATTCTTTCAAGGTCGTTAAGAACGTGGAAATAGGAACCTATGACCTTTTCGTCGCTCTCGTCGACCGACGGCGAAAGCTTGATCAGAAACTTCGTAAGCGCGCTGTTGGTAAAGTCGATGACGCGTTCGTTGTCGCCGATTTTTGCGCCGTTTTCTGTGCTGCGGTTTTCCAGCGCCCCGAAAGAAAGATTAAGGTTTTCCTCAACCTTTTCTATCATATAGTCGATTTCCTTTTTCACCTGCATCAGCGCAACCGGAGGCATCGCCAGCAGACGATCGTCGACGTATTTCAGAGCGTACCCGAAATAAGGCTCCTCTTTGTCTTTTATGACGAGGCAGGAATATTTCACCAGTTGCTTAACAAACGGCAACAGCAAAGCGGTGGTCGTCACGTTGAATATGACGTGGAAAACGGATATGCGCATCTGAAGCGCGGTCGGGTTTTCTCCCGGGAACATCGAAGTCAGAATATTTACGACGGGATTCTTGAATATCCATATAAGCACGGTGAAAAGAGCCGTGCCGATGACGTTGAAGGTGAAGTGGATAAGTGCCACGCGTTTGGAGTTTGCGTTCGCGCCGACGGACGCAAGAAGCGCCGTAACGCAGGTGCCGATATTTGCGCCGAGAACTATAAACAGCGCAAGATCCAGCGGCAGCACTTTTGCTCCGACCATCGTTATCACCACGCCCGTTGCCGCTGAAGAGCTTTGAATGAGCGCGGTGAAAATCACGCCCACCAAAATGAGCAGAAGCGGAAAATCCATGACCGCAAAAGCCTTAGTGAACATGGTTTCGACAAGCGGATTTCCGAATGCGCGATCACTGCTCATCACGGAAAGCCCCACGAAAATAAGCCCCAGGCCGCAGCACAGACTTCCGGCAATTTTCACCTTCTCTTTTCTGGCGAAACCCATCATAACGCCCGCAAACGCCAGAAGATACATAACCATGTTGAAATAGTCGTTTTTAAGCGCAACCAGCACGCCCGTTATCGTGGTGCCTATGTTCGCGCCCATAATAATCGGCGTTGCCTGCATAAGCGTCATCACGCCGGCGTTGACAAGACCGATAACCATAACCGACGTTGCGGAAGAACTTTGTATGATTGCCGTCACACCCGCGCCGATTCCCACGCCCGAAAAGCGATTGTTGCTGATTTTTCCGAGCAGCTTTTTCATTCCGTTTCCGGCGCTTTTCTCGAGAGCGTCGCCCATGAAGTTCATACCCACTATGAACACCCCGACGCCCGCAAGAAGCCATATCAGACTCTGCGTCAACTGCAAAAATTCTTCACCTGTCATAACGTAATTTCTCCTTTCTCCTATGCGCTTAAACGATTTTTAGACAATGCTTTTGCCGACGATTTCGGCACATTCAGTATAGCATAAAAAGATTTTTTGTCCAAATCATTGCTCGCCGAACCAAAAAGAAAACGCCAAACGCAAAGATTTTTTGATTTTTTGCAGCTTCGCCCCGCCGTTTTTGGCCAAATCCGCCGCCGCATAGCACAAATTTGAAATTTCGCCAAAAAAAGAAAGCTTGTTCGGCGTATAAAAAACAAAAAGACGCAAGCATTGCTGCCTACGTCTTTTTGTAACAACGAATCGACGGAAATAATCGAGCCTTAATTAAAGCAGGTTTCTTTGCCTGAACAAGAATTGCAACTGTTGCGCTTCATTAGGCAATTATATGTCGCTATTCTCTTTCGCGCCTTTTTGCCAAACACAATATTGAAATTTCAATGTTCCTTGCTTGCTACCGTCATCGCTTCTTTCATCCTTAAGATGATGGTTCCGTTTACTGCGTCGATATAATAAGACCACTGTGTTTCACCATCATTGAATACCAGGTAGAAGTACGGCGTTCTTTCAAGATCAATCAACTCTTCGGCGGTAAAGGTAATTTTGTTTGCCGCCGTTCCCATGAACACGTCGTCAAGCGCAATTCGTTTTGCTTCTCCGATGTAAATATATCGGGCCTTTGAGATAATTTCGCCTGTTTTTGCGTCGATTTTGTAACTGTACTGATATTTCCCGGCGTAGAACTCCAAAATCCAGCATGGGCGACCTTGATTGCGACTCAAAACTTCTTTGGTAAAAACTATTTTCTGCGACTCGCCGATATTTGCGTCCGCGATTGCAATCTCTTTTGCCATATCCAAAGTTATGAATGATATTGGCTCTTGATTGAGTTGAGTAGGCTGTCCAAGCGTTGCGTCGACTTTATACGTCCACTGCGTTTTACCGTTGTTGAAAACGAAGTAGAAGTATGGAGATTTAATTCCGCCGCCAACGTATTCCTCGACGGTAAACACAAGTTTTGCAAATTCGTCGTACACGCCTGCGTCTTTTGCGGCTATTTCTTTCGCCTCTCTGACGTCGATGTGATAATCGAAATAGAAGACCTCTCCGGTTTTGGCATCGACCTTGACGCTGTATTGAAACTCTTTTGTATAAAATTCCAAAATCCAGCACGGACGACCTTGATTGCGACTAAGCTCTTCCTTGGTGAACGTAGCATCTTCGGCGTTTACTTTTGCATACTTCAATGCAACGTTTTTTGCTTCTTCCGACGAGATGAACAATGCACCTTCGCTTTTTTCAAGGATAATTCCAAGCGTTGCATCGACTTTATACGTCCATTGCGTTTTACCGTTGTTGAAGACGAAATAGAAGTACGGGGTTTTGATGCCGCCGCCAACGTATTCCTCGACGGTAAACACAAGTTTTGCAAATTCGTCGTACACGCCTGCGTCTTTTGCGGCTATTTCTTTCGCCTCTCTGACGTCGATGTGATAATCGAAATAGAAGACCTCTCCGGTTTTGGCATCGACCTTGACGCTGTATTGAAACTCTTTTGTATAAAATTCCAAAATCCAGCACGGACGACCTTGATTGCGACTAAGCTCTTCCTTGGTGAAAACGACTTTCTCTTCGGCTCCGACGTTCACGTTTGCATACTTCAACGCAATTTCTTTTGCTTCTTCCAGCGAAATAAAGAACACTACACTGCTTTTTTCAAGGATAGCGCCACTCGTTGCGTCGATGCGATAAGTCCACTCGACGCGCCTGTCGTTGAACACCAGACGATAATACGGGGTTTTAATTCCGCCGTCGACAAGAACAGCCTCGGTGAAAGTGACTCTGTTGACACAGCCCGAATCTTGCAGGGCGATTTGTTTGGCGCGTATGATGCCGATAAACCTTGTGGACAGGACTTTCGAATCGACGTTTTTTTGCAAATAAATCAGCTCGTCCAGCGGGAGTTTCACAAGTTCGTCAACCGTCAGCCCGCTGACTTTCGACGCCTCTTCGATAAGTTTTGCTTTGCCCTCGGACACGCTGTATTTTTGGGCTATTTCGGCTGTTTCTTTGCTTTCCTCCTCGTTCACGTACACCAATGTCTTCACCGCATTGGTTTCTTCAAGGGCGGCCTGCACGTTTTCTGCCACCGATTTTTGGAGTTTCTTATTACCGTTCAGCTGTTTGTTGAACGAAACTAAAACGGTGTCGTTTCTGTCCATATAACCGCCCGCCTTGTACGCCGAGATTGTCACCATGATTGCGGTTCTCAAATCGTGCCCTTTCAGCGTCAATGCGCTAAGGACGTCTTCGGCATCGTCGTTCAGAAAGCGCACTGCCTTTACGCTACCGTTTCTTGCGATAGTGAACTCGACGCCGGGATTGATTTCCATCGTGACCTTACCCGCTTCTTTATTTCCAAGCGACAACGGCGTCACGATACTTATGAAAATCGCAAAAATAACACACGCCGCCAACAGCGCAAACCACCGATGTTTAACATTTTTATTTTGCTCAATAACTTCGGGTTTTGCTTCTGCAATTAAATCGTCGTCAATCTGACCGATTGCGGTCAATAATCTTTCCTTCTTCATAGGTAGATTTCCTCCTTCTCGAGATTTTGTTTGAGTTCGACGCGCATACGATACAAAATGGTTTTGACCTTGCTTTCGCTCATATTGTGCATTTCGGCGATTTCGCGAATGGGATACATATACCAATATCTTTGCACGAATAATTTGCGTTTCGTCTTGTGTTGGGCGCGCAAGAAGCGGTTTATAACCGCCACCAAATGCGCTTCGTCCATTGCCTGTTCAATCCCCTTAATATCTGGAATACAGTTTTCCACCTCGGACAAAACGATTTCGATCTGCCCGTTCCCGCGCTTGGACGTTTTGTGTCGGTTGTAGCGATTGATGGCAAGATTGCGAGTGATTTTCCCGAGAAATGCCGCCAGATTTTTGGGTTTTTGCGGAGGGATACCGTTCCAGGCGCCAAGGTAGGTATCGTTGACACATTCTTCTGCATCGAAGTAATTGTAAAGAATGTTGTAAGCGATCGTGTGACAGTATTTCCCGTACTTATCCGCCGTGACGGATATTGCGCTCTCGTGTCTCTCCCAAAACAATTCGATAATTCTTTGGTCGTTCATGTTGCATCTCCTTCGTTGCAATTTAAGCTGCTCTTTGCGTTTTCAACAGCAACAATCATTTGCGTCTCACCTATAAAGACAGCAAAAAATCCGCGACGTCGCGTGAAATTTAAAATTTTCAAGAATTTTTCAAACTTTCCTGATTTTATTATAGAACAAATTCAAGGTTTTCGGCAAGAATTTTTTCGGCGTTGACTTTCGCTTTTCACCGTGCTACAAACGCAGACGAAAGGCGATAAATCGGACGATAAAAAAATAGCAGATATCGGGCGCTCAATACCTGCTAAAAGATAATTATTCGATTATATATTTTCTGATTAAAACTTAAATCTAACGCCGAAAAAGTCTCTTGAAAAGAAAAAGCGAACTCCGTTTTTATATCAGAGTTCGTTTTTTTCATCTGTGGTGGAGACAAGGGAGGCGTAAGGAGCGGAGCGACGGAATAGCGAAACGCAGTGGAGCGTTAGCCCGCAGGGGTTCTGCGGCATTGCCGCTGCGCGGCGTCAGCAGCGCGGGACTCCCCTTGTAAAACAAAAAAACGCAAGCACTACGCTTGCGATTTCGGTGGTGGAGACAAGGGAGGCGTAAGGAGTGTAGCGACGGAATAGCGAAACGCAGTGGAGCGTTAGCCCGCAGGGGTTCTGCGGCAT
>SAMEA104315422__coassemble_450_pt1 | contig 19548 bp, 19 predicted proteins | sample SAMEA104315422__metabat2_low_PE_034 | metagenome-assembled genome bin SAMEA104315422 (sample SAMEA104315422) | gut metagenome | biome: Monkey gut; feature: monkey-associated habitat; material: faeces | place: China | collected 2013
TTCGCTTTTCCTGTTCTATTCGGTTTTTAAGTTTCATGCTGCCTAATTAAACAGCCTACTTATCTTATCATAACAAATAATTATTGTCAACGATTTGATAAAAGTTTTTCAATATTTTTTTGCCATTTTCCAAAGTTTCGACTTTTTCCGTAAAACCGCCGCTCCTCAGGCGGAATTTTACCTTTTATAGGGCATTTTTTGACAATATTTGCTTTTTATGTTGCAATCGGAAACGGAAATGTTGTATAATTTAAGAAGCTCGAAAAGGAGGTTTTTGACATGAGCAAACAGAAAAACAATCAGATAATTTCCCTCGTCTGCTTCATCATTTTCGTGGTTTGGGCAATCGCTATGCTCTTAAACTGCTTCGACATCGACGCAGAAATTTTGGATATCGTTTTGAAAATAGCAAACATCGCGGCTTTCGCTTTTATGGCCTACTACGCTTACTGCTACTACGCTGCAAACAAAAAGAACACGGTGATAACGGTGCTGTTCTGGATTGCGGCGATAGTCGGCGTCGTGGCCGTCATTTTGCCTCTCTTTGGCGTGGAAATTTCTTTTTAGAAAAATCAATCGAAAAAGCAGGCGCAGCCCTGCTTTTTCCGACCTTTGCATCTTTTACACGCGCACACGCGTGCGTAAACATATATAATAGGAGAGCTTATGTGCGACACGATGTGGCGACAGTTTGAAACGTCGTCCGTATTTGCAAAAAACAGCGACAGAAGCTGCAACGAACCGAATCTTTCCGTCTTTTTGAGGGGCGGAAAAACGCATGAGCGAGAGGTTAAATGCACCTATATTTCAATTCCGCAGGCGGAATACGTTTACTCTGTTCTTCTCGTCAAGCCAAGCTGGACGTGGGGCGCGGAAATGGGCGTCAACGAATGGGGCGTTTCCGTCGGAAACGAAGCGATTTTCACCAAAGGTTCCGACAAAAAAACCGAGCGTCTTATCGGCATGGACATCGTCCGGCTCGCTTTGGAACGCTCGAAAACGGCAAAGGAAGCGGTGGACGTCGTAAAATACCTCATCGAAACCTACGGCCAGGGCGGAAACTGCGGCTTTGACTGCAAGTTCTATTACGACAATAGCTTTCTCATCTGCGACAAAGACAAGGCCTTCATCATGGAAACCTGCGGCGGCCGCTGGGTGCTTAAAAAGCTGCATATTTTCGGCAACATTTCAAACCGTATATTTTTGACGAAGGACTACTCCAACTGCAATTTCGACAAGACGATAGATTTCAAAAAGACCTACACCGAACCTTTGCGCACCAAGTTTTCGGGCAGCAAGGAACGGGCGGACAAGGTTTTGGACCTTCTCTCGAAAAGCGCGTCGCTTTCGGACATTCTAAGTATCCTCAGAAGTCATTACGCGCCTGACGAACGCGATTTGTTCACCTCGGGAAGCGTCAAAAGCGTCTGCATGCATCAAAGCCTTTTGGGAAGCCATACAACGGGAAGCATGGCGGTGGAATACAACGCCGACGGTTTCGTCGTCTGGCTGACGGGAAGTTCCACCCCGTGCAGGTCGATTTTCAAGCCCGTCGTTTTCGGGCATCTTTCAGGTCCCGTCACGGACGACGAGGAGCTGTCCGCCGCAAACTGGCTTTTAAGGGAAAACGTCCAAAGGGCGGTTACGGCAGGGCTTTTGGGCGCCGACCTGTTTCAAAAACGACTGGCCGCCATGGAAACGGGCTTTTTGAACAAATACGCCGAACTTAAAGATAAACGCGCCGATATTGATGAATTAACCGCGTTTTGCGACAAGTGCGGCGCGGAAGAAGACGCCTTCTATTCCGAATACGCCAAAACGGCAGAAACTCTTTCGGACAATCTTAATCTGCTTCCGAAGCTGTGGAGAAAAAAGACCGAACGTTTGGGCAAAAACATATTTTCTAAAAAGCTGTCGGAAAGAATTAAATAACGAAAACCATTAAAATTATAACGAAACCGCCTCTTTCGGAGGCGGTTTTTCGTGATTATTTTTCTTCTTTTTGCAAGCGGTTTTCTTTGGCCGCTTTCACGAACTCTCTGAAAATCGGGTGCGCTTTTTGCGGACGGGATTTAAATTCCGGATGGAACTGCACGCCGATGAAAAATTTGTTTTTCGGGATTTCCACCGTTTCCACGATGTTTTTGTCGGGATTTACGCCGGAAACGAGCAGACCGTTTTCGGAAAGAATTTTTTCGAAATCGGAATTGAATTCGTAGCGGTGGCGGTGGCGCTCGAAAATAAGGTCTTCGCCGTAAGCGGTTTTCATGATGCCGCCAGCGACGATTTTGCAAGGATAGCTGCCGAGGCGCATCGTGCCGCCCTTAGGCAAGCCGCGCTGATCCGGCATAAGGTCGATGACCTTGTACGGGCTTTCGGCGTCGAATTCCCTGCTGTTTGCGCCCGTAAGACCGCATACGTTTCGGGCAAATTCGATGACGGCAATCTGCATACCCAGACATATTCCGAAATACGGAACGTCGTTTTCCCTCGCGTATCTGCACGCAAGGATTTTGCCTTCCACGCCCCTGTCGCCAAAGCCGCCCGGGACGAGAATCCCGTCCGCGTCCGACAAAAGTTTTTCGGCCTTTTGGAAATCGGTGATTTTTTCGGAATCAATCCACTTGATATCGACGTTCACGCCGTTTTCGTAGCCCGCGTGCTTCAACGCTTCCACAACGGAAATGTACGCGTCGTGCAAGCGAACGTATTTGCCCACGAGAGCGATTTTCACCTTGCCGCGCCTATTGTGGATTCTGTCAACCATCTGTTCCCATTCCGCAAGATCCGGTTCGCAGGAAAGCCCCAGTTCTCTCACCGCCACGTCGTCAAGGCCTTGCGAATGAAGATACAGCGGGCATTCGTAAAGCTCGGACAACGTTACGTTGTTTATGACGCAGTCGTTTTTGACGTTGCAGAACATTGCGATTTTGTCAAGCATGGAGCGCGGCAGCTCGGCGTCGGAGCGCGTGACGATGATATTCGGGTGAATACCGAAGCTCTGAAGCTCGTGAACGGAGTGCTGAGTCGGCTTGCTTTTGTATTCGTCGCTGCCGGAAATGTACGGCACCAGACAGACGTGCACGAACAAGCAATTTTCTCTTCCGACCTCGTAGGAAAGCTGGCGGATTGCCTCGATAAACGGTTGTCCCTCGATGTCGCCGACAGTGCCGCCGATTTCGGTTATTACGACGTCCGCCTCCGTGGTCTTGGCGGTTTTCAGAATAAAATCCTTTATTTCGCCCGTTATATGCGGAACGATCTGCACGGTTTTGCCGAGGTACTCGCCCCTTCTCTCCTTGGTGAGAACGTTCCAGAACACTCTGCCGCTGGTGAGGTTGGAATATTTCGTGAGGTTTTCGTCGATGAACCTTTCGTAATGGCCGAGGTCGAGGTCGGCCTCAAGCCCGTCTTCGGTTACGAAAACTTCGCCGTGCTCGATAGGATTCATCGTGCCCGGATCGACGTTCATATACGGATCGAGCTTCTGCGAAGCGATTTTGAGACCTCTGCACTTCAAGAGTCTGCCGAGGCTTGCCGCCACGATACCTTTTCCGAGGCCCGACACGACGCCTCCGGTAACGAAAATAAATTTGCTCATTTTGTCCTCCGTTCGCCTCTTTTGGGTGTTATTTCCCAAAAAAAAGGCGTTTTTTTTTAGAGTTAATCAAAACCCCAAAGAAAAACGCTTTTTGATATTCGATTTTTCTAAAAACAGCAATTATGATACAACCGAAAAAAGAGGTTGTCAACGGTTTGTAAAAAAATTTTTCACATTCGGGCGAAAATTTTTTATATCGGAATTTTGTGCGGCGACAAGCGCAAATGTCGTTGACAGCGGACGGCTTTTGAGATAAAATTGTTTTATAAACTCGGGAGGCAGAAAAATGAGAAAAGCCGAACTGTACCACAAACAAATTTTGTCCAGAATCCTCGACGAAGGCTTTTTGGACGTCAACCCGCGCCCGCACTACGCGGACGGCACTCCCGCTCACACCTTGAGCGTTAATCACGTCATGACCAGCTACGACATTTCCAAGGGCGAATTTCCTATCATCACCCTCAGACCTATCGCATGGAAAAGCTCGGTGCGGGAAATTTTGTGGATATACAAGGATCAGACCTCCGACCTTTCCGTTTTGGAAAACAAATATAACATCCACTGGTGGAACGACTGGGAGTCTAAGGATCGCCCGGGCACAATCGGCCAGCGTTACGGCGCAACGGTGAAACGCTACGACCTGATGAACCGCCTGCTCGAGGACATAAAAACCAACCCTTACGGCAGAAGGCACATCATGAGCATGTGGCAGGAAAACGACTTTGCCGAAACCGACGGCCTTATGCCTTGCTGCTACGAAACCATCTGGAACGTCAGGGGCGAATTTTTGGATATGGTTCTTGTTCAGCGCAGCAGCGACTTTGCCACCGCGGGCGTCATAAACGAGCTGCAATACGTTGCTCTTTTGATGATGGTGGCGCGCCACACCGGCTACAAACCGGGCGTATTTTCGCACTTTATGGCAAACGTTCAGATATACGACCGCCACGTCGAACAGGCGAAAGAACTTATCGAAAGAGAGCCTGTCGAATGTTCTCCGAGGCTGGTGTTAAACCCCGACGTCAAAAATTTCTACGACGTCACGGAATCCGACTTTACGATGGAAGGATATCCTTTGGACGAAGTGAAGGCAAAAAACCCACAGCTCAAGTTTGAACTCGGGATTTAACCGAAGCGGTGTTTTATAAACCAAAACCCGAGCATAATGCTCGGGTTTTTGTATGTTTATTTGTTACTCGTCTTCTTCTGCGTATTCGTCCAGAAGCTCGCAATAGGTTTCGTACACTTCGTCCAAAACGTCGTCGTCGGTTTCAAGCTCCAGTCTGCCGCCGTTTTCGTCGATGATTCTGAAAATCATCACCTCGTCGTCGGCCACGCCTTCAAGCTCGACCGTCGGCTTTAATATGGCGTAGTTTGCGCCGCTTTTAAGAGGTATCGTGGCGATTTGCTCGAAATCGACCTCTTGTCCGTCGTCCAGGCGGAGGGTTATTCCGTCGACGTTTTCTTCGTCGAACAGTATGTCTATAAGAGTTTTGTTGTCGTCCATTTTTCTTCTCCTTCGTTTTTTACAGTGAAAACTTTTTTATTATTTCGTCCGCCGCCGCTTCCGCGGAGAGCGCAGAATTGTCGAGCCTGAAATAGTTTCTGAACGGAACTTCGCCGATTCTCGATTCGCAGCGATATTCTTCGTCGGCCCTGATAAGTCTGTCGTCGGAAACCTCGACGTCCCTTTTCGACGGCTTGTGCTTCAGCCTGTTTTCCGTGCGGTTTCTAGATAGCCGTATCTCTTGCGGCGCAACGAGTTCGGCGTAAAACACGTCGTCTTCGGGTATGTCGAACAGCGACCTGACGTGCGCCAGATAATCCCAGTCGCCTTTATGATCGAAGTCCATCATATACGTGAATATCACGCCCTTCACCGACGAAGCGGCAAGCTCTTTGAAAATCACTTCCCTCACTTCGGTGATAATTTTTGCGTCGTAATATCCGAATATCTCGATAATCGGCTCTATGGTCATGTGATTGTGGAACAACCTCAGCCCCGTCTTTTTGGCTATTTCCTGCCCCACAGTCATCTTCCCTACCGCCGCATTGCCGAGCAAAAACAACAGTTTCATGCTTTTTTCCTTTCTTTTTCCTATCATACCACACCCAAGCCCGTTTCGCAACCCTTTCGCCCCACCAAAAAGGCCCGCCGTGCGGGCCTTTTTAGCAATCAATTTCTATTTTCTTATCCTGATGTTCCTTAAAATATCTTTCAAGATCCGAAAACTTCATTCCGCTTCCGCATATCTTAAACCGATGATATTTATGATACGTTTCTTCGAACTCCGGATAAAATCGCATTTCGCATTCACCATAGGTAGACACTCTTTGATCTGCAATAGGGCGCACAATTCCTAATCGTTTTCCGCTTAAAGCGGAATAAAAAGCATATCCCGGCTTGCCGTCTATTTCAACAATTTCGTTTTTAATTATGTATGACGACTCCGGCAACGGCCAATTCGCATTTGTATTTGTCGCTTTTGGCGCAAGCTGTTGTTTGCATATTTCACACATATCCTCGGTGTCGGCTATAAGGTTTATTTCACATCTCGGACATTTCTTATACCCCATGATAATCTCCTTTTTTACTTTTATATTTACTTAATATAATACCATAATTTAGATTGATTCTGCAAGGTTTTTGCAAAAATCCGAGCGCTGGTATTATTTATTGTTCGTTGCGGCAATTTGCTTTTAGCGCGGCAATAAATTCTGCTTTTTTCGCCGGCATTTTGATTTTAATTGAATCCCTATAAAAATCGCCCGAACAAATCAGCCACCATACTTTGTCTAATTTATATGGTTCCACTCCGCAGCATTCGGCAATTTTTATGGTTTGCTCAAAGCAATCCACGTCTTTTCCATCTTCGTCCAAAACGCCTATTGCTTTGCAAACATCTTTTATATGAACGTCAGGTTTCGGATAAGTTCTGTATCCTATTTCTTTCAACCAATTGCATGCTATGGCAAATCCCATGTTTGAAATCTTCGTGGATAACAAAAGAGCAAAAGCCTCCCTTGTGAAAACGTTCTCATTAAACGATTCGCAAAGATTTTTGAAATCTTCGTACGTTTCAAACTCCGACAAAAATTTGGCTCCGCTAACTATGCCCTTGCTGTAGTTTAACCAACATTTTTCGTTTTCGAATTGAAACGCCCTTTTGAACTCGTTTTTTAACTCTATATAATCCAGACTTGCGAGGTACTTCAAATCAGGGAAATGTATGATTTTCTTGATTTCTTCTTTCCTTTGTTTAAATTTTATCACTTTTGGATACATGTTGAAATCTTGTAAAATATCAAGCAATATTTCATAAATGCTTGTCATGTTACATTCAGGGACGTCGCTTTCGCTTATGAATGTGTCGATTTGTTCTTTCGTAACATACCCTTCGGCTTTTTTAACCAAAAAATCATAACTAAACTTATAAATATCTTTTGTTTCCATAATTTCTCTCCTTGCGGTTATTTTTTAATTATATTCGGGTTTTTTGCGTAATATATTTCCACGTCCACGGGGCCGATAATGAATTTATCTCTATTTATAGCTTTATATTATAATACCATAATTCAGATTGATTCTGCAAGGTTTTTGCAAAATCAGAATGTTAGCATTATTTATTGTTCGTTGCGGCAATTTGCTTGCATAGAAACAATTTCTCCTTTCGCTATAATTCAATTTTTATCTTGCTTTTTGAAGCGGTAAACGTGCAAATACGTGATCGGACACCTGTCGTAGCCGCCTTTAAGCACGTCGATTTCCGGTTCGAAACCGGATTTTTGCAGAAGTCGTTTTTTGTTTTCGCTCACTTCTTCTTCGATATATCTGACGATCTGCGGGCGAAACCTTTTCTTTTGGTACGTGAATCTGCGGACGTTTTCAACCGTCCACCACAGCTTGCCCGCCAAAGCCATTTCGGACAGCAGCTTTACGGCACTTGCAAATTCGTCCTCTTTTTCAGGCGTAAACAACGTTGGTATCAGATAGGCCACGGCGTCGCCGACGCTCCAGCGCACGTCAAAAACGCCGACGGTTTGGCCGCTTTCCGCGTCTTCCGCCAGAAAATCGCCGTACTCGGTCGGCAGTTTATATTTCTTGCTAAACTCTTTTGACTCGGCAAGCGTAACCGGACGAACGACGAATTTGTCCGTCCCGAACGGCTTATTCGGATTTGGCAAGCTATACACCGTGTGCCGCGAAGATACAAAAACGGTTTTTTTCACTTCCTTTTTCACCGTAGCTATAAATTCCAGTTCCTCTTTGGTGAAATCGGCCTTGTCAAATCGGCCGCCTTTGCCCGCCGAACCGCATATCTCGGCCACGGTGTTCCAAAGCGCAACGCCATACGCTTCGTTATGCTCGGAGAACAATGCGTGAAACATTGCAAGGCATTCTTCGTAGTACTCGGGCGAGATTTCTTTTTCGCGCAAGGAAATGCCCAAATTTCCCGCGCGCGGATAATCTTCTCTTCCAAATTTTTGGTTCAAAAACTCGTCCGCAGGTTTTTCGGCGCGTTCCCTTCTTTTCCATAAATCAGCCATTTTTTACTCCTTTATCAAATGATAGTGCAACGTATCGAATTCGCCGTAAGGCGACGCATACGATGCTTTTTCGTAAAGCCCTTCAAAAATGAATCCGCTTTTTTCCGCCACTTTTGCCGATGCCTCGTTGTCGGCCAAAACGGTCAGCGTTATAGCGGAAAACACGGCATGCCTCTTGGCAAACACTGTGCGGTCGGGAGTAGGCTCCGGAAACAACAATTTCCCCGAAAAAGCCGCGGCGCAAAAAGCTTTCACCGCTTCGGTGGCGTAGCCACTCGATCTGTATTCTTTGAAAACAAAATATTGAAGTTCGTTTCCTCTCCCCGTTCCCACAAACCCCAAAAGCTTTTTGTCGGCGTTTCTTTCGATGACGAAATCGAAACATTCTTTAGGGTAGGCTTTCTTTTCTTTCGGGCCGCAATATGCAATGCGGCCCTCTTTGTCTGTTTGAAACCGGCGGCGTATCTCGCGAAAATCCTCTATCGTCGGCGGCCGCAGCGTCAACCTTTCCGTCAAAATCGGTTCGCTTACGTTCGGAAAACTATAGCACGCCCCATACGGCCGCAATCCGGTTTGCCGAATGCAAAAATCCTGCGCGGCCTTCACCATTTTCCATTCTTCTTTCGTGAAATCATCTTTTGTAAATCGCAAGCGCGGCGAGCCGCCGTCATCGGCGCATAAACAGTCTTTCAAAAACACGTCGAAGCGTTCGTTATGCTGGGAGAACAAAAAGTGAAACGCTCCGAGATGGCGTCTGTAACTTTCTTCGCGTCTTTTGTCCAAACATTTTTCGCCCGGTTTTTTCCAAAGACACAAAAGGTTTTCATTCCAAGTTTCGTCGTAGTGTTCTTTCAAAAATGCGATTGCCTCTCTAGCGCATTCAGCAACGTATTCCGATGCTTTTTGACATATATATTTTTTCATTTTTCCTCACTTTTAAAAGCCTTTGGGCGGCGGATAGATTGTTAAAAAATTTTATATCCCGCTTCGCGGATTTGTGTTTTTATCCTTCTTTCGAATTCTCTTTCGTCAACGAGATCGTCAAGACGATAGTTGAAATTTGCTCCGGAAAAGCTGGTTGAATATCTGACGTCTTTCGCGCCGGCTTTTTCGAGCAACCGTTTGATTTCTTCTTCAGGTTTAGTGAATTGCACGCTGATGTTTCGATTTTTCATAATGTTTCTCCTTGTTCGTTGTTTTTTGTGGTTTGCCTGCCGCCCAAGGCTTTGAACAACCGAATTATATAACACACGATGTACCACTTATGGGACATTTGGGGTTGTTTTCGGAAAAATCAGATAAAATTTAACAAAATAATTACGGATTCTTAAATCAATTATAATTCCGTTTCGGAATTATGTCAACGGTTCGCAATGGTATAATTCCATTAAAGAATTATAGGATAATATATATGAAAGCAAGAAAACGGGAGTACGGCGACTGCAATCTCATCGGCAGGAACGTCGAAAAACTCCGAAAACAAAGAGGAATAAAGCAAAAAGATTTCATTGCCAAATTGCAACTTTTGGGCGTGGACGTCAACCCTACGAGTTATTCGAAACTGGAGGGGCAGGTTCGGATTGCGACGGACAAAGAAGTGTTTGCCATTGCAAAAGTTCTGGGAGTTGCGGCAGAAGAGCTTATCGACAAATAAACGAAAAACCGCAGTGGAAACTGCGGTTTTCTCTATGCGGTTATTCTATTTTATTTCCTTATATCTGCCGAAGCGGCCGTAGGTTCGAGCCGTTTGGCAACAAAAAAACACCGCTCTTGCGATGTGTTTTTGTTGGTGGGAACAACAGGGCTCGAACCTGTGACCCTCTGCTTGTAAGGCAGATGCTCTCCCAGCTGAGCTATGCTCCCAAGTGGTGACCCCTACGGGAATCGAACCCATGTTACCGCCGTGAAAGGGCGATGTCTTAACCGCTTGACCAAGGGGCCTTATTAAAATTTATCTTTTGTGAGGACGACTCACCTGTTTTCAAGTGGTAGCGGCGGTCAGATTCGAACCAACGACCTGCCGGGTATGAACCGGCCGCTATAACCAACTAAGCTACGCCGCCACGATTGGTTGCGGGGATGGGATTTGAACCACATGACCTCCGGGTTATGAGCCCGACGAGCTACCGAACTGCTCTACCCCGCGACAATTTAATACATAAATGCTAGATTAGTTTACCCTATGAACGGTGTTTTGTCAAACGATTTTGGGCGATTTTTGAAAAATTTTTTGACCGCTTAAAAAATATCACGGGTTTTTGCGAAGGCGGCATAAAACAAATATGCAGATTTTTATACAATTTTGCATAAAACGCTTGCCGTTTTTGAAAATATAGTATATGATGTATTAAGCACCGTTGAGAGGGACTATGAAAAAGAGCAAAGACGTTAAATACTTAATACTTCTTCTATCAGTCGCCGTCATTTGGGGATTTGGATTTTTGTCAACCACCTGGGCGCTCCAAGAAGGCTTTACGGTGGTTATGTTCAATATCCTCCGCTTCGGCGCGTCGGCCGTTGTGTTGGGCGTTGTGTTTTTTAAGCAAATTTCAAAACTGACGCTTAAACAGGTCGGATACGGCGCATTAACTGCGGTTTTGCTTGTTGCGGGCTTCTGGTTCCAGACTGCAGCGCTAGATTCTGCGGATGCGTCAACGGCGAATATTTCGCTTTTCACAGCCTCGGGCGTGGTGATGGTTCCGTTCTTCTGCTGGATCATAAAACGCAAAAAACCGAGTCTTAACGTGTTTATCGCCGCGATTTTGGCGTTTCTGTCCGCCCTGTGCATAAACCTCAACGGCGAATTCGGACATTTTTCAAAGGGCGATCTGCTTGCGCTTGCAAGCGCGGCTTGCTTCGGCTTGCACTACGTCGTGTTGGACTTCACCTCCAAAAAAGTGGGAAAAGGCGCGCTGACGTTTTTGCAGATGGCGTTTGCAACCGTCGGTTTTGCAATCGTCGGCCTTATCTTTTCTCCTTCCGATTTCACCTTGTCGGGCGTTTCCGCCGCAGGTTGGGGCTGGATGGCGGAAATCGTCGTTTTGGGCACGGTGTTTGCCTACATCGTTCAGACGTTCGCGCAAAACAGCGTCAGCCCTGCTTACGCAAGCGTAATGCTGTCGGCAGAAGGTATTTTCGGAAGCATATTCAGTTTGGCGTTCGGGATGATATCTTTCAGCTGGTGGATTGCCGCAGGCACCGTTTTTATGGCCGCCGCCGTGGTTCTGACGGAAGGCGTGCGCCTGAAAAAAACGGAAGCAAACTCCTCGGATACGGATACGAAATAGAAAAATTAAAAGAAACGAAAAAGCTCGCCGTAAGCGAGCTTTTTTTTAGTATAGTTATTTTACACGTTGAAGCGGAACAGCACCACGTCGTCGTCCTGCATGACGTAGTCTTTGCCTTCGCTTCTGACCTTGCCTGCGGCTTTTGCGGCGTTGAAGCTGCCGTATTCCAAAAGAGTTTTGTAGTCGACTATTTCTGCCCTGATGAAACCTTTTTCGAAGTCGCTGTGGATTTTGCCTGCCGCTTGCGGCGCTTTCGTGCCGCGTTCGATAGTCCAGGCGCGGGTTTCTTTTTCGCCGGCGGTGAGGTAGCTTATAAGCCCCAAAAGCTCGTAGCTTGCGGCAACGAGTTTGTCGAGGCCGCTTTCCTCAACTCCGAGGTCGGAAAGAAACGCGGCTTTCTCCGCAGGATCCAGCGAAGCAAGTTCTTCCTCGAGTTTTGCGCAGACGACGATAACTTCGCTGCCTTCTTCCTTTGCAAATTCCTTGACGGCTTTGACGTAGGCGTTATCTTCTGAGCCGACGTCGTCCTCGCCGATGTTGGCGGCGTAAATGACTTTTTTGGCCGTAAGAAGGAAGTATCCGTCCACCTCGGCTTTTTGTTCCGGAGTCATGGAGAAGGTTCTGACAGGCTTGCCGCTTTCCAGATGCGCGTACAATTTTTCCATAAATTCCGCTTCTTCCAACAGTTTTTTATCCCCGCCCTTCGCCATGTTTTTGGCTTTTGCAATGCGGCGTTCCAAAGCTTCCATATCGGAGAAAATAAGCTCCAGATTTATGGTTTCGATGTCCCTCACGGGATCCACGGAGCCGTCAACGTGAGTGATGTTTTCATCGTCGAAGCATCTGACGACGTGAACGATTGCGTCCACTTCCCTTATATGCGACAAAAATTTGTTTCCGAGGCCTTCGCCGCGGCTTGCGCCCTTCACGAGGCCCGCTATGTCCACGAACTCCAAGGTGGTCGGGGTTATTTTTTTGCTGTCGTAAAGCGCGGCGAGCTTTGCAAGCCTTTCGTCCGGCACAGCCACCACTCCGACGTTCGGCTCGATGGTGCAGAACGGATAGTTCGCGCTCATTGCTCCCGCATTCGTTATTGCGTTGAAAAGTGTGCTTTTGCCGACGTTCGGCAAACCTACTACGCCTAATTTCATATTGCCTCCAAAAGCGCCGGGGGTATATCCCGCCCGCATAAATCATAATAATTATATAATAACAATTCGTTTTTGTAAACAAAAAAGGAAAGAATGGCGGAAATAATAAAGAGTATTTTTTTGGGGATATTGCAAGGCTTGACGGAGTTTTTGCCGGTGTCGTCGTCGGGGCATCTGGTGCTGGCGGAAAAGCTGGGACTCGGGGAAGCGAGCTTGTTTTTCAACGTAACGCTGCACCTCGGGACGCTGGGGGCGGTTTTCGTGGTTTATCGGAAAAAGATATTCGAAATAATTAAGGCTCCGAAAAAGAACAAACTGTGGCTTTACGTTCTTGCGTCGGTGCCGACGGCAGCGCTCGGCATCGTATTCAAGAAGCTGCTTCCGGAGCTTTTGATCGGCAAATATCTGCCTCTCGGATTTATGATAACGGCCGTCGTTTTGGCGGCAGGCGAACTTGTGCGAAACGACAAAATCACGGGTTTAACCGCCAAAAATGCATTTTTAACAGGCGTTGCGCAGGGTTTGGCGGTTTTCCCGGGAATATCCAGAAGCGGCAGCACGATAACCGCCGCCAGACTTTTAGGCATGGAAAAAACGGAAGCCGCGGACTTTTCGTTTCTGCTTTCGGTGCCCGTCATTTTAGGCAGCGGACTGCTGGAATTTTACGAAGCCTTATCCTCCGGGGCCGCTATATCGGTCGCGCCGGTCGCGGCGGGGACCATCGCCGCCTTTTTGTCGGGGCTTGCGGCGCTGACTTTTATGATAAACACCGTCAAAAAACATACTTTTTGGCCGTTTGCGGCGTACACGGCCGCACTTTCGGTGGTCAGCTTCTTCGTTTTGTAACGACGGTTTTTTTCTCACGTCGTGAGAAAGAAAGAAAAAGCCCTTGCTAAGTCGGCCGTTTTATGCTAAAATAGGTCTATCTTAACGAGGTGTAACATGGATTACAAAAGTATTATTGCAAATTTGATAGAAATCGAAGGCATTTCCTCTGCGGAAATCGCCGCTCTCATTATCCCGCCTAAAGACAGCAAGATGGGCGATTTTTGCCTGCCTTGCTTCAGATTTTCGAAGGCTCTCAGAAAATCTCCGATTGCCATCGCGGAAGAACTGGCTGCGTCTGTTACCCTGCCCGACTGCTTTGAAAAAGCGGAAGCCGTGGCGGGATATCTCAATTTCACTCTGGACAAAAAGGCCTACAACAAGCGCATAATCGAAAAGGCCGTGGCGGAAGGCAAAGCGTACGGCGATCAGAACGTGGGCGAAGGCAAAAACGTCTGCATCGACTATTCCAGCGTCAACGTGGCAAAACCGCTGCATATCGGTCATCTTTCGTCAACCGCAATCGGCGCGGCGCTTTACCGCATATACAAAAAACTGGGCTACAACGCCATCGGTATCAATCACCTCGGCGACTGGGGCACGCAGTTCGGCAAGCTTATCGTGGCCTACAAGCTTTGGGGCAACGACGAAGACATCGAAAACCGCGGCGTAACCGCTTTGGTGGAAATCTACGTCCGCTACCACAAGGAAGCCGAAGAAAAACCCGAAATGGACGACGAAGCGCGCGCCTGGTTTAAAAAAATCGAGGATTTCGATCCGGAAGCGACGAGGCTGTTCAACCGGTTTAAGGAAATCACCCTCAAAGAAGTGGTCAAAATCTACGACCGCCTCGGCATCAAATTCGACTATTACACCGGCGAAAGCTTCTACAACGACAAAATGCAGCCCGTTCTGGATCTTCTGGAGAAAAAAGGTCTGCTCGTCGAATCGAACGGGGCGAAAGTCGTTGATCTTTCCGCATATAACATGCCGCCGTGCCTTCTCGTGCGCTCCGACGGCGCGACGCTCTACGCCACCCGAGACCTTGCCGCCGCTTACTACAGAAAGGCCACCTTCGATTTTTACAAATGCTTATACGTCGTTGCGTATCAGCAAAATCTGCACTTCAAGCAGTGGTTCAAAGTGGTGGAACTTGCGGGCGAAAGCTGGGCGAAGGACCTCGTGCACGTCAATTTCGGCATGGTAAGCCTGCCTGACGGCGCCATAAAAACCAGGGCCGGCAACTATATTTTGCTTGAAGACGTATTAAATAAATCCGTGGAAAAGGCCCTGCAAATCATCACCGAAAAATCGCCGGATCTCGAAAATAAAGAAGAAGTTGCCGAACAAGTCGGCATCGGCGCGGTGCTTTTCAGCGTGCTTTATAACAGCAGAATCAAAGACATCGTTTTCAGCTACGACAGAGTCCTGAACTTCGACGGCGAAACCGGCCCTTACGTTCAATACACTCACGCAAGATGCAACAGCGTTCTGAAAAAAGCGGGCGAGTACGACGGCGGCGAAGTGGATTATTCGGGCATATCCGACGAGGAAAGCTCGGAAGTGGTGAAGCTTATCGCTTCCTTCCCTGAAGCCGTAAAAGCCGCGGCGGAAAAATACGAGCCGTGCTTCGTGGCCAGACACCTCGTTTTGCTGGCTCAAAGCTACAACAGATTTTATCTTGCGAACCGCATTGCGAACGCAGAACCGAAAATCAGAAACGCGCGCGTGCTTCTGACCACGGCAGTCAAAAACGTTTTGGAAAGCGGACTTGCCCTTTTGGGCATTGCCGCACCTGAAAAAATGTAGGTGAAAAATGAGTTATCTTGAAAGATTTATGGCGGACGTAGAACGTTCCGTAACGCCGTATCATGCGGTTGAAACAATCAAAAACAAGCTTTTAAGCGCTGATTTTGTCGAATTAAAGGAATCGGAAACGTGGAACTTAGAGAGAAACAAAAAGTATTTTGCGGTGCGAAACGGCTCGGCCGTCATCGCCTTCACGACGGGCAGCGCCTGCGGCTTTAATATCGTCGCCGCGCACACCGACAGCCCGTGTCTGAAGGTGAAAAAGAATCCCGAAATAACGACCGGCGGCGTCAGAAAACTGAACGTCGAAACTTACGGCGGGGGCCTTTGGTACACCTGGTTCGACAGGCCGCTTAAGCTTGCCGGACGCTACGTCGAAAAAACCGGCGACGAGCTTCGGGTGAAGCTTTTTAAGTCGGAACGTAGCTTCGTCGTGCCGTCGGTGGCAATTCACTTTAACCGCGAGGCAAACACCTCTTTTGCGGTAAATCAACAAATCGACCTTATGCCTGTCGTCGGCCTCGGGGCGGGCGAAAGCGTTATTAAAGAAAACTGGCTGGACGAAGACCTATTCGTGGTTTCTGACGAAAAACCGTTTTTGGCCGGAGAAAAAGGCGAATTTTTGGTTTCTCCGCGTCTTGACGACCTCGCTTCGGCGTTTGCCGCGGCGGAAGCCGTCATAAACGCGCCCGCAGACGGACTTTCGGTATGTTTTCTGGTCGACAACGAAGAAGTCGGCTCTTCCACCAAGCAAGGCGCGGGCGGAACTTTTTTGAAAAGCACGCTTAAAAGAATCGCCTGCTCTTTGGGCATGGACTTTGACGCGGCCTTGGCGTCGTCGTTTATGGTTTCTGCCGACAACGCGCACGCCGTACACCCGAATCATCCCGAAAAATCCGATCCGACAAACAGCGTGATTCTCGGCGAAGGCGTCGTTGTGAAGCATCACGCAAACCAGAACTACACCACCGACGCGGTTTCCTCCGCCGTTATCAAGCAAATCGCCGAAAAAGCAGGAGTTAAAACGCAAGACTTTTTTATGCGTTCGGACTTAAGGTGCGGCTCTACGCTCGGCGCCGTCTCCTCCACCCAGGTTTCCGTAAAAAGCGTGGACGTCGGCATAGCGCAGCTTGCCATGCACAGCGCGGTCGAAACCGTCGCCGCTTCGGATTTAGAGGCCGCAGTGAAGCTTTTCGAAGGTTTTTTCAAAGCGAAAATTCAATTTCCGGAGGACGGAAGAATAATTTTGAAATAGCCCCGTTTTTGAGGTAAAAACACGCATTTTCGGCTTCCGCAACCAAAAGTTGCCGAAATTCGGCCGTATTGAAAACTAAAATAGGTGGCCGCAACCGAGGACGTCGGCGTATAATTGCCTCAAGAAAAAACACGAGGAGACTAAAAATGAACTTGGAAATCGCAAACAGACTTGTTGAACTCAGAAAACAACACGGTTATTCTCAGGAAGACCTTGCAGACAAACTGGGAGTAAGCAGACAGGCAGTGTCCAAATGGGAACGCGTGGAAGCTTCGCCCGACACCGACAACCTTATCGCGCTGGCAAAGCTTTACGGCGTGTCTGTGGACGAACTTTTGAATTATAAACCTTCCGCCGCCGCAGGCAAAGAGGCCGCCGCGGAAACCGCGGAAAATAGCTCGGACGCAGAAGAAACCAAAGACGACTCCGAAAAAACCGACGAAGATATGTCCGCGGAAGAATTCGATCGGAAATATCGCACCAAACACGGAATACATATAAAAGATAAGGACGGCACCGTCGTCCACATCGGCCTCGACGGCATACACGTTAAGGATGAAGGCGACGAATTGCACGTGGGGTTTAGCGGAATTCACGCCAAAGAAAACAAAAGCGGCAAGGAAGAATCGCGCGATTTTTCGCCGAAAGAGTTTTTCGTCAAAAAACGCAATCACCCGGTCTGGGCAATCGTGAACGCAACGTCCGTGCTGCTTATCGTGGCGGCTTACCTGCTTCTGGGCTTTTTGATGGACGCATGGCATCCGGCGTGGCTGCTGTTCCTGCTCATCCCTACCCTGACTGCAAACAATTTAAGCGACTTGACAGGCACCTTCCCTATTCTCGTCGTCGGCGGCTACCTTTGCTTAGGCTTCTTCCTCGACGCATGGCACCCGGGCTGGTTGATATTCCTGTCCATACCGGTTTTCTACATCGCCGTCGACCAAATCAAAAAGGCCGTCAGGGCGAACAGAAAAATCAAGATTACCAAAATTACCGACGAAAACGGCATAGTGATCGACGGAGATCACATCGAAATCAAATAATCTTAGCCGCACGGCAAAACTACGGCGCGCCCCAAGGGCGCGCTTTTTGTTTTGTAGCCCGTCTTTCGTTCGGCTTTACCCTCCACGAAAAAGAAAAAACGGGCCGTCTGGGGCCGATTTTGGGGTAAAACGATAAAAATTTTTAATTTTTAAGGAAAATCCGACGAAAATCGCTTTTATATTATATGTTATGTATGATATAATATTATATTATATAAGGAGAATTTTGCGATTGAAAAACGCCATCTCGGACGACGACGTTCTCGTGATTTTTACAGACAAAGGCTTCGGCCTCAAAAACACGGAATTTGCCGCAAAAAAGAAAATCAGGTTTTCGGGAAACGTCGAAGAAGGCCCGAGATCGGTCATCGTTTTCTCCGACGGCGACGACGTGAGCGTTGCGTACTGCGGCAAAACCGCAAAACACTATCAAAAACTTTTCGAGGAAAACTCCTCGGTGGAATTTTAGAATAAATTAAGAGCAAAAATATCGGAGGAAATATGGTAGAAAGAGTAGAATCCAACTATGACGAAAGCGCCATTCAGGTTCTGGAAGGTCTGGAACCTGTCAGAAAGCGCCCGGGCATGTACATCGGCAGCACCGACGAAAGAGGTTTGCACCACCTTGTCTACGAAGTGGTGGACAACGCCATCGACGAGGCTTCGGCCGGATATTGCGACTATATCCGCATCACCCTTCAGCACGACGGAAGCTGCATGGTTGAGGACAACGGCCGCGGTATTCCTACCGGCATCATCGAAAAAGAAGGCAAATCGGCTGTCGAAGTCGTTTTGACCAAGCTTCACGCCGGCGGCAAATTCGGCGGCGGCGGCTACAAGGTCTCCGGCGGTCTCCACGGCGTCGGCGTTTCCTGCGTGAACGCGCTCAGCGAATGGCTGGAAGCGACCGTCTATCAGAACGGCAAGGTTTTCAAGCAGGTTTTCAATCGCGGCGTGGCGCAAGCTCCGCTTAAGGAAATCGGCCCGTCCGACGGCAGAACCGGCACCACCATCACCTTCTACCCCGACGACGAAATTTTCGAAACCCTCGACTTCAACTACGACACCTTAAAGGTCAGGATAAGGGAACTTGCGTATCTCAACCGCGGCATCACCATCGAATTCAACGATCTGCGCCCGGACGAACCGAGACGTGAAAAATTCCACTACGAAGGCGGCATCGTTCAATTCGTCAACACCTTAAATCAGGGCAAGGAAACCGTGTTCCCTGAGGTTATCTATATCGACGATACCTACGAAAACGGCGAAATCGAGCTGGCGCTTCAGTATAACGACAGCTACACAGACACCGTTTACGCTTTTGCAAACAACATCAACACCGTCGAAGGCGGAACGCACCTGGAGGGCTTCAAGGCAAGCCTTACCAAAATCATCAACGACTACGCGAGAAAGGCCAACATCATCAAGGGCGACGAAAAACTTTCCAGCGAAGACGTCAGAGAAGGCCTCACTGCCGTTCTGTCGGTCAAACTGACCAACCCTCAATTCGAAGGGCAGACCAAAACCAAACTCGGAAACAGCGAAATGAGAAGCGTCGTTTCCAAAGCCGTAACCGAGCACCTCGGAAGCTATCTGGAGGAACACCCGAAGGAAGCCAAGGATTTGATTATGAAGAGCGTTCTCGCCGCCAAGGCACGCGAGGCCGCAAGAAGCGCCAGAGACCTTGCAAGGCGCAAATCCGCCCTGGAAAGCACAACTCTTCCGGGCAAGCTTGCCGACTGCACCGACAAGGATCCGTCTCTTTGCGAAATTTATATGGTTGAGGGCGACTCCGCAGGCGGCACCGCAAAAACCGGCAGGGATCGCAGATTTCAGGCCATTCTGCCGCTGAGGGGCAAAATCCTGAACGTCGAAAAGGCAAGGCTGCACAGAGTTCTGGAAAACGAAGAAATCAAATCTATGATCACCGCTTTCGGCTGCGGCATAAATCAAGACTACAACGAAGAAAAGCTCCGCTACAACCGCATCATCTGCATGACCGATGCCGACGTGGACGGCAGCCACATCA
>SAMEA104315422__coassemble_475_pt1 | contig 18386 bp, 14 predicted proteins | sample SAMEA104315422__metabat2_low_PE_034 | metagenome-assembled genome bin SAMEA104315422 (sample SAMEA104315422) | gut metagenome | biome: Monkey gut; feature: monkey-associated habitat; material: faeces | place: China | collected 2013
AAAATGAAAACGCAAGGCAAACCCTTCGATCAGATTTACGATCTGACCGCAGTCAGGGTTATCGTGCCGACCGTCAAGGATTGCTACACGGTTCTCGGCACGATTCACACGCTCTGGAAACCTATCCCGGGCAGATTCAAGGATTACATTGCCATGCCGAAGCCGAACAATTATCAATCGCTTCACACCACGGTTATCACCAACTACAAGGAGCCTGCCGAAATTCAGATTCGCACCTACGAGATGCACAAGGTGGCGGAATACGGCATCGCGGCGCACTGGAAATATAAAGAGAAAGGAAAAAACACCAACAAATTCGATCCGTCCCTGAACTGGATGCAGGACATCGTTGACGCCGACGCCGACGCAAAGGACAACAAAGAGTTTCTGAACAGCGTCAAAACCAACATTCTGGACGACGAAATTTTCGTGTTCACCCCGAAAGGTAAGGTCGTCAGCCTGCCGGTCGGGAGCACGCCTATAGATTTTGCGTACGCAGTCCACAGCGAAGTGGGCAACAAATGCACGGGCGCAAAAGTCAACATGAAAATGGTCCCTCTGACCACGGCCCTAAAAAACGGCGACATTGTGGAAATAATCACCTCGAACGCTTCGCACGGCCCGAGCAGGGACTGGCTGAAAATTGTCAAATCCGCGGGCGCGCGCAACAAAATCCGTCAATTTTTGAAGCGCGAGATGAAGGAAGAAAACATCAAGCGCGGCAAAGACATGCTGGAGCACGAGGCCAAACGCCGCGGCTACAATCTGTCGGAGCTTATGAGCGATCAATGGCTCAGCTACGTCATGAACCGTTATTCCATTTCGTCGCTTGACGATTTGTACGCTTCGGTCGGCTACGGTGGGTTGAACACCAATCAGATTCTCATCAAGCTGATTGACTTTTTCAAAAAGGACCTTCTTACCAAAAATCCGGTGGTGGACATCAAAGGCGAAACTCCTTCGCCGGTTCGCCGCAGAAACAACGACGGCGTAATCATAAAAGGTTACGACGACTTCGTGGTCAGACTTTCGCATTGCTGCAATCCTGTGCCGGGCGACAAAATCATCGGCTACATCAGCCGCGGTCGCGGCGTCAGCGTGCATTGCGTGGATTGCCCGAACGTCAAAAACATGGAAAAAGAACGCCTTATCGAGGCCAAGTGGGACGACGTTATAGGCAACAAATTCGTGGCGACGATAAACATTCTGGCCGACAACAAGGGCGGTATTCTGGCGGAAATCACAAACACGATTGCGCAGATGAAAATTCAGATCACCGCCGCATTTGCAAAACTCGACAAAGAAATGGGAGCAATCATAAACGTTTCCATGGAAATCTCCTCAACGACTCAGCTTGAGGAAGTTATCAACAAACTGATGAAAATCAAAGGCGTGCACGACGTCCACAGGTGATGAAAAGCGTAGTTCAGGTTGTAAAAAACGCAAGTATAGTTATAGACGGAGCTTATGGCGGAAGCATAGAGCGGGGGCTTGTCGTTCTCGTGGCGTACAGAAACGAGGATACCGACGAAACGATCGGATATTTGACGGACAAAATTTTGAATCTGCGCGTTTTTCCGGACGAGAACGGCAAACTGAATTTGTCGGTCAAGGACGTTAAGGGCAGCGTGATGCTCGTTTCCAACTTCACGCTTTACGGCGACACGGCAAAGGGCAGACGGCCAAGCTACACTTTGTCCGCAAAACCCGAAATTTCAAAGCCGCTGTTTTTGAAAACGAAAGCCTTGTTTGAAAAGGAAATAACCACGGTTTCCGGGAATTTCGGTTCGGACATGCAGATTTCGCTTGTGAACGACGGCCCGATAACCTTGACTTTGGAGGCATAAATGAAAGTTTACACCATAGTTTGCCCGCCGCTTGACAGCAACACCTACGTCGTGGCGAACGACGACGGAAGGGCTTTGGTCATCGACGCTGCCTGCAAAATGGAAGATTTGCAGAAAGTCGCAACGTCAAAAAAGCTGAAAATCGAGGCCATGCTTATGACTCACGGCCACTTCGACCACGCCGCTTTGGGAAGCAAGCTGAAAGATGCGGGCATACCGACTTATATTCACAAAAATGACGCAGACAAGCTGACTTCCTTCAAAAACATGGCGGTTTTTATGGGTTATCACTTCAACAAATTTTCCGCCGATCACCTTATATCGGACGGCGACGTGCTGGAGATTGCAGGGTTTAAGATTGAAGTTATCTTCACTCCGGGCCACAGCGAAGGGGGAGTGTGCTATCGCATCGAAAACAGCCTTTTCACAGGCGACACGATATTTGGTATGGGCTATGGCCGAACCGATTTTATGGACGGCAGTTTTTCCGCTTTGAAGGAAAGCGCCAAAAAAATTTTTGCAATTCCCGAAAACCTCACGGTTTATCCGGGGCACGGCAAATCGTCCACTCTGGACTTTGAAAGGGCAAACAACCCCATAAATTTTGACGACTGATGATTACTTTTCGTTTTGAAACTGACAGCGTTTTTGAAAGCGACCTCATGGACGAAGTGAGGGCGTTTTTCCCGTACGTCAAAAAAAGCGAAGACGCACAAAAGTTATTAAGGGTTTCGTGCGACGACTCCGGCGGCGTTTTTACGGTGAAAATATCCGGCGATTTCGGCGAAAAAAACGCGCAGGCGGATATAAAACCCGAATGGAACGACCTTGAAAAGAAGAGGGAAACCAAGCGTATTGCAAAGGTTTTTTTGTATGATTTTCTCAAAAATCTGACGGGCGTATGCCTGCCTTACGGCAGCTTGACGGGAATAAGACCGACCAAGCTTTTCAGGGATCTGGAGGACAGAGGGGAGGATGCGGAGCGTCTTTTTCTGGACGTTTTCGAGTGCTCCAAAGCAAAAACCGAACACGTAAAACAGATTGTCAAAAACCAAAAACCGCTGCTGAAAGTCGGTGAAAACGAGGTGGATTTTTTCGTCAACATTCCGTTTTGTCCGACGAGATGCGCCTATTGCAGCTTCGTTTCTGTCGCCATCGACAAACTGAAAAAATATCTGCCTGACTATGTAAAACTCTTAAAAAACGAGATAAGTATTCTGAAAAACGTGCTTTTTGAGAATAATTTGACCGTCAGAGCCGTTTATTTCGGCGGGGGCACGCCGACTTCGCTCCCTGCGGATATGCTTGCAAGCGTTTTGTCGGAGATTGATTTTCCGTTTAAGGAATTCACCGTCGAGGCGGGACGGCCGGACACCGTAACGAAAGAGAAACTGGACGTGCTGAAAAACGCTGGAGTAACCAGAATCAGCATCAATCCTCAAACCTTTTGGAACAAGACCTTGCGCCTTATCGGGCGCGACCACACGGTTGAGGATTTTTACCGCGCGGTGGAGCTTGCGAAGGACTACGATTTCGACGTCAACTTCGACCTTATCGCAATGCTTCCCTCAGAAACTTTCGAAGACTTCAAATTCAGCGTTGACAGCGCGGTGAAATTGTCGCCCGAAAACATCACGGTGCACACTTTGAGTCTGAAAAGAGGAAGCGAGCTTACGCTTTCCGGCCACGACAACACCGACAATTTGCTTGCAAACCAAATGGTTTCCTACGCCGACGCCGAACTGAAAAAGCACGGATATCTGCCGTACTATATGTATCGCCAGAAACACGTTTCGGGAAATCTGGAAAACACGGGCTACGCAAAAGAAGGCAAAATCTGCATATACAACGTGGACATAATGGAAGAATCGACGTCCATTCTCGCCGCGGGCGCGGGCAGTATTTCAAAAAGAGTTTTTCCAAATGAAGGCAGGATAGAGCGGCAGGCGGATTTCAAGGCCGTGAAGGAATACGTCGAACGGTTTGAAGAAGTTAAAACCAGAACGGAAAATTTTTGGAAATAATTTTCAAAACCGCTGAAAAATTGTTTACATAATTTTTTATTTATGTTAAGATATTTTCGTACCTTTGGCAAGGTTTGACTGAAACTCCGAAGTCTTACGTTGCTTTCGGTAAATCATTTATCCAACGAAGGAGGCTAAACAATGGATAAACTTCAAAAACAACAAATTATCAAAGATTTTCAAAGAAGCGAAAACGACACCGGTTCGCCGGAAGTTCAGGTTGCGCTTTTGACCGCTCGTATCGCTGAGCTCAACGCTCACCTTGCAGTTCACAAAAAAGATCATCACAGCCGCAGAGGCCTTTTGCAAATGGTCGGCGCTCGCCGCAGCTTGTTGGCATATCTGAAGCAGGAAGACATCGAAAGATATCGTGCTTTGATCGAAAAATTGGGTCTGAGAAAATAGTCCGTTTTATGGGGATGCTTTCGGCATCCCCATTTTTCGTAAAAAAACCCTAAAAAAAGAAAAATTTTGTCGCATTCGGGATTTGGGTGCGACGTTGGAGGAAACATGGAAAGAAAAATTTTTAAGAACATCATCGGCGGCCGTGAAGTTACGGTCGAAGTAGGCGCGTATTGCGGTCAGGCAAACGGAAGCTGCCTGGTTCGTTGCGGCGACACTGCGGTTTTGACCAACGTGACGATGGCTAAAACCAAACGCGAAGGCGTTGACTTTTTCCCTCTGGGAGTTGACTACGTTGAAAAAATGTACGCAGTCGGCAAAATTCCGGGCGGTTACACCAAACGCGAAGGCAGAGCAAGCGACAAAGCCATTCTCACCAGCCGTCTTATCGACAGACCTATCCGTCCGCTTTTCCCGAAGGGATTTTATAACGACGTAGCGGTTGTTTGCACTCCGCTTTCCGTTGACAACAACATTCCGCCTGAGGTTTACGCTATGCTCGGCAGCAGCATCGCTCTGTCCATAAGCGATATTCCGTTCGCAGGCCCAACCGGCAGCGTTATCGTCGGTTACGTTGACGGCAAATACGTCATCAACCCTGACAGCGAACAACGTGAAAGAAGCTTGCTGCATCTTTCGCTCTCCGGCACCAAGCAAGCCATTTTGATGGTTGAAGCAGGCGCAAAAATCATTTCCGAAAAAGAAATGCTGGACGCAATCCTGTTCGGTCACGAAGAAATCAAACGTATCGTTGCATGGATCGAAGAAATTGCCGCAGAAGTCGGCAAACCTAAAAAAGACATCACCATCGAACACGCTTCTCCCGAACTCGAGGCAGACGTCCGCGCTTGGGGCAGCGAAAAGATGGACTACGTTCTGGACACTTTCGACAGAACCGAAAGAGAAAAACGCGACGACGCTTTGAATGCAGAAGCCGCCGAATACTTTGCGGAAAAATATCCTGACGATCTCAAATTCGTCGGCGAAGTTCTGTACGCAATGAAGAAAGAAAAAGTCCGCGCCAAAATCATCAACGACGGCGTTCGTCCTGACGGCAGAAGCCTCACCGAAATTCGTCCTATCTGGTGCGAACACGGCATTTTGCCGAGAGTTCACGGCAGCGCAGTCTTCACTCGCGGCCAGACTCAGGCTCTCACCACTTGCACCCTGGGCAGCCTCAGCGAAGTTCAGAAGCTCGACGGCATCGAAGAAGACAACTTCAAACGCTATATGCATCAATACAACATGCCTCCTTATTCCACCGGCGAAGCAAAGGGCATGAAAGGTCCGGGCAGACGTGAAATCGGCCACGGCGCACTTGCGGAAAGAAGCCTCGAACCGGTTCTTCCTTCGGAAGCCGAATTCCCGTATGCAATCCGCACCGTATCCGACATTCTGTCCTCCAACGGCAGCACTTCTCAGGCATCAGTTTGCGGCAGCACCATGGCTCTTATGGACGCAGGCGTTCCTATCAAAGCTCCTGTAGCGGGCATCGCTATGGGCCTTATTAAGGACGAAGAACACGGCAAAGTCGCCATCATGAGCGATATTCAGGGCCTTGAAGACTTCCTCGGCGATATGGACTTCAAAGTCGCAGGCACCAAGGACGGCATCACCGCAATCCAGATGGATATCAAAATCAAAGGTATCGACGAAGAAATTCTGCACACCGCTTTGGAACAAGCTCGTCAGGGCAGATTGCATATCCTCGGCAAAATGGCCGAATGCATCCCTGAACCTAACAAAGAGCTGTCCCGTTACGCTCCGAAGATCCTGAGCTTCCAGATTGATCCTGACAAGATCGGCGACGTCATCGGCAAGAGCGGCAAGACCATCAACGGCATCATCGATCAGACCGGCGTTAAAATCGACGTCAACGACGAAGGTATGATTTTCGTCAGCAACGAAGACATCAACGCTTGCGAAAAAGCCAAGAAGATCATTCTTAACATCGTCCACGATCCTGAAGTCGGCGACGTTTACCAAGGCGAAGTCGTCAGAATCATGCAATTCGGCGCATTCGTAAATCTGGCTCCGGGCAAAGACGGCCTCGTTCACATCAGCAAGCTCGCAAAAGAGCGCGTCGAAAAGGTTGAAGACGTCGTTAACATCGGCGACATGGTTGAAGTTGAAGTCATCAAAGTGTCCGACAAGGGCATTGACCTCAAACTCATCAAAAAACTGTAAAAATCAAAACCTCGGCATTTGCCGAGGTTTTTTACGCAAAATAAAGCGGACCGCGGCGAAAATACCGTGGTCCGTTTTTGTTTCTATTTTTATTTTAAGAAAAACCTTTTATTATTGCTTCTTTTCGAGCGGGCGCGCGCTTGCGGCAAGGGCGGCAACTTGTTCGGGTTTTTTGGCAAGATCTTCGTAAGAGGAAACGTGCTCCGGCAATTTGACGTCCTCATTCAGGCGGTTTTTTATGTCTTCTTCGAGTTCGGCTTTTGCAATTTTGCCTGTTGGTTCGTAGGTAAGTTCTTTATAGAAATAGTCCATCCATTCTTCACCGAGAAAATCGGCGTCATAAATGCCGCTAAGGTCGTTTCTTGCGTTTTTGATAAGATTGATTTTGTTTTCATCGCCGCTTGCGGCTTCGACGATATCGGTAAAAGAGAACGTTGCTTTGTCGTTATCGTCGTTTATTTGCGGCAGAAGGTAAACGTTGTTGAAGCAGTCCACTATCATTTTGTATGGAAACTTGAGTATGTCCCCGATTCTCTGATTGGTTTCGGGATCGATTTTCGGACCTACGGCTGCAATATAAATTTTGCAGTCCTTAACGGGGACGTATTTGCCTTGCAAGTTAACTTTGGTCATAATTATCTCCTTGATTATTATTTTTGCTTCCGTTCCAGCGGGCGCGCGCTTGCGGCAAGGGCGGCAACTTGTTCGGGTTTTTTGGCGAGATCTTCGTAAGAGGAAACGTGCTTTGGCAATTTGACGTCTTCATGCAGGCGTTTTTTTATGTCTTCTTCGAGATCGATTTTGACGGTTTTGCCGCCGTCGTATTTAGGATCGTATTTAGGAACGTTCCAAAAGTAATCCATCCATTCTTCGCCGAGTAAATCTGCGTTATAAATGTCGATAAGGTCGTTTCTGGAGAGTTCAATCCTAAGCATTTTGTATTCATCGCCGCTTGCGGCTTCAACGATGTCGGTGAAGGAGAACGTTGCTTTGTCGTTATCTCCGCCTATTTGCGGCAGAAGGTAAACGTTGTTGAAGCAGTCCACTATCATTTTGCATTTAAAGTTGAGTCTGACACCGATTCGCTGATCGGTTTTGGGATCGATTTTCTTCGTATCCACGAAAAACGTATAAAATTTGAAGTCCTTAACGGGGACGTATTTGCCTTGCAGATTAACTATAGCCATATAATATCTCCTTAATGAAGTATAAACAAATAATATCACAAAGCGCGCCCGTTGTCAATGCCACGGAAATTTTGGATTTTCGAGCGCCGCAAAAACGCCTTATTTCGGGTTTTTATGTAATAAAAAACGAAGTTAGAGAATAGTATTAGGTATGAAAAAGTTCAGAAACATAACGGCAAACGTAGTGATAGCGCTGACGCTTTTTGCGCTTCTGGTGGTAACGACGGGATCGGGAAGAGGGATCAGCGTGTTCGGCGAAAAGCCGTCGCCGATATATTCGGGCGACAAAACGGGCGACAAAATAAGCCTTATGATAAACGTTTATTGGGGGACGGAATACGTCCTCCCGATGGCCGAGCTTATGGAAAAATACGGTTTCAGATGCACGTTTTTTGTGGGCGGAAGCTGGGCCGACGACAACGTGGGGCTGGTTCGGACGCTTTCGGAAAGAGGGTTCGAAATAGGCAATCACGGCTATTTTCACAAAGATCACAGCAAGCTTACTTACGACCAAAATTTTGACGAAATCGTAATGAATCAGCGTTTAATTGACGAAATCGTGGGTTATAAGGGCAATTATTTGTTCGCTCCGCCGTCGGGCGCGTTTAACGACGACACGCTTGCGTTCTGTCGGAAAAACGGCTTCACAACCGTTATGTGGACGCGGGATACAATCGACTGGCGCGACAAGGATCCGGATCTGGTGTATCGCCGCGCGGTGAAGAATATGGCGGCAGGAGATCTCGTTCTGATGCACCCGACGGCGCACACTTTAAACGCTTTGCCGAAAATTTTGGCGGAAGTTGCGGCAAAGGGCATGCGAGTTGTCACGGTAAGCGAAAATTTGGGACTATAACGGGACGCCAAAAGGTTTACATAAGGCGAATTTGATGATATAATTATTGTTAAATTCGGAGATAAATCAGATATGAAAAAACTTTACAAATTCAAAAACGGTCTTAAATTGGTTTACGAGCGTCTTCCGTACGTCCGTTCGGTGGCGGTCGGCGTGTTCGTGAACACCGGTTCCGGCAACGAAACTGCCGAAAATAACGGCATTTCGCACTTCATCGAGCACATGCTTTTCAAGGGAACGGCCACAAAATCGGCATTCGAAATTGCCGAAAGCATGGAAAAAATCGGCGCCGACATCAACGCCTACACCTCAAAAACCAACACTTGTTTTTACACGGTTTCCATCGACGAAGACTTTGAAAAGTGCGCGGAGCTGTTGTCGGACATGTACTTTAATTCGGTTTTTTCAGAGGAAGAAATGGCCAGAGAAAAGGGCGTCGTTCTTGAAGAAATCGACATGAACGAGGACGATCCGTCCGACGTTGCGGCGGAAATCGCGGCGGCAAAATGGTTTGAAACCAACAGTCTTTCGAGGCCGATTCTGGGCGGAAAAAACAACGTTAAATCCATTTCCAGAGAACAGATTTTTGAGTATATGAACGACTTTTACACCGCCGACAACACCACTGTCAGCGTGTGCGGCAACCTTCCGTGGAAGGCTGTTTACGATACGATAAAAAAAGATTTTTCGGACAAATTTTCCAAAAAAACGAAAAAAATCGTCAAAATCGAACAATCCGTCGGCACGGTCGCGCAAGTTACCAAATTCAAAAAAACCGAACAGGGAAACGTGCTTATCGTGTTTAAGGGACTTAAAGAATACGATCCCGACACAGTTGCGCTTCAGATACTCAGCAGCGTTTTCGGCGGCACAATGAGCGGCAGACTTTTCCAGGAAGTCAGGGAAAAACTGGGGCTTGCTTATTCGGTCTATAGTTATCCGTCGGCGTACACCGAGGAGGGGTGCTATTCCGTCTATATCGGGACGAACTCCGACAATCTGGATAAGGCGGTCGGCGCGGTCAGACGGGAAATCGACAAGCTTAAAGCGGAGGGCATAACCGAAGCCGAATTTTCGAAGGGCAAAGCGCAGCTTAAGTCGGCCTTCGTTTTCGGGCAGGAGTCGTCGTCCACGCTTATGCGCCTTAACGGACGTTACGCAATGGGCACGGGGACGCTTTTCGACGCCGAAAAACGCATGAACGAAATCGACGCCGTAACCTTGGACGACGTGAAGCGCGTCATCGAAAGAGTGTTCGATTTTTCGCGCGTGGTTATAAGCTACGTCGGCCCTAAAACCGAAGTAGATTTGACCAAGCACTTTGCGCCCCGAGATTAGACGGCACAATTTTTGAAAATTCCTATTAAAACTGTTGAAAACCTTATATAATTGTGTTATAATGACTATATATTGTGTGTGCGCATACGCATTTATAGACATTTTGCACTATATATAAGGTTTTTTCTTTACGGTGCGAGTGTATATCGGAGGAAGTTTTGAGTTACGACGACAGATATTATTCTGACAAAAGATATCATAGTCCCGACGGAAACGGTTTCAACCGTATTGCCGGCGGGCTTTTGGTGGTTATAATTTGCACTCTTTCGGCGTTGTGCCTTTTCGGCCTTTTCGGAGGAGTGGGGAAGCTTGCCGCCGACTTTTTGGTGGGGACCTTGGGGCTCGTCGCTTACGCGTACGCTATCTGCGGCGCGATTTTGGGCGTTATGATCCTCGTCGGGAAAACCGTCAGCCTTCCTGCGGCAAAAATTCTGAAGTACTTTTTGCTGTTCGTTCTCGGAGTGCTGACTTTGCACGTCCTGACCAGCAGAACCGCGCTTCTTTCCAGCAATAACTACGGCGAATATCTGAAAAATTGCTACAATTCCACCACGGCGGGCGGCCTTGTCAGCGGAGTGTTTTTGTATCCGGTGATGAAGATTGTGGGCATCACGGCCAGCTTGCTCATTTTTATGTTGCTGTTTTTCACGGTGGTGTTTTTAAGCTTCTATCCGCTTTTGAAACGCGAACCGGCCTACAAAACCAAAACCACAAAAATCGACAACAAAAAAGCTTCCAAGGGTTCCGCAAAGGTCGTAACCTTCACCGATGACGGCGTGAAAGAAGAGGTTGTGGACCTCGGAAGCGGCAGGAGTATGTTTATGGGAAAACTTAACGACACCGACGATTTCGGCGAAAAGAAACAGAAAAAATCCAAACAGGATTTGCAGATAGACCTATTGTATCCGAAGGACGTGAACGCTCCGTTCGGCAGCGAAGGCTCCGAACCGCAGGAAGCGGCTCCCGTTTTCGAGGACGAAGAAACCGCCAAAAAGCGTCGCAGCAAGGAAAAACTTTTCGGCGGCAAACGCACCACCGAAGATAAAAACGGCAAAAAACCCGAATATTCCGCTTACAGCAAAGGCTTCATTTCCGAAGAAGCCATGGCCGCAAAAGCCGAGGAAGACAGAAAATATCAGGAAAAACTCGCCGAGCTTTACAGCAGCATAGCAGGCGGCGTCCGCTCGAATCGCTTGGGCGACAGCCCTGTTTTGCCGCGCGGCGGACAAAGCGTTTACGCTCGTTTCGGCATAAGCCGCAACGAAGACGAGCAGAACGCGGAATTTAAGGATAGATATTACGATATCTTAAACAGCGAACTCACCGAAAAGGATATTTTCGGCAGCGGCAAAAACAAAAAGGCCGCGCCTAAAGCTTCCGAACCCGTTCCCGCGCCTAAAGCGGAAGAGAAAAAGGAAGAGCCGAAGGCCTCCAAAGAAGAGCTTTACGCAAACGGCAACTTTATGCACGTAAAGGAAAACGAGCTGCCAAAAGCCATTCAGAACATTTTGGACGGCCCGCTCGGCGCCGAAACCAACCTCGGCAAAAAGGTGGTTCCGTCCGACTACGCCGAAACAAACAGCAAGGTTTCCCTAAACGCCGAAACCTTCGAGCAGCCGACAGTCTTTGACAGTCAGGTCAAAAAGCCTGAACCGGAAGTTAAAAACGAAGTCAAGCCGGAGCCAAAGCCTGCCGTGCCGGAAATTAAGGCGGAAGAGCCGAAGGAAGAAAAGAAATCGACTCGCGGATCCATTTTCTCGCTGTTCGGTGAAGACAGGGACTACAACCCGAAGCCTGTCGAATTTGCCGCAAAGGAAGACAAAAAACCTCAACCTAAACCGGAAGTTAAGGAGGAAGTTAAGCCGGAACCCGCAAAGGAAACCCCTGCGGAAGAAAAGAAATCCGCTCGCGGGTCCATTTTCTCGCTGTTCGGGGAAGACAGAGATTACACCCCTAAACCTGTCGAAACCGTCAAAGCGGACGAGCCAAAACCGGCTCCGAAATCCGAATACGTCAGAAAAGAGCCGGAAATCAAGAAGGAAGAGTCGAACCCTAATTTGTCGAAAACTTCCGCAACCACCGACTTTCTGGAAGACGTCAAACCTATAAAAATCGACGAACGCAAGCCTGCCGACCGGCCTAAACTTTCGGGCGAGCAGATAACCATCGAGCAGACTATGGCCGAGAAAAAGGTTTTGAGGCCGTACAAAGCTCCTCCGATCGATCTTTTGAGCAAGGAAACAACCACGGACCTTCCGCAGGAAGACTTTTCCGAGCTTAAAGCGAAACTGGAGGACAAGTTTGCGCAATTCAAAATTTACGCCACCGTCGAAAACCTCACGCAGGGCCCGACCTTCAGCAGGTTCGAAATGAAACTTCCTGACGGCGTCAGAGTCAGCAAAGTCAAAGAGCTCGAAGAAGACATCGGCATGGCTCTCGGTGGACTGAAAGTCCGTATCGAAGCTCCGATTCCGGGCAAAGCGCTTTTCGGCGTAGAAGTTCCGAACACTCACAGAAGAACCGTCAAACTTCGCACGATGCTTGACGATCCGAGCTTCAACAACACCAAGGACATGCTTACCTTCGTCGTAGGCGTGGACATCGAAAACAAGGTCCATTGCGCAGACCTCGCCTCCATGCCGCACCTTTTGGTCGCAGGCTCGACGGGCAGCGGCAAATCCGTCGCAATCAACGGATTGCTGCTTTCCTTACTTTACAAATATTCGCCTGAGGACGTAAGGCTTATCCTCATCGATCCGAAGAAAGTGGAATTTTCAATTTATCAGGGCATTCCGCACCTTCTCATAAAGGAAATCGTCACCACGGCGGACAAGGCCGTCAACGCATTGAACTGGGCAATCAGCGAAATGTACAGAAGGCTCGATATGTTCAAAGAGTTCGACGTAAGAAACATCGCGGGTTACAATCAGAAGGCCGCAATGAGCGACAATATGACCAAAATTCCGCAAATCGTCATCGTGGTCGACGAAATGGCCGAGCTTATGCGTATGAAAAAACGCGAAGTGGAAGACTGCATCCAAAGTCTTTCCGCAGTGGCAAGGGCCGCGGGTATTCACCTCGTCATCGCAACGCAACGTCCGTCGGTTGACGTTATCACGGGCGTTATCAAATCCAACTTGCCGGCGCGTATGGCGCTCAGCGTTTCGCAGGGCGTTGACAGCCGCACCATAATCGACCGTCAGGGCGCCGAAAAACTTCTGGGACGAGGCGACATGCTGTTCCAGACGCAGTCCGATCCGGATCCTATTCGTTTGCAAGGTTGCTTCACCTCCGACGAGGAAGTGGCAAACATCATAAGCTTCATAAAAGCCAACAACGACACCGATTTCGACAAAGTCATCGAAGACGAAATCAACTTCGACAAAGAGGCGGCCGCCGAGCAGCTGGAAGCGCAAAACGCTTCGCCGCTTGACGAAAAGGCCGACGATCCTATATTCAAGGAAGCGTTGAAGTTCGTTATTCAGGCGCAACAGGCCACCATTTCCAAGCTTCAGAGGAAGATGGGGCTCGGCTTCGGCAGAGCGGCCAAGCTTATAGATATGATGGAAGACAGAGGATATATAACCGCGCAACCGCCGGGAAACAAACCTCGAGAAGTCCTCATCACTATGGAGGAATACAACCAGATCTACGGCGAGGAATAATCGTCGCAACACCACAAAAAACTTATCAGAGGAAATCACTATGGAAAACAAGCGAAATCTGAAAGTCGGAGCCATATCTTTGGGATGCGACAAAAACAGAGTCGACACCGAAAATATGCTTTTCTATGTGAAACAGGCGGGCTACTCCCTGACAAGCGACGTCAAGGAAGCCGACGTTATCGTCATCAACACCTGCGCGTTTATCGAAAGCGCGCAGAAAGAGAGCATCGACACCATTTTGGAAATGGCGGAGCTTAAAAAACAACGTCCGGTGAAAATCATAGTAACCGGCTGCATGCCTCAACGCTTCAAGGAAGAGTTTGCCAAAAACCTTCCGGAAGTGGACGGCTTTTTGGGCTTCAAGAATTATCAGCAGATTGCCGAAGTCATTCAAAAAGTCGTTTCGGGCGAGAGAGTTGGGCCGCTTCTCACTTGCACGGACGTGCCTACCACCAACAGAATTCTGACCACCGATTATCACACGGCGTATCTGAAAATTGCCGAAGGTTGCGACAATCATTGCACCTATTGCGCGATTCCGCAAATCAGGGGCAAATATCAAAGCCGCACGCTTATGAGCCTGGTGGACGAAGCCAAAATGCTTATCGATAATTACGGCGTGAAGGAAATCAACCTCGTCGCGCAGGACACCACGCGTTACGGCATCGACATTTACGGCAAGTACGCGCTTCCGACGCTTCTGGAGCAGCTGCAAAAACTCGACGTGGAATGGATAAGAATTTTGTATTGCTATCCGGAGCTTTTGTCCGACGACATCATCAAGATCGTTGCCGAAGACAACAAGGTTTGCAGGTATCTCGATATTCCGCTTCAGCATGTCGACGACAAAATTCTGAAGCTTATGGGGCGCAGAACCACCGAAGCGCAGATAAATAGTCTTTTGGAGCGCATCAGACTGGCCAACGAGGACATCGCTATAAGAAGCACGTTCATCACCGGCTTCCCTACGGAAACCGAAGAACAACATCTCAAGCTTTATAACTTCATTGCCGACGCAAGGCTCAATTACGCAGGCTTCTTTGCTTACAGCAAAGAGGAAGGCACTCCGGCCGCAAAAATGAGAGGTCAGATAATAAAAAGCATAAAGCGTCAGCGCCAAAAAGAATTGCAGGAGCTTCAAAGCGCAATCGTGCAGGAGAATCAACGCAACCTCGAGGGAAGCGAGCAGAAGGTGCTTTACGAAGGCATAGACTACGACAAGCAAATGTTCGTCGGCCGCACGGAATTCAACGCTCCCGACGTCGATACGAAGGTTTACTTCAAGTCGCAAACGCCTGTCGAAGCGGGCAATTTCTATAAAGTAAAAATCAAAAAGGTTCGAAAACTCGACCTTGTGGGAGTGGTAGTCAATGACAACGGCGACTAAAATCACGCTATCGAGGATAGCGTTCATACCTGTTGTGGTTGCGGTGTACCTGCTGAATTTTCCGGGGCATCGCATGCTTGCGGGCGTGCTGTTTGCAATAGCGGCGCTGTCGGACCTTATCGACGGCTACGTCGCAAGAAAATATAATCAGGTCACAGACCTCGGGAAGTTTTTGGATCCTATTGCGGACAAAATGCTCGTGGTGGTGTTCATGTTCCTGTTCGTGGCGGACAACCTTATATTCAATCCGTGGGGCGCAATCGTGTGCGGAGTGGTGCTGTCGAGAGAATTTATGATAAGCGCGTTCCGTATGCAGGCCGCCGTCAAAAAAATCGTCATACCGGCGGACGTCTGGGGCAAACTTAAGACCGATTTTCAGGACGTCGGCTCGGCAGTTATCATCTTTGCGTCGGATCCGATTTTCCTGTCGCACGGCGACGGAGCGGCAATGGTCGGCAAGGTGCTGATGTATATAGGCCTCGTGGCGTTTTTCATCGGCGCGGCGCTGGCGGTTTACAGCGGAGTGAACTACATAGTCAAAAACAAAAACGTGTTCACACAAAAAGAGGAAGCGTAAATGCGAACGTTGAAATTTTTCGACGCAACGGAAGCGGAGCTTGCGGCCGCGGGACTAGGCAATGGCGAAAACCTCGAAATAGTTCAAAACGGCCTCGATTTTGCGGTAAGTATTATGAATTTCGGCGAAAACGATAATAGTTTGCCGTCTACCGAGAAGCTTAAAGCGGTTTTCGGAAACAGATTTTATTCCGCTTGCGGAAAAACTTTGCCTGAAGCCGTTTTTGAAAAACTTAAAGGCACAGGCGTGCGCCTTGCCACGGCGGAAAGCCTGACGGGCGGCATGGTTGCGGCCGAAATGGTTTCGGTCCCGGGCGTTTCGGAGTTCTTTTTCGAGGGAGTCGTGGCCTACGACAATTTGGCAAAGAAGCAAAGGCTTTTCGTAAAACGCGATACGCTTGAAAAATTCGGAGCCGTGAGCCGCGAAACGGCGGAGGAAATGGCTCTCGGCCTCATAAAAAGCGGGGACACCTTGGCAGTTTCCACAACGGGGATTGCGGGGCCGTCCGGCGGAAGCAAGGAAAAGCCCGTCGGCACGGTTTGGTTCGGCCTTGCGGACGACAAAGGCGTTCTGCACTCGGAAAAACGCGTTTTCGATGGCGACAGAACGAAAATCAGGATAGCCGCAACGCAGTTTGCGCTTCACGTTTTATACAGATATCTTTGCGGAGAATTCCGCTCAAAATAAACAATCTAAGGAAAATTATACTATGGCAGACAAAGAAAAATCCAAAAGTTTAGAGCAAGCTTTGGCTCAAATCGAAAAACAGTTCGGAAAAGGCGCCATCATGAAAATGGGCGAAACCGAACATCAAAGCATCGAAGTTATCCCGACGGGCTGCCTGACGCTTGACGTAGCGCTCGGCATCGGCGGCATACCTCGCGGCCGTATCATCGAAATCTACGGACCTGAATCCAGCGGCAAAACCACGCTTTCGTTGCACATTCTGGCAGAAGCTCAGAAGCTCGGCGGCACCTGCGCTTTTATCGACGCAGAGCACGCTCTCGATCCGAGCTATGCGGCAAACCTCGGCGTGAATCTCGAAGAACTCTACATATCTCAGCCTGACAACGGCGAACAGGCAATGGAAATAGCGGCCACTTTGGTTGCTTCCGGAAGTATCGACCTTATCGTCGTCGACAGCGTTGCTGCGCTCACTCCGCAAGCCGAAATCGACGGAGAAATGGGCGACAGCCACATGGGCCTTCAGGCAAGGCTTATGAGTCAGGCGCTTCGCAAGCTCACCGCAGTCTGCGGCAAAAGCAAGTGCAGCATCATTTTCATCAACCAACTTCGCGACAAAATCGGCGTAATTTACGGCAATCCCGAAACCACCACCGGCGGTAAGGCTTTGAAATTCTATTCCTCCGTCAGAATGGACGTCAGAAAAACCGAACCTATCAAAGACGGCGCGGATATTATCGGCAGCCGCACCAAAGTCAAAATCGTCAAAAACAAGGTGGCTCCGCCTTTCAAAACGGCAGAGTTCGACATCATTTTCGGAAAAGGCATTTCCAACGTCGGTTGTATTCTGGACATCGCGGTTCAGTTTGGTTTTATCGTCAAATCGGGCAGCTGGTTCAGCTATAACGACGAAAAAATCGGTCAGGGCCGCGACAAAGCTTTGGAATTTTTGAAAGCAAACCCGGACATCGCCGAAACTCTCGAAAAACAAATCAAAGAAAAACTTATGGCATAAACGCCGTTTTTTCGAAAAAATACACCATCAGGGGAATTAAAGTCGTGTATGCAAAAATCCAATTCCGTTGCATGCGCCAAGCGGCTTTATAAATATATAGGAGGATAATCCACAATGACAAGCAATTTGATTGTAACGCTTGCCGCTTCCGCGTGGGCCCTTGTCGGCGTCGGCGTCGGGGCACTGGCGGTCGGTGCAGCCGTCGCGCTGGTCATCTACCGCGCTTACGCCAAAAACAAAGTCGGTCTCGCGAAACAAGAAGCAGCAAGAATTACCGAGGAAGCTCAACTTGAAGCCAAAACCCTCAGAAAAGAGGCTCTCATCGAGGCCAAAGAAGAGCAACACAGATTGCGCACCGAATTCGAACAAGAATCGAAAGAAAGAAAAGCTGAATTTCAACGCACCGAGCAGCGCCTTCTTCAAAAAGAAAACTTTTTGGACAAAAAAGACGACGCTCTCGACAAAAAACAGGATCAACTGGACAATCAGAAACGTATTCTGGAAGCAAAGAACAAGGAACTCGAACTTTTTGAAGAAAATTTGAAAACGGCAAATCAGCGCATCGAACTGGAACTTGAAAGAGTTGCCGGCCTCTCCAAGGACGAGGCAAAACAAAACCTTTACGATTCGCTCATCGACGGCGTGAAAAAAGACGCCGCGCAAGAAGCGAAAAACATTGAAAAAGAAGCAAAAGAAAACGCGGAAAAACTGGCGAAAAACATCATCAGCCTTGCAATTCAGCGTTGCGCGGCGGATCACGCCACCGAAACTACGGTGTCCGTGGTTGCGCTTCCTAACGACGAAATGAAAGGCAGAATCATCGGCCGCGTCGGCAGAAACATCAGAGCTTTGGAAAGCGCCACCGGCGTTGACGTCATCATCGACGACACTCCGGACGTCGTAACTTTGTCGGGCTTCGATCCGATAAGAAGAGAAGTCGCAAGACTCACCCTCGAAAAGCTTATCGCCGACGGCAGAATTCACCCGGCTCGCATCGAAGAGATGGTTGACAAGGTGAAAAAAGAGGTCGAACAATCCATCAAAGAAGCCGGCGAAAACGCAGTGTTCGAATGTAACGTCTACGGCGTGCATCCGGAACTCGTCAAAATTTTGGGCAGGCTCAAATACCGCACCAGCTACGGTCAGAACTGCCTCAAACACAGCATGGAAGTCAGTTACCTTGCGGGTATGATGGCCGCAGAACTGGGCGCAGACGT
>SAMEA104315422__coassemble_497_pt1 | contig 17719 bp, 13 predicted proteins | sample SAMEA104315422__metabat2_low_PE_034 | metagenome-assembled genome bin SAMEA104315422 (sample SAMEA104315422) | gut metagenome | biome: Monkey gut; feature: monkey-associated habitat; material: faeces | place: China | collected 2013
TATGTTTCCGAGAACGGACGTACTCAAATGACATTCATTCTGTCCTCTCAAGCCACGTCGAAACCCTCGCCGTCCTTACGAAAAAAGGTAATACATGAAATGTTGAACGGAAATTTCATAAAAGGTCTTTTAACCGAGAACAAACTGCTCGGCGCGGACGAATGATTTTCGGCGCGCTACGTTGCGTCGATTTTTTGAAAACCCATTGCTTACGAAGGCTTATTTATTATATCGTAGAACTATAAAACTTTTAAGGAGAGAATTATGAAGGTTATCGTTATCGGCGCAGGCAACGCGGGCCTTGTGGCCGCCGAAAAACTGGCAAGAGGAGGCTTGGACGTTTCGGTTTTTGAGAAAAACGCCTATAAAAATCTTTCCTACGACTGGCACGACGACGTCAACGCCGCAGCGTTCACCGAAAACAACCTGCCTATGCCTAAAGAGGGCACCTATTTCACAAAGAAGAACTGGTCGTTCATACCGCCCGCGGAGCGAGTGGAGGTAACCCTGCATATCCTCGAGGAAAAGTTGGATCTTTCCACCGAGCGTCGCTCCTTGGCGCAGCAATACGTGGATCGCGCAGACGGCGTGGACTTTCATTTTTCAAGCCCCGTGGACAGCCTTATAATAAAGGAAAACAAAGTCGTGGGCATAACGTCCGGCGGCAAGGAATATTTTGCCGATCTCGTCATAGATAACAGCGGTGCGCTCAGTCCGTTCAGGGCAAGCCTTCCGAAAGAGTGGGGCATAACGGCGATGCCCGACAAGTCGGAAATATTCGTGGCGTATCGCGGCTTCCACAAAAAGCTTGCGGGCGTAAGCGATCCCGAAAACAGCAACAGAGCCTACCTCAAGCACCTCGGCAAAGACGGCATCAGCTGGAGTATTCTCGATCCTGCCGGCACCGTCAACGTTCTCATCGGCAGACAGGGCGAACTGACGGACGAGGCTTTTGAAGAGGCGTATTCCGCGCTTAAAGCGTCGAATCCGGAGATTTCCGACGAAGTTGTCCGCGGCGGCTTCAAGTGCGTGATACCTATAAGATACCCGCTTTCCAAAATGGTTTGGGACGGCTACGTCGCTTTGGGCGACAGTGCGTTCATGACGATTCCTATGATCGGAAGCGGCATCGAAAACGGAATGAAAGCGGCCGTGGAGCTTGCGGACGTCATTCTCAAAACCAAATCGTCCAAAAAAGAAGCCCTTTGGGCGTACGAGGTAACTTATTACAAAAAGCGCGGAGCCGATCACGTCGGCGTTGACGTTCTGAAACGCTGGCTGCTCGCGGCAAAACCGTCGGATCTCGACTGGCTTTTCGAAAAGGGCGTCGTGGACGAAAAGAACATGGCGGACGCGGCCACCGGCCACCTCATAGTTTTAAGTTTTCCGGAGCTTTTGCAAAAGGTAAAAAGAGGCTTCACGAGATTGTCGCTTCTGCTCAGAATGAACGGCATGCTTATGCGCGCAAAACGCGCCGCCGCGCTCGGCCGGAAAATACCTTCTTCCTACGACGAAGACGAAATATCTTCCTGGCGCGCAAAAATCGAAAAAACCGTTTACGGCAAATAATTTTCGTGTTCTAATGTTTATTATATAAGCACATATTTTGCCAGAAAAAGATGGTCGTCGCAGGCAGTTAAAAAGCGGCAGCGCAAAAAATTTCTGCGCCGAAAAAAATTTGCGGTTTGCAAAAATTATGCAAACAACAAGTTTTTATAAAAAATTTGGATAATATTCGAAAATTCGACAAAAAACGGACAATGCGTTGTCCGTTTTTGTATTGTGGCCGAAAATGACTACACCACAACATATTGTGTCTCGCAAAAAAAGTGCATACAATATGATGTATTTCGATTGACATTGAACGTGGCGTTTGCTATAATCAAAAACGTACATTTCACAAAAGGAGGGAGCAACAATGCTTCAAGTTAAAAAAAGGGATAACAACGTAGTACCGTTTGATCTTTCCAAGATCGAAAACGCCATTGAAAAGGCGTTTATTGCCGTTGGCAAAAGCTACACCAAGGATATTATCGAGCTTTTAAGTCTGAAGGTTACCGCGGCGGTTTCCGACAAGGTGTCGGACGGAGTGGTTTCCGTGGAAGACGTGCAGGACAGCGTCGAAGTGGTGCTCATTCAGGCCAGTTACGTGGACGTTGCGAAAGCGTACATTCTTTATCGTAAGAATCACGAAAAAATGCGCAACATGTCCTCCACCGTGCTTGACTACAAGGCCACGGTCGGCAACTATCTTAAAATCAACGACTGGCGTGTGAAGGAGAACTCCACCGTCACCTATTCCGTCGGCGGACTTATCCTTTCCAACAGCGGCGCGATCACCGCCAACTACTGGCTTTCCGAAATCTACGACGAAGAAATCGAAAAGGCTCATCGCAACGCGGATATCCATATCCACGACCTCAGCATGCTCACGGGTTATTGCGCGGGCTGGTCCTTGAAGCAGCTTATTATGGAAGGTCTGGGCGGCGTGCCGGGCAAAATCACCAGTTCTCCTGCCGGCCACCTCAGCACTCTCTGCAATCAGATGGTCAACTTCCTCGGAATCATGCAGAACGAATGGGCAGGCGCGCAGGCGTTCAGCTCCTTCGACACCTATCTTGCGCCTTTCGTCAAGGTTGACAACCTCTCCTACAAAGAGGTCAAACAGTGCATCCAGAGCTTCATTTACGGTGTAAACACTCCGTCCAGATGGGGCACGCAGGCGCCGTTCACCAACATCACTTTGGACTGGGTAGTCCCAAACGATTTGGCCGAGCTTAACGCCATTGTCGGCGGCAAAGAACTTGATTTCAAGTACAAGGATTGCCAAAAAGAAATGGCCATGGTCAACAAGGCGTTCATCGAAATTATGATTGAAGGCGACGCCAACGGCCGCGGCTTCCAGTATCCTATCCCGACCTATTCCATCACCAGGGATTTCGACTGGTCAGAAACCGAAAACAACAAACTTCTCTTCGAAATGACCGCAAAATACGGCACCCCGTATTTCAGCAACTACATCAACAGCGATATGGAGCCGTCGGACGTCAGGTCCATGTGCTGCAGATTGCGTCTGGATCTTAGGGAATTGAGGAAAAAATCGGGCGGCTTCTTCGGAAGCGGCGAAAGCACGGGTTCCGTGGGTGTCGTAACCATAAATATGCCGAGGATCGCGTATCTTTCCAAGGACGAAAACGAATTCTTCGAGCGTCTTGAAAAGCTGATGAATTTGTCCGCAAGAAGCCTGAAAATCAAACGTAACGTCATTTCCAAGCTTTTGGAAGAAGGCTTGTATCCGTACACCAAACGTTATCTCGGCACCTTCAACAATCACTTTTCCACCATCGGCCTTGTGGGCATGAACGAAGCGTGCCTCAACGCAAAATGGCTGGGCGTCGATCTCACGCACAAAGAAGCGCAGGAATTCACCAAAAAGACGCTCAACTTCATGCGTAACAAGCTCAGCGACTATCAGGAAGAGTACGGCGACCTCTACAACCTCGAGGCCACCCCTGCCGAAAGCACTTCCTACCGTCTGGCAAAACACGACAGAAAGTACTATCCTGACATCATCACCGCCACCAACAGTAAGGATCAGGCTCCGTACTACACCAACAGCTCGCACCTGCCTGTAGGCTACACCGCAGACATCTTCGAGGCTCTGGACATTCAGGACGAACTTCAGACTCTCTACACCTCCGGCACCGTTTTCCACGCGTTCTTGGGGCAAAAGCTCTCCGACTGGAAAGCCGCGGCAAACCTGGTTAGGAAGATTGCCGAAAACTACAAACTTCCGTATTACACCATGAGCCCTACCTATTCCGTATGTCAGGAACACGGTTATCTCGAAGGCGAAGTTTACAAATGCCCGAAATGCGGCCGCACCACCGAGGTTTACAGCCGTATCACCGGCTACTATCGTCCGGTTCAGAACTGGAACGACGGCAAGCTTGAAGAGTTCCACGCCAGAAAGACCTACGACATCGCCAACAGCCACCTCAAATCCGAGTGCCGCGTGAAGGCGGAAGACGTCAAAAAACCGGAAAAAGCGCAAGTTAAAGAGCTTCTGCTTTTCACCACCAAAACTTGCCCTAACTGCAAGATGGCCAAAGCAATGCTTCAAAAAGCAGGAATAACCTACACGTCTATCGACGCGCAGGACGAAAAGGAAGTAACGTTAAGCTACGGCGTCAAAAAGGCTCCGACGCTGCTCGTTCCTAACGGCGACGGCTTCGACGTTTACGACAACGCCAGCGAAATCAAAAAATTCATCGAAAAACAAGGAGCGACCGTAAATGCATGACGTCATAGTTATCGGCGCAGGCGTGGCAGGCATGACTGCCGCGCTCAACGTCCTCAGGGGTGGGAAAAGCGTTTTGGTTTTGGAATCCGAAAGCTTCGGCGGGCAGGTTAGCTTTTCGCCGAGGGTGGAGAACGTACCTTCCATAAAACAAATTTCCGGTTCGGAATTTGCCGACAATCTTTTTGAACAGATCACCGACCTCGGCGCCGACGTCGAGCTGGAAAAGGTGCTTAAAGTGGAAAAACAGGAAGATAAAACCTTCGTTGTGACAACCGACTACGGCACCCACACCGCAAAAGCCGTCATCTTGGCAACGGGCGTGAAGCATCGTCACATCGGGGTAGAGAGGGAACTCGACCTCGTCGGGCACGGCGTAAGCTATTGCGCTGTTTGCGACGGAGCGTTTTACGAGGGCGAAGAAGTGGCGCTCATCGGCGACGCAAACACCGCTCTTCAGTACAGCCTTCTTCTTTCCAACTATTGCAAAAAGGTTTACGTTCTGACTCTGTTCGACAAGTTCTTTGCGGACAAAATTCTGGTGGACAGGCTCCGCCGGCGCGACAACGTCGAAATTCATCACAACCTCTCTTTGCAGGAGTTTTTGGGCGAAGAGGAACTCACCGGCATACGCCTCAAAAACACCAAGGACGGCACGGATTTTATGGTTCGTTGCAAAGGTTGCTTCATTTGCATAGGGCAGGTACCGGACAACAAGGCGTTTGAAAACATAGTGGATTTGGACAGGGCAGGCTACATCGTTTCCGACGAAAGCTGCACCACCAAAACCGACGGCGTGTTCGTTGCAGGCGATTGCCGCACCAAAAAAATGCGTCAGATCACCACTGCCGCGGCCGACGGCGCAACGGCGGCGTTTCTGGCCAATAACTACATCGACACTTTGTAAAAGCATAAGTCAGACAGCAAATTGCTGTCTGACTTTATATTATCCCCAAAATTTCCCCTCTCGGATTGACTTTTCGCTCCTGCCGTGTTAATCTATAACTATCAATTTTTTCGAGGCGCAAAATGAAGTGCTGGCTTGTTGTAAACGGCTTTTTGAATTCCAAAAAATTTGAAGAAATATACGGGTTTTTATGCCGCAGCGGCAAAAAACTGGGCATAGACGTCGAGGTGAAAACGGGTGCCGAAATTTTTTGCGGCGTAAACGAAGGCTTTTCGTCGTTTTCGCTTCCCGATTTCGTGCTTTTCTGGGACAAGGACGTGTACACCGCAAAGCGACTGGAAGAAGCCGGCTTACGTCTTTTCAATTCGGCCGCAAGCGTTGAGCTTTGCGACAACAAATGTCTGACGGCCATGGCGCTTCGCGGCAAAGTGAAAACGCCCGAAACCTTTATAGCTCCGAAAACCTTCGAGGGCGTCGGCTTTAGCAATCTGACTTTTTTGGATAAAGCCGCTGAAAAGCTCGGCTATCCGATGGTTGTGAAGGAAGCGTACGGCTCGTTCGGCAAACAGGTTTATCTCGTCCGAAACCGCGCCGAGGCCGAAACGCTCGTGAAGAGCTTTGGCGCAAAAGATTTTTTGATGCAAAAGTTCGTCGAAACCAGCAGCGGCCGCGACGTAAGGATAAACGTCGTAGGGGAAAAGGTGGTTTCCGCGATGTATCGCCACAACGAAAACGATTTCCGCTCCAACATAACAAACGGCGGCAAGGCCGAAAACTACCTGCCGACCGAGGAGCAGAAGGCTGCGGCCATTGCCGCGGCAAAGGCTTTGGGGCTTGACTTTTGCGGCGTGGACGTGCTTTTCGGCGAGGGCGGCGAACCCGTGATTGCGGAGGTCAATTCCAACCCGCATTTCAAGTCCACGTTCGACTGCACGGGCATAGATATGAGCGAGCAGATTCTGTCTTACGTCAAGGAGCAACTGAAGTGAAAGGACTTTTGATATACGACGCCGTGGGTTTTGCGCACAATTCCTGGTTTGCCAAAAGACTTGAACAAGCCTGCAAAAAACAAGGTTTAGATTTAAATTTGTGCATTTTAACGTCCGAAACGGTGCATTTGCCGTTCGTTCCCGATTTTGCGGTGGTGCGGGTGGCAAACCCCGCTCTTACCAAAAAACTTGAAGACGCAGGCGTCAGAACTTTCAACAATTATAAAACCTCTTTCGTCGCTAACGACAAGTGGCAGACCTATCTTTTCTTGAAGGAAAACGGTTTTCGCGTTATGGAAACAGAGGAGGGTTTTTCCGAAAAATTGCCGTTCCCGTACGTTTTGAAAAGTGTGGACGGCCACGGCGGAAGCGAAGTGTTTCTCGTCAAAACGAAAGAGGAGAAAAACAAGCTTAAAGCGGAGTATTCCTCGGGCAGACGGTTTGTGAGTCAAAAGCTTTGCTCAAGCCCCGGCCGCGACCTCAGGGTTTACGTTTTGGGTGGCAAGGTGCTTGCCGGCGCGATGAGAAGTTCTTCTTCCGATTTTCGGAGCAACTATTCTTTGGGCGGCACGGCCGAAATCGTTCAGGTTCCGCAAAATATCGCATTCTCTGCCGAGCGGATAGCCGCCAAGCTTCAAAGCGATTTCGTGGGCGTCGATTTCATATTCGACGGCGACGACGCCGTAGTCAACGAAGTTGAGGACGTCGTCGGCACCCGAATGCTTTACGACCTTACCGACCTTGACGCCGCGGAAGAATACGCAAAATATATTGCCCGAATGTTGAAATAGATACGCGATAAAAGACGGAATAGCGAGAGCGTCTGCAAAACAATGTCCGTTTTGTTTCAAAACCGCTACGCTACAAATGCTGTCGCATTGTCTTTATTTTGGTGCGGGAGGCAGAACTTGTAAGGAGCGAAGCGACGACTTGTATAAGACAAGCCACGCCTAATTGCCAACGTCGCAAAATCCTTGCGAGTTTGAGTATAAAAGCGTTTCCGTTTGCAGTCTGTCAAAACGTTGATTTTTGACGTATAAAATGGTATAATTGTTCTAACAAATCGGAATTTTTAGGAGCAAATATATGAACGCTATTGTGCAGTTGCTTCCTCTTGAATGCAGTGATAGAGAGCAGTTTATTTCGGATAATCAGGAAGCCTTTAATTATGGTGCGATGGAAGAATTCGGTCTTAGAGACAATCACTTCGAGGAATCGGGACAAATTATTTCACGACATACAATCGAACAGTCCATTGACGGCGGCGAAGCCTACCGAATCGTCCTGAACGGACAAAAAGTCGGCGGCATAGTAATCAAAGTTGACGGTGAAAAAGGCGACCTCGATCTCCTTTTTGTTTCTCCGACTTTCCATAGCAAAGGCATTGGATATGCCGCTTGGTGCGCTGTCGAAAAACTACACCCGGAAGTAAAAGTGTGGGAAACGGTCACTCCGTATTTCGAGCAGCGAAACATTCATTTTTATGTCAATCGTTGCGGCTTTCACATCGTGGAGTTTTTTAATAAATATCACCCCGATCCAAACGATCCGGAAATGTGTGCCGAAGGACCGGACGAACAGTTCCCGGACGGAATGTTTCGGTTTGAAAAGGTCATTCGGTAAATTTTTGTTTGTCTGTTTTTTACCATCAATATAAGGGTGTAATTCGGCATAAAAAAAGGGAGCGTTAAAACTCCCTTGATGAATCCGAGACCGGATAACTTTTTGTTAGAATTTTTAACTTTTCTGATTGAGTAAACTACTTTTTTCATTTGGGATATACCTCCGTTTTTTATTAGCCTTTCGGCAAAGACGGAGTAGCACCGGGAAAGGATAGAAGTTTTTAATTTTGCTGTCTGTTACACGGAAGTCAATGAAAAAGCACAAAAATTGTTGCGTTAGTATCTATCGCAATTAAAAGCAGTAGCAAGAATTTTCTGCCGTTGACTATTGATATAAACAACGATATAATGGGATTTAAGGAAGAAATAATTTTGCTAAAAGAATACTTAGATTTTTATTTGTTTATGTTGACTTACTTTTTATGGAGGATTTTATGAAGACAAAAAATAATATTATTATTGATTTTTGTATGATCTCAATAATATTGAGTTGTTTTATAGCAATAAATATACTTAAGTCGTTTCAAGTTGAATTATTAGTATTCTTACTAATATATTTTGGAATAGTTTTTTCAAGTTATTTTCCTTTTATGTGGAATATTCCGGTCGATCTTGATACTTTAAATAATGATACTAAAACAAGAGTATTGGAAATAATGCAGAGATTTATCTTGTTCATTAAGATAGATTACTTTTTAGTTTTTGTAGTCGCGCATATTAGTATTTTCTATAATTTAAAGGTATTTTTTTTCGTTGTGTTAATGATCGGCATTGTTTTAATTGGAATTAGTTGTATATGCACTGTACATAAGATTATTAAATTAAGTAATAAGAAATAAGACAAAAATTATTCCCTAACATAAGGCCGAAAAAGTTTGAAAAGCAACTCCTTTCGTTGTGTCCAACTTTTACGGTTTGCTCCTGGCGGAGGCTGAGGGATTCGTAAGGAGCGAGCGACGGAATAGCGCAAGCGTCTGCAAAACAATGACTGTTTTGTTCCAAAACCGCTACGCTACAAATGCTGACGCATTTTGTCATTGTTTTGCGTCATCTGCGCCCGCCGAAAAAATGCAAGCGCTTTTTCGGCTTTGCTTGTTGTCAGTTGCACTTGTGCAGGCGCAAACGTAGTTTGCGTACAAAACAGAGTTTTGTTTCAAGTCCTTTGCCTACAAAAAAAGACAATGCTGTCGCATTGTCTTTATTTTGGTGCGGGCAACAGGACTTGAACCTGCACAGCCTTGCGACCATAAGAACCTGAATCTTACGCGTCTGCCAATTCCGCCATGCCCGCTTAAACTGTTACCGATTATATCACTTTTGCAAGTTCTTGTCAAACTTATTTTGCCACTATTTTTCCGAATATTAAAACAGGTTGTTTTTCTTAGTCGGGAAGCCGCGGTTATCTGCGCCGGAACCTGCGAGGGAAGAAAGCGTGTCATAAAAATCCGGAAGTGTCAACCGATCTTTCTACATTCTTTCGGCATATTCCACGTTGGTGACGAACACGACGGCGCCGCCAACAGGCACTTCTGCGACCTGGCAGTTCATAGAGCCGGCGTTGGCGTGGATGAAAGTCGGAGTCGGCTCCATGCGCTTAGCCGAGTGCTCCTTAATGATATCCAGCACTTTGCGGACCTCGTCGTCCTCGACGCCGATGAGGAGGGTGACGTTGCCCGTCCTTAAAAACCCTCCGTAGGTAGCGATTTTTGTGAATCGGATGCCGCTCTCCGCGAGGGCTTTCGCCGTATTTCCGCCGTCTTTTTTGTTGATGATTGCAGTAATAAGTTTCATAAACGAACCTCCTTGCTTTTCTATATTATAACCTCGCGCGCTCGCGTTTGTCAACCCTGAAAAATTTTTCGGATTGCAACTTACGGTTGCTTGAAAAGGCGCGAAAAATGTTTTTATATGTACGGTTCCGAAATCTTCCGCGCCTATCTTAAACGCCACAAAAAAACAAACTGAAAGCAGGCCTTCGGGCCTGTTTTTTCGTTTTGCTAAAACATATTATCCAACAATTTCCAACTGTCGGAAGTTATATCGTCGCTGTAATTATCTGTGCAAATGCAGAGTTCGTCGCTATTTTTATCAAAACGAACAAAGCCGCCTTTCAAACCGTATTTTTCAAGATATGCTTTAAGCACTTCAAACTTTTTCGGCGAGAAACTATCAATATCTTCGCTGTTGCCGGCTTTGTCAAATCCGCCTTTTGTCTCTATTATCCACGTTTCGCCGTTCACGGACACGATATAGTCTGGGTAAAACAGTTTTTGGTGGCCGCTGTTGTCGAGATAAACGATAGACAAATAATCGTCGCCTTTATCGCCGTTTTTATAAATCCAATCTACGGCAGAGCATTTTTCGCAAAACTTTTCAAACTTTTTCTCGGCAGTCGAACGTGGTTCTGCGGACATTAAATATCCTTGATATACGTTTTTAACGCTTTCTGTTTGTACTTTACTTGCGCTGTCGTATGTAAACTTGCAAACACGCGGCAAAACAAACTCTTTCTTGGAAACCATATCGGGAGATATAACGCCTTGCGAAAGTTGTACTGCCATAGCCTCGCGGAAATTGCGGCGTAACAAATCGACGTTGTTTATGATAAACGCATACAATTCTCTCGTTGAAAGTGCTAAAAATTTGTTATAGTAATCACTTTTATCACAAAACAATCGACGCAATATTGTATGAGTCATGGCAGGCTCTATTCCTATCTCACGAGCAATAAGTCCGACACAATGTTGATTTACGCGCCCGAGTTTATGAGTATTTACCGTTTCTTTTACTGTAATGGTATTAAGATTGTCGCTTTCGCCCAAATCGGAAAGAGTAGCAACGCTACCGGATTGAGTATATGTATTTATAGAGTCGGAGAAAACAAAACCCGCCGTTTCAAGCCTTGTTTTATTTTCCTTTTTGTTGCCCGTAAGTTCGAATGTATCTTTGAAGTAACTTGCGATAGAGGATAACGCCTTGCGCGGATCTCTTAAATCCGTAATCATAGTGCGTTGTTCCTTAGTAAGTGTAAACGACTTGTATTCGTTTTTCAGAAAAATATCTTTGCCGTCAAGTGCGCCTTTACTAAGCGCCGCTTTTACCCCTGCGGTAAACTTTTGGTCGAACGTGTAAAGATAGCAACAATCCAAAACGTCGTTGTCATAATGTTTTGCTTCGGGCATACGGCGAATACGTCCTATCGTCTGAATTTCAAACGTTTCGTCCATATTTTCGCGCAGTTTAACGAGTATTTGCGCACGAGGGCAATCCCAACCGGTGGCAACGGCTTGTTTCATAACGACGACAATTTGCTTTCCGTCGTTATCGGGAATGTTTTCAACATTTTCGTGTCTGCCCGAAAGCCATATCGCAAGAGTTTCGTTTTCGGTATTGATGCCTTGGGTTGCAAAATATTCTTCCACGCTGTCGCACAATGCGTCACTGTTATTCGGAAGTTGAACGACTATAAGCGGATTTACATCAATACCTTTATTCAAAAATATTGATTTTATTTCACGTTGCTTATTTAATGCACGCTCTAATAAAAACCAAGTCTGATTATCGGTTTCGATTGTTTGCGGAAAGTTTTCGTTGATAACCAAGAGTTTCTTTATCAGCCCTTCCGCAATAACGTCTTCTTCGGCAATTTCTATAAGTTTTGCCTTTTTGTCCACAATAGGCGTAGCAGAGCAGCGGATGATTTTGTCCGTTTTGAAAAGTTGCACGATAGCGTCGGCTTTATCTGTAAAATTCTGGTGGCTTTCGTCGATAATTATTTTGAAAGATAGTTCTGCGTTCAACGCTTTTTCTATCCACTCCAAAAAGTTGGTGCGTTCGCTGTCCTTTAATGCGTTGTTACCTTTTTTCGTAAGTTTTTCCCAGTTGATAAAACATGCGTCGTTTTCTTCAAAACCGCAGGTCATAACGTCGGCAAGTAGTTTTGTTTGTGCGTTGTGGATATACTTGTCCATTTTATCCTTGCTTTGTATTTCAAGGTCGCCCTTGCCGGGAGTAAGCCATACAAACACGGTTTTTGCGTGTTCTTTGGTATATTCGTCCATAAAATGCGTGAGCATAATGGTTTTGCCGCTACCCGTGGGGCTTTTGAGAACTATTTCGCGGACGGAATCGTCTTCCATACATTCAAGCAAACTCTTTATTGCTTTCAACTGAAAATTCATTAAATTCATCTTTTAGCCCTCCAAATCGCGGTAGTAGTATTCTGGTATCACGTTGACCTTGATTTTATTTTTTGCAAAAATCTTTTCCTGCTCCTCGGTGGGGAGAACGTCGTGTCCGACGTAAATCGCTTTGCACGTTTCGGGAATGTTTTGAGTAAAATCGTCGAGTTCTTTTTCCGTCAGAACGATTGCGATTTCTGCATTGCCGTTGAAATTGATACCGTTTTCAAGCTCCACGAGTTCGCGGATATGCAAAAGCAGTTCGTCCGCATACTCGTAATATAACTTATCCGAAATTGGCAAATAGTCCACTTTGAAATATTTAAGGCTTGCTTTGTAATCTTCCTTTTCTATAACGCGTTTAATGCGTTCATACGTTACGTCGCGGCAAATATTGTTTTCATTGTTGGTGCAAAGAATATACTTGCGATTGCCGCCGTCCTCGGCATTTAATTTCATCACTGCGTGTCCCGTCGTGCCGCTACCTGCAAAAAAGTCGAGGATTGTTGTGAAATTGTTGTTACTAATTGAAATTAAATGTTCTATCAATTCGTGCGGTTTAGGATTATCAAACTTTGTCACAAGTTTACCTTTTTCGTTTATACATTTCCCTATTAGTTTATCTAATTCACTTTGTGCAGATCTTGTTGTTCCTACATTAGGTAAAATATTATCAGGTATAATTTCATAAGTGTCCGTGGGAAAGATTTTTATCCTAGGTGTATTCTCATATTTTGGTGCTATGCCAAAATAAATTTTGTTATCTTGTAAATATGAAACCATTTCTTCTTGACTGCACATCCATTGACGCTTCCATACAATTCCAGATGGCGATGTAATTGTAAAATAATTTACATGATTGGGATTGCTCCTATCTTCGGAAAAGGAGATACTACCTGAAAACCAAGGCCCTCTTGGATCATTATCAGGATTAGAAAAACTTCCACGAGCTTCCCTAACGGTTGTCCATTCAGGCAACTCATCTCTGTTAATTTTTGAGTATGCCAATATGTATTGCTGTAAAGTGCGGCTCTGTTTGTTTTTCTTTCCTTTTCCATGTAACCACATGAAAGTATTTATAAAGTTATTACAGCCAAAAATTTCATCGCACAAAATTTTTAATGAAGCATATTCATTATCATCTATGCTGATAAATATAACCCCATAATTTGATAATAAAGTTTTTGCGATTTCCAATCTCTTTTTTACAAAGGAAAGCCATTTACTATGACGGAAAGTATCGTTGCTGTCAACAAAACTATCGTCGTAAACAAAATCCTTGTTGCCAGTATTGTACGGCGGATCTATGTAAATCAGATCTATTTTGCCCTTGTGTGTTTTTTCTAAAAGTTTGAGGCTTGCCAAATTGTCGCCTTCGATAAGGAAGTTCATTTGTCCGCCGTTGTCGATGAAAAGTCCTGCATCTTCCGTCAATACCGGCAAATTGCTTTCAAGCACTTCGTCGATACTTTCGCGGTGTTCCTCAAAGACAAGACCGTATTTTTTGCCTTTAATATCTTTTTCAATATCGGAAATATATGTGAGTAACTGCGCCGTGTTTTCGTCCTGCGCGGCAGATGATATATAAGTTTTTATTGCGTTTATTTTTTGAACAAGTCTTTCACGTTTTTCTTTGGAAATGTTGGTAGACATAAAATTGATGCACCTCAACGATAGTTTTAGTGCATCAAATAATCTAATTGATGCACATTTTTAATCATTATAGCAAAATTTCTCGCAAAAATCAAGGTTCACAAACTACATCTGCCGTATTTTTTGGGTTATACTTCGTCTTAAACATTCTTTTGCTCTTTTATATGTTCATGGATTAGATTATTTGATGTACATTTTCTACCCAACCATTTATAGTAGCAATTCTTAAAATTTGCCTGAAATTTTTCACAAAAAACCCCGCCGCTTGATTTTGCGACGGGGTGATTTTTTTGTTCTAAATGTTCGAAAATGCATCGGCAAAGCTCATTTTTCCGCCTCTGAAAAAGCCGGACAGTCTGCCGAAAACGGTTTTTTCGTCCACAAATTCGTCTGTCGCGATAAATTCGGCGTGGCCGCTTGCGGCAACTTTTTTAAGCTTTTCCACAACCTCTTTGTCCTCGTGCATTTTTTGCAGCAGGCAAATTTTGCTGCGCGAAAACAGCGACGCCAGCTTTTTCATCAAAAGGGAATAGTTCTCAAAAAACTTGTCGTCCATAACTTCGTTTTCGCCAAACGAAACCAGAACGATTCGCGGCGCAAGGTGCTTAAGCGCGTCTTCCGCCACCGCCGCGGCGTCCTTCACCGTCAGACCTTTTATGCTTCTGTTATAAATGACGTAGTCGGTGACTCTCCCTTGCATCAGATCGTAAAACGGAAAGTCGCACAGATAGTCCGAACCGAAAATTGCCACCTGGTCTTTCATGGCCATTTCGTTGAGAGCTCTGAAAGCTTTTGCCGTTTCAAAAACGTTTTTTTCCATAATTTCACCTCACGCTTTGGCAGCTACTGCCACGTTTTGCCCGTCCGCGGTTTTTTTGTCCGCAACCGAGTTTTGGTTTCCTTTGCTGCACTTTGCAACGTCGGATTTTCGTTCTTTGTTCAAATTGACTGCTTCGATAATTTTGCTTTTAGGTTTTTCGCTTTGTTCTTCGAGTTCTTCGGTTTTAGCTTCTTCCGCAAGCCTTGCCGCATCTATTTCTTTGTTATGTTTCAAAGCGTCGTTTCTTTTGTTCACGATGCTGATCGCCATATCCAACGTCACCGCCACAAGGTTGAAAACGTACAGCCACAAAACGTAAGTCAGGTGTCCCGCCGCAATTTTGCTTGCGATGCCGCAGATATACCCCACGATAATAACCGCCGTAAACACCAGGCTTTTGCCTTTCGCCGATTTGGATTTTATACTTTTAACCACGGATATCGGCCACGAGATGCCAAAGCAAATAAGCATCAAAACTTCAAAAATCTGAGCCATAAAATTTGTCTCCTTTTGTTTGTTCAACATCATTTTACACTTGACAAATGATAATGTATAATATATATTTTTTATGGAAACGATAACTTTTGGTTATGAATTGCAAAAAATTTGCCGAAAATTCGGGCAATATGGCGTAAATTGTGGAAATATGGCGAAAAAGGGAGAAATTTGGCATAAAAGAAACGGGGAGAAAAGAGAACCGATTTGTCGAAAATAAAGAAAAAAAGGATGCAATGTTTGCCCGTTAGGGCAAGAATTGCAAAGAGTAGCCGATAGGCGACTTTGGTGAAGATGACGAGTGGGAGTGCGAGGGTATCCCTCGCCCGACAAAACGCTTGCGTTTTTCCCATGAGGGAATAAGCACTTTCTTCGATAGAAAAATGAGGCCACGCCGCCGTCTATGGTTAAGGCTTACACAGGCGGCGTGTTATAGAGTGTCGAGCAGTTGCAGGCAGTACGAAGTTTTCGGGAATTTTGCATGGCGCAGTGCGCCGCCCCGAAAACGAGTGACACAATCAGAGAAAGCTCCCGACTGCGAGACCGAGAGGTGCCCCCTGCCGGTGGCAGTCGCCGTGGGGCCCGCTTGCGGGGGAACGGCGATGGGGGAACCTGCTTGACAGAGGGGGTAAGCTTTACTCCGCCGTTTGGCGGGTTTTAATATTGTGCCTTTCCAGGAGATTCCTCACTTACGTTCGGAATGACAACAAGCAAAGCCGAAAAAGCGCTTGCATTTTTTCGGCGTGCGCAGGGGACAGCAAGCCAAAGTTTGACCGTAAGGGCAAAATTGCGGAGCGATAGCCGTCAGGCAACTTTGGCGAAGATGACAACAAGCTAAGCCGACGAAAGGCCAAAGGCCTTTCAGGAGGCGAGCGCAGAGGACGCAAAACAATGACAAAATGCGAGAGCATTTGTAGCGTAGCGGTTTTGGAACAAAACGGTCATTGTTTTGCAGACAAAAACTAACATAGCGAAAAGCAGATAAAAAAGCGGAGAAGAAAAAATAAGGAGAAAGATACGAAATGGAGATTGGACAGCTGAGATATTTTTACGAGGCGGCGCGGCTGGAGCACATCACGAAGGCGGCGGAAAGTTTGCACGTTGCGCAACCCGCGTTGACGAAGGCCATAAAAAATCTGGAGGACGAGCTGGGCGTTAAGCTGTTTTACAAAAGCGGCAGGTGCGTTAAGCTGACGGAATACGGAAAATTTTTGAAGGATCGGGCCGAGCATATTTTAAGGGAACTGGACAATCTGCCGCAGACGGTGGAGATGCTGGAGGACGTTCAGGACAAAACGGTGTGGATAAACGTGTTGGCGGCGTCTACGTTCGTTACCGACGTCATTATTAAGTTCAAAAAGATATATCCGGAAGTGATATTCAAAATGACGCAGAAGGAAAACGAAATCGGCGCGGACGTTTCGGTGCTGACGAACCCCGTTCGGTTTTCGGGCCATATTCGGGCAAGAAAGAGCGGCGTGGTGGAAGAAAGAGTTTACGTTGCCGTGCCGGTGGATTCGGAGCTTGCGAAAAACGAGGAAGTGGACCTTGCGGATTTGCGGTTCAGCCAGTTTATTACGCTGTCCGGCTCCAGACGGTTCAGGCCGCTTTGCGACGCATACTGCGAATACGCGGGATTTAAGCCGCAGGTGGTGTTTGAAAGCGACTCCCTGATTGCCGTCAAAAATTTGATTGCCGCGGGAGTGGGCGTTGCGTTCTGGCCGGAATTTACCTGGGGAAAGCCCGACAAACGACATATTAAACTCTTAAGGGTGAAAAACCCCGACTGCCAGAGAGAGATTTTCGTTTTGCTGAGCGCGGACAAAAACTCGGCTATGGCGGAAACATTTTTCGACTTTTTGCTGAAGGAATTGAAAAAACGATAAATAAAAAGTGCAAGCGTGCTTGCACTTTTTTGATTTTTAATAGCCGCGAAGGGAAGAATCGGGGACGTAGCGTTTGAGGATTTCGAGCATCTTTTCGGCCTTTTGATACGGGATTTCCGAAAGACCTTCGGCAATGCAGCTGTCGCGATCGACGAAGCGTTGCAGGAAAAACGCCTTTGCGCCCTCAAGCCATTTGCCGATTTTTTCTATGTCGTCTTCGGTGTGGAAACCATTAACCAGGGTGGTGCGGAATTCGTAATCGACGCCGCAGGACATGAGATAGTCGGCCGTTTCCTCAATCTGCGAGGTGCCGTAGAGATCGAGGCCGATGGTCGGCGCGTAGTGTTGCTTGCTGTTTTTGACGTCCATGGCTACGTAGTCCACCAGGCCGCTTTCGACAAGATTTTTCACGACGTCAGGGTGAGATCCGTTGGTGTCGAGCTTGGCAAAAAGCCCTAGCGACTTGACTTTTTCGAGGAAAACGGGCAAATCCTTTTGCAGAGTAGGCTCGCCGCCGGAAACGCATACCGCGTCCACAAGACCTTTGCGTTTTTCGAGATAGGAAAATACCTCGTTTTCCGATATGATTTCCGCAGAGCCGCCCAGAACCAGCCCCGAATTGTGGCAAAACGGACATCTGAAATTGCAACCCGGCGTGAAAACCGTGCAGGCGACTTTGTCCTTATAATCGACGAGGGAAAATTTTTCCATACCCGATATTTTCATTTCGGCACTTCCTTTGGCGTGATATTAAAATAGATTATAACATAGAGAGAAAAATAAAACAATAGATTGAACGGAAAAATTTTTGTTGCAAAACGCAAGTGGGAGTGCGAGGGCGTCCCTCGCCCGACAAAACGCTCGCG
>SAMEA104315422__coassemble_587_pt1 | contig 15819 bp, 10 predicted proteins | sample SAMEA104315422__metabat2_low_PE_034 | metagenome-assembled genome bin SAMEA104315422 (sample SAMEA104315422) | gut metagenome | biome: Monkey gut; feature: monkey-associated habitat; material: faeces | place: China | collected 2013
TTTTTCGGATCGACGTTCATGTGTTTGTAATAAAGCGCGACCAAGGCTTCCACTATGGAAAGCGAACCGCCGATATGGCCGACGCCTAAGGTCCCTATGCAGGTAACGATGTCCCTGCGGACCATGTTGCATTTAAGTTTGTAGTCCATAATTTCCTCCGTTTGTTGTTACTTTTATTGTAAACCACCATATATACAAAAGTCAACAATAAAATAGCGACGGATTTTTTATCCGTCGCCTTTAACGTTTTGTCGTAAATTGTCAAAATTCAAAGTTTTTTATATCGAAATAGCTCGTTTATCTTTCTGTTTTGTCGAAACAATCACTTCGACGACGGATAATAAGCGGCAATTTCGCTTTTGCCCATAAACTTAAGTTTTTCGCCATCTGCGGTTTTTTCGTCAAAAACTTCCATAGCGGCAAACATGATCGTCATCAATATAAGATAAGGAACGGGAGTGAACTCGATAGGGTGCAGCATATTCATCATCATGTATCCGCCAAAGGTAACCGCCACGAAAAATTTGAACGCCGTAAACGGCTTTGAAATTATCGAATATATCTTTTGTACATATCCGAATCCGTAGCACAAAATGCCCAGCATTCCCGTGCTTGCCGCAATCTGAACGAAGCTGTTGTGATACCAATATATGCTGAACGAACCTGTTAAAACGTACTCGCTGTTGCCTTCGGCCATCCATCCGGCGCCAAGTAACGGGTGTTCTTTAAACACGGAGAAACCAAGTTTCCAGATTTTCGTCCTTACGTCCGAACCCGCGCCGTCGAACCGCTTTGACAGAATGTCGAAATAGTTGTCGGCCAAAACCAAAACCAGCCCCGCGCAAATAACCGTAACCACAAATGTTTTGACGTAGAACTTCCTGTTTTTATAATCCGAAAACAGTATGCAAAACACGCCGCATGCGGCAATGACTGCAATGGCCGTAACGAACCCCGCTCTCGACAGCGTAACGCAAGCGGAAACAGCCTGCAAAACGCCCATAAAATAGCCCAAGAACCTGCGGTTACCCGCAAAGCTTTGGTAGAAGGAAAACGGCGCAAGCATCAGCATCAGCGCGGCAAAGTTGTTGCGATAGCGTTGTCTGGCCAAAAATTCGACGGGTTCTTTGCCCGAAAGCACCGCGTAAAGCAGAGCCGCCATTTGCAAAACGCCGAACAATCCGCCGAAATAAATGCAGGCGGAAAATTCCTTTTTGGCCGCTTTTTTGTCGGAAGGCAGATAGTTGAGCACGAAAACGTAGGCTGCCAAAGCGCCGAAACCGAGCGCCAGAACGTAGTAAACGTTTTTAAGCGAAAAGTAAGTTTCGGCATTCACGAGGTTTGCGCCCGCAAGCGTGGCCGCAACGCCGATTGCAAACATGCTCCAAAATTGCTTTCCGATGCGTATATCCTCTTTTTTGACGGGATAAATCACCATGTGCAAAACGAGTGCGACTGCGCCTATCGCCGCAAGCGGCAGAAGCTTTTTGAGCCCCTCCGGTGTCAGCGAATAATAATTTATCGTGCCGAAACAAACCGACAGAAACGGCAACAGGCACGGCAAAACGTCCCGAAAACATACGAGAAACAAAACGATTGCAAGAGCGTTCATCACTATGATGGCGTTTATGCAGTCAAGCTGATACAGCAAGAAATTCAAACAGACCGCAAAAAACATAAACGGTCCGGAAAGCGTAATTTTTCTGAGTTTGGCCGTTGCGCTTGATATCTTATCCGAAACACGCGCAGGACGGCTTTTCAGGGCTGAAGTCATGATATCCCTTTTTTGTCTTTTTGTTTTATTGTTACTTATTCTTAACCAATATACTACTTTTTAATCGTTTTGTCAACAGTCGCACGCGACTGCCGAAAAAACCCTCCGGCGGCCTTATATCCGGCCGCCCGAGGGCAAAAATGAAGGTATTTCAAACGTTATCCGCAGTTTGTGCGTCCTTTTTGGAAAGCTTTTTTGCGGCAAGCGGCAGCAGCGACAGCAGCATTATCACCGCAAATGCGATAAGATACCACACGCACTCGGTTTTGTGGGAATACACGGTGGCAACCACCATAAACAAGCTGCCTAAAATAGCCAGAATCGGCATCAGCAGGTTCTGCATAAAGCCCGAAAAGCTTTTGAGCGCGCCTTCTGCCTTGACTCCCCTTTTTATCATAACGACGAAAATAGGAATATACAGCGGATAAGTGGTAAGTATCGGAAGTTCGCTCATGTCGAAATCGAACTTTCCGAACCACGGCGCGCCGCTGCCGTGAGAAAACCCCAAACCGGATTTGGTGCCGCAAAAATATACAAACCAAGTTATGCAAAGCAGAAGACCCACCACGCTGCTGTTCGTCGGCATATTCGTGCGCCTGTCCACCTGACTTAAAATTTCCGGTTTTAACCCGCGGTTTCTGACGGCGATGCTGTAACAGCCGCGACAGCACCCGAGCATCAATCCGTTCAAGGTTCCGAAACAACTTATAATTATGAACACGAAAAGCACCGTTCCCATGGCTTTCCCGAACACCGCCGAAAACGCCGTTTTCACGGCCGCCTGTCCGCCGTTTGCCATCGTCGCGCTGTCAACGCCGCCGGCGAGGCCGATGTAGTAGCAAACGTAAATACCGACAACGATCAGCGAACCCAGCACAAGCGCCTGCCTCAAGTGCTTTTCGTGCTTAAGTTCGGCGTTAATGGATGTGCAGATTATCCAGCCCTCGTACGCAAACGCCGTGGCGCAAACCGCCGAAAAAACCGCTTTGACGGGATCCGACACCGCCGTGCCGCTCCGCATCACGAAGACGTCGCCCACCTTTTCGATGGTGGAAGAAAAGTTTTCCTGCGTGCTGCCCTTGACGAGGCCCCATATAAGCCCGACGACCGCCATCAGCACCAGCGGCACGAGTTTGACGATTGTAGTGCTTACTTGGGCTTTACCCGCAATAATCGGACTTAAAGTGTTGATTGCGTAACTTAAAATAAGGAAAAATGCGGTAAGAACCATACATTCGCCGCCGGCTATGCTCCATCCGAAAAGCACGCAGCTGTATCTCGCCGTAAGCCAGGCAAGGACGACCGTAAGAGTAGGATAATAGGTGGAAGCAAAAAACCAACCGACGAAATAGCCGTATTTCTCGCCCAAAGCGTCCTCGGCATAATCGACGACGCCGTTGGCTTTAACTTCGGTTCTGGAAGAAAGCGTGCTGAAAACGTAGGAGCAAATTATCATAACCGCTCCGCCTATCGCCCAACTCAAAATGCTGAGCCACATGTTTCCCTCGGTGGCAATGAGGATTTTTTCCGCCTTGAAAAACACGCCCGAACCTATAACTGTGCCCACAACCAGGCAGATGGCCGTGAAAAGGCCGTATTTTTTGGTTAGTTTGTTGTCCATAATCTTTTCTCCTTGTAACAAAAAAGCGGAGTTATAACTCCGCTTTAGCTTTTTTTTATAAAACGAAAAAACGGCCTACTTTTTGGTACGCATAAACAAAAAGAAATATACGTCGTAAAAAATTTTGGCAGTCATTTTTTCACGTTCTCCCGTTCATTTTGCACATTATCTCACACCTTCTCCGAAAAATCAACGATTTTTGAAAAATTTTTTTGAAATTTTATAAAAATGTGCCTTTTTGAAAAAATATGCAATTTATATTAGCTGACGTAACCGTCCGAATCGTCGTCGCGTTTGTAGGCGGTTTCGGCCTTAACGGCCTTTTCCAGTTCGTCCAAAGGGTTTTCTCTGCCCGTTTTTTCGTCCTCGTGCTGGAACTTATAGAGCGGATCTTCCGAAAAATCTTTTTCCGCCGTCCATTCGCCGCCAAGTCGCTCGACGGCGTACCTTAGTTCCAGAAACTCCTGATAATTAATTTCGGGATTTTCGTCGGCGAACGATTTAAGCACGTCTATCGCCGCAGGATCGTCGTATTTTGCCAGAAGGTCGGCGTAAAGCGGAACGTTCTCGGCGCGATAAAGCATGGTAACGAGTGCGTAATACACGCGTTTGTCACCCTTATAACAGGCAAGGATTTCCATCAGAAAGTCCTTTGCGTCCCCGTCAAGCGTTTCGGAAAGCTCCAACAATTCGTCCAGAAGGCGCTCCTTCCCCGAAGACAGATATTCGTATGCGTAGCGGCGCAAGGCAGGATTTGCTTCGGCGTTTGCCGCGGCTTCCAGAAACACTTCGTCGGCTTCCTTGCTTTCGGTTTTTTGCAAGTTCTCTGCGGCGTAGGACACGAGCGCTTCGTTTCCGCTTCTGCACATCGAAGGCAACTCGAACACGGCGTCGGGATTTTGCAGCATTTTTTCAGTAACCACGTCCGACACCTCGCCGCCCGAGGACAGAATTTCGGTTATATAATCGAAAACAAGGCCTTTTTTGTCCAGTTCGTCGACGTAGCCCGTCGGCGAAAGCCCGCCCAAAGATTTTGCCGGCGTGTTCAGCCATTTTTCATACAGCTTGGGCATATCCTCTTCGAGGTCTGCGGGAATTTTATATTTGCCGGGGAAGTTTTTGACCGCCGCCGACAAAAAGTTTTCAAACAGTTTTTCAAGGTTGATCATTTTTTATCCTCAAACAGTTCCAGATATTTCTCAAAGGTTTTTGGCTTGACCATAAGCCCGTTCAGAAGCTCCTGAAGGTCGAAGTCCGCGTCGGACTTTTCGGCGTAATAACAGAACACCGCGACGAGCGTCGGCACGCTTTTTAAGTTATAAAAACCGCTTTCAGGCCCGTCGGACACGATTTTCCTGAGAGTTTTTGCGGCCACGCGCTCGATGTTTGCAAGATATTTCTGCGGATAGACGTTCACCAGCGCTTCGTCGCCCACGGCCAGACAGAACGCGTCCAGAAAAACGCGCGGCAGACCGACTTTTTTCCTGTAATATTCAGGAACGTAGCCCGTCAGCCTGAACGACTTATAAACGTTTTCGGAAACCGCCTTGAAGCGGGTTTTCCCCGAACGCACGGCTTCCGCCACGATTTTATGCTTAATCTGCAAATCGACTTCGGCGTCCATAAGCAGTTTTTCAAAAATCTTTTCGGACGCAACTCCGTAGAAAGCGGCGCATTTTTCGATTATTCTTTCGACGCTTTCTTCCCCGAGGTTCTTTATGCACCAGCATATTTCGTCAAAGTGTAAGGTTGCAAAGCTCTCCCATCCCGAATACTCTGCCCCCACTAGCGAATCGGCAAAAGAAATGTGCTTGAGGTATTCGGTGAACGGTTCGCCCTGCGTATAAAAAGCAAGCGGCGGATCGGCCTGAAGATAGCTGAGATGGCTTTCGGCAACCGTCATTTCGGGATAGACTTCGGCGATTTTTTTAAGGGTAACCACGGCTTCTTCCTTTTTGCCGAGATTATACAGCGAAAGCGCTTTCCAAAGCATAGCCTCAGGATCCAGCGGTTTTTTCCTTAAAACGGCCGAAACGCACTCGAAAAGTTTTTGATGTTCCAGGGCCATAGCGTAGATTTTCGTAAATTTCAGCAACGTTTCGAGGTCGGAAGGAAGCGGCAGACTTTTGATCCTTTCCAGAATTTTTGCGGCCTTATCTTCCTTGTGCGTAACCACGAAAAACATGTACATCATGGCAAGATCCCCGGGCCTTGCGCCGTCCGCTTCGACGGACGCGATGATTTCTTCGGCCTTTTCCTCGTTACCCTGCCCGAGATATGCAAAATTCAAAAGCGCGGTCAGATCCTTTTGGAATTTAGGATATCTGACGCCTTTGAGCATATCCACCACGGCGCCGTAGTCCTCCGCCAGAAGCTTGCGTTTGGCCTCCTCGATGAGGCGCTTGTAATATTCGTCGCCACGCGGCTTTACCAGCATAAGCCCCTCCGTTTCGTCGTCGAAGCGGAAAGCGGTCTGATACCTGTCCAGAAAATACGTGGTCGAAGTTGCGGTGTCGTCAACTTTGGATATATCGGAAATTTTGGAAAGATAAAACTCGGCGGCGTTGTCGTCGTCGCCGGTAAGGCACATAACGAGGTCGAAATACACGTCGTCGTTCGACGATAGTTCCGCCTCGATCTCCCCTAGCCCCGCAATAGGAAGTTCGATTTTGGTTTCGCCTTTCTTTTCCGACGCCAGAATGTCGAAAAGCCTTTGCTTTGCAAAACCGAACTGCCCCACCGACATATACGCTTCGGCAAGACTCAAAGTGGCCTTGTAGTCGCCGGGAAATTTGCGCAAAATCTGATGAAGATACATAATCTCCTTTTCCGTGTTGCCCGCGGCTTTCTGCTTTGCGGCAAACTCCAGAAGTTTTGCGTACCCGACGTTAAATTGTAAGACGTTATCTTTCAAATTTCACCTTACTGCAAGTTTATTTGTTCAAAAACAACGTTTCAACGTCGTCTTTTGTGAAAACGTATTTTTTGCCGCAGAAATTGCAGCATATTTCTATTTTGCCTTCGGTGTTCACGATGTCCGTCGCTTCTTCTTTGCCGAGGCTCAAAACCACCTTTTCCAGACGTTTTCTGGAGCATTTGCACGCCCACTTAGGTTTGCCGTCAGGAAGACGGTGAAGGTCGAACTGACCGAAATATCTTTCAATGATTTCGTCGGGAGTAAAGTTCAAAAACAGTTCGCTGACGTGCGTGAAATTCGTGGCGATGTCTTCAAGCATGGTGATGACGTGATCGGCGCATCCCGGAAGCGGCTGAATGAACACTCCTCCCGCGGCCGTGCATCCGGTTTTGTCCACCAGAACGCCCAAAGCAACGGCCGAAGGCTGTTGTTCGGACACGGTGAAATAGTAGGCAAAGTCCGTTGCTATCTCGCCGTTCACGAGGGCGCATCTGCCGCTGTACGGTTCTTTAAGGCCGAGGTCCTTTATCACGGTTATATATCCGTCCTTGCCGACGGCTCCCCCCACGTCCAGCTTGCCGTTTTTGGTCGGAAGCTCGAAATGCGGATGTTCGACGTAGCCTTTCACCACGCCGCCAAAGTCGCCCGCTACGACGATTTTGCCGAGGCCTCCGCCGCCGTTCACCGTTATGGAGAGGCGCTGATTTTTGTCCTTAAACGAATTGCTCATAAAAGCGCCCACCATCAAAGTGCGCCCTAAAGCGGCCGTTGCGGTGGCGGACAAATCGTGCGCCTTAACCGCTTTGTTTACCAAATCTTTTGCCGAAATGACGGTGACCAGCACGCTGTCGTCGGCAAACATAAATCTTTTTATAACGTCCATATCACTTTTTCCTTGCGACGACCAGCAGTCTGTTGCTTTTTTCGTTTAAGTCGCCGTACGTTTCTCCGTCTGAAAATTTCACGTCGAAGCCTTGCTGCTCCAACAGTCGTTTGTAGGTTTCGTTCCGATAAAAATACTGAACGAAAAAGCCGTCTTCCCGCGTGTACCCGTCCCCTTCTTTTTTGAAAACGGAAACGTCAGTGCCTATCTTGCCGTCCTCGATTTTTCGCGCTGTCCAAAAAAGCGTGTACGTCGGCGTATCCTCGAAAAACGTTTGCCCCGAAAGCACGTTTTCGGCCTTATAAAGCGTGCTGACGTCAAACGCCAGAACGCCGTTTTCGGTGAGCGCGTCGTGGATTTTGCCGAAAAGCTTTTTGAGATTCTCCTCGCTTTTGACGTAATTGAACCCGTCGCAGGTGGAGGTTATAAGCGAATATTTGCCGTATATTTTAAGGCTGTTCACGTCCGACTGCAAAAAGAGCAGCTGCCTTCTTGCCGCGCGCGCCTTTTTGGCGGCCTCCGTCAGCATTTTCGGGGAATTGTCCACGCAGGTAACCTTGAACCCCGCTTCCGAAAGCTTCAAAGCAAACGTCCCCGTCCCCGAACATAAGTCCAGCGCGGCTCCGCTTAGCGGAAAGCTCGGTTTTATTGCGGCAAACAGCCCGTCGTAGTCGAAGCGAACGAGCTCGTCGTAACGTTCGCTCAAAAGGTCGTAGCTCATTTTTTGCCGCCTTTTTTGGATTTTCTATGCTCTTTTCGGGCCTCTTTTTTGATTTCGACCTGCGTTTCGCGGTAAAGCGGATTGATAACGTTGTCAAACGAGAACTGCGCAAGCGCGCTCATCGACAAAATTATGAAGCTGAATCCGAACATAACCATCAGAACGTAAACCAAAAATGTCAGTATATTTCCGCCGCCGAGCAGCAATATCGCAACCGGCGCGCAGCACATAAGAACTATGCCCACGCTTATAAGCAGCAATCTACTGTCCAGAATGGCGGCGTTTTTCACGGTGTCCTTCAAAGAAATTTTGTAGGTAACCGCACTAGGCATAGCAAAAACGTTGACGGTCAAAAGCAAAAGCGCAACGATGTAGGAAAGCACCGTCAGAATCCAGGCAATCACTTCGTTGTTCCCCGTAAGGCGGCATTTTTGCAGCCACACCGTAACTTCCCCTACTCCCGCGATGAGAGCCATGGAAAGAAGCGTCAGAACCAAAAACTTGAAGTAGTATTTCTTTACGCCGCGGTAAAAATCCTTGGTCGGCAAAACCTTTTCGCCCCAAAGGTACTTTTTGGCGCAGTTAAATGCGCCCGAAAGCCCCACTGCCAGAAAGAGTCCGCACGGAATGATGAGCAGCATCAGTTTGGCGTAAGTGTCGTAGATGGCTGTTTTGGCCACTATGATGCTGTCGGATGTGCCAGGATACCCTATGCCGACGTTCCCCATAAAGTTATAGGAACCGGCGACCTTGTCCACCATAACCGGAATGGCGTAAACTATCACCGCAACGAGCGGCAAAAGATAGAGAATAAGCCACAGACTGACGCGCATCAATCCGTTTTGTTCGGCTTTCATGGTGTCGGTTATCTGTTTCCATCTTCCGCCGGGATATTCGCTCTTTTTCTCCTCTTCTCTCGTTTCCGGAGCAAGCGTCAATTTTTTGAATATCGACCTTACGTCGCCTTCCTGTTTTGCCATATATTTTTCTCCTTAAGCGCAATCGGAACGATCGTTCCGAAACGCAATCTATTTACTCAGCATATATTATAGAGTAAAATCTGCCAAAGCGCAACCAAAAAAACCGAAATCGGCAATTTAATAGTTCAACTTAAACAATTTCTTAAATTGTTTTTTCGGCGAAGGCGCGCGGAGGCCAAAAATCGGAGGCTCAAAATGAAAAACTTAAAACTTGCAATCGTCGGCGCAACCGGCATGGTCGGCAGAAAGTTTCTGGAAGTTCTGGAAGAGAGGAACTTCCCCGTTTCGGAATGTCGGCTTTTCGCTTCCGAAAAAAGCGCCGGAAAGATGCTTACGGCATTCGGAAAACAAACCGAAGTTCTGCTTTTGTCGCCGGAAAACGTCAAAAAATATCCGGTTGACGTCGCGCTTTTCAGCGCGGGCGGCGCGGTCAGCGAGCTGTACGCTCCTCTTTTCGTAAAAACGGGAGCCGTGGTCATCGACAACAGCAGCAAATGGCGTATGGACGAAAAGGTTCCTCTGGTCGTTCCCGAGGTCAATCCCGAGGACGCGCTTTCAAATTCGGGCATAATAGCAAATCCGAATTGCAGCACCATCCAGGCCGTCGTAGCCCTGAAGCCGCTTTTTGACGAATTCGGAATAAAGAGAGTTGTTTTCTCCACCTATCAGGCGGTGTCGGGCGCGGGCGTGGGCGGATATAACGACCTTATGGGCGGAACCGCAGGCCTGCCGCCGAAGAAATTCAACTACCCGATTTTCGGCAACTGCCTGCCTCAGATCGACCTTTTCGAAGACGACCGCTACACCAAGGAAGAACACAAAATGATAAACGAAACCCGCAAAATTCTGCATGCACCGACTCTTTCGGTAACCGCGACCGCCGTGCGCGTCCCCGTCTATCACGGCCATTCGGAGTCTGTAAACGTCGAATTTGAAAAGCCTGCTACGCTTGACGAAATCTTCGCCGCCTTCAAAAAGCAAAACGGACTCGTGATTTTGGACGATCCGAAAAAAGAGCTCTACCCTATGCCTATCTACGTTGCGGGAAAGGACGAGGTTTACGTCGGCCGAATCAGACGTGATTTCAGCGTGGAGAGCGGCGTGAACTTCTGGTGCGTTGCCGACAACATTCGCAAGGGCGCCGCCACCAACGCGGTGCAGATTGCCGAGTATCTTTTGGAAAAATCGTTTTTTTAGGAGGGAAACATGAGTGTTTTTAAGGGAGTAGCAACGGCGCTTATCACGCCGTTTTCGGAAGGCAAACCCGACCACGCCGCTCTTCGGCGGCTGGTGAAAATGCAGATCGACGCAGGAGTGGACGCCGTAGTCGCGCTCGGAACGACCGGCGAACCGGCAACGATGACCAAAGAAGAAAAAATCGACGTTGCTCAAACCGTTCTGGACGTGGCAAAAGGCATTATTCCCGTCATAATCGGCGCGGGCGGAAACGACACGGCCGCCGCTAAAAAGGACGCCGCTTTTTACGAAAAGATGGGCGCCGACGCAATTTTGTCCGTCACTCCGTATTACAACAAATGCACGCAAAACGGCCTCGTTTTGCACTATTCGGCCGTGGCAAACGCCATAAACGTGCCTCTCATCGTCTACAACGTGCCGTCAAGAACTGGCGTAAACGTCCTGCCGGAAACGTTTGAAAAGCTTTCCAAAATAGATAACGTGGCGGCCATAAAGGAAGCGTCCGGCAACGTGGCGCAAATTGCAAAAACCATAGCCCTGTCCGAGGGCCGAGCCGACGTTTACTCCGGCGACGACGGCCTCGTCGTGCCGCTTATGGCCTTGGGAGCAAAAGGCGTGGTGTCGGTGGTTTCAAACGTATTTCCGAAGGAAATGAAGCAGCTTACCTCTCTTTGCAATAAAAACCGCTACGACGAAGCGCGCGCCCTTGCCGCGCGGCTCATCCCCGTCGTGGACGCGCTGTTTTCGGAAGTCAACCCTATCCCCGTGAAAAAAGCGGCGGAAATTTTGGGGATTTCGGGTTCTTCCGTCAGGCTTCCTCTCACCGAAATGGAAAAACCGCACGTTGAGCTGCTTGCCGCGGTCATTTCCGACTTTTTGAACAAAACATGCTAAACGTCATTTTATCCGGCGCGTCCGGCCGCATGGGACAGGAAGTTGCAAAAGTGATAAACGAACAAAATCAAAGCTTTAGGGTTTGTTTCGGGGTGGATAAATCGCTTTCTTTGCAAAATCAGGATTTTGTCGTTTATCCGTCGTATAAGGGCGTCGTGCCGCCGGAAAACGCGGTCATAATCGACTTCAGCTCGCCCGGGCTTGCCATAGAGAGTCTGTCGTTTGCAGAAAGTCGCGGCGTCCCTCTCGTCTTATGCACGACGGGGCTTACTGCAAAAACCTACGAAAAAGCGAACCTTGCCTCGAAGCGTATCCCGCTGTTTCTGGACAGCAACGTTTCGCCCGGAATAACCTATATCAAACGCGCGGTGGCCGAATGCGCCAAAATGCTGGACGACGGCTTCGACATCGAAATCATCGAATACCACCACCGAAAGAAAGCGGACTGCCCAAGCGGAACGGCTTTGGACATCGCCAAAGAAATTCTGGCCATAAAGCCAAACTACAAAATCAGCTTCCGCGGCACGGACGGCGGCGAAAGATGCAAAAAGGAAATCGGCATACATTCCGTCAGAGGCGGAACGATAACGGGAAAGCACGAGGTTATGTTCATAGGCGACGACGAAGTTATCACCTTCTCTCACTCCGCCGCCACAAAACGCGTTTTCGCGCTCGGAGCGCTCAGGGCCGCGGCGTTCGTCTCAAAAATGCCGCCGGGGCTTTATAACCTAAAATCGGTTTTGGGAAACTAAAAAACGCTCCCCAAAAGGGAGCGTTTTGATTTTTTACGTCAGACGGTATATTCGCCGTAAACGACGTTTGCATTTGTCGGCAAATCGCCTTTCCAGTTGTTCCAGCCGGAAGGAAGCTCTGCTTCCGTGTGGCCGACGTAAACCGTGGTGAGCCTTTCAGCCCCTGCAAAGAGCGTGTCGGAAACGGTGACTACAGATTTCGGAATGTACAAAATGCTGAGATTTATCGCCCCTGCAAACGCGTTGCGGCAAATCTTTTCGGCCGTGCTTTCTACGACGTATGTCATGTCGGATTTTGCCGAAGGATAGAACCTCAGGACGGTGCCCGCTTTGTTGTAAAGCACGCCGCGAATTTCCGAGAAGCTTTGGCTTGCCGCATCCACCACGAAGCGTTCGAGCTTTTTGGCTTCGCCGAAAACTTCGTAGTCGTTTTCGCCGTCGCCGAGCGTCGAAACGTTTGCGCCGATGACGATTTCAACCAAATTTCTGTTGCCTTTGAAAGCGTATCTGGCGATTTTTGTCACCGTGTCCGGAACAGTGAAGGTATCGCCTGCTTTGTTTTGCGGATACAAAACCAAAGTACTTCCTACGGTATACACCGACTCATTATTTATTTCGCCTGCGGTATAAAGCACGCCGTCCACCGACACGTAAGCGGAGTTATTTACGTTCACCGCTTCAAGAGCCGAACAGCCGTTGAAAGCTGTCAGTTCAATCTTTCCGAACGCATTGTCGCGTTCGATGTTGATGACTTTAAGTCTGGAAGCGCCGTCGAAAGCGTAGCTTTTTATTTCGCCGACGAAGGTGGAAACGGTAACCGTTTCGTCGCTTCTGCCCGCAGGATATGCAACCAGCACGTATTCGTCGTCGGAATTGATTTCGTACAAAATTCCGTCGCCGTTGTCGTTGGTGAAGCAGGTGTTCAAATCGCTGACCGCAATACGAGTCAACCTTGTGCAGCCCGCAAACGCACCGAAGCCTATGGTGTTGACGGGAGCGGTTATGGACATAACCTTAAGTCCCGAACAATTCACAAACGCACCTCTCTCGATTGCGACCACGTTTGCGCCAAGTTCCACTTTTTCAAGGTAAGCCGCATTTGCAAACGCACTGCCCTCCACTCTGTAAACAGGTTTGCCGTTGTAGGTGTCAGGGATTTTGATTGCCGTAACGGTGCTGTCGGTCTTAAATTCGTCCTTAAAGCTTACGCTGTAGCCGTCATCGTACGGATCGAAATTGAAATAGTTTTCGTTCTCCACCACCGCGGTGAGCACCGCAACGATCGTTTCGTCTCTCGAAACAGTATACGGCATTTCGATTGCCGAGCCGTCTTCGTGCGTCCACCTGCTGACCACAAAACCGTCGATTACAGGATCGAGGAAGTTGTGGATTTTGGTCAGATATTCGATTTCGTTGATTTCGTCAGGCTGACCTTCGATTCTGTAAGTGATTTTGAAGGTGGCCAGATGCCATTTTGCTTTGAGCAAAATGTCTTCCGTCATCGTCATGGATTCGAATCTGGTTTCGCCGTCGAGCCAGTATTCGAAGACGTAACCATATTGAGAAGGATTGTCGATGTCGGACGCGTTCAGCGTGTTGCCTTCGTCAACGAAGATGTCCGTGGATTCCGATTCGTTGGAAACGAGCGTAACTCTGTACTGACGTTGCCATTTTGCCGTAAGCGTCAGGCCGGCAGGATATTCTTCGGTTATGGTGAAGTCCACGAATTTTCCGTCTTCGTCGTAGTTGCCGTAGCGCACGCCGCCGTAGGTCCATTCGACGAAACGATGCGTTTCGGTCGGGCAGACGACGTTGAGGCTTTCGGCGGTTATCGTGGAACCGAATTCGAACGTACCGGCGTAAGACGGGTTGCCGTTTACGGTTGCAAGCACTTCGCCGGTTTCCGCGATGAAAATGACGTTATATTGTTGCGCTTCGTACGTCGCCACGAGGGTTACGTCTTTTTCGACGACGTAGGTATCGAAATCGACAGGCACTCCGTCAATCTGCCAGTTCACGAAATCGTGGCCTTTTTTGACGTGGTAAGAAGCGTTTGGCTGACTAAGCTTGGAGCCGGTGTCCACTTTGAACGGATCGCCGTACTGCGGGCCGCCGTTGGTGTCGATGGTAACGACGTATTGTCTGACCCATTTTGCGTAATATTTTTTCGGGGTGTCGTCTGCGAACACGGTTTCGCCCGCCCTAAATTCCGTTCCGCCGCCGTTTCTTTCGGAGAACCAGCCGTCGAAGCGATAGTTTTCGTAAACAGGGGTGTCAGGGGCTTCCTGTTCGGTTATGGCGTCGCCTTTAAGCACGGCAACGTCCGAAGTTTCCGAGGTTTCGTTGTCGGCAGCGAAAACGATGGTGAAGCTTTCTTTCCAGTAGGCGTAGAACACCGTTTCCATTTTTTCCAGAACGTACGGGAACTTGTCATCCTCAATTTTTGTGCCCTGCCCGCCCTTTTCGGTGTACCAGCCCATAAATTTGAAGCCCGCGCGGGACGGATTCTTCTTAAGCTCGTCCGTGCCGACCGTGAGGCCGATGTCTTTAGGTGCGGTTTTGTAGTAAACGTTGGATTCCTCGCCGTAGCCGAGGTCGAAAACGAGGTAGCATTGAAGCACCCACTTGGCCTCTATGGTGAGGTCCTGCGAAACCACGGAATCGAAATTATATTCGCTTCCGCCGAGATACCAACCCGCAAAGCGATAGTTTTCTCTCGTCGGATCGGCAGGTTTTGCCACGGTGTAGCCTTCGTCCTGCACTACGTCAGGAATTTCGGTGCCGCCCTCTTTGGTGTCGAATTTTATGGTGCAGCGCTTCACCCATTTTGCGTGAAGGGTTCTGTCGCCGTCGACCTGATAAGGGAATTTCACTTTCTGCTCGGTAAGATAGCTGTCGGTTAAATACCACCCGTCGAAACGATACCCTTCTCTTATCGGAGTTTCCGGCGTAGAAATGTAGAATTTTTCATATTGCAAAACCGCTTCCACTGCGCTGCCGCCGTGAGAATCGAAAGTTACCGTGCACTCTCTTCCGTTGAATGCGGAAATATTATCTGCCGCCTCCTTTTCGGAAAGGTTATGCCAGTTTTCGTTCCAACCTGCAGGGATTCCGCCGTCGGCATCGGGTATGTAGTAAATTTTCAGATTTTTGCAATCGATAAACGCGTTGTATGAAACTTCTTTGACGTTTGCGCCGATAAGAACGATTTCCAGTTGCAGATCTTCGCCCTCGAATGCGCCGCCGCGAATGGTGTCAACCGATTTCGGTATGCTGAAATTGTCAAACTCGTAGTTTGAGGTAGGATAAAGCACCAAAGTCGTTTTGTTTTTGTTGTAAAGCACGTTGTGTTCGACAAAATAATGCTCGTTGTCCTCGCTCACCGTAACGAATTGCAACGATTTGCAGCCTCGGAAAGCACCGTTGCCGATGGAATTGACTTTGTTCAGGTTTATGGTTCTGAGCGCCGTGCAGCCTTTGAACGCAAAGTCCCCCACGGAGGTTACGTTTTCGCCCAAAGTCAGCGTTTTGATTTTTGTTGCCCCCTCAAACGCGTTGTAACCGATGGTGTCCACAGGCAAACCGTTGTAGGTTTCCGGAACGACGACGTCGGTTCGGGTGTTCGTGCTGAGTATGCCGACAACGGAATAGCTGTTGCCGGTAAGCTTATACTTAAGGCCGCTGGTTGCGTCGCTGATGTCTTGCGGTTGATCCGGCTTAGGCGGCTGGACGTTGCCTCCCGGGTTCGGAGTCGGAGTCGGAGTCGGGTCCTTTTTTCCAAACAAATCGCATGCGGAAAGCGTCGCCGCCAGAAGCGCGACGAGAACGGCAATTCCTAATATTTTCCTCAAAGGTTTCATAAGAGCCTCCTTTGTTTACACGTATGACGCGCGCCTTGCGAACGTTCATAATAAATTATACAACTTTTTACATATCAAAGTCAATAATTTTGGGTAAATCGTCAAAAAAACGCTTTCCGCCCCAAACCGCTTCCCCGACAGCCTAAACCAAGGTTTTGTCATGAAACGTCAAAAACCGCACTTAAAGTGCGGTTTTTGTGTCAGTAAAAGCTGTATTTTA
>SAMEA104315422__coassemble_752_pt1 | contig 12694 bp, 8 predicted proteins | sample SAMEA104315422__metabat2_low_PE_034 | metagenome-assembled genome bin SAMEA104315422 (sample SAMEA104315422) | gut metagenome | biome: Monkey gut; feature: monkey-associated habitat; material: faeces | place: China | collected 2013
GGAGGATAGGACGCTGCCGATTTCCATTAAACCGTTCACCTATATGTGGGCGGTTTTTTATGTAAAAAAATAAACCCGCCTAATAGGCGGGAATATTTTACTTACGGCCTTTGGAGCCGCCGCAGCCGCAGTCTTTGGACTCGTTGCAAGTGCAGTCCGTGGCCTTTTTGCTCGCACTCTTTACGCTTTTGACGTTGTCGCTTTTGGAAGCGGACTTAGAAGTTTTTGCTGCCATAACGTAACCTCCTTGTTAAGATAATTGTATTATCGGACAACGAGAAGTTTTTTATACTTATAAGCCGATTGTTTGTTTGATTTTGTCGGTCAGGTCGGAAACTATGCCGAAATCAATGGCCTGAACGTAATATTTTTCGATTTGTTTGTGCCATTCTCTTGCTTCGTTGAGGCTTTTTATCGCCGCATTTTGAAGCGTAACGGCGTTTTTGTCGAAGACAGGTTTGTCGGATAGGGCGTAAACTTTGTCGAACGAGCCGAAATCTTTGACGCCGGTTATAAGTTTTTCGCCGACGATAAGCTGACATACCAAATCGGGCCATTCGGCCGAATAAAACGCCGTAAAAGGCTTTCTGACGGCTTTAAGGCGTTCGGCAACGGCATTTACCGCATACACGGAAAGGAATCTGTTGCCGGCTTTTACCGCCGTATTTTCAAAACCTTCGTCAAAGCCGTCGGTGCCCACGATCAGGCCGTCAGGGGTAAATGCGTCGTAGAAAAATCGTTTTTCGCCGGAACATTCGGCCGTGGAAACGTCGGCGTAAACGCTGTCTGTAACTGCCGCGAGTTCGGCGGCGTCGGCGGAGTCAAGAATCAATGAAGAGGTGTGCTTGTCAAGCTCGGCAGAAGCTTTGAGAGCTGCATACGCGGCGGCAAAGTGCTGCTTTTTTTGCTTGATGAGCGCGCGTATTTCGTCTTCGTGCGGCAAAAGCGCGTTGCCGTCCACTGCCGAAAGCAGGTTGACGATGGACTCGTTGATTGCAGGAACAGTGGCGTCTAATGCGTGCGGGCTGGTGCCGTCAAGCACGACGAAATTTCGGGACGGGAAAAATACGCCGTCTAAGCTGTCGGGATCGCTTGAACAGTAAAATAGCCAGACGTCTTCGCCTGTTTTTTCGGCCGTTCTTGCCAGTTTTTTCATCAGAGTGCTTTTGCCAGTTCCCGGGCCGCCTTTCAGAATAATCGTTCGATGACTTGCCATGAAGTCTGAAAAATATCCGACGAATCCTTTGGCCGTGTTGGATGCCAAAAAGGTTTTGTATATCATAGTCGTACCTCCTTTTTTACATAATATGACGCTTGCCGAAAATGTGAAATCACCAAAAGATAACCGTGGCCATAGTATAACGTAGAGGTGAATATGAGAAGAGTGTTTTTGGTCTCGTCGTGCGGTGATAAGCGTATGACGGAAATAAGTAGGATGTTGTTGGATAATGGCGAAATCGTTATTTTTAACGTCGAAAACAGGAGTATAAACAGCGGATTATGTAAAATAATACCGCCGAATATCGTTGCGACGGACGCAGACGGCGTGGGGCTTTTTGAGGGCGATTTGCTGTTTTGCGGGAAAATGGAAGGGGCCGCTAAAGAACGGCTCGAGGCGCGGAAAATCAAGGTTTACGAAATGCTTAAGGACGCCGATTTTGTCGAAAGGAACGCAAATCTGACGGCGGAAGCCGCAATGCAGTCGATTTTGGTCGAAACAGAAGAAAGCCTTTCGGGAAAAAGCGTTCTGATTTGCGGCTGCGGTAGAATCGGCAAGCGTTTGGCCGTGCTGATGACGGCGTTCGGGGCCGAGGCGGACGTTTTGACGTCGAGGACGAAAGCCAACGCCGTTTACGGAAGAACGATTTCGAAGCGAGAGCTGCGGCCTGAAATTTACGATTACGTTTTGAACACCGCTCCAAACTGCGCGCTCGGGAAAGAGTTTTTGAAAAAACTGAAAAAAGACGTAAAGTGTTTCGAGCTGGCGTCAAAACCGTACGGGTTCGACTTTGCGGCGGCAAAAGAACCGGGAATCAAAATCGTGGGCTTGCCTGCGCTTCCTGCAAAAATCAAGGCAAAGGAAGCGGCAAAAATAATGTTGGATTACGTGGAGGGAGTTTTATGAAAAAGATAGGGGTTGTGTTTTGCGGAAGTTTCTGCACGCTGAAGGAGTCGCTTGCCGCGGTCAGAAAGCTTGCTGAAAAAGGTTACGATTTGTATCCGATTTTTTCCTATAACGTCAAAAATCTGGATACGAGGTTCTATAAGGCAAAAGATTTCAGGGACGAAGTGGTTAGCATAACGGGAAAAGAGCCTGTAACGACTATACCCGAAGCCGAAACCTTCGGGACGAAAAACAAAATGGATCTGATGTTGGTGGCGCCTTGCACGGGTAACACTCTGTCAAAGCTTGCTTTGGGTATCACCGATACGCCGGCAACGCTTGCGGTGAAGGCGCACCTCAGAAACAAACGCCCTGTGGTTTTAAGCGTTGCCACGAACGACGCTCTTGGCGCAAGCGCAAAAAACATCGGACTGCTACTCAACACCAGAAACTATTATTTCGTTCCGCTTTGGGAGGACGCGCCGACGGTTAAGGAAAACAGCCTCGTTGCGGATACGTCGCTTATACCTGCCGCAGTGGAGGCGGCATTTGAGGAAAAACAGCTTCAGCCTGTTCTCAAGACGAAAGAGTGAAAAGGCGTAAAGTTTGATACAATGGCAATTAAGATTGATATAACGACACAAAAGACGATGTTTGCGACAGAATAAGCCAAAATCCGGAAGCGGTGGCAAATTTTGCATAAAGACAAAACCTCGAAAAATCATTGACAGAGGCAATATTGTTGATATATAATGATACTGTCTATAATTATGATTTATATCTGCGCATGCGTATTTATAATATACGCACGCAGGTAGGGAGGAATAAATGTCAAATAAACGCTTCAGGATTTTGTTGACTGCGGTTTTGCTTCTTTCGATGGTGGCTGCCTTTGCCGCCTGCACTCAGGAAGAAGTTAAAATCAAATCCATTGCGGTCAAACCCGATCAGCAGACCGAGTTTGCGCTTTCCGATTTCAGCCTTTCGAAAATTTTTATCGTGGTGACGGACACCAACGGCAAAACTTTTGAAACGTCTGTTTCGGAGGGTATGCTCAGCGCAGACGACCTTGCAAAAACCAAAGTCGCGGGTGAACACGAAATTACCGTGAATTACAACGGTTTTTCCGCTACGCTTACCTTAAAGCTTACCGATAACGGCGGCAACGGCGGCGACAATCCGCCTCCTACGCCTTCAGACATCGTTACCGTGAGCTTCGAGTCCAACGGCGGCAGCAAGGTCGAAAGCAGGAGCGGCGAAGGCCGTGTGGTCATCGAAACGGAACCTAAGCCTACCAACGGCAACTTCACTTTCGGCGGTTGGTACACCGATCAGAAGCTGTCGAACAGGGCGGAATTCCCGTTTACGGCCACGATGAACGTTACGCTTTACGCAAAATGGAACAGTTCGACCATCACCGTTCGTTTTGACGTCAACGCTCCCGACGTAAGTCCCGTTACGGAATATAAAATCGAAATGGGCAGCAAAATCACTCTCCCTACAAACGTCGTAAGGGAGGGCTATGACTTTGTGGGCTGGTTCGAGGATCAGGCTTGCACCGTAGCCGTTGCTCAGGACAAGGTTTACACCAAAGACACCACTCTGTTTGCGGGTTACCGCATCAGAAAATATACCGTTACTTTCGACCTTGCGGGTGGCAAGTACTATACTTTCAGCAACGGCAAAGAAAACCCTCCAAAAGATAAGGTCGTGGTTGAATACGAATACGGCGCAACCATCAAAAATCTGCCGATTGCAGACAGGGCAAACCACGTCGAAGGTTACTACAGGGACGATTTCGTTTTCCGTTATTGGGAAATGGACGGCGAGCAGTACAGCCTGGACACTATGCCTGCCAGAAACATCACCATAACCGCTACCTGGAACATCAAGGATCCGTCCACGTTCTTCGAGTATTCCGAAAACCCTGACGGCACCCTCACCATAACGGGTTATGCCGAAAACGTCGAAAAGAACGCCACCGATATCACCATTCCTTCCGTTATCGGCGGCAAAAAAGTTACGGCTATAGGCGCGGGCGCATTCAAAGGTCGCTCCAAATTGAAGTCCGTCAGCATCCCGAACGGCGTAAAATATATCTACGACAAAGCGTTTGAGGGTACCTCGCTTACCGGCGAGCACACCAGCTCGATTCCGACCTCCATCGAATACGTCGGCGTCGGCGCATTCCCTGACACCTGGGAATATTCGACGGTTACATATACCGTGAACGGCGTGTCTTACGTCCTCGGCGGTCTGGTCAACAACATTTTGGTCAAATACACCACGGACGTCGGCTATAACGTCAAAATTCCTGACGGAATAACCGCCATTTCGGCCGAAGCGTTCAAAAATTGCCAGACGATCAGACAAATCGAAATCGGCAAAGACGTCGTTTACATCGGCGAAAACGCTTTCCAAAACAGCAAGGTGAACAGAGTTACCTTCGCCGCGGACAGCAAAATCAAAACCATCGCTTCTTCTGCCTTTGCGGGAACCGATTGGGAAACCTCCGAAGCGGCAAAAGGCGACAACGTCGTTTTCGGTAACCTTTATTTCAGAAACTTTGACGACGCTTCCGACGAAGTTACCGTCCCTGCGGGCGTCAAATACATAAACGAAAAAGCTTTTGCGGCAAACGTCAAGAATATCGTGTTCGAAGACGAATCCGCAATCGAATTTATCGCTCCGAACAGCGTGTCCGCCACCCGTTGGGCAACCAACCGGAACGTGGCTATCGTGAACGGTATTCTCGTTTACGTCAAACGCACGCCTGCTTCGACGACCTACGTCGTTCCGGAAACCGTAAAAGCCATTGCGGGAAAAGCCTTCGAAGAGGTTAAAAATTCCGCAACCAACATCGTGCTGCCGAGCTCCGTGAAAACCGTCTGCGACTATGCGTTTGCAGGTTTCGGCGCGTTCAATCTGACGCTTAAGGGCAATACCCCTCCGCAGATAACGACTGCCGCTTTCGCAAAATCCGAATCGGACAAAAACCTCGTGAACGTCGGCATTTTCGTCAACGACGCGGCGATGGTCAGCTTCACCGAAGAGAGCCGGACGAACGGTTGGTACAGCATAAGAAGCAGAATTTCGGCGGTTGTGGTTTCCGACATCGAAAAAGTCGAAGGATTGAAATCCTCTTACGAAATCGGCGAAAAAATAGATCTTTCCAAAGTGGTACTCACCTACCGCACCAACGATAACCTCGTTTACACCAAGGTCGGCCTCGAAACCAAGAATATCGCGGATTTCGAGGAGCTTACTCTCCGCGCAGGCGACAGAGAAATGACCGTCAACTACGGCTTGGACGGCGCGCGCGGCGCAGAGTACACTCACAAATACCGCGTGTTCCCGAGCATAAAATCCATTGAAGTCATCAACCTTGAAAGCAGCTATTTTATCGGCGACAGCCTGAAAGCAGTTTCGGGCGAGACGGCGAAAATTAAGGTTACTTACGTTACCTATCGCTCGGCGGACGTCAATCTGGAAACCGGCGAATACACCGAAACTCTGGAGCCGCAAAGCTATGACATGTTCGAAGAAGGAAACCTGTTCTACCGCATAACGGCAGAAGGTTTCGGCACGGCGACCGCGGGCGTCTTTACCATGACGCTGAAATACGTGGAAGAGCTGACCGACGACACCGGCGCCGTGGTTCACAGCTTGCAAAGCTCGATTGATTTCGATTACGTCGTCAGAGAAAGAGACATCGAAAAAATCGAACTCACCGGCTACAAGCCTGACGCAAACGGAGGATACGTTTTCACCAACTACACTCCGTCCGCAACCGGCAGCTATCTCATTGAATTTACCTACGCCAAAGCCGCCGACGGCGAATATATGCAAGCAGTCGATTTCGTCGAAAATATGACGGGCGAATACGTTGTGAAGGGCACGGAAGCCGCAGACGGCGGTTACGTTTACGACGAAGCGGCAAAAGTCCTCGTCGAATACGTGCCTGAGGTTCACGGAACGGAAGTTAAGCGTTACACGGTCGATCTTACCGCTCCGAATTACGAAATTTACGCAGACGGCGACATCGGCCTCAGATTCAAAAGAGTCGTGACCGACTACGTCCCGTACGACGGCGTCAGCGAAGTGGATCGCTTTAACAGAACCGTCGGCGATCACTTCGTGGAATACAAGGACGGAATGTTCGGCGAACGTTACGCCTACGACGCGGAAGGTTCGTACGTTACCGACGACGGCAGTCTGTGGTACAAGGGCCTCGAACATTTCTCGCACGACGCGTTCTTCGGGAAAACCGTTTTCGGTATTTTGGAAGAACTCGACCTTGACAATATCTACGTCAAATGCACCTATAACCAGCCGGACGAATCGGGAAGCAGAGTGGAATATCTGCCTCTCAGAAGTTTTGAAATCACCGGTTTCGACACTTCCGTCGCAGCTTCCGGTCTCAGCGCAACCGTAACTTACGGCACGACGGCTATTTCGACAGAGTTCGGTTACTCCGTTGAAGAATACACCGCCGAAAACGTGTTCGACGTCGAATTCGTCGGCGAAAGAGCAATCGTGAAAGGCCTCAAAGCGGGTTATCCTTCGATAATCTATCTGCCGGGGACGATAAACGGAAAAGCAGTTGAAATTGCAGACGGCGCGTTTAAGAACCTCACCGGGCTGGATAAAGTGGTGATTCGCGCAGGATTGACGCTCGGCAACGGCATCTTCGAGGGCTCCGACGTCAAAGAAGTGCTGTTCGACGCGGACGGCGCGTACACAAAAATTCCGGAAGCGACGTTCAGAAATACTACCGCGCTCGTTACGGTAACCTTGCCGTCTTCCGTGATTGCTATCGGCGAAGAAGCGTTCAAGGGCAGCGCAATAGAGAACTTCGTCGTTCCCGATTCCGTCAGAACGATAGCGCTCAGAGCGTTTGCGGAAAGCAAGCTCGTTTCCCTGACCTTAGGCGCGGGCGTCGAATACGTCGGCATGAACGCTTTCAGAAACTGCGACGCGCTCACCGAAATCAGAATCAACAGCGCCGCAACCGAACTGGTGCTGGATAAAGCGGCGTTCTCGGGCTGCGTAAGCTTGGGATCTGTGATCCTTCCTGAAAACGTCAAAAACATTCCTGCAATGGCTTTCTACGGCGCGGTCGCGCTCAGGGAAGTTACCGCTTACGCTTTGGATAACGTCGGCGCGCAGGCGTTTGACGGTTGTTCTGCGTTCCAAAGATTTACGGCCGAATCGGTCGGCTCGGTCGGCAAATACGCCTTCAGAGGAGCAAAAGAATTGTCCGCATTAGCGTTTAATTTCGCTTTGCTTACGAAAATAGAGGAAGGCGCGTTCGACGGCTGCAAGGCTTTGGACGTTGACCTCTCCAAAATGACCAACCTCGGCTCTATCGGCGAGGGCGCGTTCAGAAATACCGCGCTCACGAGACTGGTTCTTCCGGGCACCGTAAATTCGCTCGGCGAACTCGCTTTCGAAGGCTGCACAGAGCTTGTGTACGTCGATTTGTCGCTGACCTCCCTCACTTCCGTTTCCGACGGAATGTTCAAGGGCTTCACCAAGCTCGAAACCGTGCTTCTGCCGACAAATCTCGAAACCGTCGGCAAGGGCGCATTCAAAAATACGGCAATCAAAAATATCGTTATCCCTGCATCGGTCGTTACCATAGGGGAAAGAGCGTTTGAAGATTGCTCGGCACTCGCCAGCGTCGAATTCGGCACAGCGGTCGAAACCGTCGGCGCGTACGCATTCGTAAGAGCAAGCTCGCTGGCAGTCGTTTCGTTGCCGACAAGCGTCAGACAAATCGGCGTCGGCGCATTTGAAGAAGCGGGCGTTTCCACGCTTTCGTTCGCCGAAAACGGCGCGCTCGAAACCATCGGCGACAGAGCGTTCTGGCGTACCGCGGTTCAAAGCGTTTCCATCCCGAAGAGTGTGAAAACGGTCGGCGCGGAAAGCTTTGCCGACAACCAGCAACTAACATCTCTCGTTTTTGCCGAGGGCGGCATGCTCGAATCGGTCGGCGCAGGCGCTTTCAGAAATGACGAAAACCTTTCTTCCGTAAACTGGGGCAAAGCGGCGGCGGAGGTTTCCACCGTCATCGGAGGCAGAGCGTTCGAAGGTTGCGCTTCGATTGTCGAACTCACCATTCCTTACACTGTTTCGGAAATCGGCCAGATGGCCTTCTACAACCTTGAGAACCTCAAAAAACTCGTCATCGGCGCAGAACTCAGAGATTTCTATACGGTTGCAACCAATGCTCAGATCGGTCAGGCGAAGAACTATCTCTCCGGCGTTTCCGGCGCGACGGAAATCTACATTTATGAAAAAGACGCCGACGGCAACTACGTCAAAATCACCGACGCGGCGGCAATAGATCCAGTCAAAGTTTACTACGTCCACAGCGTGGAAATGGCGGTTCAGGTCGATCAGACAAGGTCGAAACTTACGAAGGTCGGAAATTCCGCTTTCTGCAACACCTTTAAGCTTGAAGAGCTTTACATCACCGCAGAAAACCCGAAAAAATTCGGCGACGCCGAAACCAACGTAAATTGCAGGCAGTTCGGCTACTTAAGCATTGTAGACGGCCAAGAGAAATTTGTCGGACACTTTGAAGCAAAAGAGGACAACTCCTTCAAACTGCATATTTTGATTACAAGCGAAATCACCGGTACAAATGACGATTATAACTCTTACAGTGCCTGGATAAACCACAACAAGAGCATCATCGTTCAGGACATTCACTTCAAATTTGACCCGACGGCAACAGCCTAAAACAAAAAAACGGTCGCCTGCGGACAACGCGGGCGACTTTCGATATTATGGAAAAAACAAAAAAATTCAGTTTCAAATATTATAAATTTTTCGGCTTTTTGTCAAAGGTCGCGGCAAAGGCGCTGTTTCCGCTTAAGGTCGTGGGCGACAGGAAAATAGATAAGCCTGCGCTTATCCTCACAAACCACGTCAGCTTTTTCGATTTTATGTTCGTGGCGGCGGCGTTTTACCCGCAGCCGTTCAACATAGTGGTTGCCGAGAAAATGGCCAACAGCAAGAAAAACGCCTTCTACATAAACAAAATGGGCTGCATCACGAGGGCGCAATTCACAAGCGACGCGGTGAGCATCATGCGTATGAAGCGCGATATGCAATCGGGCGCGAGCATAATGATTTGCCCGGAGGGAAGGATAACCGCAAGCGGAGTTACGGGATATATTCCGCCGTCAACGGCAAAACTTGTGAAGTGGCTGAAATGCGACGTGATATTCCTCAAAATCTCGGGCGCGTTCGCGGCAAATCCGTCGTGGGACGTAAACCGCAGAGAGAGGCTTCCTATCACCGTTGACGTCAGCAAAAGATTAACCGCCGAACAAGTGGCCAAAATGGACAATTCGGCCGTTATGGAGGCAATTTCGGCCTCGCTTTTCAACAACGATTTCGATTATCTCGAAAAAATCGACCACGACAAAAAACGCAAAAACGGAGCGGTGGGGCTGGAACGGCTTTTGTACCGTTGCCCGGTGTGCGGCAAAGAGTTCGAGACGGTGACGGAAGGCAACGAAATCACCTGCAATCACTGCAAAAAAAGCTTCCGCCTGACTCCGCAAGGGAAGCTTATCGGCGCAGGCGAAGAATTCGATCGCGTGGACAAGTGGTTCGAAACGCAAAGAGCGGCGGTGAGAAAGGAAATTTCTGAAAAGGATTTTTCGCTTACCGAAAGCGCGCTTTTTCACTTTGAAAGAAAACGGCTACGGCTACGAAGCGGCGGGTGAAGGCGCTATAAGCTTTAACGCGGAAGGGACGCGGGTTTGCGGAACGCTGAACGGCAAAGCTTTGGACGAATTTATGCCCGCAGAAAGCCTGCCGGTGGTGTCCTACGGACCGGGAAGATTTTTGGATTTTTACATTCAAAAACCCGTGCGTCTGGTGCCCGAAAACGTCGGCGCCTGCACGAAACTTGGGCTTATCGTGGAAGAGCTGCATAACGCAAAAACCAAACTTTAACACAAAAAAACGACGGATAATCCGTCGTTTTGTTGTTTTACGATTTACGTCAGAATGCTGTCGAAGGTTTCGTCAAAAACCTCGCAAAGCTTGGAAAGCATTTCGAAACTCGGCCGGCAAACGTCGTTTTCCCATGCGCTGACGGTGCGCCGGTCAACCTGCAAAAGTTTTGCAAGTTCCGTCTGCGACATCTTTTTCGACTTTGTCGGGAAAAGGGATATCGACACCGAGAATATCTCGAAGCCTAAAGAGCTGAAAAAATATATAGAAGAAAAGTTGGTGAATCCGAACGCGATAAGACCGATGATTGTGGATTGATAACGAAAAACCTGCCAAGAGGCAGGTTTTTTATGCGAGAATCGCGATTGCGAATTTGCAATAGATTATGAGGGACACGGCGTCCACGATGGTGGTTATGAACGGGCTTGCCACGACGGCAGGGTCCAGTTTGAGTTTTTTGGCGATAAGCGGCAGCATGCAGCCGACGAATTTCGCAACGAGCACCGTCAAAAACAGCGCCACTGATACGACTGCGGAAAGAAGATAGGTGTAGTCGTAGCCGAAAATGAGGTTGTCGATAAGGATAAGCTTTGCCCAGCATACGACGGAAAGCGTCAAGGCAAGGAGAATGGACGCTCTGAATTCCTTCCAGACGATGCGGAAAATGTCCGAAAAGTCCAGTTCGTTGAGGGCGAGGCCGCGGATAATGGTTACCGACGCCTGACTGCCCGCGTTGCCGCCGGTGTCCATAAGCATAGGCACGCAGGCGAAGAGCAGAGGGCTTAAGGCGGACAGTTTGGTTTCGTAGGTATTTATGATAAGCCCCGTGAAGGTGGCGGATACCAAAAGCAGAAGCAGCCAAGGAATACGTTCCTTCCAGATTTCGAACACGTTGCGCTTCAAATAAGGCTTGTCGGACGGCACGATAGCGTTCATTTTTGCGATATCTTCCGATTGTTCTTCGCGAAGAACGTCCATTGCGTCGTCGATGGTGATGATGCCGACGAGGCGATTTTCGGTGTCCACGACAGGCATGGCCAGATAGTTGTAGCGGTCGAAGGCCTGCGCGACAAGCTCCTGATCGTCCAGCGTGCCGAAGGAAATGACGTTGGTTTCCATAATGTCGGCAATGCGGGCGGAGTAGTCGCTGAGCAGCAGCTCTTTTACGGAAATCACGCCTTCCAGATGACGCTCCCGATCGATGACGTAGCAGGTGTAGATGGTTTCCTTGTCGACAGCGAATTTACGAATGCTCTGAAACGCTTCCTGAACGGTGGAATCTTTGCGGAGCCAGATGTATTCGGTGGTCATTATGGCGCCGGCGCTGTCCTCGGGATATTTCAGAATTTCGTTGATTTCTTTGCGCGTCTGCGGATTGGTGTTGGCAAGGATACGCCTGACGACGTTGGCCGGCATTTCTTCGATGATGTCAACCGTGTCGTCGACGAAAAGATTGTCGATGATTTCCTTAAGCTCCTTGTCGGAAAAACTCTTTATAAGAGTTTCCTGCCCGTCCGGATCCATTTCGACAAAGGTTTCGCTTGCCAGATCTTTCCCCAAAAGCCTGAACACGACGGGAAGCTTTCCCTCCGGTATCTCCGCAAGCAGCGATGCGATGTCGGCAGGATTCAGGTCGTTGAGATAGGCCTTAAGCTTATGATACTCTTTGTTGTCAAGAAGTTTCGACACTTCTTCGACGGCTTGTTCAAAATCGAAATCATAAATCTCCAGCATTTTGCACCTCCTTTTGAAAAATCCCCGCAAACAAACTTGCAGGGATAAAAAAAGCTCTCGCCATATCGTCAACCATACAAGCTTTAGCATCACGGGGCGGTGAAGTTGCGTTAGGTTATGCCTTGGATTCGACATATCCTGCTGGCCATCTGATAGTGTCTCCACTACTTTGCGGCAGCAACCCATATCCCCGTGGTAGCCTTACCTACCGGATTCTGTTTTTATTATATATTCCCCAAGGTTCGCTGTCAACAATATCGGTTCAAAAAAAACAATTTTTGAAAAACAGTTGCCAAAACAAAAAAAATATTGTACTATTATATGGCAGCTTACGGAGATGTATCGAAGTGGTCATAACGGGACTGATTCGAAATCAGTTGACGGGGTTACCCGTCCGTGGGTTCGAATCCCACCGTCTCCGCCAACGAAAACCCCAACCGAACAAACGGTTGGGGTTTTGCTGTCTTTGCCGATGGGATTTTGCGCATTGCATGCAATGCGCGGCGCTGTGCGCCTGAACCCACGGTCCGTGGCTGACGCTCTGCCTTAGCAAACAAGTTTGCGCGGCATCGCTATTCCGTCCCTTCGGTCCTTACGAACCCACCGTCTCCGCCAACGAAAAGTGGGATTCGAACGGGCGGAAAAAGCAACGCTTCGGTGAATCGTTGCCCGCCCCGGCGTGATAGCAATGCTTGCATTGCGGAGCGAATCCCACTGTTTGTCAAGCAGAGTAGTGAAAGCGTGAAACGGGTTTTGTTATCTCCGTCGGTGGGATTTTGCGCATTGCACGCAATGCGCGGCGCTCTGCGGCTGAACCCGCGGTGAAAAAAAATATTCCGCCATAGGCGGAGTAAAGCTTTCCCCCTCTGTCAAGCAGGTTCC
>SAMEA104315422__coassemble_770_pt1 | contig 12394 bp, 8 predicted proteins | sample SAMEA104315422__metabat2_low_PE_034 | metagenome-assembled genome bin SAMEA104315422 (sample SAMEA104315422) | gut metagenome | biome: Monkey gut; feature: monkey-associated habitat; material: faeces | place: China | collected 2013
GCAGACGACAAAACGAAAAGACACCTTGAAAACCTCGGAATTCTCGTTGACGGAAACGTTACGGTTCTGAGCTCGTCGGGAGGGACGGTCGTTTGCAAAATCAAGGACGGAAGAATTGCTTTGGACAGCAATCTTTCCACAAAAATTCTGGTCACCGTGGCCGAAAAAGCCGCATAGACGAAAAATTTGAAAACTATGGGCTTCGGCCCGCGACAAAATATTAAAGGAGAAGAAAATGACCAAAACTTTAGACAGCTTCGAGCTTGGTGAACGCGGAATCGTCAAAAGCGTATCCGGCGAAGGAAAAATCAAACGTCGCCTTTTCGATATGGGCATTACGCCGGGCGTCGAAGTTTACATGCGCAAAAGGGCTCCTTTGGGCGACCCTATCGAAATCACCCTCAGGGGTTATGAACTCACCCTTCGTAAAACCGAAGCGGCCCTTGTTACGGCGGAGGTAGTAAAATAATGAAAAGATTTGCATTGGCCGGCAACCCTAACTGCGGCAAAACCACTCTTTTTAACAGCTTAACCGGTTCCACGGCACACGTCGGCAACTGGCCGGGCGTAACCGTCGACAAACGCGACGGCGTTTACAAAAAATGCGCCGAACCTATTCAGATCGTCGACCTTCCGGGCATTTACTCTTTAAGCCCTTATACTCCGGAAGAAGTTATCGCCAGAAACTACATTCTGGACGAAAAACCTGACTGCGTCATCAACATCGTGGACGCAACCAACCTTGAAAGAAACCTGTTCCTTTCCACTCAGATTATGGAAATGGACGTTCCTATGATCATCGCGCTCAACATGATGGACGCCGTTCAGCAGGCAGGCGACGAAATCAACGAAAAAGAACTCGAGAAAAGACTCGGCGTTCCTGTCGTGAAGATTTCCGCTCTTAAAGAAACCGGCCTCAAGGAACTTATGGAACGCGCCTACTCCGCTTCCAAAAATCCTCGCGCGGGCAGAACCGTTCTGGAAGAAACCTCTCTTGCTCACATCATCTCCGACGTTACCATCGCTCTTAAAGGACAAGGCATCCAAAATCCTCTGTTCCACGCAGTAAAACTCGTCGAAGGCGACGAAATCGAAGTCGAAATGCACAAATCCGCGGCTCCTATGGTCGAAGAATTCAAGCAAACTCACTCCGACGAACTTTTCGGCACCGACTACGAAGCATTGGTTGCCGACGCAAGATACAAATACATATCCAAAAACTTCTCCGTCGTCTTAAAACGTAAATCCAACGACAAACTTAAGATGACCAAGTCCGACAAAGCGGACAAAGTGCTCACTCACAAGATCTGGGGTATCCCTATCTTCCTCGTGGTGTTGTTCTTCATCTTCCACCTTACTTTCTCCGAGAACCTTCTGTTTCTGAACGGTTTCACCGAAAATCAGGCCTGGATGCCTTCGCTTTCCGAAAACGACGCTTTCCTCATCAAAGACGAAAACGGCAACGTGGCATATCAGCGTGATGACGACGGCAACATCGTTTACGAACGCGACGACGACAACAATCTCGTTTTGGACGACGACGGCAACCCTATCCCTGTTCCCGAAGGCCTCACCTACGGCGCAAGATGGCTTGCCACGGTTTACGACGGAACTCTTTACAGCCCGGGCGTTGTTATCAACAACATCTGGAACGACATGATAGTCGGCGAGCTTGCAGGACTTTTGCAGGGCGCAATCGAAGAAAGCGGCATGAACGAGTGGGCAATCGGTCTTATCAACAACGGTATTATCGACGGTCTCACCGCAGTGCTCAGCTTCCTGCCTCCTATTTTGGTTCTGTTCCTGTTCTTCTCCATTCTGGAAGACAGCGGCTACATGGCTCGTATCGCATTCATTCTCGACAGATTATTCCGCAAATTCGGACTTTCAGGCAGAGCTTTTATGCCTATGATCATGGGATTCGGTTGCTCCGTTCCTGCAATGATCAACACCAGAACTTTGGCCGACGACAAAGAACGTACCGCAACCATTCGCGTTATTCCGTTCTTCTCCTGCGGCGCTAAACTGCCTATCCTCACCGCCGTTGCGGGCGCAATCGTTGCAAACGCAGGCGTAGGTAACGCAGACCTCATCACCTACAGCATGTACCTTTTGGGCATCGTAGCCGCAATCGTGAGCGTGCTACTTCTCAGGAACACCAGCCTCAAGGGCGAAACTCCTCCGTTCATCATGGAGCTTCCTGCTTACCACGCTCCGCAGTTCAAGAACCTCATGCTGCACCTGTGGGATAAAGCCAAACACTTCGTCAAAAAAGCGTTCACTATTATCCTTGCTTCCACAATCGTAATTTGGGTTCTTTCCCACTTCAGCTTCAGCTGGAAATTCCTGGAAGACGAACAAATCAACGAAAGCATTCTTGCTCAGCTCTCCATGCTCATTCAGCCTCTGTTCACTCCGCTCGGCTTCGGCAGCCAGCTCGGTGAATACGGTTGGGTATTCGTTCTGGCGGCAGCCACCGGCCTTATCGCAAAAGAAAACGTTATCGCCACCTTTGCTACCCTCGCCGCTTGCCTGACCGCTGCTATCCCTGATCTCGGAAACTTCAACATCGACGCCGAAAGCGGTATCCCTGCAGTAAGAGCAATGATCAAGGCTACCGGTATCGGCATTCCGGGCCTCATCGCTTTCATCGCTTTCAACATGACCACGATCCCTTGCTTCGCTGCAGTCGGCACGGCCAAAGCGGAACTCGGAAACGAAAAACTTTACAGAAACACCCTGTTGTTCTGGATTTGCTCCAGCTACGTTGTTGCCGCAATGGTTTACACCATCGGCGCATGGTGGTGGACGCTGTTCATCTGGGCAGTCGTTGTCGCAGCGGTTATCCTCGGCGTAATCTACAACAACAAATACGGTATCAAAACTCTGTTTAAGAAAAAATAATTTTTCGGCACAGCCGAAAGGAGCGTATTATGGGAATTAAAGAAATTCTGCTTATCATAGCGTGCGTGGCAATAGTCGTCGGCGTTTCGGCAGGTTCCCTCATTCGCAAAAAGAAGGGGAAGGGCGGCTGCGCTTCGTGCGGAGCGTCCTGCCCGTATGCGGGAGCGTGCGGAAAAGCCAAATCGGCTTGCACTTGCGGCGACAAAAAAACCGACGCGAAAGAAAAAAAATCCTGCTGCAAATAAACTGACCTTACCAATATCCATCCCAACCTTAAACGGGCGTCCCAAAAAACGGGCGTCCGTTTATTTTTGCGCGTCTTTTCAGCCGCAAAAGAGGAGCGGCCTGATTTTATGGCGAAATGCTACATTTTAAGGAAAATTGTCTGCCCCGTAAACTTGCAAACGACGGATAAAATGTGCTATAATGTGATTATCTATTATATTATAAGGAGATATTATGACAATGAAAAATCGTTCACGTTTCGTAATTTGCGTCGTGGCGGCTTTGTTGGTTCTGCTGACTGGCGCGGTTTCGGTTTCTTCCGTTCCCGCTCTTGCCGAAGAAACGACCACACGCTACAAAATCGCACACGTTACGGATATGCACATCTTTATCGAAAACTACGCGAACATCTATTCGCGGGCCTATATCGATAAAGCGAAAGGCACCAAGCTTTTGGAAGAAAGTCAGCTCGCCTCCGAAATCGCCTTTGGCGAGCTTATGAACATGGAAGAGCCGCCTATGTACGTCTTTATCACGGGTGATCTCACCAACGACGGCGAAATCGAAAACCACGAATGGGTGGGCAATCTTCTCAAAAAAGTTACCACCGAAATGAGGAAAAAACCGGGCTACGAAGGCTTCCAGATTTTCGTAATTCCGGGCAACCACGACCTCTATAACAAAAAGGCAAAATCCTTCCTTCCTCCGGCTGAGGAAATCGAAGCCTGCACCACTTACGAAGAACTGAAAACCCTTCTCGAAAACTACGAAGGCATTTCGGTGGTTTCCGCAAAGGTTACGGACTTCTTCCGCATCTACTCCGATTTCGGCTACTGCGACTGCGAAGGCCGAAAGGATGGCAATCACAACGCAAGCTGCGGCATGGCCGACGGTTGCTCTTTGGAATTTTTCTACGAAAGCAACTTCTGGTACGGCGGAAAAGGCGTTTCCAGAGATCAGCTTGAGCCTGTGGACGGCGAAACCATCCCGAAAGACGTTCTCAAAGCTTACGAAGACACCAAAAACTTCGCGCTCATTCAAAGCTACGCCAAACTTTGCAGTTTAAGCTACATCGCAAGAATCAAAGATATGACCGTTCTTGCCCTCAACGCCGACAGCAGAGACTACGACACCGACTTCCCTGATCGCGTCAAAAAAGGCAAAGCAACCACCGCGGAAATCGCAAACGGCGGCTGGCACGAAACCACCGGCGCTTACATCTCCGACGAATGTCTGAAATGGGCCGTGGAAAGCCTTAAGGACGACGTCAAAAACAATCGCGGCATCTTCACTCTGGGCCATGCGAACTTCGTTCCGCACTTCACCATGGAAGACGAAATCATCAGCCTTTTCGTTTACGACAACTGGGAAGAAGCCGCCTACACTCTTGCCGGACACCAACACGCCAACGATCAGGTTGACTACGTCACCCAAAACGGCAACGTGTTCTACGATTTCGAAACCGGCAGCCTTATAAGCTACGGCAGCGCCTACCGCACCGTCGACTACACCAAAACCGTCAGCGGCAACAAAATGGTGGAAGACCTCAAAACCGAAATTCACTTCCTCTCCGACAGCTCCTCCGCCGACAAATACACCTATCACCGCCCGGAACTTTACAACAACGGCGGCAGTGATTTCGGCGTCAAAATGGACACCGTCGCAACCGTCAAGGACCGCTCGGGCAACGCATGCTCCATCGGCGATTATCTTGTCATAGTCAACGAAGACCTGCTCTCCTCTGTCGAGAGCGGAATGTTGGGCACAATCATAAACGAAAGTTTATACGACACAATCGAAGGTTTAAGCGCAGGTATGGGCAAAATGCCTTATCTGCAAGCCGTTGTGGGCGACCTTCTGAAAGACGTCAGAAACTTTGACTTTTATAAATTCCAACCAAATGCCGACGGCAAATGGTTTTCGCTTTCGAGCACTCCTGAAAGAGGCTACGACATCGTAACTTACCTCACCGATGCTCTCAACTGGGTGCTCTCCTACGACTTCGGCTACGGCGAAATCCCCGGCGGATACACCCTCTCCGACGGCTACATGACCGTGTACGGCGCGCACCTCAACGGTTCCGGCACCACCGAAATGCCCGACGAACTGAAACCTCTTTTGACCTCGCTCGAAAACGGCGGATTCGTCAGATGGCTGGTGAACTTCCTCTACGACGCTCTCGTTCCGCAGCTTCAGCTTTTGCTGGACGCTCCGATCAGAACCGTCGACACGATGGCCCCGCTTGCCGCAGGCAAAGGCTTCGACATAGCCGCCGCTCTGAAAACGAGCCCGAACGGAATGATTGACAGCCTCGCAAAAGACAATTTGTCCAAATACGCTTTCAAATCGAATTCCGAAAACGGTTACTATTCCCTCAACGGTCTTCTGAAAGACGTTTACGCGCTTCTGACCGGCGACGAATTCGGTCCTCTTCTCGACAAAGTGCTGTCGCTCTTCAGCGGCGCGCTCGGCGATACCGCGGGCACGATAATCAATCTTATCCCGACCGTCAAGGAATATCTGGGCATGTATATTGACGGCGGCACCGACCTCGGCAAAACCTTGGACGACGCCCTCATCGACAAATACGTCACCGACTCTTTCTGCAAAAACCTCGGCGACTATGCAAAACAGATTCTCGAAAGCTTCTACATCGACACCACTTTCGATCACGCTTACGAAAACGCAAACGCAACGGGTCTTTTCAAGGCTTACGGCGAAAACTATCTCGTAACCTGCACCTATAACGGCGAAAAGCTGTTCGGCGGACACACCTACGACAGCTCCGTGGCGGTGAACGTGGTTCCTACCACCGAAAACGGTCTGAAACCGGGACGCATCAGCTATACCTTCGGCAACAACGTTTACACCGACAAAAACTTTATGTGGTTCACGTCGGTTCAGGTTGACATTTTCGACAGAACCGTCGTTCCCGAAAGCTTCATTCGTTATTCGACAAACGAAAACCTTTCCGCAAGCACAACGGTTAAAGCTAACGGCGAAAACGTGCTGAACGAAATCCCGACCATCGACCTCGGCATCGCATACTTCAACCTCAACTACGCGATGAAGACCTACAATCGCTACACCGTTTCGCTAACCGGCCTCGAAGAAGGCAAAACCTACTTCTATCAAGTCGGTAACGACGCGTACGGCTGGTCCGACGTCTACTCTTTCACCACCGGAAAGACGTCGGGAGGCTTCGAATTTATGGCCTTCTCCGACATTCAGGGCAGCGTAGAAAGAAACTACGTCGACAGCATGAACAACCTGTACAAAGCCACCGTTTCCACCGGAAAAACCACGTCATTCATTCTGAGCGGCGGCGACAACGTGGACAACGGCAAAAACTTCTGGCAGTATATGTGGATGCTCGACCATCAGGCACAAAGCTGGGCAAACAACACCTACGTCAGCGTTGCGGGTAACCATGAAAAGCACCACTACGACCTCACCTCCAACCTTGCAACCCCTTCGGGCGCAACGGTTTTGGAAACCGGCATCTACTACAGCTACAACTACCAGAACACTCACTTCGTCATTCTGGACACCAACGATCTTGACAGCGAAGGCAACCTTGCAGAAACTCAGACCGAATGGCTGGAAGCGGACCTTGCCGAAGCAGACAAAGACGAAAGCATCACTTTCATCATCGTAACCATGCACAAAGGTCCTTACACCGCTGGCAGCCACGCTTTCGACAGCGACGTCATCGCTTTGAGAAAGCAGCTCACCCCGATCTTCGCCGTTTACGGCGTTAACCTCGTTTTGCAGGGACACGACCACACCTACAGCGTTTCCGAATACATCGACGAAAACGGCGAAAAAGCGGACGTAACCTACAACTACGACGGCAGCGTGGTGACCGACGGCGTGCTCTACGTCAACCTCGGCACTATGGGCGACAAGTTCTACAACTATCTCTACAGCGACGAAGTTCTCATCAAAACAAGAGACAACGCTCCCGAAGGGCTGGAGAAATATCTCACCGCCGACAAATATCTGGAACTGACCGAAACTCCGGTTTACGCCAACATTTCCGTTGACGGCGACAGAATCACCCTTAAGTCCTACGCATATCTTGCCGACGGCAGCGTAGTTGCCGTGGACAACATCATGATCGCAAGGGGCGCGCTCGAGGCTCCGAAATCCAAACTTCCGGTCGGCGCCGTTATCGGCATCACCGTCGGCGCAGTCGCGCTGGTGGGCGGCATAGTTTGCCTGTTCGTTTTCCTCGGCAAAAAGAAAACGCCGATTGCAGCTTAATAAAAAAATCGACCGCAGGCATTGCCTGCGGTTATTTTTTGCCGCAAGGCGACCTTTTGACGGCTTTTAAGGGCAATTCGTTTGACAACGGATAAAAGCCGTATTATTATAAAATACATAAAAAGTTATTTACACCTTAAGCGGAGAACCACCTCTATGGACATGAAGCAAATCGAAAAAAAATGGCAAAAAATTTGGGCGGACACCGGGCTTTATAAGTTCGACAACTCCAGAATCGACAAAAAATATTACGTTCTCGAGATGTTCAGCTACCCTTCCGGCGCAAAACTTCACGCGGGACACTGGTTCAACTACGGCCTGTCCGACAGCTTTGCCAGGTTCAAAAGGATGCAAGGCTACGAAGTTTTCCAACCTATGGGCTTCGACGCGTTCGGGCTTCCTGCCGAAAACTACGCCATAAAAACGGGTATTCACCCTAAAGACAGCACCGAAAAAAATATCGCCACCATGGAGCAACAGCTCAAAGCCATCGGCGCTTCGTTCGACTGGGACTACGAGCTGGTCACCTGCCGTCCGGAATATTACAAATGGACGCAATGGCTGTTTTTGGAGCTGTATAAACACAACCTCGCCTACCGCAAAGAGGCTCCGGTTAACTGGTGCCCTTCCTGCAACACGGTGCTCGCCAACGAACAAGTCGTCGACGGCGCTTGCGAAAGATGCCACACCACCGTCGTGAGGAAAAATCTTACGCAATGGTTTTTCCGCATAACCGATTACGCGGAGGAATTGCTCTCCGGCCTCGACACCATCGACTGGCCTGAAAAAACCAAGCTTATGCAGCGCAACTGGATCGGCAAATCCACCGGCGGCGAAGTTACCTTCAAAACGGAAAACGGCAAAAGCTTCAACGCGTTCACCACCAGGGCCGACACCCTTTTCGGCGTAACGTACGTCGTTCTCGCGCCGGAGCATCCTTTGGTTGACGAACTGACCACCGAAGCGCAAAAAGCCGAAGTGGAGGCGTATAAGGACTTCTGCTCCAAATCCTCCGAAATCGAACGTCAGTCCACCACCAGAGAAAAGACGGGCGTGTTCACGGGCTCCTACGCCGTCAACCCTATAAACGGCAGAAAGGTTCCCGTCTATATCTCCGATTACGTGCTTTATACCTACGGAACGGGCGCTGTGATGGCCGTTCCTGCGCACGACACCCGCGACTTTGCTTTTGCGACCAAATTCGGTCTGCCGATTGAAAGAGTCATCAAATCCGCCGGCGGCGAAGCGGACGAGCTTCCGTTCACCGAATACGGCGTGCTCACCGCAAGCGGCGAATTCGACGGCATGACTTCGGAAGAAGCGAAAGTGGCAATCGTCAAAAAACTGGAAAATTCCGGCGAAGGCAGCCTCAAAACCAACTATCGTTTAAGGGACTGGCTGGTCAGCAGACAAAGATACTGGGGCGCGCCGATCCCTATGATTCACTGCCCGAAATGCGGCATAGTTCCCGTGCCTGAAAAGGACCTTCCGGTTCTTCTGCCGTACAACGTCGAATTTATGCCCGACGGCAAAAGCCCTCTGGCAAAGAGCGAAGAGTTTATGAACTGCGCCTGCCCTGTCTGCGGCGGAAGCGCCAGACGCGATCCGGATACTTTGGACACCTTCGTATGCTCCAGCTGGTACTATCTCAGATACCCTGACAACAAAAATTCGGAAAAAGCGTGGGATCCTGCGCGCATAAACAAAATGCTCCCTGTCGACAAATATATCGGTGGAGCGGAACACGCCTGCATGCACCTGCTCTACGCGCGTTTTTTCACCAAAGCGCTCAGGGATATGGGCTATCTTAATTTCGACGAACCGTTCAAATCGTTGGTTCACCAGGGCATTATTCTGGGGCCTGACGGCTACAGAATGAGCAAATCCCGTGGGAACGTGGTAAGTCCCGATTCCATGGTGGAAAGATACGGCTCCGACGCGCTTCGCTTGTATCTGATGTTCGGCTTCAACTACACCGAGGGCGGACCTTGGAGCGAAACGGGCGTCGAAAACACCGTCAGATTTATGGACCGCGTGGAAAGGATCGTAACCAAAGCCGCAACCTGTCAGCATTTCGACGACGCGTTCGGCAAAGAGGAAAAAGAACTGGACTACGTCAGAAACAACACCATAAAGGCCGTCAGTCAGAATATGGAAGCCTTCGGCTTCAACACCGCCGTCGCAAGGCTTATGGAGCTGACCAACGCTTTGTATAACTACGACAAATACTCCAAAAAGAACAAGCTGTTTTTGGACGCCGCAACCGACCTCGTGCTGCTGATGGCTCCTTGCGCGCCGCACTTTGCGGAAGAACTGTGGGAGAAGCTGGGCGGAAAATATTCCGTTTTCAACCAAAGCTACCCTGTCTGCAACGAAAAAGCGCTCGTTCTGGACGAAGTCGAACTGGCAGTTCAGGTAAACAGCCGCATCAAAACCAAAATCAGCGTTCCGTCGGGCCTCGGCCCTAAGGAAATCGAGGAATACGCAAAAGGCCTCGACGAGATCAAACAGCTTATCGGCGATAACGTCGTCAAGAAGTTTATCGTCATTCCTAACAGAATCATAAATATCGTAATGTAGGTGAAATTATGTTGGACTTAAATTTAATCAGATCGAATCCTGAAAAGGTGGCCGCAAGCCTGGCCAAAAAAGGCTGCACGGTTGATTTTACGGAGCTTTTGGCATGGGACGCCGAAAGAAAAGCAAAAATAGCGGAAGTCGAAACCCTCAAAGCAAAACGCAATAAGGTTTCCGCAGAAATTCCGAAGCTTAAAAAAGCCGGCCAACCGGTGGACGAAATATTCAAAGAAATGCGCGAACTCGGTGACGAGGTTGCAAAGCTCGACAAAGAAGTTTCCGACCTTGCCGACAAAGTGAACGGTTTTATCGCCTGCCTTCCGAATATGCCTGACGACGACCTTTTGGCCGGCGAAAAAGAAAACAACAAAGTCATCAGAGTGGTCGGCGAAAAACCGGTTTTCGACTTCCCTATGAAAAACCACGTCGATCTCTGCACTTCTTTGGGCATCATCGACTACGACCGCGGCGTCAAGCTTGCGGGCAACGGCTACTGGCTCTACAGAGGCCTCGGCGCAAGGCTCGAATGGGCTCTTCTGAACTTCTTCGTTTCCGAACACCTTGCCGACGGCTACGAAATGATTCTTCCTCCGCACATGCTCGGCTACAACTGCGGCTTCGGCGCAGGTCAATTCCCTAAATTCTCCGACGAGGTTTACTGGATCAAAGAGGAAGACGACGACAGAAAGAAAGGCCACTTTATGCTTCCGACCGCAGAAACCGCGCTCGTCAATATGTACTCCGGCGAAATTCTGGACGAAGCAAAGCTTCCGCTCAAGTTCTTCGCCTACACCCCTTGCTACAGAAAGGAAGCTGGCAGCTATCGCTCGGAAGAAAGAGGCATGATCAGAGGCCACCAGTTCAACAAAATCGAAATGGTGCAATACGCTCATCCCGAGCACAGCAAAGAAGCGTTTGAAGAGCTCGTAGAAAAAGCCGCTCGCCTCGTCGAAAAACTGGGCTTGCACTTCCGCATTTCCAAGCTCGCAGCAGGCGACTGCTCTGCCAGCATGGCACGCACCTACGATATCGAAGTCTGGATTCCGTCCATGGGCATCTATAAGGAAGTTTCCAGCGTTTCCAACGCCAACGACTATCAGGCGCGCCGCAACAACACCCGCTTCAGGAACACCAAAACCGGCAAACCGGAATACGTTCACACCTTAAACGGCAGCGGCCTTGCCACCAGCAGAATTCTGCCTGCAATCGTCGAGCAGTACCAAAACGCCGACGGCAGCGTTACCGTTCCGGAGGTTTTAAGACCGTTTATGGGCGGCGTCGAAGTGATAAAATAACGATAAAAGCGAGGCAATCGCCTCGCTTTTTTTAATATTTTAAGCAACAAAAAACACGGCATTGCCGTGTTTTCGTTTGATTGTTATCTGGCGGATTTGATACCGTTGCTGTCGCCCCAGTAAATCATTTTGCCGGATTTTTTGATTTCCCAATCGGAATCTTTGCTTTCGGAATCTTTTTCTTTAGCGTATTTCTGAACGGATTCCCAAGCAGTGTCTGCTGCATCCTTGGACAAGAAATAAACGATATAAACGTGGCCTTCTTTGCCTTCGGTTCCGTTGGTGCCGGAAACTACGCAATCAACGCCTTTTACGCCAAACAAAGCAAGACCAGCAGGTATGACGGTGGTGTCTTTAGCAGCAGTATATCCGTTTTTTTTCAAAGCGGAGAGAGCTTTGTCGGGATCACTTGCAGGAGCGCAAGCAACAAGCATAGCAACGCCCATAGCTACGACGAGCACGAGGGCCATAATTTTTGCAAATTTTTTCATGTTTCAATCCTCCATAGAATTTGTATCTATATTTTACAATAGCCTTTTTTTTATGTCAAGCGTTTTTTCGCCGGGTGAAATTTTGTACGGCCGAATTTTTCCGTTTTTGAAACGGCGAAAATTTTTTTGCAACAATCGCTCGGTTTTTGTCTACATAAAAACGTGGTTTTTGCACACGATAATCGCGGAGGGTAAAATATGAAATCCAAAAAATCAAAAACCAAAAATTTCGTGCGTAACTTAAACGACTTCACCAAAGGCGTCGGCAATCCGTGGGACCCGCTTGGCAGCTACACCGGAATGCCCGTTCAGGACGAACGCGGCGTCGGCATGGTTGAAGATCTGGCAGACGTTCCCACGCAAGACGTGGACGACTTATGAAAAATCCGCCGCCGAGGCGGTTTTTCATTTTCGTGATTATTCGTTTTATATTATGACGGCGGTTTCCGTGATTTAATTTTGAAGGCCGGCGACGCCCGCAACCGACCGGCTCGGCCGCTTTGCGGACGGAATTATTTATGCAAATAAATAATAAAAACGCAAGTGAATTTATCGCTTGCCTTTGTTTTTCGAGGTGATGGCTAGCTAGGCCGAAAAAGCGCTTGCATTTTTGAGGCCGGCGACGCCCGCAACCGA
>SAMEA104315422__coassemble_919_pt1 | contig 10627 bp, 9 predicted proteins | sample SAMEA104315422__metabat2_low_PE_034 | metagenome-assembled genome bin SAMEA104315422 (sample SAMEA104315422) | gut metagenome | biome: Monkey gut; feature: monkey-associated habitat; material: faeces | place: China | collected 2013
ATAACGCCGTCAAAAGAACTGCTGGACAAAATTCTTTCAAAGAGCGCAATATCTTTTCCGTCCGCTTGCGGAGGCAGCCTCAAAAAAGTTTTAGCACTGCTTTTTGCCTTGGCTTTTTCCGAAAACGACTTTGCCTCTTTTTCCGAAAAGACCGCGGGCGCATAAACGATAATGTCGCCGTCCGTGACGGCCCCCGTAAGTTTTTCGGCCGAATCAAGCTGAAAAGCAACGATATTGCTCTGAAATCCGCCGTTTTTTATAATACTTTGCGGCTTGTTATGGTTTGAAACCGAGCCGTACAGGCCTTTGAAGCTCGACTGAATCTTTTCGTAAAGCTCGGCAAGCACCTCTCGTCTTGCGCCGTTCAGGACGGACTTCGGGATAAAAAATCCGTTTGCGTTTTCGGTTTTTATGTCCGCAGCCGTAAAGCCGCTGTCGGCGGTTTTTTTGAGTTGAAGGGATATTTCGTCATCGCCCGCCGGCTTGCCCGTAGCCTTTTGAACGTTGAAATACGAAACGGCGGCTTGTCCGTCCGAAATTGCCGAAAGCTTTGCTTCTCCGCCGTCCGAAACGGAAAGCGTCATGGAAACGGGATAGGTTTTCGGCGAGGTGGCGGCATTTTCCGAAGTTTTGGTAAGGTTGAAATCCGCGCCTACTTTTGCGTTTGCGGCTTCGATAAGATAACCGCGTTTTTCGCGACGCAAAATTTTGACTGCGCCGCCCGAAATTTCCTTCCCCTCAAACATCATCTTGAAGCCGTCGCCGTCGGAAAGATTGCGACTTGAGGAAACGAGCGCGCTTTTTCGGTCGGCAAAAATCACTTTGCCGACGGTAAGGCCCACGTTGCTTTGAACGCCGGGGAAAATGATTCCGCCGTTCCCGCTCAAATATCCGTCTATATAATCGCCTCTGTTGAATGCGATTTTCAGCTTATCAAGAGATTCTTTTTTCGGTTTTCCGGATTCTACCGCTTCTTTACAGCAAGTTACCGCTGCGGCAACGTATTCGGGACTGCGCAACCTGCCTTCGATTTTGAAGCTGCAAACGCCTGCGTCTTCAAGCTCCTTAAGCCGAGAAAAAAGCGATATGTCTTTTGGGCTTAAAAGATAGCCGCAGGTTTTCCCGCAGGAATATTCCAGCCTGCACGGTTGCAGGCAACGGCCTCTGTTGCCGCTGTCGCCCGTTTTCACCGACGACAACAAGCACTTACCGCTGAAAGCCACGCACAGCGCGCCCTGAACGAAATATTCGATTTCAAGGTTGGTGTTTTCTTTTATAAGCCTGACGTCTTCGAGCGACGTTTCCCTTGCAAGAACCACGCGGTCGACGCCCAGACTTTCGGCAAATTTTGCCGCCTCAAGATTGCATACGCCCGCCTGCGTCGAAAGATGCACTGGGATTTCGGGCGCTTCCTCTTTTATTGCGGAAATGACGGCTATGTCCGTTGCAATCACGGCGTCTGCGTGAGCGGCGTTAATTGCCCGAACGGCCTTTCGCATTTCGGGAAGCTCGGCTTCCTTGACGTTGGTGTTTAAGGTTACGTAAACTTTGGTTTTATGAAAATGGCAGAACTTCACCGTTTCCGCAAGATTTTCCGCGGTGAAGTTTTGAGCTTTTTTTCTGGCGTTGAAATCCTCCAAACCCAAATAAACGGCATCGGCGCCGCAAAATACGGCGCTTCTGAGTGCGTTTATATCGCCCGCAGGGGCTAAAATTTCAGGTTTGGAACGATTCATACCTTAGCGAAGTCTTGCGCGGAATTTGCGTCTGAGGCTTCTCAAAATTCTGTCGATTTGTCCGTTCACGACGTCGTCTTTCAAAGTGCCGGTGGCGCTTCTGAACGTCAGATTGAACGCGATGCTCATATAGCCCGGTTTGATGCCCGTGCCTTTGTAAACGTCGAAAACTTCAACGCTTTCCAAAAGCTGTTTGTCGGTGCACTTTTTGATTGCTTTGATAAGCTCTGCTGCGGTGATGCTGTCTTTGACGACGAACGCCAGATCCCTTGTGGAAGCAGGATATTTCGGCGCGGCAACGAAAGGTCTGACCTTGACGGCGGCAGAAAGCAAATCTTTGACGTCAAGTTCGGCAAAGTAAACTCTGTCTTCGATACCGTAGGCGTTTGCGGTTGCAGGGTGAATTTCACCGAGTTCGCCGAATGCTTTGCCCTTGTAGAAGCTGACCGTTGCGCTTCTGCCCGGGTGCATATAGGATTTTTGTTCGGCTTTATACTCTGCGTCCGTGATGCCGTAAGTGGAAAGAACCGCTTCGACGACGCCTTTAAGCTTGAAGAAATCCATATCTGTGCCGTAAGCGACGATTGCAAGTTTTTCAGGCTCGGTCGGAAGCTCCTTAAGCGGAAGCTGTTTCGGGACGAACACCCTTGCCACCTCGAAGAAAAAGCCTTCCTTGTTTCCTTTCTGTACGTTGGTGGAAACCACTTTCATCATGCTCGGAAGCATAGACGTGCGCATAAGCGAAACGTCCTCGCCCAAAGGATTGATGATTTTTATGACGTTTTCGGCAACGAACGAGCCGTTCATACCCATGGCTTCGTAGTCTTTTGGGCTGATGAAGCTGTAGGTAAGCGTTTCGTTTGCGCCGAGACCGCGCATGCTCTCTTTGAGTTTGTCGACGCCGTGCTGATAAGGGGTTTTTCCGCCCTTGGTCTGCTGCGCCTTTTTGAACATGGTGGATTTGATTTTGTTGTAGCCGTAAAGTCTGATAACTTCTTCGGCAACGTCGTTTGCGTTCTGAACGTCGTCGCGGTGAGGAGGAACCTGACATACGAGTTGTTTGCCCTTAACCTTGGACAAAATGCCCACGCTGTCCAAAATCTGAACCATGCGTTTGTACGGAACTTTGATTCCCAAAATTTCGTTGACGTCCTTGGTTTTGACTTTGATTTCTCTGGCGATAACCGGAGCCGCGTAGCTGTCGATGGTGCCGGAGATGATGGTGCCGATATGCAAGGAATCGATGAGCGTCAACGCGCGGTTGATGCCGAGTTCCTGCGAAACGTAGTCGATGCCCTTTTCAAACCTTGCCGAACTGTCGGAACGAAGCCCCGTTTTTCTGGAGGTGCGACGAACGTTGTCGCGCCTAAAGCGAGCGGATTCGAACACGATTTTGTCGGTTTTTTCGGAAATTCCGCTGTTTATGCCACCCATAACGCCTGCAAGCGCCAAAGGTTTGGCGGCGTCTGCGATGACGAGCATATCGTCGGACAAGGCGTGTTCGCCGCCGTAAAGATCGACAAATTCTTCACCGCTTGCGGCTCGGCGCACGATAAGCTGAGCGCCCTCGAGAGCGTCGTAGTCGAACGCGTGCATCGGCTGACCGATTTCGGTGAGAACGTAGTTGGTGATGTCCACGATGTTGTTTATAGGTTTATGGCCAACGAGGCGAAGCCTCTTCTGAATGATTGCGGGGCTTGGGCCGACTTTGACGTTTTTGACCATTTTGGCAACGTAGCGCGGGCAAAGTTCCTTGTCTTTGACGCTGACGGTGAGATAGTTGGAAATGCGGTCCGGTTCCGCGCGATAGCTGAGGTGAACGGGTTTGAAGGTCTTCCCCGTAACTGCCGCCACTTCGCGGGCAATGCCGACGATGCTGTTGCAGTCAGGTCTGTTTGCCGTAACGGAAACGTCCAAAACGGCTTCGTCAAGACCGACGATAGGTTTTACGTCGTCGCCCGGCCTTGCGCTGTCCGGAAGAACCAGCAGTCCGTTGTAGGACGCGCCCGGATACATATCTTCGGTAACGCCGAGCTCTGCACCCGAACAAAGCATGCCGAAGCTGTCGTAGCCGCGGAGCTTGCCCGGATTTATCGTCATCACGCCCTCGACGGTAACGTGATCTTTTGCGGTTTGATATACGGTTGCGCCGACCATTGCCGTAGGGAATTTTTTGCCCACTTCGACGTTGTCAGCGCCGCAGCAAATCTGAAATACGCCGTATTTGCCGCAGTTCACTCTGCAAAGGTGCAAATGAGTGTCCGGAATGGCCTCGCAATAAGTAACCAAGCCGACGACTACGCCGGAAATATCCTTGCCGTTATATATGATTTCTTCAACTTCGAAACCGGCGGAAACCAGTTTTGACGCCAGAACTTCAGGCGTTACGTCGATATCTACGAAGTCTTTAAGCCAACTTATAGGTGCTTTCACGTTAGTTTCCTCCTATTTATACAAATTCAAGAAACGGCTGTCGTTTTCAAACAGCAGTCTGATGTCGGGAATGCCGTATTTAATCATGGTTACCCTTTCGATGCCGAGGCCGAAAGCGTATCCGCTGTATTTCTGCGGATCCAGACCGCAGTTGATAAGCACCTGCGGATTTACGATGCCTGCGCCCAAAATTTCGATCCAACCCGTGTGTTTGCAGACTCGGCAGCCCTTTCCGCCGCAGATTGCGCAGCTTACGTCAACTTCGACGCTAGGCTCGGTGAACGGGAAATAGCTCGGTCTGAAGCGAACCTTGGTCTCAGGCGAAAAGATTGCTTTCGCAAACTCTTCCAAAGCGCCCTTCAGGTCGCAGAGGGAAACCTTTTTGTCCACCACGAGGCCTTCGATCTGATTGAACATAGGGCTGTGAGTGCTGTCGTCGTCGCTTCTGAAAACCTTGCCCGGAACCACCAGACGAAGCGGCGGTTTTTTGGCGAGCATGGTCCTTGCCTGCATAGGCGAAGTGTGCGTACGCAAAACGACGTTGTCGGTGATATAGAAGGTATCCTGCATGTCGCGCGCCGGATGATCCTTCGGGATATTCAATTTTTGGAAGCAAAATTCGTCGGTTTCGATTTCAGGCCCTTCCAGAACCTCGAAGCCGAGGCTGATGAAGGTGTCCAGTATCTCGTTTTTGACCTGCGTAAGCGGGTGCAAGGAACCGATTTTCACGTCTTTTGCCGGAAGCGTTACGTCAACCTTTTCGGCCTTGAGCCTTTCTTCAAGCTCCTTGGCTTTTAGTTCGGCTTCTTTTTTGGCTATAAACGCTTCGGCCTCGACGCGCGCGTCGTTAAGCATTTTTCCGAAAGCGGGTTTTTCCTCTTTAGGGACGTCTTTCAAAAGGCGCATAGCCAAAGTAAATTCGCCGCTCTTGCCGAGAAAACGGACCTTAACGTCGGAAATATCTTTGGTGTTGGCGGCGGCTGCCGTCTGAGCAATACAATCGTTTTTGATTTTTACGATAGCGTCTTGCATATTTCGTTCTCCTTCAAAAATTTTCTGTTTTTAGGCGATTTGGCATAAAAAAAACCGCCCGACATCAGGACGGCTGTGCCGTGGTACCACCCGATTTCGCAAGACCGAACAGCCTTGCCTCATTAAAAGTTTTTTCGGTGCAACCGCCTCGCTTACTGCCACTTCGGCTCGGTGCTCAAAAGTGAATTCACGCCACGTCGTCATAACTTTTTCTCAGCCTCGGAAAAGTCTCTCTCAAAATCGGATTGTGTGGCGATACTTGTCTTTCTCATCGCATTTTCGTTGATTTTATCTTAACATATCTAACGTGAATTGTAAAACAATTTTTCAATTTTTCAGAAAAATATATTTATTTTTTGAAATTTTACGTTTTTCGCCAAAAAAAATTTACAGGTTACGCAGACAGCCGTCGAAAAACTTACGGATTAAGCTCCAGTCTGCCCGAGCCGCCCGATATATTGAGGTAGCTATCGGGCACCTTGCCCGCAATCAGATTTTCAAAAACCAAATAGTCAGAGGAATATTTTTCACGCAAGGTTCTTCTGGGCATCACCACGACAAGCTCTGCGCTCACCGTCACGTAAAGCTTATAACGCGTCTGATTTATGCCGCAGGCGGAAAGCTCGCTGTAAACTTCGCAGCTTGCCGAGCCCGTCGGCCGCATTTTGAAGACCAAATTTTTCCCGCGGCCGTATAAGGAATGGATTTTCGTAAAGTTTCCGAAAGGAATTTCGACCGTTCTCTCCTTCACGTTGTCGATGCCCGTTTGTACGGAAGAAGCAATCCTTCTTGAAAGCGCGTTTATGCACCGGCTGTCAGTTACGACGGAGGTTACGTAGCCGTCGGAATTTACCGTGCAATCGAAATAAACGTTTTTGTCGCCGGTCAGACCGACGAAACGAAAAGCCTGCTCATTAACCAAGCTTGCCGCCATTTCCCCGAGCTCCGCCTCGAAAGCGGAATATAAAACGGGAATTGCCACGGCCGCAAAACAGACGTATGCCGAAATTAATATCGCCAAAAAAACGGCGACGCATTTCCTCCACCGTTTTTTCGAATTTTTTCTTATTTTGATTTTCAGTTCCACGTCGCTGTTTCGCATAACAATTTATATGCGGCAAAAGCGGAAATTATCCTTTTTTGGTTTTGGACTTGAATATCAGACTGAATAAAAAGCCGAAGAAGATTGCAGCCGAAAGCCCAACCGAAACGGCTTCCATACCTCCGCCGACGGCTCCCAGAACTCCCGATTCCTTCGCGCCTTTAAGCGCGCCCTTTGCCAAGCTGGAGCCGAAGCCCATAATCGGCACGGTAAAACCCGAGCCGCCGAATTCCTTGAGATAATCGAAAACGCCGACGACCTCCAAAACCACGCCCGCAAGAAGATATATAACCAGAATTCTCGCCGAAGTCATGTTGGTTTTGTTGATAAGAATTTGCCCGAGCATACACACGATTCCGCCCGAAACAAACACCTTGAGATAAGTCAAAAATATTTCCATAATAGCCTCATTTCCCCGAATTTTCGGTCATTTCAACGCTTATCGCGTGACAAATCGCAGGTATCGGCTCACCCTGAAGCGGACTGTCTTTGGACAATAGCGCGCCTGTCGGCATAAGCAGAACTCTTTTCCACCGACCGCGCTCAATAAGCTCCAGAATATAGGCGTTGAACACCGCCGACGAACAGCCTGCGCCGCTTCCGCCCTGAAAAGTGCGTTGTTCGGGACGGAAAATCATCGCCCCGCAATCGCAATAATTGTCGCCTATTTTCACGCCGCTTTGCTCCATAAAATATCTGAACATTTCCATGCCGTGCCGCCCGAGGTCGCCCGTGAAAATCATGTCGTAATAGTCCGGTTCTATTCCCAAATCGGATAAGTGCGCTAGAAGCGTGTCGCCTGCCGCCGGCGCCATGGCCGCGCCCATATTGTTGACGTCGGACACGTCGTAGTCGATAACCTTGCCTATCGTCGCCGAAACTATGCTTGCGCCTTCGCCCGATGCCGACAGCACCGAACAGCCTGCGCCCGTAACCGTCCACTGCGAGGTCGGCGTACGTTGGTTGCCGAGTTCCAGAGGAAAACGGTATTGCCTTTCGGCGCTCGAAAAGTGACTGGACGACGCGACGGCGATTTTATCCATAGTGCCGCCGTCTATAAGAAGGCTAGCCAGCGCCAACCCTTCGCCGAACGAGCTGCACGCTCCGTAAAGCCCCGCAAACGGCACGTCGAGTTCCCTTGCCGCAAAGTTCGAGGCAAACGTCTGGTTCAGAAGATCCCCCGACATCAGAAGATCCACGTCTTCCATTTTTAGTCCCGCCCTTTCCACGGCGCCTTCGATGGTTTTGTGAAGCATTTTGCTTTCGGCGATTTCAAAGGTTTTCTGACCGATAAGGTCGTCGTCCAAAACCTTGTCGAAGTATTCGGGCAAACTGCCTTCGCCCTCTTTCGGGCCTACGATGGAATAACGGCCGACGATCTTCGGCCTGACGTTTTCAAAAACGTAAGTCTGCTTTCCTTTTTTCATAAAAATAACCCCACGATTCCGACCACGACCGACGCGGTTATGCCGAACACGATAATAGGCCCCGCAATGGTGAACATTTTTGCGCAAACGCCGTAGAAAACGCCCTCGCGGTTGTATTCCATTGCCGGCGAAACGATGCTGTTTGCAAAACCCGTTATCGGGATTATGCTGCCGCCGCCCGCAACGCGGCCGATTTTGTCGTAAAGCCCCACGGCGGTGATCAGCGCGCCCAGAAATATCATCGTTGCGCTGACTGCCGAGCCGACTTCGGCTTCTTTAAGCGCAGGGAAAAGATAAGTGTAAAGATCCTTGAACCCTTCGCCTATCGAACATATCAGCCCGCCAACCAAAAACGCAGGAATAAGCGTTCGGAGTTCGTCGGTTTTTGGGGCAGTTTGCTTAACTTTCTCGTTGTAAGTCTTCTTGTCCATAGTTCGTTATCTCCTCAAAAGTTTTTCGTTCGGGGAAAACCACTTCCCCGTCCTCCAAATTAGATAAATAAAGTTTGTCCATACAAATATTTTTGCCAACCAAAAAATTTTTAATCACCGTTGACAAAACTCTGTTTGAGGCTATATAATTAAATCAACCTTTGCAGGAGGTAAAAACATGAAAAACAACAGAAATCTTATAAACGAAGTGCTCTCCGACATCGCGCACGATATGTCCGACGAAGAGGTTCTGAAGCTGCTTGCGGAAAGCAAAGTTTCCGAAAATCCGGAAAAGCAGCAGAAAAAAGACAATTCCTTTGGCGCAAAAGCCGCCGATGCCATTGCAAAATTTGCGGGAAGCTGGGCGTTTATATTGTCCTTCGTGGTGGTTTTGACGGTCTGGATGATACTGAACGTCTTATTGTCCGCAAAAGCTTTTGATCCGTATCCGTTTATCTTGCTTAATCTGGTGCTGTCCTGCGTGGCGGCCATTCAGGCTCCGCTTATCATGATGAGCCAAAACCGACAGGAAGAAAAAGACCGTAAGCGCGCCGAAAACGACTACAAGGTAAACCTTAAATCGGAAATTCTGATGGAAGATATGTCCAACAAAATCAAACGCATTCTCGCAAGACAGGAATCCATTTTGCGTATTCTGAAGGACGCAGAATTTGAAGAAAATCAGATTTTGAACGACGAAGAAACGAAAAAATCAAACCAAAGCGAAAACAAATAACTTATTTTCGGAGAAATTATGAAAAACTTTAAATTGAAAACCACGATGGCCGTTTTGCTGGTGCTCGTCCTTTTTTCGATTTGCCTTGGCGGGTGCGATGGCAACGACGAATATAAGGGAAAACCTATTAAAAAAATAACCTATACAACTATAAAATATTTTGGCGGATATCGCACCTTTCACATTATCGATTTTGAGAATAACACTTATTCTACATTCGGCTACTTCCCATACAAAAGAGACGCCGATGACGTCCCCGAGGTTAAATCCACTTTCACCGACGAACAGGAAATCGCTTTTCTGAATTCAGCTTATAAAGTCGGATTTTTTAAGCTCGAAGGCGAATATAAACTGGATGCAGATGTTAGCGACGGCGGCGGTTGGGAACTTGAAATTTTGTATACCGACGGAACCAAGAAAGCCGCAACCGGCGACAATATGTGGCCGCAAGAACTAAAAGACAGCGCAAATAGCTTTGAGGAGCTTTGCGGCGTAAAAGTTGTGTAAAACCTTAAATATTTCCATAAAAAACGAAAAATGCTCGGATTTCCCGAGCATTTTTGCTGCATAAATTTGTCAATTAAATCGTTTTGACGTAAAACACCTCGGAATAAACGGCGCACATTTCTTACGACGAAACTTCGGCTCTTTGCTTTTCCGACGGCTTTGACGAAACATATCAAGTTTAAGTTTTTATGCGGTTTCGATATCCAAAACAGTGATTATTTCGTCGGTTTTAACGTTTTTGACGTCTATCGATATGTTTTCAAAAGAGTTCGAATACTTTTCGAAATCGGTTTCATAAGCTTTATCGACAAAATCGTTTAAGGAATCTTCGCCAGATATTGACACAGAAAAAGTTACGGCACCTTCGTCATCATTTTTCCATTTGATTTTTTCGAACCTATACGTATTTGCGTCATATGCGCTTTCTCTTTCGGGCAAATTTGCGTCATATCCGTTAAAACGCGAATCGAACAAAACGTATTCGTTGCCACAGCAAACACATTTCGCCTTTATAATTTCGGTGTTATCAAATTTTTTGCTTTCAATTTTTTCAACGGTTTTATGAAATATGCTCTTTCTCCCGCACAAATACTCGACTCCGTTTTCTGTTGAAACCTTGACGTTTTTATGTTTTCTAAAAAATACTTGCAACTGTTTTTCATATTCTTCCTGCTCCTTGGTTTTTTCGAGAATGTTATAAAATCCGACAAAATGCTTTGATCCGCATTTGCATACGACGTCACATTTTATAAACCCTTTGCCGGATTCGGTAATTTCTAAAATATCTTCGATATATTTTGGTTTTGGAATCATAATACCCTCCGCATTAAAAGCAACAAAGCAGAATTTTGTTTAAGCTAAGTTTATTATACAGCGAATTCTTGCATTACGCAACATTTTTTAAGCAACCAAAGGTTGCAATAAAGCTTTCGCACGCTTTCATGGTGGGAAGAGGTGGTTCGTAAGGAGTGTGACGACGGAATAGCGTGCGCCGTACAAGCTCGCTTGCGTAAGGCGGAGCGTCTGCAAAACAATGACCGTTTTGTTCCAAAACCGCTACGCTTTAAATGCTCACGCATTTTGTCATTGTTTTGCGTCATCTGCGCACGCCTCGTGAAAGGCCTTTGGCTTTTCGCCCTATTGCTTGTTGTCATCTTCGCCAAAGTCGCCTGACGGCTATCGCTCCGCAATTTTTGCCCTGACGGGCAAACTTTGGCTTGCTG
>SAMEA104315422__coassemble_1510_pt1 | contig 7711 bp, 7 predicted proteins | sample SAMEA104315422__metabat2_low_PE_034 | metagenome-assembled genome bin SAMEA104315422 (sample SAMEA104315422) | gut metagenome | biome: Monkey gut; feature: monkey-associated habitat; material: faeces | place: China | collected 2013
AGTTAAGCTACTTAAAAAACCCTCCCACTTACCTCGGGAGGGTTTTAAGTTGCAATAAATTATTATAAAAGTAAACATCAATTAAAAGCTTACCCCCTTCCTCACGGAGTTTCCCCCGTTTCCGTTCCCCTTATTGCTTCGAAACAAGGAATCCACGGAAAGCCCAACGGCTTTAGGCACTAGACGGGATTTAGGTAATCCCTATTCCGTGCCACGCCGCTTTATGGGCGGGGACACTCTCGGTCTCGCAGTCGGGAGCTTTTCCTAATTATGCCACTCGTTTTCGGGGCGGCGCACTGCGCCATGCGAAATTCCCGAAAACTTCGTACAAAGTACAGCTGCTCGACACTCTGAAACACGCCGCCTGTGTATTTAGGGAACCCGCAAAAGGCAAGCCTTTTGTGGGAAGAGGAGCAACCGAACATATCTTACCGGACGCGCAAATCTTTGTGCGGCTTAAATATGTGAGCGTTGGGACGAGTGGACGGCGGCGTGGCCTCATTTTTCTTTCAGAGAAACTGCTGATTTTCTCAAAGGAATTTAGTTTTAATGGTCGTCGTCTAAAGTATTTTTGTCAAATAGCGGCGAATCGAAAAACTGTTGCAGGCTGATGTCAAAACCGCAACAAATGGCATAAAGCGTATGCAATTTTACGGAAGTGCTGCGCTTTTTCTTTATCGACGAAAGCGTCGTTTGAGGAACGCCTCCTTTTTGCGAGAGGTCGTATTTGCTCATATTTTTCTCTATGCAAAGTTGTTCTATTCTAAGTATTACGGCGTCGGAAAGTAGCATTTTACAAAATCCTCCGGTTTTAATTGCAAATCGATGATAAAGGCGTTGGTGATGTACATATAAAAATATACTATATTTCGCTCGTGTTGTAAAGTTTAGGGAAATAATTTCAGGGGAAAGAAACGGATTTGGTTGCTGAAAATAAAAAGGTCGCACGTTGTGCGGCCTTTAGGTTATCTTTTTTCGAGGTATTTCTTTTTGGTGGCGTCGCCGCCGCGTAGGTGACGAACGGAAAAGTTGAAGGTGAGTATTTCGTGAACCTTTTTGTAAAGACAAGGATCGATTTCTTTCAGCCGAACGCTGACGTCGGTGTGCACGGTGCTTTTGCCCACTCCCAGAGCCGCCGCAGTGGCTCGGACCGTTGCGTTGTTTTCCGCTATGTATTCGGCTTCGGCCAAAGTGCGGAGTTTGAGTTTTTCTGTCATAAATTCCCCCATAATGATAGTTTGCACTAATAATTTATGGTGGATTTTGGCGTTTTATGAAACAGCGGCCGCTATATATGTTGCGGCCGCAGAATTTTAGTCGTTGTTTTCGGATTGACGTTCAAGTTTGTTTTTCAGTTTTTGGTCGCGCTCTTCCTTTGAAAGCTTGATGTAAGGTTGATATTCCGGCCAGAGATTCGCGCGTTCAGGGTGCTTGATTGCGCCGAGCATGCGTTCTTTTACGAACGGAACGTCTTTTTGAATGTCTTTTATGAGCAGGTTGATATATTCGCGCCGGGTGTGTTTGTTTGCCGGGCAAACGTTGTTGAGAACGGGCAGGTCGAGCTTGGAAACGACGCTTTTCAGGTCCTTTTCCCAAACGTAGATGAACGGACGGATAAGCTCTATGCCGCTTCTGTCCATATATGCGGTCGGAGCAAAGCTGGAAAAACGGCCTTCGTAAAACAGACTTAAAAAAATCGTCTGAATGACGTCGTCGGCGTGGTGGCCGAGCGCGATTTTGTTTGCGCCGATTTCTTTTGCCTTGTTGTTGAGCGCGCCGCGGCGCATTTTGCTGCACAAACTGCAAGGGTTGGATTCTTTACGGACGTCGAACAGAATTTCGCCTATATCCGTCGGGACGATGTAATACGGCACACCGAGTTTTTCGGTGTAATCGATCAAAGCCTTTACCTCGTTCCGATCGGTTCCTTTGAAGCCCAAATCGACCGTTATAGCCGAAAGCTCGAAGCTTTCAGGGGAAAACCTTTGATAGGCTTTTAGGGCGGCCAGAAGCGTAAGGCTGTCTTTGCCGCCGGAAACGCCCACGGCGATGTGGTCGCCGTCCTTGATCATATTGTAATCGCCGATTGCCCGACGCATCGTGCTTAAAAGTTTTTGCATAAAACACCTCGTAAAACAATATAAATATTTTACAAAAATATATAAAAATAGGCAAGTGATTTTATGCTGAGCGAGCAAATTATTGAATTTTTAAGAGAGTATATTTATAACGATTATCTGTTGCTTTTCGTTGTGAGCGCCATTCCGCTTATCGAGATGCGCGGAGCCGTGCTGCTGGCGGCTTCGATGGGAGGAAACGCAATTGTAAAATCGCTTATATGCTGGGCAGGCTCGTCGGTGGTGTGCCCGCTCATAATCCTTACGTTTCGGCCGATAGTGGACAAATTGAAGGCCACCAAGGCGTTTTCGGGGCTTGCGGTGCGAGTTGACAGTATCGTCAGAAAACGGGCCGACAAAAACCTGAAAGTCCAGGAAACGGGGCGCAAAGCCGCCAAACGGAAATATCTGCTTCTCTTTGCCTTCGTTGCAGTTCCTCTGCCGCTTACTGGCGTCTGGTCGGGAAGCGCGATATCCTGTTTTATGGAGGGCGGTTATTTCAAAAAGACCGCTTCGGTGGTCCTCGGCAACCTGGTTGCAACGATGCTTATGACGGTCATTGCAAGTCTTGCGAAGGAATACGTAAATCTGCTTCTTATCGTGTTTTTGCTGGTGGTGGCGTTTTGCGTTTTGTTGACCGTTTACAAACTTGTGCGCGCCAAACCGCAGCAATAAACTGCCGAATTTGAAAAATCGGCAACAAAAAACCGCTTCGAAAGAAGCGGTTTTCGTTTTTGTAATTAGTCGTTTGCGTGTCCTGCGCAGCCGAGAACGTCAACGAGTTTGTGAGCAACGATACCTTTGATTGCCGCTCTTGCGTCGCCAAGGTATTGACGCGGATCGAAGTGAGAAGGATTTTCGGCAAGGTGCTTTCTGATTGCCGCGGTGCAAGCCATACGGAGGTCGCTGTCGATGTTGATTTTGCAGACGGCCATCTTTGCGGCTTGACGAAGCATTTCTTCAGGAACACCGATTGCGTCCGGCATTTGTCCGCCGAATTCGTTGATGATCTTCACGAATTCCTGTGGAACGGAGGAAGCGCCGTGCAAAACGATCGGGAAGCCCGGGATACGATCGGAAACTTCTTGCAGAATGTCGAAGCGAAGTTGCGGTTTGGTGCCCGGTTTGAATTTGTATGCGCCGTGGCTGGTGCCGATTGCGATTGCCAAGCTGTCAACGCCGGTGGATTTGACGAATTCTTCAACTTGATCAGGATCGGTGTAGGCTGCGTCTTTGCCGGAAACGTTGACTGCGTCTTCGATGCCTGCCAGACGGCCGAGTTCGGCTTCTACGACGACGCCGTGATCGTGAGCGTATTCAACGACTTCCTTGGTGATGCGGATATTTTCGGCAAAAGCGTATTTGGAAGCGTCGATCATGACGGAAGTGAAACCGTTTTCGATGCAGCTCTTGCAAAGCTCGAAGCTGTCGCCGTGATCGAGGTGCAAGCAGATAGGAATATCGGATTCCTCAACGGCTGCTTCAACCATTTTTCTGAGGTAAGTAGGGTTAGCGTATTTGCGAGCGCCGGCAGAAACTTGCAGAATGAGCGGAGCTTTCTGTTCGTTAGCGGCTTCGACGATGCCCTGAATGATTTCCATATTGTTGACGTTGAACGCGCCGATGGCGTAACCGCCTTCGTAAGCTTTTTCGAACATATGGGTAGTTGTGACTAATGGCATAATATAAACCTCCAAAAAGTTTATTGTTTTGATGTTTCCATTATAAACCATTTCCTTGTAAAACGCTACCTATTTTTGCGAAAAAAGCGAAAATTCTTCTTAAAAATTATCTTGTCGGATTTTATTGTTATTTCGACCTATTTATAGTATAATATAAGTAAAAGCTAACAAATTTCGGTGAAAAGCAACAAAAATCTGCTTTTTGTTTAAGTTTTTTCAGAGGGGAAAAGATGAAGAAAAAATTTGCATACGGCTTAATATCGTTTTTGCTGGCGCTTGCGATTTTATGTTCGCTTGTGTCGGATTTTGGCGTGGTGGCCTTTGCCGAAGGCGAAACGCTGCCGTCGGAGGAATGGTACGCCGCCGAAAACTTTTTGAATTTTTCGGCGATGCGACAAGAAATCGACGCGCTGAAAGCGTCGGGAACGGCGAAAAAAGTGATAGTCGCCGTTATAGACACGGGCATAATTTCCGATCACGAGGTGTTTGACGGAATAGAACTGGTAAGTCCGTATAACGTGATACTTGACAGCGAAGACGTCACAGATGACACAGCTCCGTCATTGAAGGTTACCGAAAGCCGAAAATATCACGGAACGCACGTTACGGGGATAGTGGCGCGACTGGTGAAAGAGTTCGGCCTTGAAAGCTACGTTTCCGTTATGCCGATAAAGGCAGGCGACGCGCAGGCAACGTTCAGGTGGGACAGGGCGGTTACCGCCATCAGATACGCCGCCGACAACGGCGCTTCCGTCATCAACATGAGCTTTACCAACGAGCTTTCAGATAAGCCGAGCGCAAGCTATATCCAAAAGCTGAACGAAGCCGTGAACTACGCATATTCAAAAGGCGCGATCTGCGTTGCCGCGGCGGGAAATCAGGGAAGAATTAACGCAAATTCGTTTTATCCTGCCGCTTGCGAAAAAGTTATAGGCGTTATGGCGTACAACGACCAAAACAAAAGATACTCCAAAAGCAACTATAATTCCGAATTTACCGTTGTGGCTCCGGGCGAAAACATAGTGTCGTCGGTAAAGGACGGCTATCAGGCAAAGTCGGGCACGAGCATGGCCGCGCCGATAGTCAGCTTTATGGCGGGCGTCATGATGATGAAGGCGGAGTCTGCGGACGAGGTTTACACGGCGTTTAAGGAGATTCCGTCGGACGTGATACAGTCGGGCGGGTTTTCCCTCAGAAAGGCCGACCTCGTGAAACTTTTGAACTTCAAGCCTGCGTCGAAGCTGAAGCTTACGGCGACCGTGGGCGGAGAAGAAATTTCGAAAAACGGATTTTTCGTGAACTATTTTGACTCGCCGACTCTTACGCTGAACGCAGTGCTCCTCAGTCTTTCCGAGAGCGGAGAATACGTCGTAACGGACACAGACAAGGAAATTTCGTGGACGATAACCTGCGGCGAAAATACCGAAAACGCAAAAGGCAAAAACGTATCGATTGAAAATCTGAAGGCGCTTGACTACAACGTGACGGCCACCGTCCGGCTTACCTCGGGCGTTCTGACCGCTTCGCTTTCGTTCGACGCAAAGGTGAAATACCTTAGGGTGGTTGAACGCGAAACGCTTGCCGAGGAGGTTTCGCAAACTCTCGGGCAAACCGCTCCTACGGTTTTCGACGCATATTACGGATATACCGACAAAAGCGGCGCCGTGGTCGAGAAAAAGATAACCTCTCCGGTCAGATGGACGGTTTTGAGAATAAACGAAAACACCGCTTCAACGTCTTTGGGTACGGAACTTACTCTTCCTGCGCAAACTAAAGTGGGCGAGGTGGAAATATACGCTTCCCTCGACGAAACGGATGGCGTTTCGGAGGACTCTTTCGGTGCAAAACTGAAGGTTGATTACAAAAAAATCGACTTGTCCGAACTTAAAGAAGCAAAAAAGACGGCGCATTCCGTCAAGTATATGGGAGACAGGGTAACGCTCACCGTCGGCGACTATCAAAACGCGGATCCGAACGCCATAATCGTGGCCTGGTACGTCAACGGAGAACTCGTTACCACGGCCAAATCCGGCGAATTTAACTATTTGCCGACCGGATCCGGACGTTACGAAATCATCGGCTACGTCAACGACGTCGCCGTGGTAAAACAAACGGTAAGGGTGCTTCCGACAGACAAAAAAGCAACGTGGATTCTGATTGCCGCGGCAGTGGCGATAGCGGTTTCGTCGGTAGGTTTGGTAGTGCTGTTGCCGAAGTATAAAAAACAAGAGAAGGAACTTTCAAAATGAACAAAACAGCTATAATCTCGGGTTCTTCGAGGGGTATAGGCGCGGCTATTGCCGAGGAACTTGCAAAAAAGGGTTGGAACGTAGTGCTTAATTACGTCCGAAACGGGCAAAAGGCCGAAGAACTGAAAGATAAACTGTCAAAATATTCGGCAGTCATTGCCGTTCAGGCGGACGTGTCGGAGCCAAGCGGAGCCGAAAAACTGTTTACGGCCGCCAAAAACCGCTTCGGAAAGGTGGATTTGCTGGTAAATAACGCGGGAATATCCCTCATTAAACCGCTTGACGACGTGTCTTACGACGAATGGAAGAGAATTTTTGCCGTGAACGTGGACGGCGTTTTCAACCTCACGAAGGAAGTTATGCCGGATATGATAGCCAGAAAAAGCGGCAAAATAATCAACGTTGGCAGCATGTGGGGGCAGGTCGGCGCGTCTTGCGAAGTGGCCTATTCCGCCACGAAAGCGGCCGTCATAGGGTTCACCAAGGCACTTGCAAAAGAGGTCGGCCCGTCGGGAATATCCGTCAACTGCGTTTGCCCGGGCTTTATCGAAACCGATATGAACGCCTGCCACTCGGCGGAAACCTTGTCCGAAATCAAGGAAGAAACTCCGCTTCAGGCGCTCGGCCGTCCGCTTGACGTCGCAAAAGCCGTCGCGTTTTTGGCAAGCGATGACGCGGATTTTATTACGGGGCAGGTTGTCGGCGTAAACGGCGGTTTAGTGATATAAAATCGTTTATAAACACTGATTATTGCAAATATAATGCAAAGAAGAAAGGCGCAAACGTTTTTGCGCCTTCTTTCTTTACGTTGCAAAAAAGCGATAATCGACAAAAAAATCAAAAAAATTTTTCGATTTCGGGCTTATTTGTTTGATTTAATTAAATAATGAATATATAATATTGCCGAAATAATTTTTATACATTCAGCGCACGACACTCTGCGCAACGGAGAAACAATGATCAGAAAGGACTTGCGTAACATTGCAATCATCGCCCACGTCGACCACGGCAAAACCACTCTCGTTGACGAACTTTTGAAGCAAAGCGGCACCTTCCGCCAAAATCAACAGGTTGAAGAAAGAGTTATGGACAGCGGCGATCTGGAAAGAGAAAGGGGCATAACCATTCTCGCCAAAAACACCGCCGTCAGATATCACGACGTGAAAATCAACATTATCGACACCCCGGGACACGCGGATTTCGGCGGCGAAGTCGAACGCGTGCTTAAAATGGTTTCCGGCGTTTTGCTTCTGGTGGACGCAGTCGAAGGCCCGATGCCTCAAACTCGTTTCGTTTTGGGCAAGGCTTTGGATTTGGGACTCAAAATCATTGTCTGCGTAAACAAAATCGACAGGCCGGACGCAAGGGTTAAGGAAGTCGTCGACGAAGTTCTGGAGCTTTTGATGGATCTGGACGCAACGGAAGAACAGCTCGACAGCCCTATCGTCTATTGCAGCGGCCGTCAGGGCATTTCCGGCCTCACTCCGGACGACGTAAAGCCGAATATGGCGCCGCTTTTCGACACCATTATTAACTACATCGATCCGCCTGAGGGCGACGAAAAATCGCCGTTCAAGATGCTGGTTTCCTCAATCGACTACAACGATTACGTCGGACGTATCGGCATAGGCAGAATCGAGCAGGGCGTCGCACGGCCGAATAT
>SAMEA104315422__coassemble_3114_pt1 | contig 4916 bp, 5 predicted proteins | sample SAMEA104315422__metabat2_low_PE_034 | metagenome-assembled genome bin SAMEA104315422 (sample SAMEA104315422) | gut metagenome | biome: Monkey gut; feature: monkey-associated habitat; material: faeces | place: China | collected 2013
TCGGCGGCGACGCGCTTCCGGCACCGCTGTCCGCAGAAGAGGAAGCCGAGGCTTTGAAAAAGCTCTCGAACGGCGACGAGAGCGTGAAGAACGTCCTCGTGGAGCGCAATTTGCGCCTGGTGGTATATATTGCCAAAAAATTTGAGAATACTAATATCGATCTCGAGGACCTGGTGTCCGTGGGGACGATAGGGCTTATAAAGGCGGTGAACAGCTTTGACGCGGAAAAAAACATCAAGCTTGCCACCTACGCCAGCCGCTGCATCGAAAACGAAATTCTGATGCACCTTCGTAAGGCCGTAAAAAGGAAAGCGGAAATATCGTTCGACGAACCGCTGAACACCGATTTCGACGGCAACGTTCTGTTGCTGTCGGACGTTCTGGGAACCGACGGCGACGTCATCTATAAGGATGTCGAGGCGCAGACGGAAAAGGAAATTCTGGACAAGAGCTTCCAAAAGCTTTCGCCTCGGGAAAAGCGCATAATGGAGCTGCGCTTCGGCCTTTACGGCAACGAGGAAAAAACGCAGAAAGAAATCGCCGACATGCTCGGCATCAGTCAGAGCTACATTTCGAGGCTGGAAAAGAAGATAGTTTCCAGACTCAAAAAAGACATATCGAAATTAGTTTGAAATCAAGCTCGTTACATAAAAAACCGAAAGGAGGATTATGTGATGAGCAAAATAGAGATAACTGCCGTGGACACTTCGACCTTGCCGAAGGTGGGCGCGGCGGAATGCGACGAACTCTTAAAAGCAGTCAAAAACGGCGACAAAGAGGCGAGGGATAAGTTTATAACCGCTAATTTGAGGCTCGTCCTCAGCGTGTGCAAGCGTTTTCGGCGCGACGGTGTCAGTCAGGACGATTTGTTTCAAATAGGCGCCGTAGGGCTTATAAAGGCCCTGAACAACTTCGACGTTTCGCAAAACGTTAAGTTTTCGACTTATGCGGTTCCGATGATAATCGGCGAAATACGCCGCGCTCTCCGCGACGTCAGCGGCATAAAGGTTACGCGCTCGGTCAGGGATACCGCCTATAAGGCCTTAAAGGCCAAAGAGAAGCTGACTTCCGAAGGGCGGGACAACGAGCCTTCGCTTGTGGAAATATCCGCGGAGATCGGCATACCTATATCCGAAATCGCCTGCGCGCTGGACGCCGTGTCCGACACCGTCAGCTATTTCGAGCCCGCTTTTACGGGCGACGGAGGCCTCACCGTTATGGATAAACTTACCGACGAAAAACAAAGCGAGGATAACTGGCTGGAAAACCTTGCCTTAAGGGGCGCGGTTCAGCGAATACCTAAAAAAGAAAAACAGATTCTGTTTATGCGCTACTACCTCGGAAAAACCCAAGTGGAGATATCGAAGGCCGCGGGAATAAGCCAGGCGCAGGTGTCGAGAATAGAGAAGTCCGCAATCGACAAATTGAAATCTTATATGTAAAAATTTCCCCGATTTCGGGGATTTTTTGTTTATATTATGAAAAACCAAAAAGAGCAAGCGCCCACCTTGACAGAAAAATGAGGCCACACTTGTTTTTGTCTTGACTTTTTCGGACGTAGTGTGTTACCATAAAATTACCACAAATCTAAATATTTGACTGATACACTTTTACCATTCGGTAACAAGTGCATTTTCGCAAACAGTGTATTGGTCAAATAACATTGGATTTGTGGTAAAATCAGCGGAATGCACTTGTTATATAGTTTGCTCTATGACGGGTGTTTTCGCCCGTCATTATTTTTTTATCTGAGGAGGTAGCAAATGAAACAAAACTTCAAAAAAACTTTGGCGCTGCTATTAATGGTAGCCTTGCTGTCGGCTTTGGCGGTTATGCTTTCCGCTTGCGGAAACGACAGCGAATTGAAATGGCGTTTCGAATTGAACGAAGATGGCAAATCTTATACGGCTCTATCCGATCGAAAATATGATTTTGACGAAGAGGCTTATAGAAAATATGTCGAAAAACATCGTGACGACTTTCAGGCATGTGGAAAAAAATACGCGAAGCTTGTAGAAAAGGCATCCAAAAATCGCAACAAAGTCACAAAAGCCAGCATACCCGCCGAGCATAAAGGTTTACCGGTAACCCGAATTAATATAGACTATTTTAAAAATGCGTTTCCAAACTTAACAACCATAACCGTATCCAAAAATAGCGAACATTTTGCGGCCATCGACAACGTTTTGTATTCCAAAAATATCGACGCCGTGTATTTTGTGCCGAAAACCCTATCCGGGGAATTTATAATTCCGGACAGCGTGACGAGCATAGGCAATCAGGCCTTCTATGGTTGCACTGGTTTGACAAGCGTAACAATTCCGAACAGTGTAACGAGCATCGGTCTGGCAGCCTTCAGTGGTTGTACCGGTTTGACAAGCATCACTATCCCGGACAGCGTGACGAGCATCGGCTTTTGTGCCTTTGAAAATTGCAGCAGTTTGATAAGCATTACGATCCCGAACAGCGTTACGAATGTCAGCAGTGGTGCCTTTGGTAATACAGCATGGTACAATAATCAACCTGATGGGCTTGTGTATGCAGGTAAAGTTGCCTATGAATATAAAGGCACAATGCCAAGCAACACTTCAATCGTTATCAAAGACGGCACCCTTGGTATCGTAAGTGCCGCCTTCGTTAGTTGCAGCGGTTTGACTATCATAACAATCCCGAACAGCGTGACAAGAATCGGCGAGGAGGCCTTCCGTTATTGCGACAGTTTAACGAGTATCGAATACGATGGCACCATCGAACAATGGCAAGCCGTTCAATTTGGAAACGATTGGGACAAAGGTACGGGCGAATACATCGTTCATTGCGCCGACGGAACCGTGGCCAAAGACGGCACGGTGACGAAAAGCTGAAACTAAATAAAAAAAACGAAAAGGGGAGCGGCATTCGCTCCCTTTTTCTTTGAAGCCTGAATCATTGAATGGTGTCGGGCTCGGCGGCAAGGGCGGAAACCTGATTGCCGTTAAGTTCCACCAAAATGACGTCGCCGCCGATTTTTCGGACGCAGCGCCACGGAATGAATATGCTGTCGCCGGATACGGCGTTTTTGAAAAACTTTTTGCCGACAGGAACGATGAGGCCGAAAATCTGACCGCCGCAGGTGAAGGAAACGTCCACGATGTGGCCGAGGTCCTTGCCGTCGACGAGATTGACGACGGTTTTGTTTTTCAGTTCGCAAAAAGTGTAGTCGGTGCATTTGTTCATAATCGATCCCCCTCTTTAGGCTAAAATATGCCGAAAAAGCGAAATCGTTTCCAAAATCTTTGACTTTTTTCAAAAAAACGACTAAAATTTATATATAAAACACTTTGGAGCAATTTGATATGAAATGTATGTATTGCGGTTCGTTGGACAGCAAGGTTATCGACAGCAGGCTGTCGGAGGACGGTACGTCCATCAGGAGAAGGCGCGAATGTACGTCGTGCGGCAAGCGTTTCACCACCTACGAAACGGTTGAGCAGACGCCGATTATGGTCATCAAAAAAGGTGGCAATCGTCAGCTTTTCGATCCGAACAAAATCAGAATGGGGCTTTTGAAGGCTTGCGAAAAAAGGCCGGTTCCGATGGTGGAAATCGAACGCATGGTTTCCGACATCGAAAAGAGGGTGCACAACAGCCTGGAGCAGGAAATAACCTCTAATCAGATCGGCGACTACGTTATGGACGCCCTGAAAGAAGTGGACGAAGTCGCTTACGTTCGTTTTGCGTCGGTGCATCGCCAGTTCAAGGACATCAACACGCTTTTGTCCGAAATCGAAACCCTTGTCAAGCTGAAGGAAAGTCTGGAACAGCCGAAGAATAAAAAATGAAAACGTTCGTCTACAGCGGCAAGCCGCAAAAACTGTCAAGAGTGGTGGCCGAATGCGCGCCGGACGTGTCGTATAACGCTCTCAATAAGCTTCTGAGGAACAAGGACGTAAAGGTGGCGGGCGTAAGGGTGAACTCCGACGTCGTGGTGCAAAGCGGTTCGGAAATAGTTTTGTACAACAAGGAAGTGCCTGTCCGCGCGGTTTACGAGGATCACAACGTGTTCGTCGCTTATAAGCCGAAAGGGGTTCCGTCCGAGGGCGAAGGCGGGTTTGAAAATATCGTCAAAAACGCTTTTTCCGATCGTTACGTGCTTTGCCATAGATTAGACACCAACACCGACGGGCTTCTGGTTTTCGCCAAAAACAAAGACGCCGAGAAACAGCTTTTCGACGCGTTCAAACGTCGCTACGTTCACAAGTTCTATAAGGCGCACGTTTACGGCAAAGTCGCGGACAACGAAAAAACGCTTAAGGCGTATCTTCTGAAGGACGCCGAATCGGGCAGAGTTACCGTCGTTTCCAAGCCGCAAAGGGGAGCGGAGGAGATTATCACGAAATACGTCGTTTCCGAACGCCTTCCCGAAAGCACCGTTTTGGACGTCGAGCTTGTAACCGGCAGGACTCATCAGATTCGAGCGCACCTTGCAAGCGTCGGGCATTTCGTTTTGGGCGACGGCAAATACGGCCGCGACGACATCAATCGCCGCATGGGTTACAAAAAACAGCAGCTGACCGCTTATAAGCTCGTTTTTGATTTTCCGCCCGAAAGCCCGCTTGCATACCTTAACAAAAAAAATATAGAATACAGCAAATTTTAGCAAAAAAATCCAAAAAACCGCAGCTATCTGCGGTTTTTTTGTAAGCTTGTCAGTAAAGCAACAATCACTTTCTTCGATAGAAAAATGAGGCCACGGCCGCGGCTACTACTGTTTTGCTGTCCTCTGCGCACGCCTCCAGAAAGGCCGTTGGCTTTTCGCCCTGCAGCTTGTTGTCATCTTCGCCAAAGACGCCTAACGGCTATTGCTTCGCAATTCTTGCCTTGACGGTCAAACTTTGGCTTGCTGTCCTCTGCGCACGCCGAAAAAATGCAAGCGC